>JACCDR011804719.1_pt1 | contig 11952 bp, 15 predicted proteins | sample 7446431 | NCBI WGS metagenome assembly JACCDR01 (sample SAMN15323443, study PRJNA562643) | freshwater metagenome | isolation source: river surface water | place: USA:Blue River Watershed | collected 2017-08-17
AATTCCAAGTCACTATGAAATTCAATAGGTTTCTTTACGGGAGGTTCATAAACATAATCTTTATCAGAATACAATTCCTTAATCGCTTCATCTATAGATTTAATCGCTTCCTTAACCGCAGACAATTGTTGCTTATGCAATAACGCATCCTTAGCCAACGTCAACTTGCGACTTACTTCATTTCGTTGTGCATCTTTCATGACAGTATCCTATTGGGGTTTCTTAAAGGTCAAGCGTTATGTTCCGCAACCGCCTTGCTCATTTTTTTGTCATAGACGATGGGACCATGCACAACCAGACCAATTTTCTTGATAGTCGGATCAGTCGCAGGCATATCATCCTCTTCATTCAGGACATAACCTGCGGCTATACAATCCTCTTCCGTAGAAAAGACATGGCTATGGCGATCCGTCTCTTTATTGATTAGATGATCGAACTTTCCACCCTGCGAGTAGATGACGGTAAAGTTAGCGGGCAGCATACCTTCTGCTTCCAATTTCTTGAAGAGGGGAACCATTTTAGTATATGCATAAAATTTATGGTCAGGGCAAGCTTCCATGATTGACTTCCATACCATGAAATATGCACGAGAGAACATATCGCCAGAGTCGTGAATGCGGATTGCGTGGACCTTGCGCTTCCCCTTGATTTCCTTAATCATTTGATCCGCGAAGTCGAAAGGTGCATCCAAGACAAATTGCAGATTGCGAGTGTGAGCAACCAACGATGCTTTGAACGCATAGGAGCCAACTTGGGCATAGCAGAAGTTCAAACAAGCACCTGCCATTGGGCAAGTCTTCATCGTAGAGACTTCACCATCCTTAATGATTGCAGCCTCAGCAGCAGGGATAGAAAACTGATGAATGTTAGCTTTAGCCAACTTCCCGTTGGACGCAAGCAACTTGCGGGGTTTCTGACTGATGGCAGCTTTCCACTGTTCAGTCGTCATGTCCTTAGCGATGGAGCGATACTTGAGCATGGGTTATCCTTTGGTTATGTGTCGCAGTATACGAACGCCAAAACAATGTCAAGCCCTATGTGTTTTTAGCGCGGATTCCAACGCATGGCAGCAAGAGTGCGCCACTTGGTTCGTGCTTCTTCAATTGGCATCGTGGCACAAAATGATTCAACCCAGTGACCGTCCGAACCCATGTCATTCATAATGGTTACAACAGTAACAGTCTTATCATTATTGACATAAAATGTCGTTCGGCATGGGTGACCGTATTCGCTGCAATGGCGCAGAATCGGAGTCTTAGTTTTGCTTCTCATATCCGAGATGCTAAGACATTCCCATGGCAAGTCAAGTGACAAACATCTAATGGGTTCACATGACCCTCATTGCATTCTTTACATGCCAGCCTAAGATTGACCATTTCATGTGATCCGTCCAAAGCTCTTGGCATCAGATGTTCTATTGTAGCATTATCACGGTGTAAAGGTTTTAGACACCACCAGCATGGAGCAACACCATTAACACCCCAAATAGTAAAAAGTTGCTTCTTTCTGCGAACTCTCAACGTACTACCCATCTTTTTTGTAGCCATCGTAACCCCCTCTGATATAATATAAATAATACTAGGTTATAATTGACTCCCTTGGAAAGAACCAATTTATATCCTACTTCTTAGAATGGTATCAAACCATCCAAGGGAGTCAACCACTTTTAGGAAGTAGGAGATTTTATGATTTATGGTTACATATATGGGCTTAGATGCAAAATAAACGGAAAATGGTATATAGGGCAAACTACTAAAGAACCGTTGACTTATATTATAAGAGAATATAAGTATTTACAAGGAGCCAATAGAACTAAAATTAAACGTGCATTAAAGAAATACGGATTTAATAATTTCGATATATGTTTACTAGATTCTTCATCAAACAAAGAAGATTTAGATGTAAGAGAACAAAATTATATAATTGAATACAATAGTATGGAAAACGGATATAATTTAATGTCTGGTGGCTCTCATGGTAAACACTCTATAGAAACAAAGCAGTTGATAAGTGAAAAGAACAAAGGAAATAAGGCATGGCTAGGTAAAAAGCATTCTAAAGAAACAAAAGATAAATTAAGTCTATCTGCATCCAAAAGAACATATCATCCACTTGAAAAAATGACAGATGAAGACTATTGGAAATATATTCAATATTTAAAGGAATCTAGAACAGGAGATAAAAATCCAATGTTCGGGAAAGAAGTGACTGAAGAAACAAAAAATAAATTAAGGCGTACCTGGAATTTAAAAACAATAGAAGAAAAGCAAGCAATTAATGAGAAGATATCTAATAGTACAACTGGAAACAAAAATCACAGTTTCGGTAAACCTAAATCTGAAAAAACTAAGAAATTAATAAGTGATAAAGCTAAAAAGAGAGGTGATGTACGGCAATTTATGTCACATGAAGCAATTCTAGAAATGAATAGGAAAATTAGTGAAGCAACGAAAGGGGAAAAACATCGCAACTACGGTAAACATTTGTCAGTTGAGCATAGAAGGAAAATTAGTGAAGCAACGAAAGGGGAAAAACATCGCAATTATAAAAAAGAATTGTCTAAAGAAACTAAGATTAAAATTAGCGATACATTAAAAAAGACAAGTTTTTTTATCGGAAAACCGTCATGGAATAGTGGGAAGCCAATGTCAGATGAGATCAAAGAAAAAATAAGAAATAAATTAAAAGGAAGAAAATTTTCAGAAGAAACTAGAAAAAAATTTAGTGAAAAAGCAAAACAAAGAGAATTAAAAAAGAGACTATTAAAAGAAAATAGTCAAAAAGATACTTTAGAAAACCAGACTTCGGAAGAAAAATAACAACTTTGACACCCAACAGATCGAAGAAAATTAACACAGCAGCCACATGGCTGTGATGTGCGTAAATTTCCTAATCTAGAAAGTCTAATGTTAATAATTTCAAATGCTTTATTTTTATTTATTAAACCCTTAGCAGCCTTATACGCATTCAATTCGGCATGTGTTTTAGATTTGCCACCATCTAATTGTCTAGTGTATCCAAAATGAATTGGTGGCTCTTGAGTAGTATTATATCCCCAATCAATAATAGAATTGTTTTGAATAATAAAACAATAGTGGGGCCAATACGAAAATTGCGGATGACCTGGGAGTTTTTCCCTGGCTATCCGCAATGCTTCACGTAAAAGTCCATTCTTCATGGACTTTACTTTATCCTATTTTTCAAATAAGCAAATGTTGATTTATCCCATGATATCGGTTGACATCGTATTAAATCTTCTATAGTCGGGATTGGATGTTTAGATTTTTCAAATCCCCTTATAATACAATACAAAGCCAATTTTACATTGTAAGGTAAATCCTCCAAACCTTCAATATTATTCACTTTGTTTCTTTCGCCTTCCGCGGCTTATCGGTCTTGACAGGCTTCTTTTTCTTCTTAACTTCCTTTTGCTCAACTACAGGTGCCGAATAGCCCTTAACATCACGGACCTTTTCCTTCCACAATTTGCGTGGAGCATAAGACCAACCTTCTACAGCTACCATCTGATCAGCAACTAGTCGGCTAGTACGCTTGACATCCGCTCCCTTGGTGATACAAACAGTAGTGCTTACTGAACCTGAGCCTACTCGTGCTCTAACACGGGTGCGCTTACGTTTGGTGGTTGGGGTTGGGGTTGCAACTTCATTCATGTGGGTTTTCCTTGTAAGTAAATGGACGGGTGATATAAGGTGATTGAACTACTTCGGGCATAGCATCATCAGTAGATGCAATAACGTAATCGTATGAATCATCTTTAATGTTCCATACATATAAAATTTGATCCTTCTTCTCGTCTTTAGCTCGCTGTGCAGCTTCTACATAAGTAACGAGATTAATAGGATCACCTTGATATTCATTCATATTGTGTTCTCTCTTGTGCAACCAAGTATAGTCACCTAATCGGTAATGTCAACAAAAAAGATAGATACGGAAAAAGATAGATAAGGGCCTTGACAATAAAAATAGATGCCTATGTTAGAGCGCACAAAGGAACACAACATGGGCTATACTCAATATTTTCCTCAACAACGTGATTTTACTAATGATGAATGGAATACCATTCTGACATTTGCTAAGTCTCTTTTCAAGGATCAGAAACTTGTCCTTGCCAATGGCATGGGTGATCTTGATTCTAAACCTGTTGCAAATAAGTCTCAAATTTCTTTTAATGGAATTGGGGATGAATCACATGAAACGTTTTATCTTACTAAAAAGCGTACTCCTGATTTCAATTTCACTAAAACCGCTCAAAAGGAATATGACTCATCTGTAGTGGCAATGTTGACCTATATTCATCATATTGCTCCTGATGCATTGTCTATTAGTTCTGATGGAGATACTATGATGGATTTTGAAAAAGGAATTGCCCTTGCCAAAAAGATTTCTGGTATTACAAACCTTTCCTGCCCCGTTAAACTTCGTGCAAAAGAAAACCACTAAGGAAAACATGGCTCACTGCAAATAAAGCCTTGACAATCGAATAAGCCTTCTATACTTTATCTCTGTAACCAACTAAAAGGAAATCAATGTTACTCATTCACCTTCGTCCTGGTACTCATTTCAAGTTTTCCCGTCCAAACCGCATAGCATCAAATAAAGACAAATTTATTGTCACTACTAATATCTATGAAGATGCAGTAGATATCGTAAATCTTCGAACTGGTCGTCAGATTCTCTGCCCGCTAGGTTATTCGGTTAAGAAAATCTAGTTGACAAAGCCAAATCATTCATAAACTCATATTCATAACCAACCAAGAACAACAACCCTAACAAAGGAATCCACCATGTCTCGTACCGCTACCCCTCTGAACATCGAAACTCAACCTGGCATTGGCATGAGTTATATCGTGCGAAACACTAAGACGCGAAAGTTCGTGCGAGTCTCTACCACCTGTAATCGTGACCTTGAACGTCGTGGCTCCAAGATTAAGGTACTCCGCGCTTTCTCAGGTGATGAACCTTTCTTTACTGCCAAGATTGGTTCACTGCATACGGAAATTGAAGTCCTCAAGTTCCTCTGTGGAGTGAAGCACAAAAAGTGCCTTGACACCACGGGTACCTATGAGTGGACAGGAATCTCACTCAAGCAGGCTCGTAAAGATAAGATGGAATTTGAAGAACCAGGATATGTTGCCAAGGAAGAAGCACCTGTTGCTAAGACAAAGAAGACCAAGACTGCAAAGGTCGTCAAGGCAAAGAAGGGCAAGAAGGGTCGTCCTGCGGGTAGCAAGAATAAAATGACTACTCCAGTTGCGGAAGTAGTTGCTGCTGGTGAAGTGGTTCCTGCTGAACCAGTCGCTGAGGAAGTAATCGTTCCAAAGCAACCAGAACAAACTGATGCTGAGTTCGAATCGGAACTAAACAAGGAATTCGAGGAACAAGTCGCCGCAGCAACCGCAAAGAATGCCGAACGAGCAGGAACGGCTACTGCCTAAATATAGATAGATACATAACTTAGATTTCAAATCCCCCTGGCTCTGCACCTCACTATTGAAAAAGTGAGCGAGCCTTGGGGATATTTTTGTTGACTGGCTAAAATAGTTAGATATCCTGTTGTTCATGTACAACATTAAGAATTTAAAAGATCGCGCACAGCTACTGAGAGATGCAGCAGACATAGATAATTGTCCTGTTGATGCCGTGTGCGATTCTATTCCTGGGATTGTTTCGCATGTAGAAGAGTTGGAGTCTATTATAGTCCAACTCAAAAAGGAAAAGCAAAAGGTTGAGGCTGATTTAAAGGATGCATTACGGCGTAATAATAACCTTAACTCTCAGAAGGTCAGGCACTTAAAGAAGAAGAATAGATATTAGCCAAACGTCGGAAAAATAGTTCTTGAAAAACATTTCCCATCTGATATAAATAAAGCATAAAGATAAGGAACAAACCTTCAAATGTCACAGATAGCAACAAATTATAATAGATTAGAACAAGGGGCTAAGCAAGCTTCCTGACCAAGGGATTTATAGGCATACTATAAACCCTTGGGACAACCCCAAGGGTTTTTTCGTTTTAGATTGTATTTGATAACTCTATATAGTAGATTTCAAAAACTCAAAGAAGTTACATAATAGTATTTCTTTGGGTATATGGATGTGTAGACCACTAAAGAGGTGGGCCAGACTGTAAATCTGGAGCTTAATCGGCCAAATAGGAGCGTTACCTATCACATCCACCATTATGGGCCATTAGTACAAAAGTAGTATTCTGCACTTGCAATGCGGAGAAGTCGGGGCAGTACCAGACATGTGTCCACCAAAATTACAAATGCCGAAAAAGTTTACATTTAATTCGCCGTCTCACGACTTCGCAGGTTCGAATCCTGTCCTTTCCCACCACATGGGGAAGTAGTAAAGTGGCCAAATACAGCGAACATCCGAAAGGAGTTAACTTCTTCAACTTAGTTGTAATGTTTCTGGGGTCTTAGTGCTAATAGTAACACATCTCGTTTGCACCGAGAAGTCAGCGGGGCGGTACCGCTAGACTCCACCAAAAAGGTTTCAAGTTTAATGCTTGCTATTTTTTCCTTCAAATCAAAAATAGTTACAACATCGTGAGGGCGTTTGTTGTTGTAAAAAGAGTCCACCATTAAAGTTACACTTTTCCAGTTGGCTTTCCAAGTAAGTAAAGGAAACTAGACGCACGATTGAGAAACCTCCGATAAACGGTTACTCGACATGGCACTTTAGCCCAACGGAAGAGGCAACATTTTCAAAAAGTGTAAAGTGATGGGTTCGAATCCCTCAAGTGCTACCATATTGACAATCAAAAAGTATTCATAGTATTCAATTCATAAGGGAGTGTGGCGAAACGGCTGAAACGCGGCAGACTTAAAATCTCCTACGGATTAATGATCACATTGTGGGTTCGAATCCCACCGCTCCTACCAATCCTTTCTGGCAAACGTGCCTTAGGCAGACCAGACGTGAATCATAAGTGAATGTGTCGTTCCGAAGACAACCTTATGATTTCCGAAAACTTTCTCTCATGCTCCATTAAGATAGTGGTAGTCTACCTCCTTTGTAACGAGGCAGCGACTTTTCGATTAAGTCATGGAGCACCAATTTACATGCAGCAGTCGGCTAGTGGAAAGCCGCTAGGTTCTCAACTTAGAAACTTCTGGTTCGATTCCAAACTGCTGTGCCATTTTATAGCCTTGTCGTCTAAAGGTCGGACAATTGACTTTGGATCAATTAATCGGGATTCGAGTTCCTGCGAGGCTACCATTTTAAGCACCATTAGAATAAAAGTAATTCACTAGGCTTTCAACCTGGCAAAGGCGGGGCAGTACCGCCATGGTGTACCAATTTCGGGATCCCAGGTAGGGCAGCAAAGCATACTATTAAGTAAAGGCAATGCTGAGGGGTTCAACTCCCCGCGTCTCGACCATTGACTTCTCATAGTCATGGCTATACTCCTATTCATAAGGAATCAATCATGTCCATTACCTTGACTCACCCGACCGACCCTACCAAAACCTGGACCAGTGGCTTTCGTGGTAAGCGCCCTAACTGGGTGAAAGATATCTTGGCTGCTGATCCTACCTTGCTTCCTACAAAGGAAAAAGATGAGTCATTCGTTCCTGAGTCTGACGATACTCCACGTTTGCGTTATTGGCGTTGGAATGGTTTAAATGATGAGGATGGTCATGGAATTCCACTCACTTATTGCATTGTTGGTGCAATGACTGAAAATGAAGCCATTACTGCTCTTAATAAAACTATGAGAACTCCAGTGATGCCTACTGAATGGGCAACTTGCTGGAAAGAGATTTCACCTGAAACCGTTTCGCTTGGTGGTAGGGTTGGTGTGTTTGTTCAGAACAAACTCAGCATGGAATGGGAAGAGCGAAAGCAAAAGATTTCACACGTCGCAAGCTCTAATAGTGGAAAGCACTAGGCTCTTAACCTGGGGGATTCGGGGCAGTACCGAGGCGACGTACCAAAATGAGGTATTGACATCTGAAAAAGATAGATATACTTTGAATCATAACACCAGCAATGGTTTGACAACTTTATAGAGAAGTCAGTAATGATGGTTGGCAGGTGTAAGCACCAATAAGTCCAACAGATTATGCATGAGTAGCTTAATTCTAGAGCAGTACCCATTTACGGGTATCAGTGGAGGTGTGAGTCCTTCCTTGTGCGCCAAACGTTCGTTTTCCTAGTTTTGCTAATACGAAGTCAAAACTATGGTCATGCTCCTATAGGTTATGTAGTAAACCTCTTGGCTTTCAACCAGAAAAATTCGCTGCAAGTGCGAATAGGAGTACCAAAAAGTGTGGGACCAGTGGGAATAGACAGCGGGCTTTTAACCCGCCAAGTTATATTCTTACTACCCACCGATTCAAGGTTCCTGTACCTTGGTAACAGGTTTAGGGGGAGTCAGTGTTACCCCTTGCAAAAGCAATTCTAGTTGGTATCTTTCCATGGATATGGATACTAATTAAAACCAACGTAACAGTTGGGCTTCGAATAGTAGACACTGACACCTTTTGGGCGCAGTCAAGTAAATACGTGGAAGCGAACTTGATTGATCTGCCACCTTTTCGTTGGTCAGTAATCTATCACATGCAGGTCGGAAACTTAATGGGATAGAAAGAACGCCAACCAATTATTCCACATCCCGTTCGAACCGAGTTCACAGACGCCTTCTAAGCGACTTTTTGCCAGGGTAAGCACCTGGGTACGGGGCCATTTAATAAAAAAAATTATGTTCTCGTAGCTCAGCTGGAAGAGCAACAGCCTTCTGGGAAATAAAGGATTTTCTTGGTTCAACTCCAAGGTTTCTCTCCAAAGCTGTCGGTCATTGGTTCAAATCCAATCGGGAACGCCAATTTTAATAATGCAATAAGAAATAGCTTCACAGTTCTACGGCAAAATAAAATGCATCAAGTTCTGTAATAAGTAGAAATACTTAGAAGGTATGTCAAACGTATAACATATATTGCATTATTAATTAGTTTCATCAGGGTGTAGCTCAGCCTGGATTAGAGCGCCACGTTTGGGACGTGGAAGTCGAAGGTTCAAATCCTTTCACCTTGACCATTCATGCTGGTATAGTATAAAAGTTTATTATGTCGGTTTTCCAAACCGAGGAAGTTGGAGCGTTACCAACTACCAGCACCAAAGGCTAAATGCCGAATAGGTTTACATCATTTTAAGACAAACAACTTATTCACTTTTTGTTAGCCGCTTTTCTTAAGAAAACTCATTGCAATCGTCTAGTGAAAGACAACGGTGTCGAAACCGTAGACGCTTGAATCGTACTCAGCTTGCAATGAGAAGTTTTTAATAGTGCAACTAGGACCAGTTATCATTGGCACGTCAGGACTTATTCACAGAAAATGATATCAAAGTATGTGACTAACGTTGGGAATCTTGACCTATGCAGTACACGAATGATAAAGCACTATTTCTATGACGCTGTGGCGCAGTCTGTAAGCGCGTTACTGGAGGCATCCAGTGAAGGTCGGTGGTTTAAATCCATCCAGCGTCTCCAAACCCACAAACATAATAGCATTACGGTTCAATGCAAGGGCTATAGGGACTAGCCGATAGGAGTTCGAATCTTCTATGTTGGTGGTAAGTTTCATGCGTGGGTCGTCTAACTTTTAAGACGCTCCAATACGGCCCCTAACCTGGGTACGAGAAATATGGGCGAAAATCCCAGACTACGCTCCACTTGACAAATGCCGAAAAGGTTTACATTTTTTATTATCAAAAAACGATGTTAGGGTTCGAATCCCTAGTGCAATCGAAAGGTTGTAGCTTGGTGCCTGGAAACAGACTTTTTCAATTTCGTTGTCATTCTTATAGTGGCATTTCTAAACGTTTGGCCCTAAACTAAACGAATATTGCGGGATAGTGTAAAGGTAACATGCCAGCCTCATAAGCTGGAGACAGAAAATGCTCGTGTTGGTTCGACCCCAACTTCCGCATCCAGAGTGCTAATTTAGAAAACCGTAGAATCACATTAACTTCAACGGACTCAATTTTAAATTCCAACCAGAGGTTGGCATTCTTTCAACAGAATGATTTATTAAACACATCTGAGTGTAGCACAACTAGGACGTTGACATTGGTTCCTAGGTGTGTATTGTTTTCTTATCTGGGACATTCTTTCAACGGCAGGAAGCGGTTCTTATAAAGCTGTAACGATGGTTCGACTCCATCATGTCCTACCACATTAACCTTCTTATAATTTTATGATATAATATATAAATATTAAAAAGAGGGTTAAACATGACTACTACAGGAACACAACATGTTAAAAATTGGTATCAGAGATTAAAACAACAATTAATAATTGGATTTGGAGGAAAATGTTGTGTTTGTGGTTATAGTAAATGTTCTGATGTATTGGAATTTCATCATTTAGATCCAACTAAAAAGGACTTCTCTATTAGTGGATATAAAATAAAAAATAAAATGAAAATATTTGCAGAGATTAAAAAATGCGTAATGTTATGTGCTAATTGTCATAGAGAATATCATGCTGGAGTAATAGAAATTACAACTCCAATTTCATTTAATGAAAATCTAATTCCTCCAAAAGAAGTTAAAATCTATAAATGCCAAATATGTGAGAAAGAAACAAAGAACGCTAGATTCTGTTCTCTCCAATGCACAGGCATATTTAATAGTAAGAATGGTTTAACAAATGAAGTTATTCTAGAACTTTGTAAAACAAAATCATATAATGAAGTTGCTAAATTATATGGAGTAAGTTATAATGCAATACGAAAAAGACATAAAAAATTAATTCATAAGTAAGCACAGGGTTTGACACTTCCCAACTTATAAGAAAAAAGTGTGCAATATACCAGATTGTTGTTAAAGGTAGCAAGCGGCTCTGTTAAAGCTGAAGTTTTGGTTCGAATCCAAAATCTGGTGCCATTTTTATAGAATCGTGACCCGAACGGTAAGGGCTCAAGCTGTTAACTTGACGTGGCGAAAGCCCAATTGTAGGTTCGACTCCTACCGATTCTGCCATTATGCATACGTAGCTTAACCGATAAAGCGGGGGCATTTTTAAGCCCTATGGATGTGAGTTAAAATCTCACCGTATGCTCCACTTGACGAATTTGAAATCTACTATATAGTGTCTCTATGAACACTATTGTTCTCAATAATATTAGAAATAATAAAGGTTGACTTCTCTTTTTGGTACACATAATAATACCCATCTGCTTGTCTAAATACAACTTACAGAGAGGGTTCAAATGAATACTAAACAAGAAAAACTACTTAACTGGTTACTTGCTGAATACAACGGTCATTATGAACAATCTTTTGGTACATCGGTTACCATTGAAGATTTGGCTGATGCAAGACGATTTGCTGAAAAAATGCGCGAACAGATTGGGGATTCAGGTATTGCAACAGTTGAACAACGCAATACCAAGGTTATCATCCAAGTTCAGGAATCTCTAGTTCATAAATAAAACTTGCACTTTCTAAAAAATTGATAAAGTTTAAGGTATAAGGGAAACCTAAATGAAATACCCACCTATCACACTTGAACTTCTTAAATCGAAGAAAGCCTGCCAACCACAACTTGATTTGTTTCAAACTCATTTTGGAGAAGGCTCAGTACCTTTAACTGAGGAAGTTTTTACTAAGTTTGCATCTGAATTTGATATTGGTTGGGCAGCATATACTCTTCTGAATTCAGAAGATCGTAATGAATACAATGAAGTTGCCGACCCTGCGTATGCTAAATACACTAAAGTTTGTGATTCTGCATGGGCTGAATATCAGAAAGTTCGTGCTCCTGCATGGGCTGAATATCAGAAAGTTCGTAATCCTGGATTGTCTGAATACATTAAAGTTTGTGCTTCTGCATATGCTTAATACAAGAAAGTTAATGATCCTGCATTGGCTGAATACAAGAAAGTTTGTGCTCTGACTTTTTTGAGACTTTATAAG
>JACCDR011769552.1_pt1 | contig 11950 bp, 17 predicted proteins | sample 7446431 | NCBI WGS metagenome assembly JACCDR01 (sample SAMN15323443, study PRJNA562643) | freshwater metagenome | isolation source: river surface water | place: USA:Blue River Watershed | collected 2017-08-17
ATGCAGCACAGCTCGTGGATCAGGCTTCGGCTAACAACAGTCATTATCTGAGGCTGGAGCGCCAACTTGGTCGCACGAAGCGTATGCTGGCTGACTACGAGAAATTAGAGCCAGACCTCGCGCAGATTCAGGCTCGAATGAACAACCTGAAGGGCGCGATCGAGAATTTTAATGTGGTCAGGGCTGACCTGATCAAAGTGAGGAAAGATGCCACGACCGACAATTAACGGTGAACGCATGCACGTCATGCTCACCCGCGCGCAGAAGGCCGCGCTGGAGCGTTACGCCACCAAGACAGGACTCACCGTCGCCGAGCAGATTCGCCGCGCCGTGGACTTCTACCTTGCCAGCGCAGCCGAGCGCACCACCAAGAGGCCCGCATGAGCGCAACAGGCATGGGAGCAGGTCAGGCTGCACAGGTTCCACCAGCGCAGCCTCGTGCCGAGATCACGCACATCGAGATTCGCCGAGTGCAGAACGGCTTCGTCATCGCCGGTATTAACATGGATGTGATGGAACGCACCCACTTCGGGGCCAATCCGCAGCGTGCGACGTTCATCGCGGGCAACATCGATGATCTTGCGAAGCTGCTGGAGTGGATTGTCACTGGATCGGAGTTGAAGTGGCTGCCGACTGTGGACCTTCCCGTATGGGATATGCACCAGCGTGAGCAGATATCGAAGAACAGCGGAGAGCCGCCCCGTTCTCCGCCGATGCCCGAGATTGACTGGAATGCGCTTCGCGGCGCTAACAACCCACCGACGTTCGGTCATGCCGGCCTTACGCCGAACGGACCGTAAAGGAGCTAACAAACATGAACCCTTCCGATAAAGAGAACATGAAGATCGTCGATGACATTCTGATCAAGGTGATCGCAGGTGGTGTGTCCAGCGAGCGGTCGCTGCGCGGCACTTTCGATTCGCGGAACCTGAAGGAAGAGGCGCGCATCGCGCGCGAAGCCGCCACCGCGATCGTGAAGCCGAAGGCCGAATAAAAAAGCCCGGCTGTTGGGCCGGGCAGAATATCGACTGACAGATGCCCTGCTGAGGGCACGGGAAGACTAGCACATGGCGATGAAGTATCCGAGCGTTCGGTCTGAGGAAGAGACCCTCGCCATGGTGCTGGCCGGGCGCTCAATTGCGCGCTACGGGGACGGCGAATTCAAGATTGCGGCCGGGAACGGCTGTGTTTCGCAAATTCCCGACAAGGGACTAACCACTGAGCTGCGTGAAATCCTCGTTAAGGGGAACCCGCGATGCATCGTAGGAATCCCCCGACTCGACCCGCGCTCGCCGAAGATCGAGAACTGGCGCAAGTACGAGGGTAAGTACCCGAAGTTCCTGTCACCTGCTGTGGATTATTTTTCGGCGTTCATCACGCGGCCAGACTCAGCCCCGTGGATTTACACGAAGGAGTTCTACGACAAGATCGCCTCGCTGTGGCAGTCCGAGCCAGTGATTCTCGTGTCGGGCTCAGACCGATCCCTGACGCCTGAGTTCATCATCCAGCGTGGCGCGAATGTTGTTAGGCACATCATCTGCCCGCGCAGAGACGCCTACTCAGAGATCGATCGTATCGAAGAGCTGATCCGCAAGGAGTGCAGCCGTATGTCGATCAGACGGGTGCTGCTCTGCTGCGGCCCCACTGCTACGTGTCTAGCGTGGCGTCTATCTAATTCAATGCACGCGGTGGACCTCGGTCACATCGGCATGTTCTGGTTCAACGGTGAGGAGAAGCCGAAATGGATGAGATCGCGTTCCGAGAAGAATTCGGACTCTGGTGGCCAGTAAACGAGCAGGGCGAGAAGCTCTACAACTACATGCTCAACCGCGTCACCGACTGCGACGTGGTGGCGAGCCTGACTCGAACCCACGGCGTGGTCGTGCAGGCTGGCGGCTTCATCGGCATGTGGCCAGCCCGGCTCGCGAAGCACTTCGTGCGCGTCTACACGTTTGAGCCACGTGCTGCACACTTCGAGTGTGTCCTGAAGAACACCGCGCACCTGCCCGGCGTGCGAGCCCGCCGCTGCGTGTTGGGTCCGACGATGGGCTCCGTGGAGATTCTGCCGAAGAACGGCGGCTGCACGACGGTGCGTGAGGGGGGCGGCATGCACGTCGACCAGATCACGATCGACTCCCTGAAGCTCTCTCGCTGTGACTGCATCTACCTCGACATCGAGCGCTACGAACTGCAGGCCCTCGACGGCGGTCTCGAAACGATCAACAAGTTTCATCCCACCATCGCGCTCGAATTCAAAGAGGACACGCAGAAGGATTACGTCGACTATCTCAAGAAGCTCGGATATAAGCTGGCGACGCGCGTACACGGAGACTGGATTTTCAAACATGGTAATTGAGCCCGACCACTTCCGATATCTCGTCATCCAGCACGGATCGATCAGCGATCAGCGGCATGACCCCAAGGCATGGAAACAGGCGTACGAGAAGTCGTTGCTCGACATCTTCAGTACGATCCACCCTGTGCTGCCACCCATCGTGGAGAACGTGCTGGATATCGGCTCGGGCCTCGGCGGGATCAACATCCTGCTGAAGCAGCACTACGGGCGCGCGAAGATCACCTTGTTAGACGGGCTCGATTGCCCGGCTGATGTTCAATGGCACCACAAGCCGTTCAGCAACGCGAAGGTCGCGATGGACTTTCACGCGAAGAACGGCAACACCGAGGTCGAGTGCGTCTTTCCCGCACCCGATCCGGCGAAGAAGTTCGACCTGATCGTGAGCTTCGCCGCGTACTGCTTCCACATCCCCCCTGCTGACTATCTGGATGTGGTCGTGAAGGCGCGTCGATCCCGAGACACGGTGTGCATCTTCGATGTGCGAAAGGAGCGACCGCAGTACTTGTTAGAGCTGGTCAGTGCGCTCGGCAAGCCTGTGGTCTTGAAGAACGAAAAGAAATACGTGAGGCTGGCATTCGGATGCGAACAGTTATCGTCATCTGCGGTGGGTGGAGCGTAACCCAGTACGATGTGAAGGACCTGCGCGAGCGGGGGTTGGTCGTCGGGGTGAACGAATCGTCGGTCCTCGTGGAATGCCACGTAGGGTTCACGATGGATCGGCTCTGGGCGGAGAACCGCTTCCGTCAGTATTTCACTACACGTGCTGGAGAATTGTGGGTACGACGTGGCGCTGATAAGAGGCTGCCGCAGCACCCACGTCTCCGGCGCTTCGAGTGTGACCACACCAGCGCGATCATGTCGATGGAGCCTAACACCTTCAACGGCATGAACAGCGGGATGTCCGCACTCAACTTCGCCTTCCAGCAAAAGCCCGAGCAGGTATTCCTCTTCGGGCTCGACATGCAGAAGGGACCTAACAAGGAGCCGTACTGGCACCCGCCGTACGACTGGCCTGAAGCCAAACCCGAGGGCAATACCACGGGCGGCAAATACAAGGCGTGGGCCCCGCACTTCGGTGTGGTGACCGAGCAGTTCGACGATGAAGGCATCGCGCTGTACAGCGTGAACAATCGATCGAAGGCCGAAGGGCTCCGCCAGATCAGCTATGGAATGTTCTTGGAGATGACGAAATGACGAAGCTCGCACAAGTCCGCATGATCTACCCGTACTACGAGAACAAGACGATGCTCGAAATGCAGGTGGAGAACTGGAACCGATATGCAGGTGAGCTGCGCGAGCGCGTCCGCATCATCGTGGTCGACGACTGCAGCTCCACGCATCCGGCCGAGAACACCCTCAAGAAGTGCAAGGCACCCGTCCAGCTCTGGCGCGTGACGAAGCGGTTCCCATGGAACATGCACCAGTGCCGCAACATCGGCGCGAAGGTCGCATGCAAGGCTGAGGAGAACATGTGGCTCTTCATGAGCGACATCGACATCATGCTCACGCCCGAGATGGCGTACACCATGCTGTCGAAGAACCTCGATGAGGAGCACTTCTACACGATGGAGCGCACGTTCGCGCCGAGCTTCACCGAGCGCAAGCAGCACCCCAACACCTTCCTCGTGAAGCACGCCGCGTTCTGGCAGATCAACGGATACGACCTCGATCTCACGCCGATCGGCGGCGGTGGATACGGCGGGGATGGTGAGTTTGTTAGACAGCTCTCCGCGCTCGTGAAACCCAAACATCTGAGTGACGTGGTGTTGGTCGGATATGGCCGTCGCCAGCGGCAGGGCGAGCCGTACATCTACGACGCGGACACGCGAGACCTCGATCGCGATGAATGGCAGAAGAAGTACCGCGAGGCGTTCGACAAGAAGCGCAAAACCGGCGACATGCGCTCGCGCGATCCGATCCGCACACCGTACGAGAAGATCGTATGGTGAAGGCGATCACGTGGAAGTGGCACCGGCCGGGCTACCGCGACACCTACACGGCCGAGCACGTCAACATTTTCTATCGGATGCTGAAGCGGCATACGACGGTTCCGTTCGAGCCGCTGTGCATTACCGACGACCCCGAAGGCATCGAGGTTCCGACCATGGAGCTGTGGCCGAACCCGGCACCGCACTACGGGCAGCTCCACAAGCCTAACTGCTTCTATCGGCTTCGCCTGTTCTCGTCCGAGTTCACGCACTCAATCGGAAAATTCATCTGGTTCGATCTCGATTGTGTGATCACTGGCAACATCGACCACCTGCTCACTGATCCCGCCGACTTCAAGATTTGGAGGCCGGACGGCGAGAAGATGCCTTGTAACGGATCGCTGGTGCTGCATAAGCCGGGTACGCGGCCGATGACGTGGGTGAACTTCGACCCTAACCAGATTCACGCGCGCCACGGATACAAATTCGTCACTGGATTCCAAGGTTCCGATCAGGCATGGATCGCACACAACCTGAAGCCCTTCGATGAATTCTTCGAGCAGAAGGACGGCGTCTACAGCTATCGCTCACACATCGTGAACAACGACCACTTCCCCGGCCATGCGAAGCTCGTGTTCTTCAACGGTGAGTTCAAACCGTGGCAAGACACCGTGCGGCGCAGACATCCGTGGATCGAAGAGCACTACCATGCTTAAAGTAGTTTGCTGGAAGTGGACTCCCGTCCCCGGATATCGATCGAAGTTCTCATCGACGCACGTCAACACGCTGCGGAACATGGTCGAGCGGCACTGCCGACTCCCCCATGAACTCGTGTGCATCACCGACGATCCGAAGGGCATCGATCCGCGCGTGCGCATCGTCCCGCTCTGGGATGATCACTCGAAGCTCGCAAGTCCGCACGGCGGGCTCCACCCAAGCTGCTATCGCAGACTCAAGGCGTTCTCTCCCGAGATGCGCGACATCATCGGCGAGCGCTTCGTATCCGTGGACCTCGACGTGGTCATCACTGGCGATGTCACGCCAGTCTGGGATCGGGACGACGACTTCATCATCTGGGGTGACCAGCTACGCCTGACGCCATACAACGGCTCGATGTGGATGATGAACGCAGGCGCACGCGCGAAGGTCTGGGAGAAGTTCGACCCCATCGAGTCGCCGAAGATCACGCAGAAGGAACACCTGCTGGGAAGCGATCAGGCGTGGATCAGCTACTGCCTCGGCCCGCGCGAGAAGAAGTGGACGACGAAGGATGGTGTGTACGCATACCGCACCGACATCCGCCGCAACCACTATAAGTTGCCAGCGGCTGCTCGGATCGTGTTCTTCCAAGGAATCGTTGATCCGTGGTCACCCATCGCTCAGCGATTCGACTGGGTGAAGGAAAACTACTGTTAGGTCCCGCTAGCTACCGAGACACGAGGGCCGCGAACGACCGGCCGTTCACGAGCGATGAGCTTCCCGATGTATCCACCATTCACTGACAAACAGAGGTACTGCAGGCAGTCCGCAAGATCGGACCACGGGTGGTTCTTGTCAGGCGCTTCATCGAGCACGCCGTTCTGTTTGCGCTTGTACCGGTAGTTGAACTTCAGCGCTTGGATAAGCTGCGGACAATTCACACCGTCGATGAGGACCATGGGTCCGCCGTCGATCTGTCGAAGAAAAGCCTGCTCGACCGCACGGAGGCGCGGCTCAAGGTCATTGCTGGGTGCGGGGTATGTTTTAAACCCGAGGCGTTTGAGAACATCAAACGGACTCTCCTCACCGACCTGCCCCTTGAACTTCCCCGAGGGGTCGCAGGTCATGTACGCGAGGAAGCCCACGAACTCATTGAGCAGCGTGGGCCGGAGAGTCTGAACGCAAAACTTCTCGATGCCCATGTCGATGGACGTAACCTCACGCAGGATAAGCAGGCGTCCGCGTGGGTCTATCTGACTGATGAGCGAAGCTGGGGTGCGCCCGAAGTCTTGCCCGATCATCAACGAGATGCCGGGGATTGCCCGCAACGGCGAGGATGAGACGTGGAACTCGGGGCGGAAGGTGGACCGGAACACTGCTTGACCGCTGAGCGATTTGCCGTACTTCGCGTGCACATGCACGTCGACCCAATCGGACGTGTTGTTAGCGACGAGGTTTTCGTAGTAGTCGTCGGGAAGATTGTCTCGGTTCTCAGCGTTTGGCTCCATGCCGCCGGGCTGCTTGAACACACACCAATTCGGGGGTGTGTCGACTTCGAGCTTCATGAACCATTCGGAGTCTTCGTCCGGGGGATTGGACTCACCAATCAGCCCGTGCCACGTCAGCGGCGCGATGGCCTTCGCAGGGAAGCGGCCAAGACGACCGACGATGCCGTCGATGATCTTGATAGGAATCTCGCGGAACTCCGATACCCACGCGCCCGTGAGGTTCAACGACAGCAGTCGCTTCTGGTCCTCGGGGGTATCGAGGGGCATGAGCAACCATTCGGACTCGACCTTCGTCCCGTCACTGAGTGCAAGGCGTACATGGATCGCCTGATCTGTCACTTTGTAGTGGGCAATTGGCTTGATCCACATCTCGATGTCCGCGAGGCACGTCTGCTTGATTTGCTGCAGCGTGTTGCGAACGATAGCGAAGCGAGTGCGGCGGACACCTTGCCCATCGGGAGCCTGCTCACGCGCGCGGCGGAGCAGCTCCATGATGCAGCCCACGGACTTGCCGGAGCCGACGGGTCCGATGATGAACCGGATGAATGAGTTGTTGAGCATGAACCGCCCGATGGTGGGCGGCGTCTTGAAGTTGACGACTGCGTTCATGCTGCGTCGATCGCGAGTTGCCTGTTCTCAACCGACACGGTCTTCTCCTCGGTGCCGGTGTTGATCTGGATGTTGATAGCGAAGCCCGGCCCGCCCGCAGGACCGCCATTGTTGTCGCCCTTCATGTTGCGACCGGCGAGGGCAGCCATCGTCTTCACGGCTTCGACGCGCGCCGCAGCGGGCACTTCCGAGTCGTTAGCCATGATGTACAAGGTGCCGATGGAATCTTCGAGCGCGATCTCGCTCTTGAGGGTGATGCGTTTGCCAGCATTGAGATCGCCACTCAGGCGGATCAACGCGTCCTTCACCATCTCACGGAAGACGCGGTTGTTCTTCAGCGTCTCCCATTGCTCGGCCGTGATGTCATAGCGAGCACGAATGGCCTCGGCGTCGGACAAGCCCGCCGCGAGTTCATTGGCAATATGTGCGCTCAGCGAGGACAGGTCGAGAGCGACATCAGTGCCCGGAACCGTGACCTGCTGCGCAGTCTTCGTCGAAGCGAGCTTGGCAGCCATTTCCCCATTCCTGTTCAGGAATTTGCAAACACCTGCCTCTTACTTGTAAAGTCCGCGCGAGTCAAGGCGGGGTCCTACAACAATGCAGCAGACAGCCCTACCGAGTACCGCGTCCGGAGCCGTCCCGGCACGACACGGTTTGCTTCGTGTGGTCTCCAACCAAGAGCTGGTGCAGCGAGAACAGGCGGCTGCTCAGCAGCAGGCCGACCAGCAAGCCTCGCAGCCCGAGCTGTCGATGCTCGCGTCTCACATCCACAAGCGGATGACCGAGATGCGCAACTTCCGGAATACCGAAGGCATCGCCGAGCGACTCGTTGAAGCCCTGCGTACGTACAAGGGCCAGTACAGCGCGCAGAAGCTGCAGGAGATCAAGAAGTTTCAGGGCAGCGAAGTCTATGCCCGCATCACCGCCACGAAGTGTCGAGGAGCGACCGCCCTCCTCCGCGATGTGTACCTCGGCCCCGAGCGTCCATGGGCGATCGAGCCGACTCCAGTCCCCACGGTCCCTAACAACATCGAGCGCGACATCCAGCAGCTCGTGTCGATCGAGGTCGCGACGCTTCAGCAGTCGGGTCAGCCCGTCGATCAACAGATGATCATGGATCGAGTGGCCATGCTCCGCCGCTCGGCTGAGCAGGCTTCCAAGAAGCAGGCCATCGACGAGGCGCAGCGCGCCACCCAGCAGATGGACGACATGCTCGTCGAGGGTGGCTTCTACGACGCCTTCGCTGAGTTCCTGATCAACCTGCCCATCTTCCCCTTCGCCTGCATCAAGGGACCGGTGGTCCGCAAGCAGATGCAACTGAAGTGGGTGGACGGCAAGCCCGAGATGCAGAACACACCGAAGATGTTCTGGTACAACGTCTCGCCGTTCGATCTGTACTGGTCACCGGGATCAGCGAACCCACACCAAGCCGAGTTCATCGAGCGCATCCGTCTCACGCGCGAAGACCTGCACGCGGTTCGCAACCTGCCCGGATACGACAGCGGCGCAATCGATCAGGTGCTCACTCGCTTCGGTGAGATCGGTCTGCGTGACTGGTGGGATGTCACCGACCAAGAGCGTGCGAAGCTCGAAGACCGCGAGCGCTGGCCGCGCACGGCGGGCGGGCTCATCGACACCGCCGAGTACCACGGCAGCGTGCAGGGCTCGACACTGCTCGACTGGGGCATGGACCCGAACGAGATCAACGATCCTCTGCAGGAATATCGAGTGCAGGCGTGGATGGTCGATCGCTACATCATCAAGGTGCAGCTCAACCCGACGCCGATGCAGCGTCCGCCTTACTACCTGTCGAACTTCGAGAAGGTGCCCGGCACGATGGTGGGCTACGGTCTGCCTGATCTGCTCGAAGACATTCAGTCGATCGGCAACGCAACCGCACGCGCGCTGGTGAACAACCTGTCGATCGCCTCGGGTCCGCAGGTGGTGATCAACGACGAAGTCCTCGCACCGGGTGAGACCGACGACATGTATCCGTGGAAACGATGGCACGGTCGCTGGGACCCCATGGTCACCGGCACATCAAAGCCGTTCGACTTCTTCCAGCCGACCTCCAACGCGCAGGAACTGCTCGGTGTGTTCGAGCGCTTCACGCAGATGGGCGATGAAGTCTCGGCAATTCCGCGCTACATGATGGGCAACGAGAAGGTGGGCGGCGCTGGCCGTACCGCTTCCGGCCTCGCGATGCTGATGGGCAATGCCGCGAAGACGTTGCAGAACATCGCCGCATCGATCGACCGCGACGTATGGAAGCCGATGCTGAACGAGCTGTACGACCTGTGCATGCTCACGATGCCCGGCATGTTCCGAGGCGACGAAGCGATCAACGTGAAAGGCGTGAACTACGCCGTGAAGCGTGAGCAGGACCGGATGCGCCAGCTCGAATTCCTGCAGATCACCGCGAACCCGATCGATCAGGCGATCATCGGTCCGCAGGGCCGCGCGACGATCCTGCGCAGCGTGTCGCAGAACCTCGGCCTCGAACACGAGAAGGTGGTGCCCGACGCGGCGGACATGCGTGCACAGATGCAGGCCATGGCCATGCAGGGGCAGCAGCCACCGGGAGCACCCGGCTTGCCCGCGCCGAACCAGCAGGAGCGCCCGAAGGAGCAGCGAGCTGGCCCTGAAGCTGCCCGCGAGGAAGTCGAAGGACAGGCGTCGAACAACGCCACCGGTCGACCCGGCATGCGCGCGGGCGGCTAACTACTTTCAGCAAGGAGACGAAGATGGTTCGCAAGGTGACCAAGTACGCGGACGGTGGCAAGGTGGAGCGCGATCACTCGTTCGACACCGACTACAAGTTTCCGCGTCCGACGTACGGCGAGGCCGTGGTCGACCGTCTGAAGCGCATGGTTGGCGGCGGTGCCGCTGGCCGGGCGGCGAAGAAGGTCAAGGGCCGCGAGCGCCAGATCAACCGCCAACTCGCCGACATGGGCGAATGATTTGTCAAGCGTAGGGCGTTTCCTATACGCTCTAGCAGCTTTTCCAGCACATGTAGGAGAAAGGCAATGGGAATCTCGGGCAAATTCCTCGGCGACACCAAGGGAAATCGCGACCTGAACATCAACCGCAGCGAAGGCGGCGGCGGTTCGGGCGAATCCCACGGTGGCAAGCCGTCGAGCAAGTTCATCGGTGAGACCAAGGGCAACCGTGATCTCAAGATCGACCGCTCGTCCGGCGTCGAGGGTGGCAAGGGTGGACGGCAGGGTCCGCGATGAACGGGAAGCCGAAGAAGCAGGTGAAGTGCGCCGAGCTTTCTTCGCTTGACGGCGTGCGGGAAATCTCATTCGGCAAGTCGAACGCTGACACGCGCATGCGTACCGGCGACTACTCGAAGAAGCCGAAGGAGACGAAGACGCGCGACTACGCGGATGAGCAGGCGCGGCGAGACCGTTTCGGTTTCGGCAACCTGTGAAGCTGAACGACGTAAAACTCGTTCAGGCTTTGACGAACCTCCGGGCCAACTCGGACTTTCGTGTTTTATTGGAGGCGTTGAAGGAAGACGAACTCGATGAGACTCAGCGATCACTGAAGTTAGACGGTCCAGCCTGCCATCGTGCGCAGGGTGCGGCCCTCAAACTACAGGAGATCGCGCGGTGCTTCGCGGACGCTCCCGATACGCTCGGCAAATTCAAACAACAAGGGTAGGAGAAGACGCGTGAGTGCTCTCCCAAAAGCAGTACAGAAGCAGATCGCTGAAGCGAACAAGATCGCGGCCAACATCAAGAAAGGGCTTGCACCCGACGGCGCAGCGCCTCCGGGAGCCCCGCCCCCCAACGATGCGCCTCCGCCGATCCCTCCGCCCCCGGCTCCGGCCGCAGCGGCTGCTCCGCCTGCCCCGCCTGCTCCCATCGTGACGCCTGCTGGCGCTCCGCCACCGGACGAATCGTGGGAGAAGAAGTACCGTGTTCTCAAGGGCAAGTACGACGCCGAAGTTCCGCGTCTCATCGAGCAGACGCGCAGCCAAGGTGTGCTGATCCAGACTCTGCAAGGCCAGCTCACGGTCACGCAGGGCATGATCTCGCAACTGAACCAGAACAGGGCCTCTGCCCCTGCCACTCCCGGTGGTGCTCCTGCCACGGGGAAGAAGTTGGTGACGGATGACGAGGTCAAGCAGTTTGGCCCGGACCTCTACGATTTCATCCAGCGTGCGGCTCGCGAAGTCAGCCCGCAGGGTGCGTCGCAGACTCCGCAGCCGGTTGCTCAGCAAGTCGCGCAGATCGCGCAATCAGTCCAGACGCTCAGTGCGAAAGCCGAGCAGACGGACAAGCAGAGGTTCGAGGAATATCTGACCCAACACGTGCCCAACTGGGTCGAGCAGAACGGCGATGAAGCATTCATCGTCTGGCTCGACGAGGAGGACCCGTACACTGGCAGGAAACGCCAAGAGCTGCTCGATCAGGCAGCACAGCGCTTCGACGGACCGCGAGTCGCAGCGCTCTTCAAGGGCTTTCAGAAAGAAAACGCAGCCCTCGCGTCTCCCCCCAACTCGGCTGCCGCACCGGCCGCGCCTGCTCCCGCAGCAGCGCCGCCCTCGGCAACACCGGCGCTGGAACGACTCGTGGCACCGGGCCAACCCAAGGCAGGTCCGGCAAGCGCTCCGAATGAAGCTCAGAAGCGGATTTACACCCGCGCTGAGATCGACGATTTCAATCGACGCAGGATGGGCTATGTGACGAAGGGCCGGAAGGTTCCTGACTCGCTGGTCCAAGAGGAGCGTGCAATCCTCGCTGCGGCGAATGAGGGTCGAATCAGCGGGTGAGTTTCACCTTCTGAATTCGGAGTAGCTAGTCATGTCTTATCCAGTCGCAGGTAGTCCGTGGGCAGGTTCC
>JACCDR010373640.1_pt1 | contig 11946 bp, 7 predicted proteins | sample 7446431 | NCBI WGS metagenome assembly JACCDR01 (sample SAMN15323443, study PRJNA562643) | freshwater metagenome | isolation source: river surface water | place: USA:Blue River Watershed | collected 2017-08-17
AACACGGGATACGTAAACAAACCAGCGTTTACATTCGCTAATTTCTCTGATTTTTCTTTGAAACTATGGGCATTTGCCAACATCGGAAAGGGCGTAAAGCAATTGAGGTACCACATCAGTTCGGTGTGAAATCCTGCTAAACGAGATTGGCGATAAAAATAATTGTGGTCGGCATCAAATCCACAAGCCAACCAAGCTGCCGCAATGGCGTAGGTATTTTGCTTGAGTTGTTCGCCATCTTTCAAACTGGTAAGCGTATGCAAATCGGCAATGAACAAAAAAGATTCATTAGAAGGGTCTTTAGAAAGCGTAACCGCCGGACGAATCGCCCCTAATATATTACCCAAATGTGGTCGTCCAGAGGCTTGAATGCCTGTTAAAATTCTCATTATTTCTCAGTTGCCCAGCGGCGTTCACCTTCCGAGCGTTCGTTTCTTGTAATACGTTTGAATGAATATTTGACAAAATTCCACAAATTCCGCCAATCCATCAAATCGTGGTTCAAACATTTTATGTAATTTCAACGGATAAATTCGGAAGTAGTACAGATAACAGGCAATTCGAGCACAATGGCTATTACACAAAATACCTTAGATTTCCTTCGGGACTTGGCAAGTAATAATACACGAGAGTGGTTTCAGGCAAACAAAAAACCGTATGAATCGGTGAAAGCTTCTTTTGAAGAAAGTATTCAAAATTTGATTCATCTGATTGGCACTTTTGAAAATATGTCGGGGGTAAAAGTCAAAGATTGTAATTATCGTATTGCAAGAGATGTACGTTTTTCGCTTGATAAATCGCCTTACAAAACATGGCTTTCTGCCAGTTTTTCGGAAGGTGGGCGTAAATCAAACCGCATGGATTATTACTTGCATATCCAACCCAACGGCGAATCGTTTTTGGGCGGAGGTATGTATGCCCCCACGCCTGCCCAATTGGCAACGTTTCGACAAGAAATTGATTACAATGCTCAAAGTTTGAAGAATATCATCTATAATCCTACCTTTGTCGATACGTTTGGCACAGGCGTGGGCGAGAAGGTCAAAACAGCCCCCAAAGGCTACGACAAGCAACATCCAGAATTGGATTTATTGCAGTACAAACAATTGTTTTTTTGGAAAAAATTTAGCGACACAGAAGTCCTTCAACCTGATTTTGAGCAGAAGGTTAGCGATTATTGTAAAATTCTAAAGCCTTATCTCGACTACCTCAATGCCATTTTCTTCGACCACGAAGAGCCAGAAATCATTTTATAAATGCAACGCTAATACGGGCGTATTGGTCATTTTTATCATTCATCATTCTGTTTAAAACTATGCAATTCAGCCATTTACATTGCCATACACAGTATTCTTTACTCGACGGAGCTTCCAAAATATCAGGGCTTTTTGCCAAGGCAAAAGCCGACAATATGCCTGCGGTGGCCATTACCGACCACGGCAATATGTTTGGGGCATTTCAGTTTGTGGCCGAAGCAGGCAAACATGGCGGTGCCGTGAAGCCTATTGTGGGCTGTGAATTTTATGTGGTAGAAGACCGCCATAAACGCACCTTTTCTAAAGAACAAAAAGACCGCCGTTTTCACCAATTGATGTTGGCTAAAAACCGTAAAGGCTACGAGAATTTAGTTAAGTTGTGTTCGCTAGGTTATATAGAAGGTTTGTATGGTAAATATCCTCGTATCGACAAAGAACTGATTGTACAATACCACGAAGGGCTGATTGCCACTACGTGCTGTATTGGTGCTTCTGTACCACAGGCGATTCTCAAAAATGGCGAAGAAGCTGGCGAGAAAGAGTTTTTGTGGTGGCTCGATTTGTTTGGAGAAGACTATTACATCGAAGTGCAAAACCACGATATTCCAGACCAATGGAAGGTAAATGAGGTTTTACTAAAGTTTGCAAAAAAATACAATGTCAAAGTTATAGCCTCCAACGATTCGCATTACCTCGACCAAAAAGATGCCAATGCACACGACATTCTCCTTTGTATCAACACGGGAGAAAAACAATCGACTCCAACGTACAAAGATGTGGACGATGGCGAAAGTGTCAAAGGAAAGCGTTTTGCCTTTTACAACGACCAGTTTTATTTTAAAAATACCGCCGAAATGACCCAACTCTGGAAGCATATTCCAGAGGCTATCGACAATACCAACGAGATTGTAGGAAAATGCGACCACCTCAAGCTCAAACAAGATATTTTGTTGCCCAATTACCAAATCCCTACAGGCTTTGTGTCGCAGGATGATTACCTAGAACACCTCACTTGGGAAGGAGCAAGAGCTAGGTATGGCGAAGCTTGGGAAGAGCCACACATCAAAGAACGACTGGCTTTTGAATTGCACGTGGTTCGGACGATGGGCTTTGCGGGCTATTTCTTGATTGTACAAGATTTCATCAATGCGGGCCGTGACCTAGGCGTGTTTGTAGGCCCTGGGCGTGGTTCGGCGGCTGGCTCGGCAGTGGCGTATTGTATTGGTATTACAAATATCGACCCTATCAAATACAACCTCCTATTTGAGCGTTTCTTGAATCCCGACCGTAAGTCGATGCCCGATATTGATACCGACTTCGACGATGAAGGCCGCCAACGGGTGATTGATTATGTAGTTGACAAATACGGCAAACAACAAGTGGCACACATTGTTACGTATGGTACGATGGCTGCCAAAATGTCTATCAAAGACGTAGCTAGGGTGCTGGATTTGCCCCTCAACGAATCGAACGAACTCGCCAAATTAGTGCCTGATAAGCCCGGCATTTCGCTCGACCGTGTGATGAACGCCGCCATCACGGGCGAAAAATCTTTATCCGAAAAAGAAGGATTGCCAACCGAAGATTTAGAAAATGTCAAACGCCTGAGAGAAATCAGACAAGAAGGTACTCTTCGCTCGAAGGTGTTGGAAGAAGCCTTGGTACTCGAAGGCTCGGTACGTGGCACGGGTATCCATGCCGCAGGGATTATCATTGCCCCCAAAGATTTGTCGGATATTTTGCCCGTTTCTACGTCTAAAGATGTCAACTTGCTCATTACGCAATACGAAGGCAAAATTATTGAAGATGCAGGTGTAATTAAAATGGACTTCTTGGGGCTAAAAACCCTTTCTATCCTCAAAGAAGCCCTGCGACTTATCAAGCAAAACCACGGCGTAAGCATCGACCTCGATACCATTCCGCTCGACGACAAACTTACCTACGAGCTTTACCAAAGAGCCGAAACCAACGGTACGTTTCAGTTTGAATCGGTTGGGATGCAAAAATATTTGCGAGAACTCAAGCCTGACCAATTTTCTGATTTGATTGCCATGAACGCCCTGTACCGCCCTGGGCCGCTAGAATATATCCCTAACTTTATTAACCGTAAGCATGGCAGAGAAGAAATCACTTACGACCTTCCCGAAATGGAAGAGTATCTCGCCGACACCTACGGAATCACCGTTTACCAAGAGCAGGTAATGCTTCTTTCTCAAAAACTGGCAGGCTTCTCGAAAGGCGATGCCGATGTTTTACGGAAAGCGATGGGTAAAAAAGATAGAGCTACCCTCGATAAAATGAAGGGAAAATTTATCGACGGTGCTAAAGCCAAAGGACATCCAGAGGAAAAACTCAATAAAATTTGGACCGACTGGGAAGCTTTTGCCCAATATGCCTTCAACAAATCGCACTCTACTTGTTACGCTTTTGTGGCATACCAAACAGGCTATTTGAAAGCACATTATCCTTCGGAGTACATGGCTGCCGTGATGTCGAACTCACTGGGACAAATCGAAAAGATTACCTTCTTCATGGAAGAATGTAAACGCATGGGCTTGCCCGTATTAGGCCCAGACATCAACGAATCGGAGCGTTCTTTTGCCGTAAACAAAAAAGGACAAATCCGTTTTGGCTTGGGTGCAATCAAAGGCACGGGCGATGCCGCCGTTGAATCTATCATTGAAGAAAGAGCCAAAAATGGGGCTTATAAAGATATTTTTGATTTTGTCAATCGAGTAAACCTACGAACGGTCAACAAAAAAACACTCGAAAGTTTGGCTTATGCTGGGGCTTTCGACTGCTACCCCGACATCCATAGAGCGGTGTATTTTGATGATAGTGAGGGCAATACCTTTATCGAAAAACTCATTCGTTATGCCAACAAAGTCAGCGAAGTAGCCGCTTCGTCGCAAGGCTCACTCTTTGGAATGCTCGGCGATGGCGCCGGCGATGTGCCTACGCCCAAGATTCCGAATACCGAGAAATGGTCGCAGATGGAAAAACTCAAATTTGAGAAAGAAGTCGTTGGTATTTATATTTCGGGGCATCCGCTCGATACCTTTAGGCTAGAACTAGAAAGCTTCTGCACTTGTACGCTCGACAGGGTTTTAGAACCTGGTTTCAGAGGAAAAGAAATCAGTGTTGGGGGGATTGTTACGAAAGTAGTGGAGCGTTTTTCTAAAAACGGCAATCCATTTATGCTTTTTACCTTAGAAGATTATAATGGTTCTTATGAATTTGCCTTATTCGGCGAAGATTTTGTCAACCTTGCAAAATATGTGTCGATGGATAGATTTTTGTTTATCAAAGGACAAATCAAAAATCGCTGGGGACGACCCGACGAGTGGGAATTTAAACCAACGGCTGTGCAATGGCTTTCTGAAATCAGGGAGAAATTTAGCAAAGAACTACGGATTACGCTTGGTTTGCAATCGGTTAATGCCGAACTTATTGCCAAGCTGAACCAAATTTTTAGCCAAAATCAAGGAAACTGTAATTTGTCTGTCGTTGTCATCGACCCAGAAGACAAGGTAGAACTAAGTATGCTTTCTCGCAAAACTAAAATCTCGCCATCCAACGAACTCCTCGAAGCGCTGGCAACTATTGCAGGAATTAGTTATAAGTTGAATTAAAGGGATTTTACAATTTGAAAATTTGAAAATGTGGTAATTTGAAAATGAGAGGATTTTACAATTTGAAAATTTGAAAATGTGGTAATTTGAAAATGAGAGGAGAATTTGAAGATATTTAAACCCCTCCGTTTCATTTTCAAATCTTCAAATCACCAAATCTTCAAATTACCAAATCTTCAAATCACCAAATCTTCAAATTTTCAAATCCTCACTTCACCCCTTCGGTAGTCATAACCATTCGTTTCATGCTGCCATCTTTGTTGTAATACAGTCTATCCACACACACCGAACGGTGAAAACTAGCCGCATCTGCCGCCAATGCACCGTTGTGATAAATAAAATAAGACTTTCCTTTAAAGTCGATAATGGCATGGTGATTGGTATTACAATTGCCTGCCAATTCGTTGAGAATGCCCTTGTATTGCCAAGGCCCGTGGATAGATTTACTCATGGCATACACCGTTTTTTCAGGAAACTCAATCGAATATGAAAGATAATACCAGCCTTTACGCTTATGAATCCACGGTGCTTCGGTAAATTTAGAAGGGAGGTTTACCTTCATAATTGGGCCATCTAATTCGGTCATGTTGGGTTTGAGTTTAGCATAATAGCAAATGGTATTCCCCCAAAACAAATACGCTTGTCCGTCGTCGTCGATAAATACCGAAGGGTCTATATCATCCCAAGAGATTTTTGTATCGGTAGTCATATCATTGGTAATCAAAGCACTACCTCTAGCATCTTTAAACGGGCCAGTTGGGCTATCTGCCACTGCAACACCAATGGCTTTGCCATGAATTGTGCCGTGTTCAACTGCTACGTACCAGTAATATTTATTCCCTCGCTTGATCACTTGCGAAGCCCAAGCATCTGCTTTTGCCCAAGCAAAATCTTTGACCGATAGTGGACTCGGATGAGCCGTCCAATGCACCATATCGCTCGTCGAATAGCAAAGCCATTCGTTCATCACATAACGCTGCTGACGTTCGGGGGCTTCGTCATGACCAGCGTACAAATACACTTTGTCGCCATCGACCAAAGCGGCGGGGTCTGCCGTAAACTTATCCTTGATGATAGGATTGCCAGCTTCTTGTGCCAAAGCTGATGTACTCAATAAAGTCGCAAAAGTAAGTGCTTGTATAAGGGTTTTCATAATTGTGTTTATTTGACACAATATTACAATTTTATTTTTATTTTTCATGAAAGTTGAGTCAAAAATTAGGCTTATCAACCACGTTTGTAGGTGTAGCTTTTGGGCTTTTTAGTATGCTCACCTAGGGTTGGTCGTCAGTTTGGTGTTAGGATAGATGGGTTTACGCCAAAGCCTTTTATCTATTTTGAAGGACAGGCAGCTTTTTCATTTTGACAAAAACCTTTTCAAAATGAAAAGGTTTGTTTTTGCGTTTTATCCTGATGAATAAAAATAATAATCAGATTATCAGTTGTTTATCTTGATTTAGGGGCGTTTTTTTTTGTTTGGAATAAGTTTTGGCATAGGCTATACAAACAAATGTAAATCTTACTACCATGTTCACTACTGTTTTGTTACTGTTTATTGCAATAGTCTGCTTTAGCATTTTTTATCTAGCAATTGATTTTTTTGAAAAAATTTAACACTCATGATGACATCCCTTTTTGTGTTGGCCTTGGCCGTGTTTGGCTACCTCACGTATGTGCTTTTAAAACCAGAAAAATTCTAATGTTATGAATACAGAAATTGCAGGCATTGTATTTACCTATTTTCTTACGGTAATTCTTGCCATTCCTTTGGGCAAATACATCGCAAAAGTATATGCAGGCGAAAAAACCTTCCTCGACTCTGTGCTTGGCCCTGTCGAAAACCTCTTTTTTCGTTGGTCGGGTATTGCCCATAAACAAGAAATGAATTGGAAACAACACTTACAAGCCTTGCTTACCATCAATGTATGGTGGTTTGGCTGGGCGATGTTTGTCCTCATGAATCAAGGCTGGCTTCCTTGGAATCCTGACCAAAACCCTTCTATGTCGCCTGATTTAGCTTTTAATACGGCCATTTCATTTTTGGTCAATTGCAACCTACAACACTATTCGGGTGAAACGGGGATGTCGTATCTTGGACAAATCGCCTGTTTGATGTTTCTACAGTTTGTTACGGCTGGTACGGGAATGGCCGCTTGTGCGGTGGTATTCAATGCCATGAAGGCACGCACTACCGACAAATTGGGAAATTTCTATGGGTATTTTGTCAAGTCTTGTACCCGTATTTTATTGCCCCTTTCCTTTGTTTTGGCTGTTATTTTATTGTGGGAAGGCACGCCGATGAACGTTGCAGGCAAAGCAAGCATTACCACCTTGCAAGGCGATACCGTGCAAGTATCACGAGGGCCAGTGGCGGCTATGGTTGCCATCAAGCAATTGGGTACTAATGGTGGAGGCTTTTTTGGCGTAAACTCGGCTCACCCGCTCGAAAACCCAAGCTACCTAAGCAATATACTCGAATGTGCAAGCATCGTGCTGATTCCTATAGCCATGATTTTTGCCTTGGGTTATTACCTCCAACGCAAACGTTTAGCCTATATCGTTTTTGGGGTAATGACGGTTGGCTTTCTGCTGTTTGTAGTGCCGTCGGTGTATCTTGAAATGCAAGGCAATACAGCCCTGACACAGATGGGCATAGCACAAAACTTGGGTAGCATGGAAGGCAAAGAAATACGCTTTGGGGCTGCTTCGTCGGCTTTTTGGGCGGTGGCTACTACGGTTACTTCCAATGGGTCTGTCAATGCCATGCACGACAGCCTTACACCACTTACGGGAATGTTTGCTTTGTTGGGCATGATGATTAATGCCCTTTATGGTGGCGTAGGCGTAGGCTTTCTAAACTTTTATGTATTCATGATTATTGCGGTGTTTATAGCAGGGCTGATGGTAGGACGAACGCCAGAATTTTTAGGTAAAAAAATCGAAGCTAGAGAAATGAAAATAGCCTCTATCATTGCATTGCTACATCCCTTGCTTATTTTGGCAGGTACGGCACTGGCTTCTTTTGTGTATGTGGGGCATCCCGACTTACCTTGGCTCAACAATCCTTCGTTTCATGGATTTTCAGAAATGCTATACGAATATACCTCTTCGGCAGCCAATAACGGTTCGGGCTTTGAAGGATTGGGCGACAATACACCTTTTTGGAATATTAGCACAGGCATAGTGTTGATACTCAGTCGGTATTTGCCTATCATTGGGCCTATAGCCATTGCAGGAATTTTGGCTAATAAAAAATTTGTTCCCGAAAGTGCTGGTACGCTCAAAACCGATACAGCTACTTTTGGACTGATGGTTTTTGCGGTTATTTTTATTGTAGCGGCCCTTGCCTTTTTCCCAGCCCTTACACTTGGCCCACTTGCCGAATATTTTACTCATAAGTAAAAAAATATAGCTGTTAATTAATCAACAAGATGAAAACGCAACCTTCTTCGCTTTTTCAAGCAACCTTGGTAAAAGAAGCTTTACGTGCTTCTTTTATCAAACTCAATCCCGTTACGCTCTTTCGTAATCCGGTGATGTTTACCGTGGCACTCGGCACAGTCGTGATGCTTGTGGTGAGCCTATACAGCCTTACCCGACACGACCAAGGCACTTTTGGCTATAATTTTCTTGTGTTCTGGGTCTTATTTTTAACCTTATTGTTTGCCAATTTTGCCGAAGCCATTGCCGAAGCCCGAGGCAAAGCCCAAGCCGATTCTTTACGCAAAACACGGGAAGAAACGCCTGCCAAACTGCTGCAAACCTCCGATGAAATACAATTGGTTAGCTCTGCACAATTGAAAAAAGGCGATGTTTTTATCTGCGAAGCTGGCGACATCATTCCGAGCGATGGCGAAATCATCGAAGGCTTGGCTACCATCGACGAATCGGCTATTACGGGCGAATCGGCACCTGTGATTAGAGAGGCCGGTGGCGATAAATCTTCGGTTACGGGAGGAACAAAAGTGTTATCCGATAAAATCAAAGTTATCGTTACGACCCAACCGGGCGAAAGTTTTTTAGATAAAATGATTGCCTTAGTTGAAGGGGCTTCTCGACAAAAATCGCCTAACGAAATAGCCCTTACCATTTTATTGGCTAGTTTTACCCTCATTTTTGTGATTGTTTGTGTAAGCCTCAAACCTTTTGCCGACTATGCACATACACCCATTACCATCGCCGCTTTTATTTCGTTGTTTGTCTGTTTGATTCCTACAACCATTGGAGGCTTGCTTTCGGCCATTGGTATTGCTGGCATGGATAGAGCTTTGCGGGCCAACGTGATTACGAAATCGGGAAAGGCGGTCGAAACGGCTGGCGATATAGATGTGCTATTGCTTGATAAAACAGGTACCATCACTATTGGCAATCGTAAAGCTACCAATTTTTATCCTACCCAAGGCGTTGCTCCAGAGCGGTTTGTACAGGCAATGGTGCTAAGTTCGTTAGCCGACGAAACCCCCGAAGGAAAATCTATCATTGAACTCGCCCAAAGCAAAGGGCTGAGTATTCCTAAACTTCCTACGGCGGTAGAATGGATTAAATTTACGGCAGAAACACGCTCATCTGGAGTCAATATGCCCAGTGGCTTGCGTATCCGTAAAGGAGCTGTAGATGCCATGCGTCAGATGAGTACCAATGCTGGTTTTCCTTTTCCAGAAGATATGACCTTGCACGCTACCAACATTGCTAGTAATGGCGGTACGCCCTTAATTGTGACCGAAAATGAAGCTGTGTTAGGGATTATCGAATTGCAAGATATTATCAAAGTGGGTATCCAAGAACGTTTTGAACGTTTACGTAAAATGGGTGTAAAAACGGTGATGGTAACGGGCGATAATCCTCTGACAGCCAAATACATTGCCCATAAGGCTGGTGTAGATGATTTTATTGCCGAAGCCAAACCCGAAGATAAAATGAACTACATCAAAGCCGAGCAAGCCAATGGCAAGTTGGTAGCCATGATGGGCGATGGTACAAACGATGCCCCAGCCTTGGCCCAAGCCGATGTAGGGGTTGCCATGAACTCGGGTACAGCCGCCGCCAAAGAAGCAGGCAATATGGTGGACCTCGACAACGACCCTACCAAGCTCATCGAAATTGTAGAAATTGGTAAGCAATTGCTCATGACCCGTGGCACACTCACTACTTTTTCTATCGCCAACGATGTAGCCAAGTATTTTGCCATCGTACCAGCCTTGTTTATCAGCAGTATTCCGGGTTTGCAAGGACTCAACATCATGCGTTTGCATTCGCCCGAAAGTGCTATTTTATCGGCTGTAATTTTTAATGCCTTGATTATTCCAGCCCTGATACCTTTGGCACTAAAAGGCGTAGCATACAAGCCCATTGGTGCGAGTGCTTTGCTTCGACGTAATTTATTGGTGTATGGACTAGGAGGTATTTTGATTCCTTTTGTAGGCATCAAGCTGCTTGATATATTAGTAGGTATGTTTTTTTAGTAAAATAGAAATAATCAATTTTTGATTAAAATAAGATATAAATTATTGAAAATCAAAGTTTTAATGTATTATAACGTAAACCAATAACGCATTCCATGAAAACGCATTTGTTGCCAGCCCTTAAACTTACAGCGTTATGTTTTGTGCTGTTTGTGGTGGTATATCCTTTAAGTATCTTGGGCATTGCTCAATTGATGCCCAACCAAGGAAATATCGCTTTTGTCGAAAGCCAAGGTAAAATGGTAGGTGTTGCTCACGTCGGACAACGATTCGACCAAGACCGCTATTTCAACGGTCGTCCGTCGGCAGTTGATTATAACGCTGCGGCTTCGGGGGGCTCAAATAAAGGGACTTCAAACTCTGTCTATTTAGCCCAAGTACAAGCCCGTATTGATACCTTTTTGGTACATAACCCAGCCGTACAACGCCACGAAATTCCTGCCGAATTGGTCACGGCTTCGGGCAGTGGGCTCGACCCCGACCTTTCGGTGAAAGCCGCTTTGGTACAAGTAAAACGCATTGCTCATGCCCGAAAAATCCCTGTAGCACTTGTAGAAACACTCGTGCAACAACACATCCAAGAACCCTTGTGGGGGCTATTGGGACCAAGGCATATCAATGTGCTTGCCCTAAATATTGCCTTAGACCAACTTTCTACCAAGACTTTGAGGAAATAAAAGCTCTCAGTTTTTGTACAGTAACGCAAACCATCACTACTTTTGCTCATGTTACAAGAATCATCTTCGGCTGCTTATTTCCTTGAATTGATTCGGCAATCGAAACGAGGAAAGTTCAAAATTTATATAGGCATGAGTGCAGGCGTAGGCAAAACGTACCGTATGCTTCAAGAAGCCCACGCCTTGCTTAAAAACCATATAGATATAAAAATTGGCTTCGTCGAAACCCACAACCGAGCCGAAACCCAAGCCCTGCTCGAAGGCTTGCCCATTATTCCTCGCAGTGCCTTGTTTTATAAAGGCAAAGCGATGGAAGAAATGGACTTAGCGGCTATTCTCAAGCTGCATCCCGAAGTTGTAATCATAGACGAATTGGCTCATTCCAATGTACAAGGGTCGAAAAATGAAAAAAGATGGCAAGATGTCATGGACATCCTTCATGCAGGCATCAATGTGATTTCGGCGGTCAATATCCAACACATTGAAAGCCTCAACGAGGAAATCAAAAAGATTACAGGCATAGAGGTAAGCGAGCGGATTCCCGACTGGGTATTGCAACAAGCCGACGAAGTAGTAAACATCGACCTCACAGCCGACGAGTTGATAACCCGACTCAAGGAAGGTAAAATTTATGATTTGGCAAAAGTAGAAACAGCCCTACAGCATTTCTTTCAAACCCATCATATTTTACAGCTACGTGAATTGGCACTCAAAGAAGTAGCTCACCAAGTAGAAAGAAAAGTAGTCAGTGTGGTAAATCCGCAAAAGCTTGTCAGCGAACGCTTTTTGGCCTGCATTGGTTCTAATCATCAAGTAGCCAAGACAATTATCCGTAAAACCGCACGCTTGGCTTCGCATTATGATTCTAAATGGTTTGTTTTGTATGTGCAAACGTCGTCGGAAGCAGGCGACAAAATCA
>JACCDR011555941.1_pt1 | contig 11945 bp, 26 predicted proteins | sample 7446431 | NCBI WGS metagenome assembly JACCDR01 (sample SAMN15323443, study PRJNA562643) | freshwater metagenome | isolation source: river surface water | place: USA:Blue River Watershed | collected 2017-08-17
CACCACGCCTTGTTGATGGACAGGACTTGCGCCCCGCGTTTGTGGACGATCCATAGAGGAGGAGGCTCTAACCCCGCATCTTCGACTTGCCAGCCTTCCAGGAGCGCTTGCGCATCCGGCGACAGGGCTACGTCCCGGTAGGGCGCGCCGGGGTTCTTCTTGGCGCTCCAGACGCGGAGGAAACCGCGCCGCCAATCAATATCCTTCCAGGCGAGCCGGAACAGCTCGGACGGCCCGACCCGAACGCCAAGGAACCACGCGGCCAGGATGGCGCGCACAAGATGCGGGGGCGCATGCTCGAGGATGGCTTGCACCTCCGCCAGTGTTGGAGGGGCTGGAACTTCGTCCCGGCCGCGCTTGCAGACGTAGCGGGCAACCGGGTTCGCTGGGATCATCTCGGCTTCGGTCGCCCAATTCAGCGCAGCCTTCGTCATGGCGATGGTGCGGGATACGGTCTGTCGTTTAGCGCCCTTGTTCAAGTGGGCGCGCTCGATCTCGCGCATATCGGCGGCGGTCAATTCGTCAATGGGCTTCCCGCCGATGAGAGGCAGGACGTGTGCGCGAAAGGCGTAGAACGTGACCTTGCGGGAGGCGGCGGTCATCTCGGAGGTGGCGAGATACTTCGAGGCGAGGGCGGCGAATGTCAGGGGGGAAGGGGCGGACTCGTCTGGCTGGCTGAAACTGGCGCGGTCCTCTTCGAGTCTGCGCTTTATCTCTGCATCGTGGGCGCGCGCCTTGTGGATCGTGTCGAAGGACGCGCTCTCGCGCTTACCCGAAAGAGGGTTGTTCCAGTAGACTTGCCAGACGCGGCCTTTCTTGCGGGTGCGTGCGCGAATTGCCATTCCCCGGCGGTTACGCGCGTGAAGTCAGGAGCGCAAGGGCCTCGCGCGTTGGCATGTCGAAAATCGTCGGCTCCGGCTTGGCGCGCCGGACGGGGCGCAGTTTCGGCCCGGCCATGCGAGACTGGATAGCGGCGATCACCGCATCTCGGTCCCAGCGCAGCCCCCGGCCGCGCCCCGGCCCCAAATCGAGAAATGCGACGCCCCAGGTCCTGAGCAGGGCTTTCGCCTTCTCCGGGTCCGGGCGGCGGCCCTTGCCGTACAGGCCAAGGACTCGCGCCGCTTCTTTGGCGTCGATCAGTTCCATGTGGGGCCAGGCGACCTCGGCGGCGGTCAGGACGGGGGAGGTCACGGCTATTTGCCCTCCGGCTTCTTCTTGCAATCCTTGATGTGCATCGCAAACAAGGCGGTGGGCTTGGTCGGGTGCTTGTGCCACTCCGTATGCCAGAAGCAATAGCGGCACATGGCGCAGTAAGGCCGCTCGCCTTCCGTCTTGCGGTACAGAACAAGGCCGGAGTCGTAGATGGTGGCAGGGATCAGCGGCAGTGCGTCTAGCCAGTTGACAATGGTTACAGGCTTTGTGCGCTGCACGGGAAGCGGCCTAGCTTCTCTTTCTCTGATATAAAGCGCCCACACCGCGATGACGCCCGCGACACAAGAGGCCCAAGAGAAGAAGGCCGTCCAGTAGGCCCATTGGTCAAGGCTCATTTAGCCCTCCAGCCGACCAAGTATGAGCCCTCGCTTCCAGCTTCGTTTCCGCCCGCTCCGGCCCCGGGCGCGGGTTCGCGGGCAGGCTCGGGGGCGGTCGTTTCCGCGTCCAGGTTTAGGCCAGCCTGACGGCGCAGTCTCTCCAGCGCCTCGACCAACTCCAGCGCGGTGCCGTTGCGGACCTCGCCGCCTGCGAGGATGTGGGCCTTGAGGGCGGACAGACGTTCGGGGGTCATAGACTGCACCCTCCTTCCCCGCACGCGGGGCATCTCCAGCATCTTCCGTCGCGGACCATCCGCACGCCGCACGCGCAACAGATCGGGCCTTCGCTCATGCAGCCTGCCTCCCCTCGCTCGCCCACCGGGCGCGGCAGAAATCGTCCACGAACGCCATATCCCGCTTTCCGGGCAGTCGCTCCGCTACCCTGGACAGGTCGCGTTCCATGTCACGCCACGCTTTCGCCTCGAACGTCGGAGCGTACTCAGCCTCAATGGCGACCAGCCATGCGCAGGCGCTTACGAAGTCCCCGATTCCGGGGAGCTTCCCCGGCGTGCGCTCCACGACCGCGTGTAGCCGGTTGACGGCCTCCCGCATGGCCGCGTTGAAGGCGGCCCCCGTCCTGGTCATCTGGCTCTTGCGCGCCGGGTAGAGCGCGTCCCAGAGGGATTCCTTCGTCTTTTCGGCCCTGGCGATGGCCTGGGTCAGCATCTTGCGCCCGTCAGCGAACCGGGCCGCCTCTTCGAGGGCGACGTGGGCCTGCGAGGCGACCACGGCGCGCTGGGTCTTGGCTTCGGCTTCCGCCTGGCGGCGGGACTTCTCGGCGGCGGTCATGGCATAACCTTCTTCGGCGTCACTTCGTCCTCGTGAAGAAAAACATAGTGGTCGTCATCGGCAAAACTGCATACGGTTTTGACGTAAGGGGCAGAAAGGCCGTTGTGAAAGCATCTGGATTCGTCCGCTGGGGTGACTCGGAAATCATTGCTGCCGACAACCGTCCGAACATTCTTTCCATTCAACCCGTGCAGGTGCTCCAAGTTCTGATAGAAGTAAATCTTCTCTTTCCTGCACTTATTGATAGCCTTCACAAGTTGCGTCCACGCCTTCTTTTGCTCCGGCGTCAGGTCAATCTTCCCCTGGTAATATTCCAAATCGCGCTCTTCGGTCATGATGCGGCCCCCTTCGGCGCAAGGGTAAGCTGGTCCGGCGGGACCGATGCTAGCCGTGGGCCTTTCTGTCCGCTTTCGTCTTCCATTAACAAAAGGGCGTTCACCTCTCGCTCACTATAGTATTTCGCTCCGACCACGTAGCCGAACGATTTGCCATACAGCGGGCGAGCGAGCCTGACGCGAGCGTCCTGCGGAAGAGGCATGCTGGAATCAGCGAAGGCCTGGCAAGCTGCCTTTATCTTGCCTCTTGCGGACTGTAGCGCTTCATAGGCGTCCGATTCTTCCCGGTAAGCCTGCTTTATCGCAGCCTTGAGTTCTTCGGCGTTAGCGTTCATACGTTATCCTTCGGCGCAAGGGTAATTTCTTCTTCGTAGAGATTCGCTTTGTTTTCGGACGGGTTACCCTGGCTGTCCTCCAAGCGAACCACAACGCGCAACGATGTAGTATGGTCTGGCCACATGAACGCGCGGAACCCGTCTACGTAGCCAAATTCGTAAGGGCCGCACGGGGGGTATATTCGAACGCGCGCGCCGATGGGGAAGGTAGACGCGCCCCTTGCCCATTCGTGCGCTGCTGCCGTCTCTTTGCTGATTGCCTCATTAAGAGATTTTTCCGCCTCCGTGACGCGAGCGCGGGCGTCTGCCCACTTGGCCTTAAGTTCTTCGATGTTGGCGGTCATTCTTCCTCCTTGTCATGGCCCAGCATCTTGCAGACATACGCCTGCCGCTCTTTCTGGCTTGCGCCCCAGCGGGAACAGGACTCGTGCGGCTCCCAGCGGCCGCCGGAGACGGGGCAAAAGAAGTTCGGCCCTTCCATGTCGCCCGGCTCTAGGTTCCCGCAGGTTGCGCAGGTCCGGGGCTGGAGATTGTCGGCCTGCCCCCGGAGCCACGCGGCGGCGCGCTCGCGGGCATCGGCTTCGGTGTCTCCGGTGGCAAGAACGACTTCCAGGAACGGCGTACCGTCCTTCTCGATCCCGTGCGCGAACCCATCGCCCTCGGCGCACAAGAGGGCCTGATAGCCCTCGAAGGGCAGGGGCGTGACGATGATTGTGGGGGCGCTCATTCTCCCCCCGCTTTCCGCACGGCTTCGCGCGCGGCGTCGATCTCGGGACACGGGTACGCGATGTGCGCCTCCGCCTGCGCGAGCAGGGCCTTCAGGGCCGAGAGCAGGTCAGGCGCGGCTTCAGCCATGTCTTTTGTCGTGAGCTCTTCGCATCGGCCGGAAGATGGACGGTCCTTGCCCATCGCACAGGACCATTCCAGTTCCACACGCCCGCCGCTGTCCCGCGTAAAACTGTCTTCATCCAGGTAGATGCAGCTGGCGCACGTATGCTTGCTCATCCCTCCCCCCCGCCGTCGCGCGGCGTCCAGCTGTCACAGTAGAAGTCGGGGCATGAGGATTTTTCGTCGGATACAGCGACACAGGCGAGCTTCAAATAACATTTGCAGTTCTCGCACCGCGCCAGCTTCCGCTGCCCCTCCCGCAGTATCTCCCGCGCGGCGTCCTCGGCAGCGAGTTGGGCGGACAGGAGGTCGGGAGCGAGATTGACTTTGTGGATCGTCTCAATCGTCCATGCGCCGTGGATGTCCGCCTTGAGCAGTAAGTGCCCCACCTTCGCGGCGCATATCCCCGCTTCCCATTGCATCCAATCCAGCATCGGCTTCCGTTCGCTCATCTCTTCCTCCCGCGTGTTTTCATCGGATGCGCGGCCTTCTTCGTGACCTCTTCCGCCCACAGCGCTTCCTCTTTGGCTAAAGAGTCGGCTATCACGTAGCCCTCCGCATGGCCGCAAGTGCACGGGTCAAATCCAAACTTGCCCGCTTTACGGAGGCCGGGGCAGGCCCGGCGCTGAATTCGTCGCCAAACACCCTGTGGTAAGGGTTTTCAGAGAGAGACTTTTCCCTTTCTTCCATGTCCTTGATGGCCCTATCAAGGCGCTTCATTTCTGCCTTGACGGCATTTACGGCGCTTTTCTTCATCTCTTCCTCCCGCGTGTTTTCGTCGGATGCGCGGCCCCCGCGTGGTCATGGCTGCCTCGAAAAGCCTTTTCCGGACGGGATCAGGTTGCAGTTGGCACCACCCCCTTTCATCGCCTCGTCAGCGTCGGGCTCACTCCACGGGCTCGTAAGTCGCGGCAAAGATGTCCGGCTTGCATGGGTACAGTTCGCCCTTGACCCCTTGGATGATCCAGTCGCCAGGGCTGGCCGTGTGGTCGCCCTCCAGCGTGTGAATAATGAGGGTTTCGTTCTCGAAGTGGGCCGCTGGGCATTCGGGCGCCAAGGCGCGACGCAACCACTCAGGCATGGAGGCGTAGCCGGGTTCTTTCATGTGGCCGGGGAACTCCCAGGCCTCGATCACAACGGGCTTTTTACGGAACTTGGGCATTCTGTTTCTCCTTTTGCGCTCGTCCGCCGGGCTCACCGGCGGACGCCCCGGAGGGCGTCTCGGCGTCTACGCGGCCTTCGCCGCGACCTCTTCCGCCCACGCGGCGGCCTCGTCGTCGATGTGCGCGATGATCTTGCTGAGCAGGTAGACCGTCTCCAGCGCAGCTGATTCAGCGTTGCCCTCCCGCGAGTCGGGCAAGGGCGCGTTGATCTTGAGGATGTCTGTCCGGCGACCCATCGTTACCCAGTATTCGTCGCCCTCGTGGTCGATATCCAACGTCGCCTCCGCCAGCGCATGACCAGCCTCGCGCGCTCCGGCGGACTCCGGCGTGCCCAGCGGATCAACGGCGCGGATCACCGCTTGCGACTGATTCCCGGCGTAGGTCGCCCGGCTGACGACCACCCACGCCAGCTCCGGGGCGCGCTTGTCCAGGAAACCGGGCTCGGTCACGCACCCGGCGGCCTCCAGCGGCTTTTCCGGGTCGAGGTTCGCCACGGACGGGATGAGCCGCGAGAGCGCCACCAGCGCGCTTTTGTTCGGGTTGCACAGCCATAGCTCCCCGTCCGCCCGCCAAATCACGTCGTGGACGGTATCCACCCACGGGGCGCGCGAGGCGATGGACAGCGTGACGGACTCCTTGATCTCGCGCTTGCGGGCGACGGAGATGCGCTTCTTGCCGGTGGCGGCAAACTCATCGCGGACCAGCCGGGCAACTTCCATCTTGACGGCCTTGGCCGGGACGGCGCGCGTTGACAGCCGCAGCGAAAAGGCGAGGTCCGCCCCGAGAACGAAGTCCTGCAGCGTGGGGTTGGTTTCCAGCGGCTCGCCGAGTTTGACGACGCCCCACTGCGGGAGCGTGGAAGAGAGGTCGGCCTTGCCGTAGGCGTAGGCGGCCAGCTTGTGCGCCGCGTCGGCAGGCGGCGGCCCGACCTTGAAGCGCTGGAGAGGTACGGTCTTTGAGAGCAGGGGCATGGTGGTTCTCCTAGTTCTGCCACGTCAGCCGCTTGTAGACGGCGCGCGTAAGTTCAACGTCCCGGCGGCAGTATTCCGCAATCTTGTCCCATTCTCCGGCCTGCGCGAGGCCGTAGACCTGCGAGCCGTCCATGCCGCCGCACTTCTCGCCGCAACCCAGGTACTCCGCGAGCGCGGCGAGGCTGACCTTGTTGTTGTAGGCGTCCGGTCCGGCCCACATCATCATCGTGTCGCGCACGTTGCCCCGGTAGCGGTCGAGCTGAATCGAGGCCGCGAGGTCGCGCAGCCCGTACTTGATGGCGCGCCGCCAGATCCACAGCATGTCGAACCCCTGCGCGTTGTGACCGACCCAGGTCGGGAGGCCACGCAGCCCCTTGACGACGCGCTCCAGGTTCAGGAGGCACCACGCCTCATTCATTCCCGACGTGTAGGCCTGGGCCTCGCCGTCCTCGATCGCCCACCCGATGCAGCAGATGCGCCCCTTCATGCTGTCCAGCGCACGCTTGCGGTACATCTCTTCCGCGAGTTCCGGGGCCTGCTCTGCGCGCCACTTGGCGATGGTTTCCGGCTTGGTCATCGTCGCCGGGGGCGTCATCGTCGCCGGGTCAATGAGCGGGCCGTCCGGCAGCGTCTCGATGTCGATGTAGATCGTGGGGTGGATGTCGCTCATTAGGCCTCCTCCCGCCCGGCGTTGGCGTCGATCACCGCGCTGGCCTCGTCTTTGGTCAAGTCGTTCACGCTCGCGACGATGCGCCCCACGAGCGCGCTGATGCGCTCCAGCCGCTCGACGCGCGAGAAGTCCGCGTAGTGCGCTTGGATAGCCTTCCGCTGCGCGTCCGTGATGGGCGCGGCGGGTTTCCCGGCGGTAGGCTCGGACCATTCAGCCGGGATGAACTCGGCTTGCGCTGCGGGCTGCGAGGCAGGGGCGGCGGACCAGTCGGCGGGCAGGTCGTCAGCGGCCGTCAGCTCGGCCTTGCGGCGGTCCTTCGCGGCGATGATCTCCGCGCGCTGTTCGGCGGTGAGCGGCAACCCCTTCATGGCCGCGTTCACGTCGGTGAACCACGCCTTGAGGGCATCCAGTGTGGCGATGGTCGCCGCCTGCCCCACGGCATCGGCCGCGAACGTCGCCGCAATGGAACGACCCTCGCGCGCCCTCTGCTCGTCGGCGGCCTGCCCGGTCTCCAGCCACGCGAGGAGTTGGCGGCCGGTTTCGATGGTCAGCGCCTGCGGGTCATGGTCGGAGAAAAGCCCCGTTCGGTCCTTGGACGCCAGCGCAAAATGGCGGTCATGGGAAATATCGAGGACGGTCGTGAACTCGTACTCGGCCCCGTCGCGCTGCTCAGCCTTCATCCCCAACTTCACGACCTTCTTGCGGCCGTTTTCTTCCACCTGCGAGGTTTCGGTCTTGCTCCGCATGGTGGCGATAATATGCAAAGGGGCCTGGAGCATGGCATCCAAGAACGCCCGGTGACGGGGGGTCACGTCGTTCCAGGCGCTCCAGGTGTTGCCCCGGAACTTGGCCGAGGCCACGCTATCCACGATCTCCAAGCACCCGCCGATGCCGCTCCATTCGTGGGAAATGGAGTCGATTATCAGGACGGAATACCCGCCCCGCTCGGCCCCGCGAATGGCCTCAATGAAGCGTTCCGGGCTGTACGGCGCTTCCAGTTCCATCACGTCGAACTCGCATAGGTGGGCGTACAGCGAGGCGGACCCGCGCTCGGTGTCGATCACCGCGATGCGCCCGCCAAGTCCCTGTGCCAGCAGCAGGGCCGAGTACGTTTTCCCGGAGCCGGACGGCCCCGTGAGGGCCAGCCTCAGCCGGGACTTCTTGCGTTCGGCGCGCTTAAACACGGCGCACCTCCGGCTTCGGCGTCAGCGCCTCAGTCAGGTCGGCCACCAGCCGGACGTTTTTGGGCGTGAACTCGGGGCACAGGTCGGCCGGGGAAAGCGAGCGAACAAGGATGCGCGCTCCGCAATAGCCCATGTTGGCCAGCGTCTGCGCCGCCGTGGACTCGCAGTACCCCGCGCCCATGCCGCCGAACGGCCGGAAACGGTCACAGCTTTCGCAGTTCTTCAGCATCTCACACACTCCTCGATCCGCTCGCCGTCGATAGCGAGCAGGTTTTCCCCGCACAGGGGGCATGTTTCGGCTAGCTCCGTCGCCCTGGGGCAGGCCCCGGCGGCCCATCCGTCCGGGTAGCAGGCCCGGTTCGCCCAGGCGGCGCGCTCTTCCTTGGTTTTGGCCCGGCGGTGGCGCGCGCATTTCTCGTCGCACCAGTAATCACCGGGGCCTTCCACCAGCCTGTCAGGGCAGGCGAGCCACCAGTCATCCGCCGGGGCCTTCATTCGTCGCCCCGCAGCTTCCCGGCAGCGCAGATACCCAGGTAGGCTGCGGCGATGACCAGAAAGACCGCGCCGAGCAGACATGCTGCGGCGATGACGATGTCGAACAGACTCACGGCAGCCTCCCCAGCAGGTGCGCCGCCAGGACGTGGGCGCCGACGTAGGTGGCCATGATGAGCACGACTGCGAGCGACAGCCATCCGGCCAGAGTCATCTGGCGCTTGGGCGGCTCAAACGCGCGGCCCTGGTAGAGCGTTCCGTGACACATGGTGGTCTCGCCTCCTGGCGGGTTGAGGTTGGAACAGGCGCGGCCCCCTGGAAGTTCCACGCAGAGGCCCGCGCCGCCCGGCTACAAGCCCGCCGGGCAAGGGGTTGTGGGTTGGCAGATGATGAACGCGATTACTGAGCGAGGTCGCCGACAGTCGCGTGCTCCAGGAAGCGGGAGCAGACGGGGAAACCCAGAAAGCTGCCATCGCTGACGAAGACGCCGATGCGGATGTCGCTCAGGATGCCCTGGTGTGGGCCGGAGTCACTGCGGCTTTCGAGCGGGGGATTGATGTTCTCCAAGACCACGGCGCAGTGGCCGGGGGCGGGCTGCCTGTACATGCCCTGTCCAATCTTCTTGAGCCGGACGATGTCGCCGACCTTGAAGTCTGCCTCCAACAGGTATTCGGCCATCCCATTGATGAGTTGTTCGGCGGTAGCGGGCTCGTACTCGGCGTCCTTGCCCTTCCCCTTGGCCACCATTTCCAAGATGTCTTCCAGCATTCCTTTGTCCTTCCTGGTTGCTTTTTTTCCGGCCCGGTCCTGCCGCCGCGTGCCCTCCCTGCCAGCCGCGCCCCCTTCGGAGGCCGTCGCCAGCGCCCAATGGGCCGGGAGGGGATCGGCGCGACTCGCGCGGTCGGTGTGAGAGGGAAGATACCAGTCTTTTGCCACGTGTCAAAGAAAAATGTTGCCACGCGGCAAATTGATGGCAATAAAAAACCCGCCGGGTGGGCGGGGTTTGCAGCCAGTGGGGGGGGGCTTGGTTTTAGTCTTTGGTCTTTCTGTAGTGGTACTCTACGTCTTTTTCTAGGTCCTCAAGCCTCCCGGCTATTGCTATGGCCGCAATTTTCTCAAGCAGCCGCCTGTTTGTGGTTTTTGCCAAACTAACGAATATCTTTCCTAGCTCCGGGTCCAGCGCTTCGACTACCTCCCCCATGGGAACCCCGAGCTTTGATAAAACCTTGAACATCGTTTCAAAGTTCACCCTCGCGCCGCGCTCGCCGGAAATGTACCGCCCCAGCGTAGAGGGGTTCAAACCAGCCTTTTTGGCGGCTTGGTTGCTGTTCGTCCTGTCTATCTCTTCCTTCAGACGCCTTAACGTAAGCCCCCAAAGGCGCTGATATATTTCCGTTTCGCCCATATCAACACTCCTGGCAGGTATGCTTGCCGTGGAGCGTGGCACAAAAGCCTTTGCCACGGGGCAATAGCCGCTTGCCTTTTTCTTTGCCACGTGGCAAAACACCTCCCATGAACTGCATCGGGAAATGGATGACGGAGAACGGGATCGGGGCGTCTGACCTGGCGCGGATGTCGGGATTGTCAGCATCGATGATCTCCAGGATTTCGAGCGGCCAGCGAACGGCCTTGAGCGTGGCCACGGCGGTCAGGCTTCATCGCGCGACAAAGATACCCCTGCGCCGGATTTGCGCCGAGTTTTCGGAGCACCGCCCCACCACGGAGGGACAGGGATGAAAAGCGAAAAGCCGCGCCACCCTACCGTTGAAGACTCACTTGAGCTTGCCAAGGATGGCGGATGGGAAAAAGCCGGTCTCAAGTTCGACCCCTTCGAGAACATGCCCAAGGACGCCAGCCAGTTGGCAAAGATTTTAGATGGCTACGGCTTCCGGGATAAGCGCGGGCACAAGCTGCACATGACCTTGCATTTTCTGGCGCTTGTGCGGCTGGCCATGAGGGGGGAGGCCTCCGCATGACCGCGCTACCCCTTCTTCCCCGTGACGACGCCCGCTGCGCGCAGGGATTGTGCCCGCGCCGCGAGGACTGCGCCCGCTTCCTGATGTGGAAGCGCGATGGGAACAGTTTCGCGGCCGTCATGCCTGCCGTGGCCGGAACCTGCGCGCTCTACATTTCGGCCCATAGCGTCCCCTGGAGTTCGCACGAGCCGAACCGCTCCACCGCCGCGAGGGCCGCCAAGTCGTAGAGCGCCGCCGGGCCGAGCGAGGCCGGGAACGTGAACCGCCGGAAATGCACGCCCCACGGCTGCACGACGCGGACCAGGACCGAGCCGGGGGCGGGGAGCAGGAAGATTCTGAGAGAGGTCATAGGGCCACAATATAGGCCCGATGAAGGCAGGCAATCTATGAAGAACGGAGACGAACAGAGGATGGAAGTTGCGTTGCAGCACGTAAGCGCCGGGCAGGCCCTTTCTTTGGCGAAGGACAAGTCTGGACTCACCAATGAAGAAATTGCGGCCGCCCTGGGGCTGAACGCCGCCGTTGTCCAACGGTGGTTCAATCCGCACGACGCCTATTGGCCGTCCCTGCCTAACATCCCCGCGCTCTGCCGCACCCTGGGGAATTGCATCATCGCTGACTGGCTCGCCGCACAGCTCCAGGACCAGCTGGAGTGCGACGGGATCAATGTGAACGGCTTGGCCTTGGCCGTCGCCAGCGTTGCCGACCGTATGGGCCGCGTGGCTGGAGCGGTGGTCGAGTCGGTCAGCGATGGAGATTTGACCCCGGCCGAAGCGAGCAGGATCGCCGGGAAGATCGAGGCGCTGGAGCGGTCGATCAAGCCCGTGAAAGACGGAATTTCCGCGTTGGTCAGGGCTGGCGGACGCGGACAGTAGATTTTTTTTCGGCTCGGCACGGCCTGATTTGGCCGGGCAAGGCGGGTCCAGGCGGGGCGTGGCTAGGCCCGGCAAGGCGTGGCACGGCGAGGCGAGGCACGGCGGGGCGCGGCTAGGCTTGGCGGGGCATGGGTTCCTGGGCACGAACTGAAACTGCCCTGATTTTTGGCTTCCATCCATCGGCCGGCCCCCTGGGCGCGCCACCGCTCGCCCCCGGCTGCCCCCTGAAAAGGCGGTCTCCTGCCTCGATCGGCCCGGCGAGGTGAAGCGGTGAACCGGGCCAACTTTTACGGAGGATGAGGCGTGGAAATAATCGATCGCTGGCTGCCCGTGGTGGGCTTCGAGGACCTGTACGAGTGCAATCCGCAGGGGTTTCTGCGGGTGAGCATGGCCCGTCCGAAATCCAACGGCGTGGCGCCTGGCTACCTGCTGCGGCCGATCGGCAAGGCGTCCTGGCCCGCGTACCGCATCGCCGCGACCGGACTCCAATACACGGCCGAAAACATGGTGCGCGACGCTTTTGGGCCAGCGACCGCCGAACGGAGAACGTGGAACTACACGTATCGGTCGGAGATGATCAACGCGATTGAAGCCAAGCAGGGCGCGAAAACGCGCGGCAACCGGGCCGACTTGCGCGCGCAAAGCCGACACTCGGTCCGCCTTGCCGAGCCGACTGTC
>JACCDR010736844.1_pt1 | contig 11944 bp, 20 predicted proteins | sample 7446431 | NCBI WGS metagenome assembly JACCDR01 (sample SAMN15323443, study PRJNA562643) | freshwater metagenome | isolation source: river surface water | place: USA:Blue River Watershed | collected 2017-08-17
TCATCGCTCATCCTCTATATCCTGTAAACACGGGTCATTAACGTCTAGATTCAAGTTAGGCGTAATCAGTCTATCCGGGAATTCTTCTCTCTTTTCTGATTCATCCTCTGAGCATGAAACGAGAAAGAGAGAAGCTCCCAGGACACTGATTAAAAGCATCCTGGAAAGCATGGATTTCTATCCCACAACGTCGTCGGGGTCAAGCGCACTGATGTTCAGTGGAGTGAACACAGAGAACGGATATTGACGCTCTAGCTGTGTATCGGAGCGTGAAATAGTGTTATATGGGTCACCGATGTACACCCCACGTTCGATATCTTCTTGAGATGTTGAATCTTGAGAGGCACGTACTTTCAATAGAATCGCGGTGAGTAATTCACTAGCCGATGGACTAGCGTTAGAAAGGCCCACATCTGCGAAATCAGCGATAGTGATACTCAGAACACCCGCATTAATTGCAGCATTCGCTCCAAAGGCTTGAGCAAGAGTAATTGCAGCCATTAGCTAATTTTTCCTAACGTGAATTGGGTCGCTTTTTTTATAACCCATCTACTAACGACTTTACGTAAACCTATAGGTTTTTACTGGCTCTCAAAACCTGAAATCAAGGCTAGGTTTGGGTTACACGTTACGTTAAGGTTTTTTAGTTATGGCTACTTCTACGACTCCCACGACTCGCAAAAAAGACCCTGCATACTTCAAGGTTGCGGACGGGAAATACGCTGAAGTTAAACTACGGAAAAGCTCGTTTTCCGGTGCTCTGGCTACTGAGCTAGGCATTGAGTGGACTCTGCCCGGTGGTGCAGCCGTTATCGCCCTAGGTAAGGCTGCTTCTGTCGTTGCGGGTTGTTTCCCTATCATCCTCGAATACGAAGTACGGGACGGCATTACGCAAACCACCCGTGTCCTGTGTGCTCCCACCAAAGCTGATACCATTGGCCAAGGTGCAATGGGTAAAACCTATAACGGTAAGCCCATTAAGGCAGTTCGTGCGCCCCGCCGTCGCGTGTTCGTTGTTTAAGTCGATTCCGTTTTCTCTCAAGTTGAACCCTTTATTTAGTGAGTTTCTGCCATGAATGCCTGGATTTTAGTCTCTGCCCCCGATGAAGCATCCGCTGTTGACCAATGTTGGGACGGCGACGAATGGGTTGCTATCGCTAACGTGAATAACGCTCTCGCCAGCACCATCGCAGCCGGGACAACCATCGAGATTATGCGTGCTTCTAAGGGTGAATTTCAACAACGATTCACCGACCGAGATATCCGTCTCGCAGAAGCTACCGTAAGCATCGCTATCGGTGCTCTAGTAGCTTAATTTCGGTTCTTTAGTCGCTGTCTGCCAGGGGGATTCATTTCCCCCTTTCTTCTATGCTTCAAATCGTAACGAATTCAAATGAGCCATATCTACTGCAAAACATCGCTTACAATCTTTCAGCGATTGAAGTGGAATACACGGCTTATAACACGGTTTATTTCAATATTCACCCGATTACTCAGAAACACTATCAGGGAATCATTCTAGAGCTGTTTTCTGGCTACAGTACCCTGTATCCTCTCTACTATCTGAATAGACGGATTAATCGAGTGACTATTCCAGATGACCTATCAGTGAACGGATTACGCGTTACGTTCAACCCGTTAAATAAAGTGAGCATTAGAATCGAGGAAAAACAACCGCCGATTTTGGATGGAGGGGTGCTCATCTGAATAGTAATTCTAGTAGTAATTCAAAATAGTAATTCTAGTAGTAATAGCTCCCAGGAACACCCATGGACACTAAGATTTTACTCAAAACTAAGCTATCGGGGGTCACCATTCCGCTCGATGAGAGAGAAATAGGCTTCACTGCGGAAAATAAAGTGTTATGGGTGGGGAACGCTCCAATAAATCCCCCTAGCGAGTTTTACGGCTTGCAGGGCACTGGTGGCTTCACTCCCTTAATTGGTAATGACGTAGGCTATATATCCGTTAGTGGCCGTGTCGTGACGGTTGACCTATTGATGGGACACAGCAATCTGTCTAATCTCGTGAATGAGTCGTTAATCAGCGAGTTCTCCGAAGAATTAGCGCCACAGCACCAGATAAACGGAGTAGCCCAGTATTACACTTCTAACGGTGCCTACGGGTATAGCCGTGTGTACGTGAGCACTGATTCAACTATTCGTTGGTTTTTCGGTGCTCCACAGTCGGGTCAGATGATTTACTGCCTAGCTAACCTAGTTTGGATACTCCCATGATTGAAGTCGTTATTTCCTATTTCGCATTAATAAGCGCGTTCTTTGGTGCGTTCGCTTGGTTGATTCGCTCCATCTATAAAGCGACTCGCTACCTTGAAAGAATTCAGATATCCATCGATGACCTATCAGAGAGCAGTAAAGAGTTAGCCCAGGAAGATAGGCATATATGCGAGCGCTTAACGGATATTGAGCGTTTCTTGGGGAAAACTACGGAATTCACCCCTAGAAACTACGGTTAGGCGTAATTCGCCCCTTAGTGGTAGTAGCGATAGAATGAGAGGCATGAATTCACATATAGGAGTAGCCAACATGCCTCACGGCGGCCAGAGAGAGGGTAGCGGTAGAAAGCGTAAGTTCAACGCCCCTACACGTCTTAAGCGCGTTCCCACGGGTATCCCTGACGCTGCTATCGATGGATGGCTTAAGATTCTTGAAACGGTTGAACAGGGGGGATTTACGCTATCTGAGATGAGTATTGCGGAAATCAGTGAAGCTTATCGGAAAATCACTGAATCATTGAATTAGCTTATATCCATTGACTCTCGAATTACCAGGGTGCATAGTTGGGTTATTGAAAGCGTTACGAAATCAACTACACCGCTTTCAGGGGGGATTCAATGAAGGACTACAGAAACACGGTTACTATCGAATACTGGGGAACACGCTACAGAATCGCGTTCATCTGCGATGATGACTACCAGAGAAGCTATGCCCAGTGCCTAGACACTGAAAACGCCCCAGCCATCCCGTTATTTAACTTTGTCGGAAAAGACTTAGAATTCATCAATCTCGCATGGACTAAGCTAGCCAAACGCTACCGAGTACGCTATCCCGAAATCGCTACACAATTCGAGCTATCCCTGCCTAAACTTGAAAACGTCAACGAAATCAAGAAAGCGCCTTTCAACTACGCTGTTCGCCTGTGGGAGCTTTTCACGGTCGCTAAGGTTGCGCTAGAACCCGCTGGCAAGATGGATGACCTAGATAGAGATGATGTAGACGTTTTAACCTATATCGCAGTATCCAGGGCCACATCAGACGCTAGAGGACGGCTTAGAAACTGGCTAGACGTATATTTTGTTCCCTTTTTCTGGCATAAGTCATCGATTCCTGAACAGTATCAGAAAACGCACATCGGCGTTACTCACCTAGCTGTAGAAGATTCAAGATTCACCCGAAATCGCATCGGAGAGGTTGAGGCTGCTATCGTCACTTCACGAATGGAAGTAATGAAGCTTAAAGACTGCTAGACGCTAAACACCCTGCAATATCTCGCGAATCATGGGTTAAGTGATTCACCTGTTCTTTATCCTAAAAACCATCATGAACACGACCGATTTTCCCGCTAATTTCATTGACCTAGTAGAAACAGCTAAGAAAGCTAACGATACCGTAACGTCACGTCTAACCGTGAAAATGCTAGAGGATGTTTACCCTTGCCCATTCGAGCGCTACCAGTTGATTTTCTGGCTGAAAGAGTACAAAAAACGGTCTAAGCCCGTGTCTAAAGCTGAACAACAGAAGCAGCTTGAATTAGAGCTTGAAACGCTGAAAGGGAATGTAGCGGTACTGAAAGAGTTCGTATCCGCCGACATTTTTGACCCGGAAAAAGTGAAAGAAATCATTCTGGCTATCTGATACACCCCTCTCTCTAGTAGTAATTCTAGTAGAAATACAAAATAGAATTACTACTAGAAATACTACCCAAAGGTCTACCACCGTGGAAAAAGAGACTCATCTATGGCAGTTCATGTTAGGCAATCCCTATCTAACGAAGCCTACACCCGAAATGTGGGTGCAAGACATAAGCATTCCATTTGATAACGCGATGCTCAAGGGGGATTCAAAGCACGATAGGAGACTAATCTACTTCACGTTTAATCGTGACTACGTAATCGCCTATGTGTGGAAAAAGCTGCTGCTGCCCCTCGGCATCGAATCCGACGAAAACATGCAATGGTTACACGGTGTAATCGATGAAAGCTACAAGACGCACGTATCAGCCGAAAATCCAGAGTAACGGTTTCTGGTTTAATCCGGCTCTACAACAGCGTGTATCGACGAAAGCTGAGGGCTGTGAATACTGGGATTCTGATTTCGAGTTCTCTGTCGCTATTCAATTAAATATGGAGGGAATCGAGTATAAGCGACAGGTGAAAATCCCGATTTTACCCGAAATAGCTGGATTTAAGAAACGTGAATGGAAATGCGACTTCTACCTACCCCAGTTAGGGAAATACGTTGAGCTTAAGGGTGATTGGATTAATAACGTATCGTGTGAGGGCGAACGGCGTGAATTCAAGTTAATGCTTCATTGTTTAGCTTTTAACTCGCCTACTACATTCTCTAACCTCTATATCGTTCATCAGAAGCCGATTACGGGGATAGAGAGCATCGACAGACTAGAACTATTCCACAACCTACGGAGACTTAAGTTATGTGTTGGTTAATCGAAAAGAAAGATGGGTTCAGCAAACTACAGGCGCGTAAAGATACAGAGCTTTCTGTACGTGTAGATTTCCAAGAAATGCGATTCATTGAATCCAGCGGGGTTTACACGGTTTATATGGTCGTGATAGCGAAACCTGAGGGTTGTCAGCCTCTCCCTGAAACTAAGGGCGATAAGTGGGAACCCGTGTATCCCCTTAAAGCGATGATGCAGTTGGATAGTAACGGTTCATCCCAGGAAAAAGCGGCGATTAAAGCGCTTGCTACGCTGGATAAGGACGCTGCGTACAGTGGATATCTGTCTGTTCTCAGCAGTCCTTTCACCGATAACATTGTGTCCGGCAATAAGGCCGATGGTACGCCCCTAGGCGAGGATATGATGGCGATGCTCATGCAGGGCATCGGTGCATTTGTCAAGGTAGAGGGCGGGTTAATTAAGCCTGAGGACGTTAAGGCTGTAGAGAAGAAGGGCAACGGGGCTAAGCAGTATAAGTCTAAGGCTGAAAGTGCTGTCGAGAATCTAGCCGCCATCCAAAAAATGCTTGGATGTGATGCCAAAGGCGATTTACTTGACCTAGCCGCAACGATTGACGAATTGAAGTGCAAGGACACTGTTATCGCCCTTATCGCTGCAATCTTCTAGATTCGCTAATTTCGTTTACGTAATCAACGGGGGTGCAATTCCCCCTCTACAGGATACTCAATCATGACCGAAGGGTACGACAAAAAACGACTCCGCCTAGGTGAACTCGCATACGTCGAAAGCGTTCAAGCTTACGTCATTTCATCTCAGAACGTGTTTATAGGCGACAGGGACGGCGACGGCATTCAAGAAATGGTTAAAGAGTGCATGGCGCTATCGCAAGCTTTAGAACTACGTGTACGGGTTTATTCAACTCACTCAGGAATTCGCTGGATTGTACAGAATCGCCTATTCGATTTCGAGAATGAACAGGATTTAATTCTCGATTTACTCAAAGCCTACAAGAGCGATTCATGGTACATGAATTCCTGCATTTACTTCAGAAACTTCAGAGCACGTATATCGCCCAAGCATGACCGAATCGAGGGGGAAGTAGCAGTTATTCAAGGAGAAACATGCCCACATCTAGATTTAGACCCCGTCGCTGATAATTTCACGATATTTCATGACGTTGTTTCGGGTATCTGGTAATGGTTGACGTAATGGAGGGATACCTAAATCCAGCAGAATTCTATGCCGATACGCTCGAATCTTGGGAAGACTTATGGGATAAATCGAAATCACTCTATGACAATCTGCGTTCCATCATCTCTGATACCGTGTTTCTCCCTGATAGGGATATTCAGTTACCCGTAGCGATTTCATACATTTTCACCTCTCAGAAGTGGGCTAAAGTGCTCCCTTTAATGCTCTGTTACGGCAGGGAGGGAACGGGTAAGAGCACCCTAACTAAATTCGCATCTCTCATCAGAAAAGCTGAAATTCTAGGCCAGTCTTCAACATTCGCGTCAATACGAAACGAGCTTAATCGCTCACGATGGATAGATGAGGAAGGGGCGATAGAGCGCGATGGAGCTTCACTCCTATTCGATAACGTGTATGCGTCAACATTCACGCTAAACCCATCACTCCTATCGCTCATTCTGTCGGGATACGATAGAAGCTCTGACAAGTTAATGATTGCATCAACGATGGGAGAGAACATTATTTTTAGAACGTTCTCCTCTAAGGTCATCTCATCGGTAGAACCGCTATGGCTCGATGCACGACTTAAAGAGTTATCTAGGCGTTTAATCGTCATTCGGCATCAACGCCTAGAAGACTTAGCTAGCGAGTATGAGTCATTCGAGAATCGCCTAGATTTAGATTCCGTGTCCTGGGAGGGAATCGAAAAGCTGTATCTCGATTTCTGGATGAGTAGAGCCGTAGTTGAAGTGTACGTAAAAACGAGAAAACAACTCACGAAACGGGGAAAGAAGTCATTCACCATACCCGATACACTCCCTAGCGAGAAATGGGCTATCTCAGTAGACGTTATATGCACAGGGATATGTCTGGGAGCATGGGGAGGCGTGCAAGAAGCTGTAAATCACCTGGGTCGCTTTTTCGAGCTGCAAACAGAGAAGCTAGCCACATCAGAGTCAGCGATACTCACTTTCCTGAGACTGTACATCGAGCGAGAGGAAAGCCGACACGCTGAATACGTAGCCATGGCGACGGGCATCGGGGCACCCGTTAAACCCCTCTGTATTAACCCTAGGTCACTCACTGAGTACCTGCGAGATAAAGAGCGGGAAAGCCTTCTAGACGTGCCAGTGAACACGTTTACGGAGAACCAGAACATGTTCTTGCTGGGTTGGAAAAAGACGGATAAAGGTTGGGAGCGAGTGTAGCAGGGGTGTTCTAAAAAGCGTTTACTACTAGAAATACTAAATGGTAATTCTAGTAGAAATACTATTCAACATAAGGGGTCTGAAGTGAAGAAAGAAGCACGGTTCTTAGATACAGGCGACACGATTCTAGTTAGAAATTCCGATTTAAGGGTGAAAGCTGATGTGGTAGCTGATAGTTACTTGCATGAAGTGAAAGTACAGGGATTTAGCCACAGTAGCGGATTAATGTCGATTAAAACTAGTAGAGGTTGGACGTGGGAAGTATCGAGACGGAAACATTTCGTGGTAGTGGCAGATTCCGTTAAGACGCTACATGAAGCACCTATAGCGCCTATGCGACAGGCTGAAACGTTTGGTCATCTATCAATCGATTAGGAGAGCAATAATGAACGCAGTGACGATTAGAGATGAGATATATCAGCTATTCATTGATGGGAAATCGATGGAAGAGTTAAGCGCGATATATGAGCGACCATCGAGCGATATTCAATCAATAATCAGGGAACGTGCTCTTTTATACAGGGCAGAGCAGAAACTACGGAATCGTGGAGGACTAAACAGGGAGTAGTCATCCTACACCCTTCACGGCATAATGGACTAAGCGCGGACTAGAGAGACTGCGTGAACCCTGAAACCTAAGCCCTTAACGAGACTTGAACTCGTGACCTCTCCCTTACCAATGTAAAGGCATGAATAAAGGGCTTTCAGGTATCACGAAATAACGTCATTCTCTCTAGTTCATTCACTAACGAATCACATTCAATGGACTAATCAAGGACTAACGAATATGGCTAAGAGTACCGTTCATGAGTCTAACGGGCGATGCAGAATCAAGGTTACATACCTAGGTAACTTGTATAGCCTTACACAAGGGGATTACTCGAATCCAGTTGATAGAGAGCGCATGGAACGCATTCTACTAGAAGCTAGGGAGGAAATCAGGCTAGGCACGTTTGAGGGATTCGATAAGCATAAAAAGCGTGTAGCGCCCCTTAATAAAGCTCGTATTCTTGAGCTGCTGGGTACTCTCCCTAGGTGCAACAATCTGCAAGGGGTGGAGAAGCATATACGCGCATGGAGTAAGCCGTTACGCAATAAGAAGGAGATAGAGGCGCTGTTTACTGCGATGCCAGTAGGAACAGAAACGAAACGGCGATACTATACATTGCTTAGGAAAATCCCTGAATTAAGGGAAGTCGTTAACTTCTCGATAAAGAAGCCTAAAACGGAGGAAACACGGGAAATAAATCCTTTCACGTCATCGGAAGTTGAACGACTGCTTAACGCCGCCAAGGGCAACCATTACGAACCGTTCATTCTGTTCATGCTGCACACTGGTTGCAGAACCTCAGAAGCGATAGGGATTAGATGGGCTGATATTGAATGGGAGAATAAGCGTATTTCTTTCAGTAGTTCACTATCAATCAACCCAGTAACGGGTAAACGAGAGAGAAAGGTAACCAAGACTGGTAAGACTAGATTCACGCCCATGAGTCAGGTTTTAAGCGAATCCCTTACTACTCACATCAGCGTCAACCATGACGGACATGTGGTAGCTGATACGCTAATATTCAGCGCACCTGAAGGAGGGCCGATAAACCTTGGTAACTTCACTAGGCGAGATTGGGCGAAACTGCTAGAGAGCGCTGGAATCCCCTACAGGCGACCGTACAACCTTAGGCATACATTCATAAGCCACTGCCTACAGAGGGGCGTAGATGTGGTCACGGTAGCCCGTTGGGTGGGTAATTCGCCTACCGTGATTTATCAGCGCTACGCAGGATTAGTCAGTGGGGAGACCTTGCCTAAGCTGTTCTAGGGTACTCTTGGGTAGTAATTCTACTAGAAATACTATTTAGTAATTCTAATAGTAATACTATCCAGACACACCCCTCTAGCCCACGCTAGGCCGCCAGAGTAGGCTGATATCTCTCTCTATCCCGTGTATCTTCAATTCCGCTTTCTTTAATTTCACGTAGGTAACGCGCCGTTGTTCTGGCTTGATGTATCGCTTGGCTAAAATCGTAACCGTGTCCTTCTTTTTCCAGTTACGTTTAGAGGACGATTTCGTGAGTTTCTCTACATCGAATTCAACGTTTCTAAGGTCACACAGCTTTTCCGTTAGCGTAGTAGCGTGGCGTTCATCGTATGCCGTCATGATGAGTTCTAAGCCGTTGGTTTTATCCCGATAGGAGAACTTGTAGCGCCCGGTGCGATATTCGTAGGTTGGGGGGAATTTCAAGTTAATCGCGCTAGCTAGTCTATCGATATCGGTCTGCTTGATAGTCTCACTAGTGAATTCTGTAAGCCTGAAAGAACAACGTACCGTTTTCTGTCGCCTATTGTCCTTTTCAGCTATTTCCTTATTCTCGATGAACGTTAAGACGACTTGTGGCCTGTACACAACGCTTTCATCGTATTCAGCTTTGGGAACGCTGTATAACTCATCCAGCGGAATCAACTCTTTCCCGCCCAAAAACGCCTCTCTCCTGAACATCTCGAACAACTTGATTTTCAGAATCATCTCTAGCGCACTATCCTGGTCATCTATCAGCATTGAATCGCGTAGTGCGACTTCAGGCAGGTTAACTGAAGCATCATCCCCTAGGTCATCCCTAAAGGCACTGCGCACCATCCTGTTATAGGTTTTCTGATACACGCTCTGTAGGCGTTCAAACGAGCTAGTAGATTCAGGCATTACTCAACTCCTACCGTATACGGGTCTGATTCTTCTAGGCTTATCGGTGCTTCACTTAATTCTTTTTCTTCAGCCATTTCGTTCTCGATTTCGGTAGGCGTGGAAAGATTGAGAAAGCCGCCGTTATCTCTCACTGAAGCGTCTAATTCATCCCGTTGTGCATCCAATTCATCTAGCTGTGTTTTCACGTCTAGAACATCACTGGATATCGAAGCTAGGTCATTCGTTACGTTTTCAGTGTTTTCTAGCCCCGTCATCGCTTTTTCCCATAGCGGCCTGTTAGTGCGTGATGTTCTGAAATTCTCGTTCATGAAATCGTATGCACTTTCCCTCACTGCACCGAAACGGCGTAAAGAGTTACCGATTTTCGCTACATAGTTACCCGTCGTTTCGATGGCCTGATTAGCACTATCCACGATTGAACGAACACTGTACAGGACGTTAGCGGATGCCTGATATATCCGATTATGCTTAATCCACGTCTCTTTCATGTTCGCTAAGTTCTGTTCACCGATTACAGTCTTTGCAAGGTCACTAGCCCATTGATTCACGATAGAACCAGCGTCAATTGCCCCGCCGTCTGCGTCCTTAATTCCGATGAACTGGGTAACGTTGTTAATCATCCAAAATAAAGTATCGCCGATATCACGGGATAGGAAATAGGCGTTATGCAATGAAGTAACGTATGTCATCACTAACAGAACTTTTTCAATCTGCAAGAAATCCCATGTTTTCTTGGACAGTTCTTGAAGTTTCTTCGATATCGTTTCAACGTTCTTGACTATCCCGTTAGTGTTTCTCGATGTAGAAACGTGCGTTACCTGAACGCTCTGGATGCGTTGAGCGCTGGCACCGTTACGTTTCGTTTGTGCATGAATTTGACGTAGCAAAGCAGTATCCATAGGTTCCACGATTCCATCCTTACCGTTTATTCCATCCTTACCCTTTGCGCCGGGCAATCCATCTCTGCCGGGTCTCCCAGGCGCTCCGTTAGTACCGTTGGCTCCATTCCTGCCCGGTTGACCCGGTAGTCCGTTTCTACCTGGGATTCCTGGGATACCACGGTCGCCTTTCCTTCCATCCTTCCCTGGGAGTCCCCTAAGGCCATCCTTGCCCCTAGCGCCCGGTTTCCCGTCTACGCCGTTGCGTCCTGCTGGGCCTGGAGTCATCGTGCGTCGTAGCGCTGCATCCGCTTTAGTGTTCGCTACAGCCGCTAAGCCACCGATAATCGCTACTTGTGCTCCATAGCTCACTGCGATATTGAATGCCTGTCTAGCGAGTGAAAACGCCCCAGATGCTTCACTTCTAGCCTCACCCGCCATCCTTTGAGCATTACCCGCCGTAGTTCTCGCAACATTCGCTAATGCTTCAGCAGCCTCAGCGGTTGATTTCGCATCGAGCGCGGTAGCCCGAATTTTCTCTAATTGACTAAATAACTGCCCTAAGAGTCTCGAAAACGCGCTTTCAAGCATCGATACTCTATTCTCGATTTGACTCATTCTCCTGCGCAAATCGATGGCATTTAGTACGCTGAGAATCGTTTGAATCAAGTCTAGGATGATAAGCACCTTGCCTAGAACAGCGGTGGCAGTTTTTAAAGCCTGCCTACCTATCCTGAGGGCTTCATCGCTAATTCCCAGGGCTTTAGCAGCGGTTCTAGCAACATCACCTATACGTCCCGATAATCTAGCGAATACGTCGTCTATTTTGCTCGATACTTGGTTCACCTTGTTGTCTAGTTGATTCCAGAGTCTACGTAATCCTTTAGTCTCATCTATCGCGGTATCAGCCGTTGATTGCGCCCTTCTAGCGCCTGACATTGCCTTAGCAGCTTCTTCCCTGGCTTCCCTGGCTAGTGATTCGAGTGATGTAACCTCGCGTCTAGCTAATTCCGCTAAATCTTCAGCCGTAGTCGCCTTACCGTATGCTTTGTTGAAACGAGCAATCATATCGTCTTTATTGGCGAACATGCCTAGCATAGGGAGAATAGCGGCTAACGCTAGGGCTTTACCCTTATTTCCCCCTTCTTCTACAATTTTCCCGCGTTCAGATGTAGGGATATACTTGCCATCCAATTCCTGTAATTTAGCTAGGATGGAGTCTAATTTACTCTCTAAAGAATCGCATTCACTCATGAAAGCATCCTTAATGCAGAATCAGCTTTAGGCAAAAAACGAGCACAGCA
>JACCDR010102586.1_pt1 | contig 11942 bp, 27 predicted proteins | sample 7446431 | NCBI WGS metagenome assembly JACCDR01 (sample SAMN15323443, study PRJNA562643) | freshwater metagenome | isolation source: river surface water | place: USA:Blue River Watershed | collected 2017-08-17
AATAAACCCTCGCTAACAATGTCCTCAGTATAAAAAAGACTTTCCTTTACCTCGTATGTGGCTTTGTACTTTTTAAGCCAAATCATTTTACCATTAGATAATTTTGTTGGTAAAAAAGCAAATTTTTTGATTTCTTTTATCATCATACCAAAAGTAGCCAACCTAAGTAGTTTTTCAAACGAGTCAATTTCATATCTTTTTGGTGTCATCACTCAATACCTTTAATCCATAAAATCCACGCCTCAATCATAAAATAAAGCACCATTAAAAATGGATACACTGCAAGGCATGTTATTAACCCCAAAAAATATTTGGAAATCCAAATTGCAGTAGGATCACATAAATGACCCAATAAAAATGGAATTACACCAAACAAAACAATGTATAGTGCTGATATTAAAAGTCTCCGTATCATTTTAGTAGATTTTCACCTGTTTCCTTTAGTACTCTTCCAAGTCTTTCAGTTGAAATTAGACCAATAATAGCCCAAAATATTCCCATATATAAAATAGAAGGAAACACCACCAACAGCCTGATTAAAAATGGATATTTGTCTTTCATTTCCACTCGCATTTAGACCTACAATCAGCGCAACAATTACACTCCATCCATTCCTTTACCTTACACACCCCAAACGTAGCCTTGTTGGCGTTCTTTCTATCTGGACACACTACACACTTACTTGACCTACGTTCGGTCGTCTTAGTGTTTAAACTAGCGTCTTTAATGTACGCCTGTTTGTCTTTTACTCCGTATAGTTCCTGCTCAGGAATGTAAGGAGGATCGTTTAGTTTTATTGGTGTTATCATTTGATTCGTTTTATTTCGCCTTTAGTAATTTCAACATTTACGGAGTTCTCATAATGACTATTGCGACCGTACATCCTTTTACCATTCACTAGGTAATCAATAGCAATTCTAACTCTGGATTCAAAGTATTCGATAGTTTTTACTTTTTCAGCTATTGTGTATGTTAAAATACCATAACCATCAACGCAAATTAAAAGATAGACGGAGCCTTGATTGAGACACACTTCATACCACTTTATCGAAGATGTTTTATATGTAAGTCGGTTCATATCTGCTCGTTTAAAAATTCGTCATCCATTGTTTTGTAAAACTCAATGGTGGTTAGATAATCGTCTAGGATTGACTCTGCGTCCTCGTCTGCTAGGACAATGTATGATCCCTCTTCGTATGCAAACTTAACCAATTCGATTAGTTGCTTTTCTGTTAGTGTCATGTTACCCTTATTTTGTGTCTGATTTTGGGGAAAATTACCCTTATTTTAGGTTAAATCCCTAGTGGTGTTTTGTTGTCGGGCTTGTTTCTGTTGGTAATCCAATAGTATAGGATAACTATACAAGCGCAAACGGCAATAATGATTATCTTTTTCATTTCACTCATCAATTTCGTAAATAAATTCCAGAATTTCAACAAGTGAGTGCAGACCTTCGTCTAAAAGTACTGATCTCACTTGCAATGGGTCACGACCGTCGGTCATGCTTAACACCTCGTCAACAAATTGGTTGCCGTAGGTTTGTCGGGCTTGGCGTATTTTAGCTTGCATGGGTTAGTTCTTCTAATTGCTTTTGTTTTTTAACAATTTCGTTTTTCAAATATCCTATGTAGGATTTCTTTTGATTTTCCATTGCATTAATGGCTAATGAAAGGTCTGTAAACACTCCTTTTGATGAATGTTTGTCGCCTAAAAATTTAAATGAAAAGTTCTTTTTATCGGTTGTAAATAAAACCTTATTACTATTCCCCCCCTCTTCAAACAAATTAGGTGAGCAATATCCATGTATTACCTCTGTACTCCACCCTTCAACCAGATAGGCGGGAGTAAATTTTAAATTAAATGGTTTAGCTTGCATGGTTTAGTTTGTTTATGGCTTGTTCAGAAAAGGTAAGAGCAGGAGAATGATCCCTAGCGTTTTGCTTGTCTCCGTATTTTGAATGCATCATGTAAAGCTCACTCATGCAAAATTCCAACGCCTCAACCAACTCCTTTACGTTGCCATCTTCGAGGGCTTTTAGGTAGCCAGCTTGTATGCCGTCATGTAGTCCTTTTTGGTATCTAGTTTCTCGGATTAAAACTATTGAGTCGGCCAATTTCTCAGCGTACTCTTTTGTAAACTTTTTCATTGGTTGTTTAGTTTGTTTAGGGCTTGTTCAGCGATTTCATAAAAATGACCTGTCACAATACCTTCTTTTGCAGACAGCCTTTTTATTTTTTCCAACGCCTCATACAACTCCTTTACGTTGGTTTCTTCGAGGGCTTTTAGGTAGCCTTCTTTAAAATCTAAACGTGAGATAATTCTTAATGCTCCCGGTTCCAAGTGATCTGAATGTTCCCTTGCCAATTTTTCGGCATATTCTTTTGTGAATTTTTCCATTAGTTTAAAAGTGAAGCAATTAATTCAGCTTTTTTTCTACATCTTTCGATAGCAAACTCAGCAGCGTTTTCTTTTGTTGTTTTACCAATTAACACTTTTTCAATACCCAAAGCGTAACAGCTAAAAATCCACTGATCTCGATAATCAATATGACCACAAGTAATCACTATCCGTATATTACCTCTTTCAGTACTGTAAGTATTAGGGATTCTTTCTTTGTTACTTTGAGAATAAGAAGTACAATCATTGAATGTAAATCCTAAAACGTTAAATGATCTTTCCATTAGTTTGGTTTTTCGGTGTTAAAAATATATCTCTTACCATTTTGGTAAGTACTTACTATTCTTGGCTTACCATCAGGCAAACCCAAGTCTTTCTTTGGCTTTACAGCTAGTAGGCTAGGCCATTGCCAAATCATCGCAAAGAAGCAGATCGAAAAGGCAAGGATCATTCGGAGTTCATTTAGTGTTTCCATGTTGTTTTGATTTCCAAGTTTCACAAAGTAATTTGATTTCGTGTTTTAGTGGTTCAGGGACTCGCATTACGACCGTTTCATAATTATTGACCTTATTCCGTCCTGCGTTTTCCCTATACCCACCGTGTGATTTTTTCATCTTGAACAAATTTATAACTTATTTTGATTATTGTTACTATTTAGTAATGTTTTTCTTTGGTCTTTTTTCGAACCTCACAACTTCATCAGGAATGGATTTATAAACCCTATTTCTAAGCCCGTGCAAAGTGTAATACTCTGTTTTAGCGGCCTCAAATACTTCCCGTATTTCATCAGCGTGTTTTGAAGTCCATTTACGGCCTACGTAGTTGTTTTTGCGCCCCGAAACGTCGGCAGGAGGTATAACACCCTCAGCTTCGTAATAGCGTAATTCGGATGTTAGTACTCCTAACTCTTCCGCTAGTTCGGTAATGGAGTAATACAGTTTTAGATTTGTGGTTGGTTTGTATGGCATACTCTTAAATTATTAACCTCATTGAGTAATGAAGCAACTAATTGATGAAGGTCTGATATTTCTTTACCTTGATCTGTTAGCTGCCTTTCGTAGTGTTGCAATAGCAACTCCTTTTGTTTGAGTCTATTTTTTGAGGCGTTCTTTGGTCATATTGTGTTGGGTTTGTATTTATTCGTATTGATCCAGAAACTCATACACCTTTTCCATTGTAGCCTCCCACTCTTTTCTTTCAGTTTCAAGAGGTGCGTCATTTTGCAGATCGGCTAAGTCTCGTAATAAGTTTAAACAATCACGAAACAGAATTTCGAGCTCTGCATGATCTTGAAGCATTTCGTGTTTGGTCATAGTATGTGTTGGAGTTCTTTTTCAATTTCAAATCTGTAAATCCGGTAAGTCTCAGCATCCGGTAAATCAATATCCATTTCACTAGCTTTCATAATCATCCACTCTATAAAAGCAGACGATTCTTTTTTGTTGTAAACTCGCTTATCTGATTCGCTACCATCGGCAAACGACTTAATAAACCATTCGCCATTGTCTTCATATAACCCCAAGTCAGGGTATTCCTCAGCAAACATTCGCTTGTATTTTTGCTTTATTGATTCAAGCCTATATCCTAAGTGATCGGCTAAAATACCAAAGCAAGCGTGAACGTATCTGTGTTGACTTGGGGTTTTTGATGTTTCCAAAAACTCCGTTAACTCAATCTTAGCCCCTTTTTGACAAAGTTTGTAAAACCTTAATTTGGCTTTGTTCAGATCAAAGGGTTTAGATAGGTCTAGCTTCATTTTTCAATTACATCCATAAGCAAACATATATGCAAAGTCACATCAGCGTCACATTTGGCACACCGATAATTAGCACGGCTTTTTCTGACCCACTTTGCGTTGCAACAGAGTGTTTTTGCGTTTTCGATTTTCATTAAAATGGCATGTCATCGGTTGATTCTTCTTTCTTGCCACCAAACATTTGAATAGCGTTTCCAATCACCTCAGTAGCATATTTGGTGACACCGTCTTTTTCCCATGATCTAGTTTTGAGTTTGCCTTCAACATAAAGCATATCCCCTTTTTTTACGTACTTTTCCACTATCTCAGCAGGCTTACCCCAAAATACGCAATTATGCCATTCGGTTGTTTCTTTTACTTCCCCTGATTTGTCTTTGTACTTTTCGGAGGTAGCTATACTAAAAGACGCTACCATGTTTCCGTTTTCCATGTGTTTTACTTCGGGGTCTTTACCAATTCGACCTAATAGTATTACTTTGTTTACTCCACTCATGCTAATAATAGTTTTTGTGCCTCCATGACACGGTTAGTTAGAAATAATTTATCTGATTCAGGTACTTTAAAAATAAACTCATGCAAGTTAGTGTAGTGACCTCCTCGTATTAGGTATGGCATACGGTTATCAGGCGCATTTACAAGCCATCCTACGGGTAGATCGTCTTGCATTGATGCAATCCTTCGTACTTCCTCTAATTCATCCTGATATGGCACAAAAATAAACAACCCTGCCTTTTTGCGACCGGTTAAAATAGCGTTTGAAACTAATTGCCAGTAATATTCGGGTTTGTCATCTTTGAACTTTTCCACCGTGTCAATTTCGCACATTTGGCAAAAGGAAAGTAAGGTAAAAGCGCACTTTATGTCCCCAACTAAATCCAAACTTTTAACATCAGGTACTCCGTTCCAACATTCAATTTCGGGATGGGTTATTCGATCACTTGAAACTAGGCTATAATCTAAGTCCATGTGATTGAAAGCAAACTCTTCAAGCATAGTTCCCCAAGCGGTCTCCGTACTATGTGAGTAGTTTTTGATAGGACGACCTAGTTTGCGCTCATATCGTTTTTCTTCGATGTAGGTTAGGGCTGGTTTCCCAAACCCATTACCCGATCTATCTGTTGTACACAACTTCCATATTTCGGAAGAGGAAAAGTTGCCGTGTCTCATTGCATTGATTTTAAAGTTTCCATAGCCTTGTCATATCTACCTTCTTGTCTGTTGGCTATAATATCATCAAGAGCGGCAATTTGTTGGTTTGACAACTTATTAAGAGGCTTTAATTTTTCATAAAGAGAAGTCAATACATCTAACTTGTCAATTTGAGATGTATTAGTGGCTTCTGCGTCCTTTGTGTCATCAATAGCAAATAATCCATTTAAGGCGTACTTACGTGCGTAGGATGACGCTGCACCTGTTATCTGTGACGCATCCATACCCTTCTTTGTTTCTTCTTCCCGTGCGTAAGCGGTTGAAGTAAAGGTTTCGGCTCCATCCGATAGCGTTGCAGTGGCCTTCACGTAGTAACGTGGTCCAATCATTACAACCTCGTCAACTATGGTGAGGTAAAATCCCATCGGATTTACGATTGGTTTTACAGCCTCCACAATGTCCTCACATGATCGGAAGTTGTACTTCCCAAACTGATTGTAATTGCCTTTTGGAGCCTTAACTTTTGATTGAATTTCTGATAGTTTGTTCATTTGTTTATTTGGTTAAAAGTTTACTTTCTAATTCCTCTACTCGCTTTAAAAGATCACGGATTAGCCTATCATGTTCACATAGGTCGTAATGGCTATGTTCACTAGGGATATACAAGCCAAGTTTCATTTCGGGTTCATGTTGCCAAACCGCACTGGTCTTTGTTATACTTGAATCAGGCAAAAGACTTAAATTAAAGGTTATTGTAGATGATTTTACTTTTATCGAATCAACATAATCAGTAAATGTTCCCCCGGTCAATGTTCTTTGCCCATAAGCAAACGCAGACACAAACAATAAAATAGTTGCTAGTTTCATTCCGTTAGTCTTTTCGCTCATTTGATTTTCTGTTTATATCGTTTGATTATTTCCTCTTTTATTTCCCTACCAACTGTAAAGTCTGCTAAGTAAAACTCCTTATCAAAAGCCAAATCAAAATAAGGCTTTAATCTTAGGAATTTCTTTGACTTTTGGGTAAACTTTAAAGACCTCCATTGATGGTAAAGCGTGTGTAAATTACACAACTCTAAATCACTTAAAGATTGGATTTTTTCTGATAGTGTCATAGTCCTTCGCCTTCGGTAAATTCGATTTCTATACAGGCGATGCGGCTTTTTCCTAATGATGCTATGTTTGCTAATTCCTTTGTGTAAAAAACAACACCGCTTAGAAAAACATTTTGTATCTGTTTCGAACCACCTGAATCTTTTGAATACACATTCACCCACCCTTTAATCTTTGGCTTTACTTCGATGAGGTCGAAATCTCGATGCATTGTTTGGTATTGAGCCCCATCATCAGAATGATAGCGTGTGTCTCCATATTTATCTATCGTGGTTATTTTACAATATTCAAAAGGAGAATCAAAAATAATCTTCCACGGCTTTTCACCGTTGCGGTAAACGTACTCTTTGTTAGGGTCTAGTTTCATTGTATTAAAATTTAGATTAAATAAAGCAGGTGTTTTTTGAAATAAAAAAGATAATGGAGGCATAAAAATATCATTTTAGCTTTACTTCGATGAGGTCAAGATTAATACACGTTAATTGTGAGCCACTTCTCATTGAGGTACCATCAGGCCGATGATGAATTATAGTACCAAAATTATTAATTGATACAATAGGGAATATTTCACCCGGAACATCCCAAATAATCTTCCACGGCTTTTCACCGTTTCTGTAAACGTACTCTTTGTTGTGATCTAGCTTCATAAATTTATTTGTTTTAGCAAATCTACAAATAAATTTGAATATTGTAACTAAGAAGTAAGAAAATAATTGATTTGCCCTAGATTGAGCAAAAAGGATGGTTAATTAGTGATTGGTAGGACGTTATCGGGCTTCGATGAAAGTGTTTTCCACACTTCTGATTGATTTGCTATCTGTTTTCAGATCAAGAGTACCAAAGTAGCCCCCCATCTTCTTAGGTAGGAATCCTTTTTCAACTTCCCATCCTCCAATACCGGGACTCGTGTCGTTTCGTTTATATGAACCAAGTTTGAGCCAATCTACTGATTTGTGTTTTATTAATCCTCTTTCGGTTAAATAGTAAACAACATTAGATGGGTCGTGTAGTTTGTTGTGGTCGTGTCCTGATACGATTATATCAGCGTCTGAATAAAGCATGGTATCAATCTGACTCCAAAGAATACCCTTTGACCTTTGAGCGTTTCCGCCTTTTCCGTGATGGTAGGCTAATTTGCTATTAGCTACATTTACTCTATTTGACTGAAAAATAAACTTAATATACCCAGAATAGCCACCCAACTGAATCTTTGCTCCTGAGCTGTTTAAAAGCCCAACAAGACGTTGTAATGGGTCGGTATCATGGTTTCTAAGTATGGATGTTTCGTGATTGCCATAACTCATAAAAGCTATGGTATCTTTAAATGGTTTGAAAAACTCGTAAGCGTCCTCTATTACCAAATCCAAATAGCTTCTTTTGGAAGAAATGTATTCGGGTCTAATATCAGCCGCTTTGCTTCGAGGGTCTCTGTAAGTCCCCATAACATCAAATTCATCCCCAAAAAAGAAAGCATATCCGTTTTTACTTTGGATATGCTTTAAGTGTTTTTTTAGTAATTCTCGCTGAGAATATTTTGAATCAAAATGAAGATCGGACGCAAAAAATAATTCAATACGATGTTCATTCGTTGTGAAAAAATGAACGTTCTCTGAGATTTGTTTGGCTGTCATTTTACCTTATCAAATATAAACTTTTTAACCGATTGAAGGTTATTGAAAAATCGTCTAATTACATACCCCCTTATAATACTAATAATTGTAAATAGCAAAGTGGATAAACTAGCCTGAGTCAATGTCATTTCTATTCCGCAAATCCAATTTATAAATGGATAAACAGACATGGTTATAAAAAAACCGATGCAAGTGTTTACAACGGCCTCAATTAGACTTTCTAGCTTGGTCTGTTTCATTTTCTATGATTAACCCTTGTAGTAGAACTAAGTAATTAATTAAGTCTTTTATACGCTCGCTAATAGGCTCACTTTCGCTCTGTCCTTTTGTTCGCACGTAGTTTGTTATTGCTTGATAGTGTTTGTTCATGAATATCCAACAAACATCCATTGAATGAACATCTACCCCTTTTCCAGCTTCTTTAAAGTTGGCTAATGCGTCCTGTGATCCTTTAGTGTAGTCTGCACCCTTAGCTTTACTGATTTTCATACAATCAGTAAATGTGGCCTCCATTAATTTAGCAAAGTCTGTGTTTGTCATTTTCGGTTAATTAGGTGTTCATATATCTTAATCTGAGTGTCTTCTATCCTTTGAAGTCGCTTATCCATCAACTCTCGATGGTCTTTAAACTCAGATCGTAGTTGTTTATCAAAAATTGTATTGGTCTCAATGTCCTTTTCAATTTCTTTTGTTTTTGATTCCAATAATGTAATTCTTTGTTCGTGGTCTTTTAACTTTTTACTTTGCTCACGATCAATCATCTTTTTACCTATTATTCCCGAACCGCCCCCAATGCCGATATATGTTAGAACATCCTGCCAATGGTGCATAAACCAATCTTTCATTTTTCTAATAGTTGTTTTATCTCGAAAAGCATCCGAGCTATGAAGAATAGTGTTTTTGAAATAACCACAAGTAAAAAGTTTGAGTATTCCATGTAACCCAAATGTAATAAGTTACATGGAATATTTTACAATTTTACTTTAAAGATTGAGTTAATTTACTCAATGTTGTGAGTACTTCGAGTGAGTTTTCTATTACCTCCTCTACTTTGTCGTTGTCTAAATCTAACTCAGTAGCAATTAAGTCATTCAATTCCTCGATTTCGTCAAAGTCTAAATCTTTAAACTCGTTGATAATCTCACGGTAATTGACAATAGCATCGGGAACGAATTTGAGTTCTTTAATTAACTCAAGCCTTTCAATCCATGTTAGTTTACCGTCGTTTAGTTTGTCCTCAAGTGCCATACCTAGTTTGATGACGCCTGTAAATACTTTTGATAATTTTTCAATTCCTTGCATGATATTCAATTTTATGTTTAAATTTGCTCTAGGATGATTTGTGATAAAATCGTTTCATACTGTTTGTTTGGTTTAAAGGAGGCTTTCGGGTCTCCTTTTTTATTGTGCTGAAAATGTTTTAAAGGTAAACCAATGAATGGTTATTGTGCCAATAAAAGAGATGACAGGAGGGCTAGATGACCCTGTACCATCAACGTTTAATTGAATCTCATGGGTGCTATTGTCAGTCCCAGAAATAGCTACACCTACGCTTGTAAGTGTTAAATCCCTCGCAGTTAAGACATCACCAAAACTAGTCCCCGACGAATTTGTTGTTTTTACACCCTCCGAACTTGTCGCTGTTGCGTCTTGACCAAACGAAAATGTAGCGTCTATTCTTTTCCCACCAACTGCTCCTGATGTTATCCCATTAATGTTTATAATCATGCCCTGTACATTAACAGTATATCCCCCCGATAAATTAGACCCAGTTGGTAAAGTTAATGTAGCGATAGTTGTGGCCGTTGCATCCGTAAGCGTTACTGTCTTGTCAATCATTATAGTGCGCCCATTTGCACCAAATGTACGGGTTCCCGTTGCGGTTAAATTAGCAGTTGTGATTCCTGTTGTAAAGGTTGGGGAAGTTCCGAATACTAAAGCCCCTGTGCCTGTTTCCCCCGTTACGGCTGCCGCTAAGTTTGCGCTACTTGGTGTTTCTAAGAATGTAGCAATATTTGAATCTACGCCAGTTATGCCTGTATTATACCAAAGGTTATCACCTGAATTATACCTTACTTTATAAGACTGCCCCGCTCCTATCGTTTTAGTTGCAGTAGAGGAACTTGCGTAAATATTTATACCGTTTCCTGATAATGTGACGGTTGAAGCGGTTATATTTTTGAGCAAGTACCAATCTCCATCGGTTGGCGATGCTGGCAAATTAACTTGAGTAACACCCGTGTTAATTAATAGATTATTTGCGGTTGTGGATATAGTAACCGTGCCTGTACCCGTTAAATCAGCCCACGCCTCCCTAGTCCCAGCTGAAAATACATTCACCGCAACCCATGTATTTACTTCGTCTAACCACCCTATTTGGTCTCGTAAATACTCCAACACCGTCCTATGTCGTGACGGGGTGATATATCTACTATTATTATCAGGTAGATTGGTCGATGTGACCGTGTTAAATTGTGCTTTTGACATTATGAATAACCGTCTGAATAACCGTCTGAATAGGCTCTGCTGCCTCCTGTTTCATCGCAGAAATAATTAGATAATTGAGATAGTTGTAAACCATCCATATTTATCCAACGGAAAAAGTTGTTTTTGTTTTCGTAAACTTCAATAACATAGCCGGTAGTTGTGGCTGTTGATTTAGTGCCAACGCAATAAAGTGAAGGCACTTGAATTTCGGATAGTGACCGCCCCTCAGCGTCCGCCCATCTGAAAAAGTTAAATTGATTTTGAAATGTATCGTACCACATTAGCTTCCTGTCATTACTGTTCCTGTGTTTGAAAAAGCCACAAATACTTCATTACCATAACCAACCGTAAACCACTGATCGTCGGCCGCACTAGTCCCAATCACCCAAGTAATACCGTCATTACTTGTCATTACTCTATTACCAGTACCTGATGTTGAAACAGCCACAAATAGACCGTTACCGTAAGTAACTGCCCTCCAATTGTTATCGGTTGCGCTTGTCCTAGTAACCCACGTAATACCGTCGATACTTGTCATTACCCTGTCTCCACTCCCCGAATTAGAAACAGCGACAAATAATCCGTTTCCATATGTAACTGATTGCCAATCGTTATTTGATGCGCTCGTCCTAGTAACCCACGTAATACCATCACTACTAGTCATTACCCGATTACCAGTTCCCGTGTTAGAAACAGCCACAAATAAACCATCGCCATATGTAACAGATAGCCAACCATTATCAGCCGCACTAGTTCGGCTAACCCAAGTAATGCCGTCGCTACTTGTCATTACTCTATTACCCGTTCCCGAATTAGAAACAGCGACAAATAATCCGTTTCCAAATGCGACTGATTGCCATTGATTATCAGCCGCACTAGTTCGGCTAACCCATGTAATCCCATCAGTACTAGTCATTACCCGATTACCCGTACCCGATTGAGCAACAGCCACAAAAGTACTATTGCCATAAGCTACACCTAACCATTGATTGGCAGCTGCACTAGTTCGGCTAACCCATGTAATCCCATCAGTACTAGTCATTACTCGATCATTTCCACCTAATATTGACGATCTTGAAACAGCTACATATAATCCATTGCCATACACAACAGACCTCCAATCATTAAGAGCAGCGGCAGTCCTTAATGTCCAATTTAAGGATAGTGTTTCAGTCGCTTGACCGCTATAAGAATTAATAAACTGATAGGCTATTTTGTAATAATATGTATTTCCAAAACTTACACCTGTATCTGAATAACTACTTACTCCCATATCCACCGTTGCAATGTAGTTATCAATAGATGGTGTAAATCCAGAAGTAGTAGATCGGTAAATCTTAATGTTTTGAGTACTTAGGGTATTTGTCCAAGCTAGGTCAATTTGAGTAAATCCGTTTGCCGTTGCGGT
>JACCDR010621528.1_pt1 | contig 11942 bp, 10 predicted proteins | sample 7446431 | NCBI WGS metagenome assembly JACCDR01 (sample SAMN15323443, study PRJNA562643) | freshwater metagenome | isolation source: river surface water | place: USA:Blue River Watershed | collected 2017-08-17
GCTATAGGACTGATGAGTGGTTTAGCCAGTGCAGGCCGGGTGATGTGGTAAGGCTTGTGAAGTTGCTGAAGGGCGTTGTTGCCCCTTCAGCATCTTTATGTCAACGGGGATTAGCCGTACCAGTACTATGGTAGCGAATCTTGGTTAGGGTCCGGCGTATTTTCTATGATGACTGCGCGGCTAGATATCCTCACTCGAACTGTCACGTGATTTTTGTTGTTGTTGCTGCCAAAGCAGTAGCGCAGGATCTGGTGACTTATGCCGCTCTCCCGTTAAATGCAGTGGATATAACCCTGCCACGCCACCTATTTCACCTGCCATCATCAGATGCGCCCCCGTCAACAATTGTTGCACAGCAAAATGTCCAAGCTTGGTGGCCAAAATCCGATCGGAAAACACCGGACTGCCACCACGTTGTAGATGCCCAAGCACACAGGCTCGGCAGTCGGTATGAGTTAATTTGGTCAATTCATCCGCTAAATGGGTGGTAGATAAACCCGGTTGTTCCGCCACGACGATAATATAGCTTTGCTTACCATTTTGTTGTTGGGCATAACGAATTTCAGCGGCAATCGCCGGTAGATCTAATTGTGGGTGCAGCTCCGGGCAAATCACTTGTTCCGCCGCACTGGCAATGCCGGCCGCCATCGCCAAATAACCACTGTGCCGCCCCATGACTTCGACCAAAAAAATGCGCTCAAACGCATCGGCTGTATCACGAATTTTATCAATGGCATCTAACGCAGTATCGACCGCAGTCGCAAATCCAATGGAATAGTCACTGCCATCTATATCGTTATCGATAGTGCCTGGAATACCGATAATCTGCCCTTGATAATAGGGCGCTAACGCCGTAGCACCGCGGAAACTGCCATCCCCGCCAATAATCACCAAGGCATCGACCGACAGTTCATGCAAAATCGCGGCGGCCATGCTTGGGCCATGAGTGTCGAGCATGGTTTTACACCGCGCACTTTTTAGAATGGTTCCACCACGATGAATGATATGTTTTACATCACGTGGGGTAAGGGGCAGGTAGTCGCGTTCAAAGATACCGTTAAAGCCGTGCATAAACCCAATCACATCGATATGTTGCAAATCCGCCGCATCGACCACGGCTTTAATAGCGGCATTCATGCCAGGGGCGTCACCACCGGAAGTTAATACAGCTAAACGATGGATCCGCGATAACGGTTCGCGACTTAGGTAGCCAGTACGCGGTTGCAGTCCTTGTTTCTGATGCATGACGTCGAGATCGTGGCGATGTTGTTCCGCGTGTGTGCGCTGCGGGTCTTCAGTTGTTTGCGTATGATGCTGCCCAATTTGTGTGATTTCGGCGTCCATATGAATTCCCTCCAAATAAATTTATCGCGCCGTGCCGGGCTGAGTCGTCGTTGATTGTCCCCAAGCCCAAACTCAGCAGATGTTGATTTATAAACATAGTGTATAGTTCATCACCATCACCGCTTTTGACACAGCGCAAGCTACCACCTAAAACAACCGGTCTCGGCATTTATACATTCACTTAGAAGGCCACCTAGATGCCAACATCAAGGCGCTGCGGCAAAGCGAGCATATTTCATTATTTGGGGGCTCATTGTTTGCGTTTAAAGGGGGTGAAACAAGTCATCCGGCGACACAGCCGTTTTTTGGGGAGGTGAAAATGTAAGCGATATGTGTGGGATAAACAGCGTTGTGTTGGCATCAAGCCATAGGCAATATAATAGGCAATATCAGAGGCAACATTTAGACCATCGGACCGCAGGTCGCAATAATTCAAGACTATGCCCCATAGCTATGCCCCATAACGATGACCAGATCACAGATCGACAATTAGCTTAGCCTTACAACATCACTTAACTTTGATAAAGTAGGCGACAAATCGCCAAACTTGGCGCAAAATATCACCGCGAAATTGTATACAATTCCCCATGATAGGTTTTTCTAGGATAGCACTCCGAATTTATCCAGATTTAAACACGAATAATAACTAGATAATTCACCATAAATTAAAAACACGAGGATTACATGCATCAGGTGTCAGGCAAGGCGTGGTTAGGTTTTTCATTAGCGCTACTCACCGCAGTATTGTGGGGGATGTTGCCTGTGGCACTCAAAATGCTACTGACAGAGCTGAGTGCCAACACCATTACCTGGGTGCGATTTTTAGCCGCCACGATTTTTGTGGGCGTGATCCTAAAGCAGCAGGGCGCTTTGCCCAAAGCCACGCAATTTAGCAAAGCCACGTTACATTTACTGGGCATTGCTGTGGTTGGGCTGCTCACCAATTACATCTTATTTTTACTCGGCGTGAAACTGCTTACCCCAGAAACTGCGCAATTGGTGATCCAACTGGCACCATTTCTGATGATGCTAGGTGGTATCGTATTGTTTAAAGAGCAAATGTTACTGTGGCAGAAGGTTGGGGCAGTATTGTTGGTGATTGGCTTACTGGCGTTTTTTAATGAGCGGTTAGTCGACTTGGTCAGCTCGTTTGGCACGGAAACGCTGGGCGTTGTGCTGGTCATTATTTCAGCCATTACATGGGCCGCCTACGCCTTGGCACAAAAACAGCTATTGAAGGATTTTCAGTCGCAACAAATAATGCTGCTGATCTACCTATGTGGTGCCATCAGTTTTTTGCCGTTTACCGACTTAACGCCGCTGTCGACCTTATCTAACTTGCATTGGGGCTTGCTGGCATTCTGCTGCTTAAATACTATTTTTGCCTATGGCGCTTTTGCTGAAGCGTTGGCACATTGGGAAACCTCGAAAGTTTCTGCGGTACTGGCCATCACTCCCTTGTTAACTATTTTATTTGCCAATCTTGCGACACATATTTTTGTACAAGCGCAAGCGCCCCAGCCGTTAAATCACTACGCCATCGTCGGGGCAGTCATGGTGGTATTAGGCTCTGCGTTAACCGCATTGGCACCGCTGCTGCAACAGCAACGAGCACAAAGCAGCTAAAACTGGACAGCGCTGGTGCCTGATGTCATTGTGCTGTAAAAGCGATCGAGCTGTGCAACACTTCGCGTATATAAGTTCCATGAAGCGTCGCTGCCAGCAATGTTGCGCAAAGCTCCGCGTTTGCTATGAATGAGCTTAACACCATAAAAAAACCAGCAATGCTGGCTTTTTTATGGTTTCGTCAGGTCCTGACGCAAAAGGACCTGTATTCGCTATTTAACGGTAACAATTTTACAGGTATTGGACGCGCCGACTTGCTCCATCACATCGCCGTGGGTCAAGATCACCAAATCCCCAGTGGTTAAACCGGCCGCTTTTTTCACCGCAGCCACCGCCTCATCAGACAGATGATCATGGCTAATACCGTGACTGTCAAACGCAACCGGATATACGCCGCGATACAACGCCATTTTATTGAGCGTGCGCTGGTGCCGTGATAGGGCATAAATCGGATGACTTGAGGTGATCCGCGACATAATCTTCGCCGTGTGGCCCGATTCGGTTAGTGCAATAATGGCTTTGATCCCTTCTAAATGATTGGCAGCATACATCGCAGATAACGCGATGGTTTCGCTGATTTCATGAAAGGTAACGTCCATCCGATGCTTTGACATCTGTACCCGTGGATGTTTCTCGGCGCCGTCACATACCCGCGCCATGGCTTTTACGGTTTCGGTTGGGTATTTACCAGCCGCCGTTTCGGCAGACAACATCACCGCATCCGTACCATCCAATACCGCATTGGCCACGTCCATCACTTCGGCACGGGTTGGCATCGGCTGCTCAATCATGGTTTCCATCATTTGCGTCGCCGTGATCACCACCCGGTTGGGCTGACGTGAGCGGGCAATTATGCGTTTTTGTTGGCCAACCAATTCCGCATCACCAATTTCGACGCCTAAATCGCCGCGCGCCACCATCACAGCATCAGAGGCAATAATAATATCGTCTAAGGTTGCATCATCAGCTACGGCTTCTGCACGCTCTACCTTCGCCATAATCAAGGCTTCAGAACCTGCGGCTCGCGCCAAATCACGCGCCAAACGCAGATCATCACCACAACGTGGGAAGCTCACCGCGAGGTAATCGACATCAATACTGGCAGCTAAACCAATATCTGCTTTATCTTTTTCAGTCAGCGCAGGCGCAGATAAACCACCACCTTGACGATTGATGCCTTTGTTATTGGATAATTTGCCCGCCACCGACACTTTGGTATGAATGCGTTGACCTTCCACATGATCCACGATCAGTTGGATCCGTCCATCATCCAGTAACAGCACATCACCGCGACTGACATCCTCGGGTAGTTCTTTATAATCAATGCCAACCTGCGTGATGTCACCAGCCCCTTTGGGTAATGCTGCATCCAATATAAACGGTTGGCCCTCCGTCAGGATGACACTGCCGTCTTTAAAGGTGGACACACGAATTTTCGGGCCTTGTAAATCACCTAAAATTGCCACATGCACGCCAGTTTTCGCCGCCGCAGCGCGCACCATCGCGGCACGTTGTTGATGATCATCCGCACTACCGTGCGAGAAATTAAAGCGAAAAACAGTAGCTCCGGCCAAAATAAGCTTTTCAATGGCATCTTGGCTATTGGTTGCTGGACCTAAGGTTGCGACGATTTTCGTTCTTCTTGGCATTGCATGCTCCTGCCTGTGATTTGAATCGATGCCGAACTATTCGGCAGCTTCATCGGTCATGAAGGTTGTCTGTGGCTGCTATCATCCAGATTGCTGAGCTGTGTTAACACATCAAAGCGTAGTTGAAGCCGCACATGTTCATGCCGTGAATCATTGTTGGTTAACTGAATTTCACCCCATATCACCGCGATACTTACGTCAATCCTGGTTGTCATTACAAGCGTTGTTACTAACGCTGTTATGACGTCCGCGAATCACAACGCTATGGGGCTATGTTTGTCTTCATTACGCCACTTTTTAATTATGTTTGTGACAACACTTGGAAAAGCATTTGGTACAACAGGTGGCGTGAACTTACATTGACGAGCAGTTTAATGTAATTTAATTACAGAAAATAGTGTTTTATAAGCTAAAAATGCCCACCAAGGGCATTTTTACGTAATTTAGTTAGAAAAATCTTTTTTATCAAAACGAGAGCCACGTAAGCTATCTTTAACCTTTTTCAGATTTTCACGGAATTTGGTGCCTCGGCGGAGGGTGAAACCGGTCGCTAAAATATCAATCAATACCAACTGTGCGACCCGCGATGCCATAGGCATATACATGTCGGTATCCTCAGGGACATCCAGCGACAACACCAAACTGCATTCTTTCGCCAATGGACTATCGTAGGCTGTGATGCCAATCACAGTGGCGTCGTTTTCGCGGGCGATAGTCGCAATATCACACAAGTTTTTCGTACGCCCCGTATGGCTGATACAAACCACGACATCGCCTTCGGAGCTGTTAATGGCAGACATACGCTGCATCACGATATCGTCAAAACACACCACGGGGACGTTAAAGCGGAAAAATTTGTTTTGGGCATCATGGGCAACCGATGCGGAGGCACCTAAGCCAAAAAATGATATTTTTTTGGCTTGGGTTAACACATCAACTGCACGATTAATGGTATTGATATCAACATTTTGCCGAGCTGAATCTAGCGCAGCCATGGTTGATTCAAAAATTTTAGCGGTGTACGCCTCCGGGCCGTCATCCTCTTCGACATGACGGTTCACATAAGGGGTACCGTTTGCCAAACTTTGTGCTAAATGTAACTTAAAATCAGGAAAGCCCTTAGTATCTAACCGCCGACAAAACCGATTGACGGTTGGCTCAGACACATCAGCCATCTTCGCCAAGGCGGCAATACTGCTGTGGATAGTGATCTGGGGATTGGCCAAGATGACATCGGCAACTTTGCGCTCTGATTTGCTGAAGCTATTGACGCTATTCATTATTTTTTCTAGCACGTTCATAAGGCTTTCCTGCATGTAACCGGTGACGACCCGCTGTCGTCGCTGCGAATAATGTCGTGCTGAAACCAAACTTGAAAGCACTCATCGGTCCAGACAACATTTTATGAAATTTACAACTTAAGTAATGATACATCGTAAATACTGCCTTATGATATAGGACACCGCAAAACTTTCGTAAAATTGTAATTTAATTACATCTTTATTGGTTTACAACTGGCAACTGCTGCGCTAGCATGCGGTCAAGTGTTGTAAAATTACATCTAAGCAAGGGTCCGTCTGATGACAAACGCAGCACAATCGAATAAAGCTTGTGATTTAATTCTGTTTGGTACTAAGGGTGATCTTGCCCGCCGTAAGTTATTACCCGCCTTATATCAATTGGAAAAAGCAGGGTTATTGCACACAGAGACACGCATCACTGGTGTGGCACGAGATGCGATGACGGTGGCGCAATATCAGCACATGGTTGCTGAGAATCTGCAAACCTTTATTAAAGAACCCCTAGATGCTGGCGTTTTGGCCTCGCTGCAACAAAAGCTGCAATATGTCTGCATTGATTTAACGCAAAATGACGACTACCAACGTTTGGTGGAGGTCACAGCGCCGAAAGAACGGATCACGGTGAGCTATTTCGCGACCGCGCCATCACTGTTTGGCCATATCTGTAAAGGCCTCGATAGCGCGGGCTTATCCGCCGAGCCATCACGCGTTGTCCTTGAGAAGCCCATTGGCCACTGCCTCGCGTCATCAAAGGTTATCAATGATGAAGTTGCGCGTTATTTCAAAGAATCGCAAATTTACCGTATTGACCACTACCTTGGTAAAGAAACGGTATTGAACTTATTGGCACTTCGTTTTGCCAACGCCATTTTTGCGTCGAACTGGGATCACAATGCCATTGACCATGTGCAAATATCGGTAGCGGAAGAGGTGGGTGTTGAAGGCCGTTGGGGTTACTACGATGACGCCGGCCAAATGCGTGACATGGTGCAAAATCACCTGCTGCAAGTACTGTCGTTGATTGCGATGGAACCGCCAGCCAGTCTCGATGCCGATAGTATTCGCGATGAAAAATTAAAAGTACTAAAAGCACTGCGGCCCATTAACTTGCAAAACGTACAAGAGAAAACCGTGCGCGGCCAATACAGCGCCGGCTTTGTTAGCGGCAAAGCCGTGCCTGGGTATCTGGAAGAAGAAGATGCAAGGCCCAACAGCAAAACTGAAACCTTTGTGGCCATTAAAGTCGATATCGACAACTGGCGCTGGGCAGGGGTGCCGTTTTATTTGCGAACCGGCAAACGCATGCCGAAAAAACATTCTGAAGTCGTCATTTGTTTTAAACCGCAACCCCACAATATTTTCCATGAAACCTACCGTCATCTCCCCGCCAACAAATTAATTATTCGTCTACAGCCAGATGAAGGCGTTGAAATCGAAATCATGAACAAAATCCCTGGCCTCGGTGAAACCATGCAGTTGCAACAAAGCAAACTGGATTTAAGTTTTGACGAAACCTTCCAAGCACAACGTATCGCGGATGCTTATGAGCGTTTGTTGTTAGAAGCGATGCTTGGCAATCAATATTTGTTTGTGCGCCGCGACGAAGTGGAGCAGGCATGGAAGTGGGTGGACGGTATTATCGATGCATGGCGGATTAATAATGAACCGCCGAAGGCTTATCAAGCAGGGACGTGGGGACCCGTGGCGGCAATCTCATTGTTAGCCCGCGATGATCGAAATTGGGATGAATAATGATGAAACTGCATGAATTTTCTACCAGTGATGCGTTAAATCAGGCGTTTGGCCGTGAGATTGTGCAAAAGCTCGAGCATGCCATATCGCAGCAGGGCAACGCCGTACTTGCGGTTTCAGGCGGCCGTACGCCGCAAGCCTTGTTTAGCCAGTTAGCCAGCACGCCGCTGGCGTGGGAAAAGGTCACCATTACGCTGGCCGATGATCGTTTTTTACCTCCTGATCACCCTGATAGTAATGAACGATTGGTCAAAGCATTTCTTCTGCAAGATCACGCGGCTGCCGCGAACTTTGTTAGCTTGTATAGCCCAGCCTCAGATGGTGATCTGGATGCTGATGCCGCGATCCCGCGCTTGTTACAACGCGTGAAATCCTTAGCAGATTTTGATGTGCTGATTTTAGGCATGGGCGAAGACGGTCACACTGCATCCTTGTTTCCATGCAGTCAGCAGCTCAGCTATGCCATGGCAGATGCCGCGCCCGATGTGGTGGCCGTGCATCCAACAACAGCGCCTTATGCGCGAATCAGTTTTTCACGGGCCAAATTACAGCGCAGCAAACATATTTATTTGCATTTGGTTGGTGCAAAGAAACATGCCGTGTTGCAACAAGCTCTGGCAGGACAAGATATATTTGCCATGCCCATCCGCGCTTTTATTCATGCCACTACACCTGAGCTTCAGGTGATGTACAGCGAACAATCATAGACGAGGTTATCATGCATCCGGTTATCCAGCAGGTCACAGATCGAATCATTGCCCGAAGCGCCCGCAGCCGCGCGATTTATCTGGAACGACTTGAAAAGGCGCGGCAAAAAGGCCCTCATCGTGGCGCGTTGGCCTGCGGTAATCTTGCCCACGGTTTTGCCGCCTGCAGCGCGCAAGAAAAAGCTGATCTGCGAAGCCTGACCAAAGCCAATATCGGTATTATCTCCAGCTATAACGATATGTTGTCGGCGCATCAGCCGTACGAAGCCTACCCAGCCATACTCAAACAAGCCATTGCCGAGGTGGGCAGTGTGGCGCAATTTGCCGGCGGTGTGCCCGCCATGTGTGATGGGGTGACGCAGGGTCAACCTGGCATGGAACTTAGTTTACTCTCACGGGATGTGATCGCCATGTCAGCCGCCGTGGGACTATCGCACAATATGTTTGATGGCGGTTTGATGCTGGGGATCTGCGACAAGATCGTGCCGGGTCTGTTGATGGCCGCGTTATCCTTTGGCCATTTGCCGTTTGTATTTGTACCGGCCGGCCCCATGCCATCTGGGATCCCAAATAAAGAAAAAGCCCGTGTGCGTCAATTGTTTGCTGAAGGCAAAGTCGACAAGGAAGCCTTATTGGATTCGGAAGCGGCCTCTTACCATTCGGCCGGTACTTGTACGTTCTACGGAACCGCCAACTCCAACCAATTGGTGGTGGAGATGATGGGCCTGCATCTGCCCGGTTCATCCTTTGTCAACCCAGGTACGCCGCTGCGTGATGCGTTAACCAAAGCAGCAGGGCGACAGGTAACACGTTTAACCGATCTTGGTACCAATTACATGCCCATTGGCCACATCGTCGATGCCAAAGCCGTCGTCAACGGCATTGTGGGGTTGCTGGCAACCGGTGGCTCAACCAATCACACCATGCACTTGGTGGCGGTAGCGCGCAGTGCTGGCTTTATTGTGAATTGGGATGACTTTGCAGATTTATCCAATGCCACGCCACTGCTCACTAAGATTTATCCAAACGGTCAAGCCGACATTAACCACTTTCAACACGCCGGTGGTATGGCGCTGCTGATCCGTGAATTGCTGGATGCCGGTTTATTGCATGAAGACGTCAATACCGTGGCCGGTTTTGGCCTGCGCCGTTACACCCAAGTGCCAGTGTTGCAGGGTGATGAGTTGGTATGGCAAGACGGACCAACAGTGACGGGGGACGATAGCGTCCTGACATCCGTCGCCAAGCCATTCAAGGCGCATGGTGGCTTGCAAGTGTTATCCGGCAATGTTGGCCGCGGCGTCATTAAGACGTCTGCACTTCGTGAAGGCACCGAGGTGGTGGAGGCTCCAGCTGTGGTGTTTTCTAGCCAACATGAATTAGAAGCGGCGTTTAAAGCCGGTGCACTAAATAAAGACTGTGTGGTGGTGGTGCGCTTCCAAGGACCAAAAGCCTGTGGTATGCCGGAGCTGCACAAATTGACACCGCCACTTGGTGTTTTGCAAGACAAAGGCTTCAAAGTTGCGTTGGTCACTGATGGCCGTATGTCCGGCGCATCAGGCAAAGTACCGGCGGCGATCCATGTCACACCAGAAGCGGTGGATGGTGGTGCCATTGCACGGATTCAAGATGGTGACATGATTCGGGTCGATGGTGAAACAGGGCGCTTAGAGGTGCTGGTCGATGCGGATGAGTTTGCTGCACGGCCATTGGCAACACGCGATATGTCCGATAGCTATTATGGCATGGGCCGCGAAATTTTTGGCGGATTGCGCACGGTATTAACCGGAGCTGAGCAAGGTGCTTGCAGTCTGTTTATCACTGAGGAACATTTACATGGGTAATTTTGCCATTGTTGCTGATATTGGTGGCACCAATGCTCGGTTTTGTCGGGTTGACCTCACATCGTTACAGATGGACAAGGTGGTGGTTTACCCCTGTGCCGACTTTGCCAGTTTGAGTTTGGCACTCAATTACTATCGCAGCGAACAGCAATTACAACACATTGTTGACGTTGCGGTCGCCATCGCCTGCCCAGTGCAGGGGGATGTGATTAAAATGACCAATTTCCATTGGGAATTCTCCATTCAGGCTGTCAAAGCTGAGCTTGGTTTACGTCATTTTGTTGTGTTAAACGATTTTACCGCGGTGGCCATGTCGCTGCCGGCACTCAATGCGCATGAGTTAGTCAAAGTTGGTCCTGGCGATGCCGTGGTCGATGCACCGCGTGCCGTACTCGGTGCCGGCACTGGGCTGGGCGTCGGCCATTTAATCACGACGGCGCATGGGTATATTCCATTGCCTGGCGAAGGTGGACACACCGATTGGGCGGCCACTAATGATCAAGAATGGTTTATTCAGCGTTATCTGGCGGCCCACTATGGCCATGTATCGCCGGAACGCCTGTTATCAGGTCCTGGCCTTGAAGCGCTGTATGTGGCCATCGCCGCTTACCAACAACAAACAGTAACACCACTATCCGCCGCTGCCATCGGCCAATATGCGTTAGATGGGTCAGACGAGATTGCAAAAGCCGCCGTCGCACAATTTTTTGCCAGTCTCGGCAGTTTGGCCGGCGACTTAGCGCTTAACTTATCAACTCGGGGTGGTGTCTATGTGGCCGGTGGCATAGTGCCGCGCTTATTAAGCTTGGTCAATGACAGTGAGTTTCGTCGTCGATTTGAGCAAAAAGGCCGCTTCAGTGGTTTTACCCACGCGATACCCACATTCATCGTCACCGCCGAACAACCCGGTTTATTGGGCTGTGCGGTTTATCTTAAACAAACTTTGGCGGGCTAACTTATGTCTTTTCCAAACTGGACAACACAACCGGCATCAATATTTGCACAAGGCCCGGTTGTGCCTGTCATCGTGATCAAGGATTTATCAACCGCAGTACCGCTGGCAAAAGCTCTGCTGGCTGGAGGTATTCGGGTATTGGAAGTGACATTACGAACCCCAGTTGCGCTGGACGCCATTGCGCTGTTAAGCCGCGACGTTCCAGATGCTATTGTCGGTGCCGGCACAGTAACCACGCCCGAGCAATTGGCGCAGGTGATTGATGCAGGCGCAAAATTTGCCATCAGCCCCGGTCTTACACGTGAGTTATTGCACGCCGGCAAAGCGGCATCCATTCCGCTTATTCCTGGCATAGCGAGTATTTCCGAGCTGATGGAAGGCACTGGGCTCGGCTACAGCCATTTCAAATTTTTCCCTGCCGAAGCAGCTGGTGGTGTTAAAACGTTAAAATCAATTCATGGGCCATTTTCCGATATTCGGTTTTGTCCAACCGGTGGCATTAACGAGAAAAATTTCCTCGAATACCTTGCGTTGCCGAATGTGAGTTGTGTCGGCGGATCTTGGATTGTGCCAGATGATGCCATCGCCAGCGGTGACTGGGATCGCATCACCCAGCTTTGCCGCGATGCGGTGCAGAAAAGTCAAAACGCCAGCTAAGCTGGCTTTTTTTTATAGGCTAAAACCGGTATAGTAGCGCGTTTTTTCTAGCCTACGCATAAGCGTGGGCCTACCTTGCCAGCAATGGCCTCGATCCGGATCAAGTA
>JACCDR010807757.1_pt1 | contig 11940 bp, 12 predicted proteins | sample 7446431 | NCBI WGS metagenome assembly JACCDR01 (sample SAMN15323443, study PRJNA562643) | freshwater metagenome | isolation source: river surface water | place: USA:Blue River Watershed | collected 2017-08-17
ACTATATACTGAGTCCCATTCAGGATATACAAACAGTTTCACTGCATAATTACCATTACTAGATACAGTGACAATTTCATATTGTTCACTAATAAATTTATCAGTTCCTACATGTACATCTAAAGCTTCTTCATTACCTTGTAGAGTATATTTCAATACTAATGACTGTTTTAACCCTAGCATAGTAGCTGAATAACCTTCTAAACCAAATATAGAAAACTTAGTACCATCTACTGCTAATTTTACTGTAGAACCATCACTATAGTTGACTACACCTATTAAGTTCATTGAATTTAAAGGTACGTTTAGTGGGTATTGTATTAATTTATTATTAGTAGTACTTAAGAAAGGTGTTTCTAAATGAATAGAAGATACATATTTCTTATCTTTATCAGTACCTCTTACAAACCCAGTATTCTCTACTAATAATTGTCTTTTAGATACTACAAAACCTGCATCATCATAAAAGACAGCAGTGACTACTTCACCGTCAGTTAAACTGAAAATAGTATAACCAGTACTGACTACTTTAATAGATACATTGTTAATAATACCACTGACTATTTCTAGTGAAATATTTTCAGTTTGTAGTACACCATTACTATTGAACATACCAGATATTACTACACCTGAATCACTAGTATCAGTACCTCTAAATATTTTACATTTATCACATTTAGATCCACCTACTCTTAGTCGTCTATCTACAGATAAACGATAAGGGTATACTGATTTATCTATGTAAACACGATAGGTATCAGATTGTGTACCAGGACCCACTCCATATAAAATATCATCAGTACTGAATACACCAGATTGGTTAGATTTATCTTCTAGTTGTAGATTAGGAATAAATGTTATTGGATCTAAAGACATCACGATATAAGTATTAATTACTCTACCGATTACTTCATCTACTAAATCTCCTACTTTAGGTACAAATTTACCTTCACCTACAGTACCTCTATAGATATCATTTATACTCCATCTTTGGAATAGTGCATCTGGGTTATATGTAGGTGATTTATTATCTGTTCCTATTATTATTGAATTATTACTCATTAATAAACCTTTTAAACTAATTTAATTTCATTATTTATACTAACTCTAGAATTAGCATATAGTTCTACGACTCTTTTAAAGAATCGATATTTGTTAAAATCTAAATTGACTACTACATTATATAGATGTGGGTGTATTACCACATAATCTTTATAATGAGTAATATTATCATTGATAGGATCGTATTTTAATAAATTGGTATATTCACTAACAAAATCTCTTACTGTTTCATCTGATAACCTATTGGATATAAATTCATCAGGTATTTCTTCTGTAATTAATGCTTTCAATATTCTACCTAAGAAGGGAGAATATAAATAATGCTTACTTGTATTTACACTTAAATCAGGAGATGATACCTGGTTTACTATACTAGTTACATAGTCATTTATTTTTTCATTTATGATATCTGATTCTTGTTTAAAAACATAATCATCTATATTTGTAAGACTTTTAACAGGAGTAAAATAATCTCTTATAAAATAAGGTTTACCATTTTCTAAATTAAAAGTGGAACTAGTATCGTTATCTTCGTAGTATTTTACTTTATCTTTTAATTTCAAAGATCCATTTACTACTATACATTGTACTTTACCATCTTTTAAATTATATCTATGATTATCAGATAATCTTCCTCTTTGAATAAATCCAAAGTCTTTCTTTTTATTATGTTTTAAGTCATTATCACTATGTCCAGTAAAACGAATCACTATATCTTGGTTTTGTTTTGTATGATCTATATATGACTTATTAGTAATTACTACTCGAGGTGTATCAAAATAGTAATCTAAATCTTCTATTAAGATTTTACCGTTTAAGAATACTTGTAGATCACCTAAAGGTATTTGTAATTCCAAAGTTTCTGTAGTATTGTTTCTATATTGGAAATAACTTATAGGTAATTGTAGTATTCCGTTATCTGTAGAAACAGTAGTTTTATAACATAGGAATTTTTTGTTAGACCTAGTTAAAGTATATTTGTTAGTAGTCCAAACTATACTTTTATTTACTATATTGTACTCATCATTTGCAGGATACCATATGTTTGTTACAACACCATTTTCTACATTACTTAAATAGTGTCTATAAGTATATTTATCATCTAATACTTGATTGTTAACACCATATACTTCATCTAAAGTTCTATCTGCAATACCTTTTAATATTTCTACATATTTAGCAGTATTGTTTCTACATAAATAAATAGGGCCTTCATGATGATACCAATCTATTAAATATCCATTTGTATCATATTCAAAAGCAGTAGATTCATTTTGTAATAAATAAGGTACATCTACAAATTTATCATTACCGTTTATAGATACTTCTTGAGGAGTATCTGAAGTTAATTTAGAAATAGAATCATACCCATATGCTTTACATACGAGATCATTATTAATCTCATTATATTCTTTCGACATTAATTGAATATATTCAGACTTCTCTAAATTAGCAGCATTCCAAACATCTAAAGTAGCTTTAGTACCTACCATAGCTTGACTTGGTAAATCTCCTGGTAATTTCACTAACTCGTTTATTTTGTTTTTCTCTAAAACAAGTGGTCTTTCCCAACCAGATTCTCTAGATATTAATAGAATACTTAAATCATCAAAATTAATTGTACCATCGTCATTTTTAAAATGATCGTAATAATTATCTAAATAATTAATAACTAAACTATAGTCTTTATGTGTTATGTTTCTAAGAGTGTCTTTATTGTTTTTATTAACAAACACACGTTTACCAGTAGAGTCATGTGTTAAATATAAATCAACGTCATCTTGGTAATTAATAGTATTATCAAGATATGAATTACCGCTTGAGTTATATATTAAGTATTTTCCTTTTCTATCTAAATCAGAATCAAAATTAGATAAATAATTTAAATTATAATAACCTTCATTAACTACAGAACTATCATACATTAACTCAACATAATCACCTACTTTAGTATTAGTTAAATCAATAAAAAGCTGTCCATAACCATTTATATAACAGCTAGTATAACCAGTTTTATTTTTATATATAGATACTTTATCATTAAAACTAAAAATATCATTTTCTGTTTTAATAATCATACCTTCAGTATAAATACTAATTGGTTTGTCTTCTGATCGACTAGATGAAAAATAAGCATTCTTATATGTTCTTATATAAATATCATCTAAGTCAAAATCAAAATTTATTCTCTTATTATCGAATACACTTATTATAATATTTTTATTTTTTGTAATATAATAAAAAGTATCAAATCTAGGTAACTCAATTCCTTTTTCAGTGTAAATATTTACCAATATATCTTTACCATTACATACATCTGTAAAACTAGTCCATGTTTCACTTACACTAAATAAATTAATTATACTAGGATGTACTTGACCAACGTTATATAGATGATATCTTTTATTCTTTTCAGGTAAAGTTATTGTATCGAAATTTAATCTATATCTATTAATTGCACCACCTTTAGGTGTCAGTTTAATAGGTTTGAATATTATCTGATTATCCTGTCTTGGAGCACACCACACATTAGCTAACGCATGGTCAACTAGAAAATCACTCATTGTTACTCCTACATATTTAAAACAATTTTATTTTAAACTAGTGTTTAAAATATTAGCCATATTACTATTAAAGTTATCAGATTGTTTAGTAAACTTAGTACTTATTTTAGATAAAATACTTCTTTTAAAAGTAGCATCATTGATACTACTATAAACAATCATAATCCATGTAGGTATATGCTCTAACCCTACAGCTAGTGTTTCTTTAGCATTAGTACCAAACCATGTACTACACACTACAGAGTAAAGTATACCTAAGTTTAAATTATCTAAACTTTGATTATTGATATTTCTTTTAATTACTAAAATTAATTCCTCAATTGAATTAATTGGTTTTTTCTCTAAACCATCCAATAATTCATAGACTTTCTCACTAGGTAATCTTGTAGATCTAATAATATTACCAACAAAAGCATGATATTGTGTTTCATCAAATAACTTATCATCTGTAAAACAACTATTATAATAATAACAGGTATATACTAAAATAGACATTTGCTCTAAAGGGTTTAGAGCAAATCTTTTAGCAATACACTCAGATATTAAATTAGCCATTGTAAGCATCGGTATATTGGAAACATTCTTTAAGGTATCACTAGGAGTAGTCATCCATAATTGATTGAGTATTAATCTATTCAAATGAAAATAATATTCTGAATGATTTCTAATTACATAACCATCATGAGGGCTAAGTTTACCAAAGTTTCTTACATCTATTGCTAATTGTTTTACGTTCTGACCATTAGAGTCTTTCTTACCTGTATTAAATAACATAGGATGAAAGAAAAATTTAATAGAGTCTTGTGATTGAGAAGTACCATCTACAATACTATATTCAAACATTAAGTCTTCTCTAATAGACATGTGTTTATTTTTAGTAATTTCAGAAGTAATATAGGCTCTTTGTAGAGCTTCTGAAATATCATTTGTTTTCAATCCAGCTGTAGCTGCTGTATCGTAAGCAGAAATTCTAATAGACATTTTTATTTTCCTATTTTTAAAATAAATACAATTAATCTTTTTTAATTAACAACCACATATTTATTTAAAGAAATGATGTGGAACATTATACCGGAAGTTCGTTTAGTTATGTTTAACTAAATATTTTTAAAATAATTTTATAAGGATACAAAATGGCAACATTTGTTAATGCTGCACCGATGGTAAATTCGTTAGGTATTCAGGATAAATCAACTCGCACTTTAGCGATTGAACCAGAAGTACTACCAACGCATTTACCTAAAGTTTATATATATGCACAAAAAGGTCCAACTACACCTCAATTAGTAGTAGGTAATAGTCGTAACAGCATGTATGGTGCTGATTCTTTCGATCTTCGTAAAAAATATGCTACTCATACAACAGTACTAAGTAACCTATTAAATGCAGAAGGTAACGCTCAAATGATTGAGCGAATAGTACCTGCTAATGGAATGTTGAAAGGTAACTTTCTACTTTCATTAGATGTGTTAGAGAAAAAAATAATCTCTTATGAAAGAGACCAAGATGGTCAATATGTATTAGATGCAGATACTGGTGAACCAGTTCCTAAAGATCCAGATACTTATGATATAACTGGTTATCAATGTAAATGGGTGTTAACTCACATTACAAGTAAAACTAGTTTACAAACAGATAGTGATTTATTTGGTGTAGCGACTGTTCAAGATGGAGACCAAGTAGATAAATTAATTAAATCTAAAAGATATCCTATTCTACAATTTTGGGCTGGTTTAGGTGAATATTATAATAACACAGGTCTTCGTATTTGGGCACCTGGATTAAATAGTAATTTCAATAGTACTTTATTTGCTCAAGGTGTGTTTCCGTTTAGAATGGCAGCTATTCGTAGAGATAATGATAAATCGACTGCTAAAACTGTAGAAACTTTATCTGGTGATCCTTATTTTGATTTTGTGTTCAAACCAGGATTTATTAATTCTTCAACTGATCAACAAATGTATTTAGGAGACCAATATCTTTCTAAATATCAAAGTACTCAAGATAAGAGATTCCCTCCACAATATGCAGATATTCCTAACTTCTTTATTTATCAAGCTAATGTAGAAAAACTACTATCTGATTTTATAAAGAAAGAAAGAGATTTCTTTGGTGATCATGCTGGTTCCGATTTTGAAAATACTTTATTTACTCAATCGGATGCAGGTGCTGAATCTCTTAAATATATGTATAACTTCTTTACATTTGCTAATTCAAATGGATCACCATATGAAACAGTAAATGTTAACAATACAGATTCTAATGCATTCCGTTTAAGCGAAGGTGCTAATATTTTCTGTAAAGGTGGTAGTGATGGTACTATGGATATAGATACGTTTAATAATACCGTTTCTTTCAAAGTATCTGAATATGCAAATATTAATTCACCATTGCAAAATAAAGTAGATTATCCAGAATCTATTATTTATGATAGTGGATTTCCATTAGATGTGAAATATAAGTTATTGGATTTCATTTCTGTAAGAAAAGATACTGCTGTTGGTTTGTCAACATTTGTATCAGGTGGTCCTCCTCTAAATGCATCTGAAGATCATTCAGTGGCTGTAGCACTACGTACTAGAGCAATGATGTTCCCTGAAAGCGATTATTATGGAACTCCAGTTACTAGAGCATTTATCTTTGGTAGAAGTGGTATATTGAGAAATTCACAATACACTAAACGACTTCCAATCATTCTGGAAGTAGCAGTGAAAGCAGCTAAATTTATGGGTGCTAGTAACGGAAAATGGAAACCTGAATATCTGTTTGATAAAGCACCTAATAATGAAATTACATTGTTTGATGATGTATCAGCTGTATTTACTCCAGCAATGCAACGTAATAAAGATTGGGATGTAGGTCTAAATTATGCTTCTAGTTTCTCTAGAAGTAGTTTATATATTCCTGCAATCAAAACAGTATATACAGATGACACCAGTGTATTGAATAGCTTCTTTACCATGATGGCATGTGTAGAATTGAACAAAATAGGTGAACGAGTACATAAAGAATTTGTTGGTGCTATATCTTTAACCGATGCACAATTGATAGAAAAAGTAAATGCTTCTGTCGATGCTAAAGTCAAAGATAAGTTTGCTGGTTTATTCCAAATAGTACCTGCTGCATACATTAGTGATAGTGATGCAGCAGCTGGTTATAGATGGACACTGCCTATCAAGATCTATGCGAACAATATGAAGACAGCAATGACACTATCTATTGAAGCGTATAGAAAATCTGACTTCACTACAACGGCCTAACATTAGTTAACTGTTTATTACACTACTACATAGAGTATTAATACTCTATGTAGTAGACATTATCTCGATGATATGTAATGAATAGTATATCTAAAGTTTATATTTCAAAAAATTAATGAATTAAAGGAAAAATAAAAATGGCTCGTTTAAATGAAGCAATTTTGAATAATGCTTATGCTAGAGGCAAATCTACTATGACTGATTTGTCATATGGTGGCATGAATGGTTATGCTCCTAATCTAGCAGAGTTTGTATCGAATCAAAACTATGTTAGAAAACAACTAGTATGTCTTTTAATTGAAGCACCTAGAGGTTTTCAATTACTACCAGAACCACAATACTGGGTATCTGCATTGAAGACATTAGTGGAATTACATCCACTATCAATTGATGGTTTCCAATCAGGTCTAGAAGTAGCAGTAAGTGAGACTGCTGTATCTGGTGGTGGTGAAATGCAACAAGATCCAATCAACGTCACTAGAGCACGGTCTACACCTAGCTTTAATTTCGTAGATAAGTATGGTCGTCCTATTCAGAACTTCCTACATGAATGGATTGTAAACTTGATTGGTGATCCTGATAGTAAAGTACCTGCTATTGCTACGATAGGTGGTCAAAGACCTACTGATTTGTTAGCTGATATGTATTCTGCTACTATGTTATTTTACGAACCAGATCCAAGTCATACTAAAGTACATAAAGCTTGGTTAACTGCTAACATGTTCCCAAAAGGAACTGGTGAAGTCGTAGGTAAACGTGATTTGACCACTGATGCAGAAACTAGTCAGTTTACAATTGACTTTACTGGTATTAGTCAAACTGGACCTGGTGTATTAGCTTTTGCACAAAAGATATTGGATAATACTAATATGCAATATGCTAATCCTAATTTACGTCCTGCATTTGTACAAAATATAGCAGCTGATGTAAGTGCAATTACTGGTCGTGGATATAAAGCCGGTGTAGAAGATTTAGGTTCTAAAGCAATAAGAGCTTAATTAAATAAAAAATTATACAGCATAATACCCTAGGAATTTCCTAGGGTATTATGACGTTGTTTGAAAATTATAAAGTAACACTTACATACATTGCTACTTTACATCGATTGTCAAAGATTATAAACTCTCCATAATCATTATCGAAAACACAATCCAAGTGCATATAAGCATTTAAAAGAGTATAGCTTTTAATAATGAAATTCTTTAAAGCTATTATAATATTATTATCTAAGATATCACTCAAATATTGTTCTACTTGATTAATATCTTTTATATTTCCTCTAAATTTTCCTAATGATGTATTGGTAAGGATATCGTAACTTTTTAAAGCTATTGATACATGACACTGATCATTAACTAATTGAAACTCTTCAATTAGAACAGAATCTCTGTCTTTGTATTGACGATGATGATTTCTGAAAGAATCATCAAAATAAGATATGAAGTTACTTAATTCATTTTTGAAATGAATTAAGGTTTTTGATGTGGATTCACTAATTGAGCAGTGTGCCATTAGTTCCTCTTTTGATAGCTTATAATTTAGAGAGTTAGACATATTTATTAATAGAAAAAGGGATATTCATTTCATTTCCCTCTCTCTACCAATATATATTATCTATTATTATTTACCGTAGGCAGCTCTGGCTGCTTCGTCTAGATGTGCTTTGACAACACTCATAGCACCACGAGATGCTCGTGCTGCATGTACTACCATAGATGCTCCCAAGGCAGCATATTTCATACTAGTCTCACCAGTACTGGGATTACGTGTTTCCTTTTGTCTATCAAATATAACATCGAAATGGTCACGGCCACCCATAGGGAATGAAGCAGTTACTGTTTCCAGTTTATTGTCTTTTTTAAACTCTTTAATGGCCAATTCACCAACGGCTAGTGATGCAGCTGGAAAGAATTTTGAATTATGCTCACGTAGTTGTTTTACGTGATCCATAGTGATACCTTCTGGTAGACTGTCTTTATAAATTTTATCGTCAGCAGCTACAACGCCTTCTTTTATTTCTATTTTTTCTTTAATACTATTGGCCAAGGCCTTTACGTCTTCTGAAATTTCTTTATCACTCATGATGTTTCCTTAAATTAATGAAAATAAACAAAGTTTTAGCTAAAACTAGTTGACAGGTGATAATTAACTATAATAGGTCAACTAACTATTATAGTTAATAAGTGAAAGTGAATTACTTTCAAATTAGTTTATCTTTTTTGAGAAAATGTAGTTTGTCTGTCATTTGTATTAAATGACCTTTGATAAGGTGGTCTACTGATGGGAGTAGTCCTTTGTTGATATGTGGAAGTGTCCACTTGTGCTTTTGCTAGCACATGTTTTGTAATGACAGTGAGTTGTTGCATATCACTATCAGGGTCTAGTTGACCAGTTAAGAGATGATACATATCTCCTACTTTAATAGCTATTCTATTGGCTTGATATTTAGCAGCCGCCAATGTAATTATTTTTGATTTAGATACTGTCTCTAGATGAGAGAACGCAGAGACTTTTACTAATGTTTCCACTGAGAATTTTTTGTTTTGAAACGTAATTTCCATTGAAGAATTAAATTTAGTTATTTAACTTACTCTATTCATTGTGATATACTTGTGTAAATAAAAAAATACACAAATATAAAAAATATTTGCTAGAGAGTAAGTTTAAAATACTCTCTAGCATTGTGACTTAATTATCTACCTATTGGGCAGCTTGCAAATGACTAAATGCTTTTTGCATGAACTCATCTTTCGCCTTGAGAAAGTCATCAGCTGTTGCTTTCACTTTGGACTTTCGTCCTTTCATCCTAAGAAAGCCGAAGCCGAAGAAAGATTTTTTCTCTTTCTTTACTTCTTTCTGATCAGCACTAGCTGTCGCTTCTTGACGACGAGTAAATTTGATTGATGTACGTCCATCGGTTGTACGAATAAACACGTAACCGTGTTCTTGTACAAGTTTGTTTTCGTGAGAAACAGCGCAAACCATTATTATCTCGTCATTAGTAATTGTGAGTTTAATTGAAGCTGTTGGGTCATCGACAGCTTCAATAACATCTTGAATCATTGTTTGCAACGACTCAATTTCTTGTTCTGCACCGAAATCTTTTAAAGATGCAATAATTGCATCTTTAGTTGCTTTGATGGTGATGGTGACTTGTTTCATATGTGCCTCAAAGAGAAGAAAGTTAAGAATTGATATACGATCTGTATACCAATTTCATTATATGTGTTTATAAATATTTGGAATCAAATATTTAATTTTGTTCTTCATCATTATGAATTATTTGTATTTCTAATTTTCTAGCACTATTGTTAGCAAATAACAATAGTATTGTTAAAACATCTCCTTCTAACTCTATATCGTATTTAGGAAAATAAATACAATTTAACATATTTATTTTCCTTAGCTCATCTAGTAATGTAAGATTATGTTCTTTATACTTGGTAATTATTAAATTTAAAATACCAAATTTAACATTATCTGTACAGTCCTCCAATATTTTAAAAAGATGTCCTTTTAAAACTAAATCTCCTTGTATTAACATTAAGCCCACCATCTGTCATGATTAGGATTTGAATCAAATACAATTTGTTCTATATGGAATTCCTTAGGTTCAATATCTTTTAATTGAGTTCTAAGAGATGTTTTTATTTCATTTACATAAGAACCTGATCTGATTCTTTTGTTTAAAAATAAACAATCTTTACCTTCTTTTTGTTTCTTTAAGTTTCTACTAATTACCCATGAATTATCTAAAGACAAATGATCTTTAAATAACATATGTATTTCTACATAATTCTCATTAGAGATAGGTAAAAAGAAACCTTGGTCTTGTTCTATTTTTACTCTAAGAATTTCATCTTTATTAAAAAACTCATTAGTAGTTAATTTAATATCTTTATGTATATCCTGTATACTTTGGATATTTCTATAACCTATTTTATAATGTTTAGTTAACATTATATCTAGTTGTTCTCTATTATCTCTTTCTAATAGAATGTGTGTTTGTTTCCATCCTTTAGGAACTTGTGGTATATCAACTTGTGTGTTTATAGTGATGTGTGCATGAAATTTCATTTTTTTTACTTTAATATTCTAGACCTAATTGATCTCTACACCAATCAATTCTAGTTAATCTTAACAAAATCATAATATGCGATATAATTGAATTATAATGTTCCTCAATAGTCATAGTTGTTTTTGGATCTAAGTTGTCTATAAAACAATATGCAGGTTCTTTACTTTTAACTGGAGCTAATACTAACTGTTCAATTACCTCTGTTAAATTTTCACGATGAGGTAATTCAAATTTATCGTATTGATAAGCTTCCACTAAAGCACTTACGCAATGATGAACAGCAACAGAATAACTTATTTTTGGATGATACACCTTGGCTAAGGTATCAGCAATAAAAGCTCTATCAAATACTGGAACATCTTTTTTCTTAGATGCAAGTAACAATAATTTTAATCTGTCAGAAAATGATACATAATGTTTATTAATGATAATTTGGTTTTCGATATTCATTTTTTTAAATAATAGAATTAATGACCGAAATTAAAACCTAAGAATAGTTTATTCTTAGTTAATGGATTAAGAAAGATTTCATCAAAGAAACCACAACAGCCTTCATTTTGACTATCTATGTAATCTTGAGATAATTGATTAATAGAAAATCTAAAATTATCCATACATTCGTAAATATTACGACCTTTAGACATCACTTTAGAAAATCTATTACATATAAATATAAAATCATTTACATCTAAGTCATAGTCTAAAAATAAATGACCAAAAGTAACAACACCATAGCTAGGCTTATAATCTAAAGAATAACCTTTACTAATTAGAAAGTTTAGTGTAGCTTTTGTACTATCCTTTATATTTTTATTTAAATATTGTTGGATAGTAATTCCAATTCTTTTTGACATAATTTAATTACATATTTATTTTAGTATAACAATGTCTTTAATGGGACTAATTAAATCCTTTAATAATAAATGATCTATATAGAATCTTCTATCTGAATAAATTATATTGATGATTTTGTTTG
>JACCDR012279075.1_pt1 | contig 11938 bp, 17 predicted proteins | sample 7446431 | NCBI WGS metagenome assembly JACCDR01 (sample SAMN15323443, study PRJNA562643) | freshwater metagenome | isolation source: river surface water | place: USA:Blue River Watershed | collected 2017-08-17
CTAGAAAAGCCTAACATCGCAAGGCATCACGGTTTCCAGGCAGTCGTCTGCGGCAATCCAAAAGCGAGGAATTTTCTGGCCCTCGGTAATATCTTTTTCCACATCACGATCGTGAGTTTTGCCACACGATTGGTTCAGGCAAATCCATTCTCTAATACTCAAATCCATTTTTGGTTGTTGAGTTAGACAATCAGGACAGATATGAGATGAGGGAAACCACCTGTCTATCTCAACTAAGCGTTTATCTTTTTGTGAGAGAAGACCCTCGCGTCCCGCGACGGGATGAATCGAACTTTACAGCGAAGCCTGGTTTCTGGTAAAATATCTATCTCAAGTGACAAAAGAGGACTCCCGTTAAACCGACGTTAGGAGGTTAACGGTGAGATGAATTTTGTCCAGTATACAAAACCGCGAAGCGACAACTAATTCTTAGGGCTAGCTTGTTTCTCAACATAAGCTTTTAACTGCTCAACTGTAACGCCACCGCAGGAAGCAACAAAGTATGCGCCAGTCCAAAAATAAGGTCTGCCATAAAAATACTGTTTACTTAGTTCAGGATATTCCTTGCGGATTAATCTAGAGCTTACAGTTTTTAAGTTAGCAATCAACTTAGAAAGCTCAATGTCTGGCTTAAACTCCACAATTAAGTGGCAATGGTCAGTCTCTGAGTTGAACTCAATTAAAGAACAATCCCATTTTAAAAGTGTTTGTTCAAATATTTCTTTGAGCCTAATTAACCGTTCTTGGTTGATTGCTTTTTTGCGGTATTTTGTCACCAAAACAATATGAGCGGTAAGTTTGTATACTGACCTAAAACCTTTGTTGAACTTGCTTGACATAAAATAGCAGTAAATTGTATTATTATCCATAATATCATTACAAGTCGAGCAATGATTACCTACGCATACCGATACAAAATTAAGCCAACGCAAAACCAAATTAGACAGTTTGAACAGTATTTAAGCATTTGTAGAAATGTTTATAATTTTGCTCACGCAGAGCGTAAAGCTTGGTTAGAATCGCGTAAATGCCTGGCAGATCGCTGCTCGATAAGTAGTGAATATATAATTTCTGCCGATCAACCTTTTCCTAATTACAACCAACAGTCGGCAGCATTAACAGTCGCCAAGAAAAAACTACCTCATTTAAAGCTTGTCAATGCTCAATGCTTACAGCAAGTGTTAAGAAGGTTAGACAAAGCTTGGGTTGATTTTTTTAGGATGCCAAGCAGAGGCTTTCCTCGGTTCAGAAATGCTAATAGATATCGTAGTTTTATCTTCCCCAAGCCCAACACAATTTGTTTGGATGCAGGTAGAGTAAAGCTTCCTAGTATTGGCTGGATTAAAATTAGACAATCTAGACCATATCCAGAGGGCTTTACCCCCAAACAATTACAAGTTGTCAGGAAAGCAAGTGGATACTACTTAGTGATTTACTTTGAATCGCCAGAAATTGTCCCTGATGCGCTACCTGGTCAGAAATCAATCGGATTAGATGCAGGAATAGAAAGTTTTGTTGCCACACCGACTCAGTTAATTAAGAGTCCCAAGTTTTTAATTCATCAAGCTAGGAAGCTGAAATTGCTCCAGCGTCGTTTGAAGACTAAAACCAAAGGCTCTAATAATTGGTTGAAGCTGCAAAATAAGATAGCTCGACTGCACGAAAAGGTAGCCAATACTAGGCGTGACTGGCATTTTAAGCTAGCCCATGAAATTGTAAGTCAGGCAGACAATATCTTTGTTGAGAATATCAATTTTAAATCTTGGTCAAAAGGCTTGTTTTGTAAACAGTCTGTAGATTCTGGTATTGGTGGATTTATTAATACTGTACTGCCGTATGTTGCTTGGAAACAAAACAAGTTTTATCTCAAAGTAGATAAAAATGGCACGTCTCAAGAATGTTGTAAGTGTCACACTCACACTGGCAAAAAAGAGCTAGGACAACGCCTTCACGTTTGTACAAACCCAGCTTGTTTGCATACTGAGCCAAGAGACACCTGCTCGGCTAAAGTGATTCAATATCGTGGTGAAAGCGCGGTAGGGCATACCGTGTTTAAAAACGCTTGCAGAGGCGATGCGACGGGGATAGTTCAGCTTACGCTGTTCGATCTAGTTGGCAGCCGATGAGTCAAGAATCCCCCAGTAGAGCGACGTTAGGAGCTTACTGGTGGGAGTGTCAAAGTTCGCTCACTTCCAGAGCGCAGTGATTTTCTGCGAGAAGCGATCGCCGAAAAGCTCGAAAAAGAAGGATTGCTGCCAGCGGATACCGAACAAAAATAGCCGATCGCTTAATTAATTTTTTCCAACTCAGGAACTTCGTTACCCCAATAATCCCAACCAGCAACTGCGTCTCTGGCAAACAGCTCGATACGTGGAACATCGCCACACAGACTAACAATGCGATCGCGAACACATGCAGGTTTTTCCGAGTGCTTGCCAGTGTGGGGTGTAATTACCTGAGAGTGAACACTAGCGCTAACTCGTTTGGGTTTGCCTCTTGTGGCTAATAAACAGACTTCAGCATTTGATCGACTAAAGTTGCCGCCACCCCAAAAAACAGTACTGGTTTGTATCTTGTTCATCTTAACCCAGTTGAAGCCCAAGGTTTTGTAGGCAAATCCCCAGGCAGCGATCGCTTCTAAAGCCAAAGGCAGTCGGGGAAAAGTTGCCCAAAGAAACAAAAAACAATTTTCTTGAGCCAGATCGGCAACTGGCAGCTCTAGAATTTCGCGATCGCTCATAGTGGGATACTTAAATTCTGCTCCGCGTTTTCCTGGGTTGATTTTGTCCTTGTAGCGCCAAGGCGGGTCGGCGTAGACTACTTGATATTTACGATCGGGAAATGGTAGATGCATCTAGTCCTTCAAAAAAAGCGATCGCTGCCAGACGAAAATCAGGGTGATATTTAGCCAGAGCTATAATTTCCGTAGTTCTTAAATCTCTTTTGCCAGTTTCACAATTAGAAACTACTTCGTGGCAGCTATTAATTATGCTGCCAATTTGTTTTTGGGTCAAGTTATGTTTCTTTCTTAATTGATAGAAGACATTTTCCAGAGTATTGCTTTCTTCCAGGTAAGAAATAATTGGCAAAAATCTACGGTCATTAGTCTGAAAAAAAGCAACCATGCAGCATTTACCGTGTTTAGCACGTTATTAATAACACAACTATATTTTAACAACAATACGCTTGATAGGATAGCTGAAGATGAGGACGAGACACCTGGGGTTTCCCCAGGTGTTTGATACGTCCGTATAAAAAATTGCCTCGAAAACATTGAGAAAAAGCAAGCGTATTTTAAACAAGTCGCGAGGGGGGAATTTTAAAAGCCACACTTCGGGCTTGGTAAAATTCAAAACTGCTGAAGCGGGTTTGCTTGGCGGAGTAAATTTTTCTGCTGATTCGGACTCTGATGAAACCATTAGCAAGAAAGCTTTAGTAATCATCGAAGGCGAACATACCGATAATTCTGGCAAGAAACACAGTTTCACCAAAGAAGATATCGAGTGGTTTGCCGATGCTACCAATGGCTTTTTAGAGCAGGGCGGTAGAGTTCCCTGGCAGACGGATCACGATAAGAAGCAGAAATCTAATATTGGCGATCTTGAAGATTTTTTAGTTGCCAAGACGGTTACCGCCGACGATCTTCCCGATCCCAGGTTGGCTCACAAGCTAGTCGGTAAATTAGGATTGTTTGCCACCCAATTGGTTGGTAAGGGTAGAGATGTTGTCGATCAGATTCGTTCTGGTAGAATCAAAACTCTTTCTCCAGGTATCGATCTTAAAACAGGGATTATCCGTGAGATTTCGGCTACCCCTACTCCGGCAATTGTAGGCATGAGCATCTTTTCTCAGGGCAGCCCTGGAAACAGCGCCCTGAGCTGGGAGGAAGCCGAAAGTTGTACTCAAGTAGACGAATCTCTGCGCGAAGACTACGAACGCCTGACCGATACTCTTTGGAGTATTGCTACCAACATTGCTAATGCTAGCGATCAAGAAGTGCCGATGAATAATCGACAGGAAATGATCGACCAAGCTTTGCAAGGTTTTAGCGATCGCCTAATGCATCTTTTGGGCATCGATACAGAGGAAGAGGGTTTGAGAACTGACGGTCTAACTAGCGATCGTTACTCAAGCCATCGCACTGAGAAACTAACTCTTTCAGGAAATCTAAAAAATCTTTCCAAGTTTAACCGCCAATAACTAATTTTATTTAATTACAGGAGTAAGTACATGAGACGCAGAAATTTAACAATGGGCGAAATGAGCGAGTACATGGCTCAAGAATACGGCACAGCCAACTTTGCTCGTAAGTCATCTAGAAGAAAAAGAAGAAAAGGCGGCTCTAGTTTGACTAGTAACGCAGTTGTCGGTCGTAGTTTGACTGGAAGACTTGCTAGAGGCGGTGCACTGGCGGCTGCTATAGGTCTAGGTGGTACTAAGCGTGGCAGAGGACTAGTGAAAAGTGGTTACGGCAGAGCTGCTGACGCACTAGGAGTTGCGGCTTATCAAGGTAGAGGAATGGCAGCTAGAGCTAGCAATAAAGTGCGCGGCGTTAAATCCTTGGCTCCTGCTGGCTATGCAGCCAGACAATCGGCAACTGGTGGAATCAGTAGTCTAATGGATGGACAAGGAAGAAGCGTCAGAAGAAAGGGTTAGGCAATGCTGCTCCAGCAAAAACAAAAAAAGCCTAAGTCCAAAATTTTGCGAGCTGCCAAGTATCTTGCTGGTGGAGCAGTTGCAACAGGAGTTGGTGTTGCAGGGGTTAGGCATTTAAAAGGTAAAGGAACTAAGCCTCCTTCTTCTGGTATTGCCCCTAGTAACTCCTCCAGTGCGCTAACCCACAGTTCTTCTCAGGCTCAAGGCTTTTCTAACAAAAAGTTCCAAAATAGTCAGAAAGTCAAGCAAAGACTTGATGCATTGGGTGGTACGGCAGCAGGTCTTAATCGAAAAGGTCGCACCGCAAATGAGCTAAATGTGATTAAAAACAGACAGAAGACTCTGGGGCAGAAAAATGCGGCTAAAGCTAAAAAACTAAGAGGGCAGGGGAATTATTTTAAAACCCGCTTAAAACTGACTAGTTTTGGGCGCTCAATAAAGTTAAACTTTTCGCGAAAAAGAGCAAAAAGAGCGCGCTTGAATATACGATCGCCTTTGCAAGCAGCTGCTGTACTTGGAGGAGCATCTGTTTTAGGTCTTGCTGTACGCGACTTGTATCTTCCAGTGACTGCAACAGCAAAAACTTATTGGAGGAATATTAGAAATAGATGAAATCACGACGAAAACGAAAAAAACTAAACGTAAAGGTTTATGGATTAATCCAGCTGCGGTTGGATTAATCGGCGGAGGCATAGTAGCGGGAGCAGCCAGTCGGGAATTTGTCAAAAGAGCAAATAAACCTATAAATCCCAATAGAAAACATTCTGCCTACTCGCGCACAAATAACTCTTTGGAATTTAATTATTCAGATGACAAGACAGTAAATTTTATGGATATGGCAAATTTTAGTATTGAAGAGTTGCAGAGTGCTCTGAACGAGACTCTGGCTCAGATTGATTCAGACGTTGAAGAGGGTCTGTTAACAGAAGAAGAGGCAGCAGGACTAGAAGAAGATGCCTTGAGCGAATTTGAAGATTTAAGTCAAGAGCTTTTAAACGAAGATGAAGAGCTTGATGATGAAGCCGAGTATTCGGTATATGACGGTGTTTTGGCTAACTTCTCTGCCGGTACTGCTTTAGGTAGTGCAGTCATGGAATACATTGTCGCTGACGACCCCGAAGATCCTGAAAGCACTATTGCCGACCTTGCTTGGAAACTAGGATTAGTCGATGAGGAAGGTTACGAACTAGATGAAGAAGAAGCGATCGCTGGTTTACTTGGCATCATGTCAGGCGAAGTTGCTCCCGATGAATCTTTAATTGAAGGGATAGCCGACTACTTTGAGCTTGACGACGATGAAGTCGAGCAAATGTACGACTTAGCTGAAGCTGAATTGGCTGAAGATGGTTACGAAGAAGACGAAGAAGACTACGACGACGAATATGTCGATCCCAATACAGCAGTTCTCGAAGACGAAATCGAGCAGCTTGAAGGGGAACTAGATGAGGTCGGTGGGTTGGCTGAAGAAGCTTTTAGTCGCGTAGCTACTATGGAGGCTAATTTTGCCTATGCCCAAGAGCAGCAAAATATTGCTCGCGAGTTTGAGAATCTAGAGCGAGATGCTTATGCCTTAGTAGAGAACGGACAAATGCCACCGGCTATTTTTGACGAGCATTATGGTAACTTCGAGACTCGTGAAGATCAGTTAGCTGCTTTTTCTCAAGTCTGTGATTCTCGCCGAGTAGACCCAGAAACAGAGCTATATCGCCTTGAAGGACTCAATGAAACTTACGCAGGGATGGAGCCTAACATCAACTTTTCACAGATGAGCTACTCCGATGCTCGTACTGGTGACTACGAAGAGGATGACGCAATGTTAGCCCAAGCTGCTCGTAATGTTCGCAGTCGTCTGGCTAACAACAACTTTGGACAGCCTCTAGACTTCTCTGGTATAGGTATCAGCCAAAGAGTAAATCCTGGTGTGGCAACTGGTATTCCAGCACAGCAACAAGGAGCAATCAACCCTGGCATGACTACTCTAGCTGGTAGTGCTGGCGGTTTTGCTCGAACCTTTTAACCAAGTAGTAGGTAGAAAGTAGAAAGTAGTAGGTTTTTCTTGATATCAGATTTGACCGAAGGGCGACGCGTAGCTAGTACTTTAGTGAATCCTTTAGGGCAGACTTCAGATTTCAGAGTAAAGAGATTCCCTAATCTGACATCTGATATCTGATATCAGAAATCGCTCTTACCTACTACCTACTACCTACTACCTACTACCTACTATCTACTACTAAAAAATAATGGTTTTTACAAGAGAAGGGGTGATGTACGAAAAGGCTAATCCTGCTTTGTATTCCAGCAATGGAGTTCAATCAGTAAATTCAGTCTCTTTAGTTCGCGATCGCCTACGCAGAGATAAAGATGGTAAGTTGGCAACTCCTGCTAACTCCTGGGTTTGCCGTATTGGTAGCGACTATCATTTGCTACCTCGCGGCAAGAAAACGGCTGGCAGTTCTATTGCCAACACCTTTGAGATGACTAACACCCAGTTATTAAAAACTGGAGATCCTTTAACACTATTAGAGCCACACACTACTTTAAGTACTGCTGGCTTAGCAGCTGGAGCAGTTGTGACTTTAACTGTAGAAGGAGTTGGCGCTAGTTACACAGTTTTGGCGGGAGCAGTAAGCGTTAAAAATCAGGTAGCTGATTTTATTAACAACTCTCCTATTTTAGGCAGCAAAATATATGCAATCGTTGCAGACACAGCGCCTGATTTAGTTCATATATTTGCAAAGGGAATGAAGCCCTACACTGTCTCCAGCAGTGGAGCAGTAGTAGCCGACAGCATCCTTGTAGCAGCGCGTCCAATTGGAACGGTGCTATTGCTATCGCAAGTCGCGAATGATTATGACTTTGTAACAGTAACCCCAAGTACTGCACCAAATGCGATCGCTGTGGCGGACGTTCCGAATAAAGCAGTAATAAACGCTCCTGTTTATAACGAGATTGTTGGACTATTCAATGATGTTCTCAGTTTTGAACAAGCAAGCCAATATCTTATTGCTCCAATTCACGGCGCGGCAGGGATGAATGTTTTTGCTCTCTCTCATTTTGATGAGTGCTTGAGACAGATGTTCCCCAAGATTACTTTTGTCGAAAACAGAAACTAAGAGAAGTCAGAAGTCAGGAGTCAGAAGTCAGAAGTAGCTACGCCATACCAGCCGTTGCGTCGACGCGAAGCTAATCCTTTAGGGCTACGGACTTCACTAATTAATTAGAGAGGTCAAAGACCGAACGGGCGGTTGATGCGAAGCCACTTCTGACTTCTGACTTCCTACTTCTGACTTCAAAAAAAAAGGCGTACCACCGCCTCTAGTTACAAAAAAACTTCTTCTCAAAATATAACATGGCAGCAATTACTAGCTGGATTCAGGAAGAACTCCAGCATCGCGAAGCAATGATGACTGTCGATGACTCCTTCATCGAAGCATTGCGCGAAGAGGGCGTACTGGAAATGTACATGCCCAAAAAGCCTTACGACTCATTCGATTTTATTGACTACATTGTTGAGAAAATCATCCCTACAGCTTACGTAGTAGCCTACGATGGCGACCTGCCAACTGAAGACTTTGGACGTATCCAAAAAATTACTGGTGAAGTTTTCAAAATTGGTCTACAGCACCAATTTGATGAAAAAACTCAGATCAAATTAGTTAAAGCAATTAAATTAGCTCAAAAGCAAAACATTGCCGTACAAAATATTGCCTCCTCTTGGGGAGAGACAATACAGGGTTCGGATAATGCCTTGGCTAACTACATTTTTGGTACCGTCTCCAGTGTTACCCAGGGTCTAGTTCGTCGTCTTAAAGCAATTTCCTGGCAGGCAGTGCAATACGGTGTGGTGGATTATACCGATCCAATGACCAAGGCTAAGTTGCAATTAGATTATCGCGATCCTAATGCAACTTATGGCTATGCACCTCAAGGTAAACTAGCTCACTTTCCGACAGCCCTGTCTGGCTTTGACAAGTGGGATGAATACGGTACAGCCAATGGACTGAGAGACATTCGTAACTGGTCACGTCAGTTCCAAGCTGATACTGGGCGACCACCAGAGGCGCTTGTTTTATCCGAAGATGGTTGGGAACATCTCAAGCTCCAAGAAAGCACTCGTAAAGCTTTTGCCGCTATCTACAACACTACTGCGGGTACTGCTGTAGACAATATTGGTATTGTTGGCGATGAAATGCTGGGTGTTCTAGCTCGTCGCCTCAGACTACCCATGATTCACCTGGTAGAAGAAGAATACTTTGAGCGCGACCAAGCTAGCAAAGAGCGTAAACGAGTACGTTATGCAGCAGAAAATCGCCTTACTTTCTTGTGCAAAGGCATGGGCGAAATGGCTATTGGCCCTACAGTCGAGAATGACATGGGCATGGGGCCTCATGTTGTAGCTAGAGAAGTAAGCTATTCACCTCCTCGTGATGTAATTCAGGGCGTAATGACTGGCTTACCAGTTATCCCTAATCCCAAATTACTGTTTTCGGTTGAAATCTACTAAACAAAAAGTAGTGGGTAGTGGGTAGTAGGTAGTAGGTTCGGAGAACATTCTTATTACCGATCGTTGTTGAAAATACGCGGAATAAATACTTACTATTCATTACCTACTACCTGCTACCTACTACCTACTACCTATTCATCGTGCCTGAAATTACTCAAACAACAAACTTCGATCCGACTCAGCCAGTTTACGTAATTAAGCAATTTTTTTACGGAGCTAATTTAAGCAGCATTCGTCACGCCAGCGACCACCCCCTGCGTCTAGAACAAATTCCAGTAGATAAGCGCACTAGTGAGTATCTCAAACAGGGGCGGGTCAGATCTAATATCCCCACCATGATTGTGAGTGAGGAAAACAACGGTATTCAAATTGATTCGAGTAATGCCACCGAGGTAATTACAAATCCATTGGAAATACCTCAATTGTTAGACAAACAGGGTCAAGTGATGCCTGCTTCAACACCTATGGCTGCTAGACGTGCGGCCAAAAACAAGGCTAAAGAACAGCTGCCAGAGGTCAAACCAGTCGCCGAGACAGATAGTAAAACCAGCTCAAATAAGTAGATATATATGCGTCGCCGAAGAAGCGGACGGGCGCGAACTCGGGCTCTGCCCGGTCAAGCGACCCGTTCAAGAAGTCGAAAACGGCTTACTGCTCAACATAAGGCAAGAATCTCGCGATCTTTAAAAAGTCGTGGGAACGGTGCCGAACGTTTAAAAAACGTAGAGACGGCTTCCAAGATAGTGCGTAACTTGTCGCTTGCTGCGGAAACTCCGAGTAAGATTGCCAGAAACGCGAGTTTGACAGCCAAAAGCTTATCTAGTCTGACCTATGGAGTCGATCGCAATCTCAATCGAATTGGTAGAGGTACGCGATCGCTTGATGCGACCACTAGGTCAATCAGGAGGTTTTTTTAGCAATGCCTTATAAGTACGTTCAGGTTGAGTATATCGAACAAAGGTTAGTCGGCCGCCTCTATTTCAGGGATAACAGTGTAATTACCACCCCAAGCGGAGTAACTACCGGAGGGACAAGCGATCGCTGTCCTGTGGGAGCAAAATTTGTCGACCCCAGTCTACTAGATCGGGTGATCAAACAAAAAGAGGCGTTTGTCGAAAACTACCTCAACATGATTTATCTCACTCCCTTGAAGCTGAGTAGTGAAAATACGCAGTTCATTCTTTCAGAAATTATCGAGCATTTAGTAGTAGCCACCCTGCTACCTATCTACTATCAGGGCGGTTCTATGCCTCAAACAGGAGTAGACCCCTCTTCCTTGGCTGGAGCTAGCGCTACTTCGGCAGCAGAAATGATTCAGATTTACATTACCGGTCACAACATGTATGTGCCTGGAGTCAATTCGCAGCCAACCTCTCCTAGGGGTGGCCCAATACCTCAACCGGTGGTACTTGAAGGTGAAACCTTAAGAGGAGCCGACAACTATCTCGATACCAATACTCGTTACGAGAGTTATGTCGGTAATTTTGAAAGCCGATCCACCCCTAGTAGTGACTTATTCGATTTTGATTGTGTTTGAACGAGAGGGGTGCTGGGGTTTCCCCAGCATACCCAATCGAGTTGTTAAAAAAAATTAACTTATGAAGCTCTACGCCAGCAATTATATAGATCGTGCCGAATTCGGCTTTGGTACTAATCTACTCAAAAGCAAGGGTATTGGTGGCAAGGCATCTCGCTTTGGCTACAAGAAAGCCAAACAAGGTATGAGACTAGGTAAGTCTCTCGGTCGATCCACGGCAAATCGCCTCAACAATTCCCGCACTCTCCAGAAAGGCTTGGCTTTTGGCAAGAAACAAGTAGGGGCTATTCGTCAAAGAATAGGAGGTTGAATGCTTTCACTACAACTTGAAGCAACTGAAATTGCCGAACTTGAAAATTACTATCAAGGTCTTAAAGAGCGATCGCTTGACTTAAAGCCGATCCAAAGAGATTTAGACGATCTTCAGCGAGAAGAACTGAATCTTAGATTTCAGTCCTCTCCAGCAACAGAGGTAGGCGGTGTAGTTTACGGGGATGTCTATTGGGACAGACTCAGTGACTGGTATCTCAATCAAGTTCCCAGAAGAAGAGGGGGGCAAATCATGATCGATAGTGGTCGATTGAGAACCGATGCCACTAGTCCTGGTTCTGGCAACAGCAGTAGTTTCAACGGTACTCAATACGAGTTTTCGATCAATACTCCTTACGCAACCAAGCAAAACACTATGCGGCAGTTACTTTTTTGGAGCGAAGGACTGCTCAAGCAAACTGAAGAGGCGATTTTAAACTACGTGATTACAGGACAAGTACGTTGAAAACAAAGTATCTTTCTGGAAAAACAAAATTAATTGCCAGTCAAGGTCGTAGTGGTGTCGGAAAAGAAACCAACCGCATCAAGGTTCTTAATAAAAGAATAGCGATTAAAAGAGGGCTACAAAAAGCGATCGCTGGTGGAGTAATCAGCCCTAAAGGTGTTGGTCGAGATGGACTGGCTTTTATGGGACTTAGCCTTAAGTCGGTTGATAGTCGCTCCAAAAGGAAAATGTTGGCAAAAATTATCGCGGCTTCAGTGAGGCCAAAAACTAGGTAGTAGGTAGTAGGAGACGCTGGAGCGTCTCGACGTTGCTTTGCAACGGCGGCGGACTCCAGTCCGCGGTAGTAGTTCACAAGTCAAAAGTTAGAAGTCAAAAGTCAAAAGTTTTACCTCTTCCTAAAGTAAGAGGATTCGAGAGTTGAAATATATTTTCTTTCCTTTCGTCTTTAAAGACCAGGCTTTAGACC
>JACCDR012695887.1_pt1 | contig 11937 bp, 9 predicted proteins | sample 7446431 | NCBI WGS metagenome assembly JACCDR01 (sample SAMN15323443, study PRJNA562643) | freshwater metagenome | isolation source: river surface water | place: USA:Blue River Watershed | collected 2017-08-17
CGTTCCTGTCCGGGCCGATCAGCAACGGCGGCGTCACCCTCGTCCAGTCGGGCACCGACCCGATCGGTATCGGCACCATCCGCAACGGCGTCTTCGTCGTCAACGCCACCCCTGCCTACCCGACCGCCACGTCCGGCGGCGGTGACTACTTCACCGACGTCGAACCGGCCGCCAGTAGCGCCGCCACCGCAGCCGCCACCCTGACTGCCGGCACGGCCCTCACCGCAGCCGCGACGGCGGCAGCCGACGCCGCTGTGGCCCTCGCCGCCACTACAACTGTGGCCGCATCCGCCGACACGACACGCCAAGCGGCAGTCGCACTATCGGCAGGCGCCAACCTCACCGCCGCCGCGACACCGACCGTGGCGGCAGCAGTAGCCCTGGGCGCCGCAACCAGCCTCACTGCGGCAGCCACACCCCTCCGGCCAGCAGCGACGGCCCTGACGGCAGCGACAATGCTCACCGCGGCCGGAACGCGGGGCACCGCAGCAGCGGCCAACCTCGCCGCCGGCACCGCCCTCACCGCCGACGGGATGGCCGCCACCACGGCCGCAACCGCCCTGGCCGCGGTCACCAACCTCGAAGCGTCCACATCCGGATCAACCGTCGGCGTCGCCCACCTCGGCGCCGCCACCAACCTGACCGCCACGACCGTTCAGACCCGGGCCGTCAGCGCAGCACTCGCAGCTACGACCGCTTTCACAGCAGCCGCGATCGCCACCGCCAGCAGCGCTGCACCACTGACGGCGGGCACCGGCATCACCACGCAGGCCGTGCCGGAACGACAGGTCGCCGCCCCCCTGACGGCCGCAACGACACTCGCCGCCGACGGCACACCAACCCGCCCCGCCTCCGCTGCCCTAGCTGCAGGGACCGCACTCGCCGCCGCAGGCACGGCCGCCACCTCGGGCACGGTCACCCTGACCGCCGGAACCGCCGTCGACGTCGGCACGAGCACCCAGACCACCGCGGCAGCCCTCCTCGCCGCAGGCACAGCCTTCGTGTCCACCGCCACCCTCATCCGTATCGCCGAGGCGGTCCTCGGCTCCGGAACAACACTGGTGGCGGACGGAACCCCAGCCCGACCGGCGGCGGCAGCCCTCAACACGTCGACCCGCCTGCTGGTCGAACCGGACGACGACTCCGCCGCAACCCTGAACTCGGTGACCAGCCTGACCGCGGGTGCGTTCGGCACCAGGCCCGCGTCGGTGGCCCTGACGGCACATGCCGTGCTGGTAGCTGCTGCGGTCAACCTGGCCACGGTGCCGACCACACCGGGCCGGCTGGTTGCAGGTGGGCGAGCCGGACGAAGCCACACCGGGCCGGCAAGAAGCGCCCGAGGCGCGGCAGGTGCACGGACCGGACGAAGCAGAACACGATAGGAGGTCGACGTGCCGATCCCCGCAGGCCCGGACGTCGACCCCGCTGAACTCCCCGCCGAACACTCGCTGCAGGTCGGCGATGTTCGCCAGCCGACCCTTGAGGTGACGGCGTACGACGGCACCCCCGGCGACGGCACGACCGCTGTCACCTGCACGGTCACCGCCCCCGACGGCACCGTCGCCACCCTTACCGCGACCAGCCCCGACGACGGGGCAACCTGGGTTGCCGAAGCGTGGACCGGTACCGCCCCGGGGCGTTGGGTGGAGACGTGGACCGTCACCGGCCACGGCGCCGACACGTTCTACACCGCAGTCCTCGTCCACGCCGCCCCGACCTCCGGTGGTCAGGTGTGGATCCCCACCCGGGAACAGGTCGCCGCGATCATCCCGCGCCGCACCCACGTCGGTGGCACCACCGGCTGGGGCGTCACCCAGGGCACGTTCTCGGAACTCACGCGTCCCACGGCGGACTCCGTGGACCGGCTTATCTCCCAGGCGGCCCGCTGGATCGAAGTCATCGCCGGCCCCATCGTCCAACCCGCCATCGAAGAAAACGCCACCGACGCCGCAGCCATGCACGTCGCCGGCCTCATCCTCACCACCTGGCCCGACAACGACCAGGACTTCAAAGCCGGACAACTCCTCCTCGACCGGGCCGACCGGATGCGGAAAGACCTCGCCGCCGCCAACGTGTTGGACACCGGCACTGACCCCGTGGCCACGCCTGCGGTCATGCCCGTCTGGTCGTTCCCCGCCGCAACCGAACTGCGGTTCTGATGGCCACCCTGCACATCCGCCCCGGCGCCCGGCAACGCCTCGAACAACGGATGCTCGGACGCATCGAAGCCGAGGTCGCCCAGCCCATCCAGGACGAAGCGGTCCGCATCACCGCTGCCGAAGCCGTCGACACCGGCCTCATGGCCGCATCATGGCGCATCGGACGTAGGCCGCAGTGGATCGTCGTCGGCGACACCGCCCACTCACCCGAAGGCGCCCCGTACCCGGCGTTCCTCGAATTCGGCTACCGACACCACCGATCCGGGCGACACATGCCCGCACGACGCATCCTCGCCCGGGCCATCGCCACCGCACGCCGCACCTGAACCCCCGCCACACGAACACCCGGCCAACGGTCGGGCCACAACCATGCCTAAGGAGCGCCGTCGATGGCCATCCCAGTCCTCCAGACCACCGTCGGTGGCGCACTGTCCGCCCCCGGCGCCGTCGCCTCGTCCGAAACCGTCAACGGCAACCTCGTCGCCTCCAACGCCATCCTGCAGGTCATCAACGCCTCCGGCGTCTCCGTCAACGTCACCATCGTCGACCCCGGACGCACCCCCGCCGGGAACACCGGCACCGCCGCCGCTGTCGCAGTCGCCGCCGGCGCTACCCGCTTCTTCAAGCTGTCCACCGCCACCGTCGACAGTGCCAGCGGCAACATCACCGTCAACTTCTCCGCGACGACATCTGTCACCGCGCAGATCCTCTACTAGGCCGGGGAGCCACACCATGCAGATCAAGATCGCATTCGTGACCGGCCCCGACGGGCAGATCGACACCAACCGGGTCGGCACCATCGAAGACCACCCAGAAGCCGAAGCGAAGCGGCTCATCGCCGCCGGCATCGCCGCCGAACCGACCGACCAGGAACTCGCCGACTGGGACATCGAACGCGGACGCCGCGACGAAGCCCGCACCGCCGAACTGTCCGAGCTCAAGAAGGCCGACCTGCTCGACCAGGTCCCCGACGGGGTCGACGTGCCGAAGGGTGCAACGAAGGACGACATCGTCGCCGCGATCGTCGAAGCCGAACACGCCCCGCCCACCGCCGATGCCACAGCCGACGCGGGCAGTGAGGCGCCGATCGTAACCGCCGCACCCGGGTCGATGGCCGGCGACAGCGCCGGACCAGGCGCAACCGTCGACACTCCCACCGACGCCGAGGCAGCCGACACAGACACAGGCGCCGACGTCGGATGGACCACACGTTCCGGCCGCACCCGCCGCTGACCAGGCAGGGGTAGACGATGCCGCGCTACCCCGACATCGAACGACTCCTGTGTGACTGGCTACTCGACTGGCTACCCGTTGGGCCCCAGGAAGACTTCCGACAGGTCCAACCCGAAGCACCGACCGACATGTTCGCCCACCCAGGCATGCCCTGTGTCGTCATCGAGCGCATCCCCGGCGGCGGCGACCGCATACCTGGGCTCGACACCGCTCGGCTGTCGGTAGAGGTGTACTGCACAGGCCCCGACCCGCACGCCGCACGGGCCGCCGCCATCGCCCGCGGCGAAGACATCCGCCGCGTCATAAGCCTGCACATCGTCGGTAAGACGTTGGGTGACGACGGACCAGTCGTGTCGTGGCGCCGCATCATCCAGGAACCGGTCATCCGGGCCTACGACTCTCGGGACCAGATCCGCCGCACCCAGGCGATCTACGCACTCGGCATCCATTCGCCGCTCACTGACGACTAAGACCGTTGCGAGACAACACTTTGGCCTGAGCTTCAGGGCGACCCGGAAACCCGCTGGCCTGAGAGATGGTGCGCCACCATCGACCATCGGATCCCGCTGGCTCGTGGCGGACGACACGAGCGGTCGAACGTTCAGTCGGCGCACCTGACGTGCAACTGCAGCAAGAACGCGCGACTCCCTGACGAGCTTGCCAGCTAGGCCCAGCTCAAACCACTAGACGACCCACAAAGGCCCAGCCGAAGCGGCTGGGCCTTTGTGTTGCCCGGGAAAGGAACGACAGTGGCCAACAACGCGAATATGATTGTGGGCACGTCCGCGATGGGTTCGGACGGCCTCGGACTGGCTTGGTTTGCCGACACCGGCACCACCGCCCCCACGAACACGACGGGCGCCCTCAACGCGGCGTTCAAGGACGCGGGCGGCATCTCCGAGGAGGGTCTGACCCTCGCCATGTCCGAGACCAACAAGAAGATCAAGTTCTACGGGTCGCAGTTGGCGCAGCGGACCATCGTCACCGACCAGGAAACCGTGTTCAACCTGAAGTTCATGGAGCACAACGCCGTGTCGTTGGCCGTGTACTGGCGGCAGGCACTCAACTCCATCACCCCGACCGCGGTCACCGGCGCGTTCTCGATCGCGCACGGGTCGTTCGTGTCGCGCTTCTACTCGGCAGTCTTCGACATCGCAGACGGAAACAACCGAATTCGGGCATACTGCCCCCGGGTTGAGGTTTCAAACCGCGAAGACCTGTCCGTCGGCAACGGCAACGAAATCTCCTACGGCGTCGAACTCACCGCTTACCCCGTGGCGGGAGTGGCCATCCAGTGGTTCTACGCGATCCCGTCGCTCGGCTGACCATCGACCACCCGCCCCGAGAAAGGACCCCGATGGACCAGGACCAGACCGCCGAGCAGCCGACCCTGCCAGCACCACACGACCTGCTCGCCGCCACCGACGACCACGCCGACAAGCCCAGCACGCTGCAACTCGTCCAGGCCGAAGTCGCACAAGAAACCCCGAAGTCGCCGCTCGACGGCTGCCCACCCGGCACCGTCCTCGTGCCACTCGGCGACGTCGAGGTCGCCGTCCTCCCCGACAGCCTGTGGCCCAACAGCGCCAACGAAGACATGGTCGTCGGCCTCTACGGACGGTGGGCGCAGAAAGCCCTCGCCCGCGACGAGGACGTCGAAACCTGGTTCGACATGGACGTCGACAACGCCACTGTCACCCAGTTCTTCATCGACTGGGCGAAGGCCAGCGGACGCGCCCCAAAAGCGAACTCCAAGCGCGGACGTGGGTCGCTGCGTACGGCGTAGAACTCACCGCCGACCTGTGGAACCACTACCACGGACTCGACTGGCGTGACATCTACCGACCCGGCGGTGGCCAGTCGCGGCTGACGTGGCGACTCCTCCACGACCTCATCGTCGGGCTCCCCGGCGACTCGCTGACGAAGACCGCCATGCGGGACGCACTCACCGACGAAGACCTCGCCGAGCTCGCCGCCACCCCCCGCCAAGGTCACGGCCAGTGGGGACGCGCCGACTTCCGCCTCGCCGCCATCGAAGACGCCCTACGGCAACAAACCGCCATCAACATCTGGCTCGCCGGGAAACGTGACGGGCAGCCGAAACTCCCCGAACCTATCCCGCGACCAGGGGTCGCCACCCGCAAACGGCGACGCCTGTCCGACGCCGACCGCGCCTACCTCAACCACCTGCGCGCCAACCGCGGCGCGCTCCCCGCCGGCATGCAGTTCATTGCCGCATCCTGACGCCCGGGGGTGAGCGATGACCTCACCCACCGGCGGCGACTACAGCCTGTCCGTCGACATCCTCCCCGACGCGTCGAACTTCGGGAACCGGCTCCGCGCCGCCCTGCGGAACCTGCCCCCCGTCGACGTCCGCGTCGACCCCGACACGGCCACGTTCAACACCCGCCTACGTGCCGCCCTGCGGGCACTCCCGGCCGTCGCCCACCAGGTACGGCTCGACCCGTCCACGACCGGCTTCAACACCCGCCTACGGGCAGCCCTGGCCGCACTGCCGACGCTGACCACCCGCGTCAGCGCCACACCCAACCTGACCGGCTTCAACGCCCGCCTCCGTGCCGCACTCGCCGCGCTGCCAACCATCGGCGTCAACGTGCGTGTCGACCCGAACATGGCCGGGTTCAACGCCCGACTACGGGCCGGACTCGGCGCACTCACCGGCATCCCCGACGTGAGAGTGAAGGTCGACCCCGACTTCGCCGGCTTCAACGCCCGCCTCCGGTCGGCCCTTGCCGCGCTCACCCCCACCCCCGTCGTCAAGGTCCGTGTCGACCCGGACCTGACCGGGTTCAACGCCCGGCTGCGTGCCGCCGTCGCCGCCATGGGCACCCCGCCTACCATCCGCGTCCAGATCGAACCCGACCTGACCGGGTTCGGCGGAACCGTCACCTCCGCTGCACGGTCCGGGCAGCTGGCCGGAGGCGCCTACGCAGCCACATTCCGGGCAGTCATCGCGTCAGCGCTGCGCAACCTGCCCGAACCGACCATCGGCGTCGCCACCGGGCCGTTCGACCAGGGCATGCGCGAGTTGCGGGCCAGCCTCGAGCGGCTCGGCAACGAACGTGTCGGCGTCACCATCACCGCCGAACAGGCCCAGTCCGAGATCCGGAACCTGCGCGCCGACATCGCCCGCCTCCAGGCGATGTCACCGGTCGACGTCGATGTAGAAGCGAACCTGCGGGCCGCCGAACTTGAACTGTCCCGCATGGAGGCGCGGCTCGCCGCAATCGGCCGCGACCGCACCGCCAACGTCCGGGTCCGCACCGACACATCCCAGTTGAACGCGCTGCAGACGGCGTTGCTCGGGTCGACGAGCCGCATGCAGCTCCTCATCACCGCAGGCCTCGCGTTGGGCCCCGCGATCGTCCCGGCCGCCGCCGCGGCAGCAGCCGCGATCGGAGCCATCGGCGGAGCCGCGATCTCCGCCGGTGCCGGGCTCGGCGTCGGCATTCTGGCCCTGTCCGGCGTCGTCGGCGCAGTCAAGGCCCTCAACGACGCCCGTAACGACGCGTCGAAGACCGCGGCGACAGAGGCAAGCCAGAACAAGCAGCTCGCGTCCGGCGCCGACCAGGTCAAATCGGCGATCGCGTCCCTCGCGAACACGCGGGCACAGGCGGCGTCGCAGGCACGGCAGTCAGCGAACGCCATCGCCGACGCCGAACGAGGCCTCGCCGACGCCCAGCGGGACGCCCTGCGTGCCCAGCAGGACATCACCCGCGCCCGCGAGGACGCCAAGGACGCCCTCGAAGACCTCGACTCGTCGATCAGGGCGAACGCCACCTCGATCAAGCAGGCCAACCTCGACCTTGCCGACGCCGAAGCAGCCCTCGCCAAGGTCCGGAACCTGCCGGCGGACAACCGGGCCCGCATCGAAGCCGAGATCGCCTACGAGCGGGCCAAGCAGAACCTCGACGACCTCACCACCCGGCAGGGCCGGCTGGCAGAGGAGAAGAAGCGCTCCGACAAGGCCGGCATTGAAGGCTCCGCGCAGGTTGTTGCCGCGCAGGAACGCATCGGCGACGCCCAGCGTCGCGTCCAAGACGCCGAACGGGCCGTCGCCGAAGCACGCACCGCTGCCGCCGAACAGGCGCGGCAGTCGGCGTTCTCCATCGCCCAAGCACAACAGGCGGTCGTCGCCGCCCAGCGTGCCGTCGCTACGTCGGCGGTCACGACGGCCGCCACCGGTGGCGCAGCCATGGACACGCTGCGCGAAAAGATGGCCAGCCTGTCCCCTGAGGGCCGCAGGTTCGCCCAGTTCATCGTCGGCCTCCAGCCCGAACTCCTGTCGCTGCGGCAGAATGCCGAACAGGCGCTGCCCGGTTTCGAAGCCGGGATCCGCTCGCTGCTGCCTGCCTTACCAGCACTGAACGACTTCGTGCGGCGGGTCGCCGTCTCCCTCGGCGACATGGCAGCCGCGACCGGTGAAGGGCTCAACAGCCAACGACTCCGGCCGTTCTTCTCCTACATCGACGCCACCGCCGTCCCCACCCTCCGCGAACTCGGCGAAGCAGCCGGGAACGTAGGCACAGGCTTCGCCAACATGGTCGTCGGGTTCGCCCCGATGCAACGCCAGATCACCGGCGGCCTCGTCGACATGACCGAACGGTTCGAAAGCTGGTCAGCGTCGATCGACCGAAACAACGGCTTCCAACGGTTCCTCGACTACGCCATCACCCGCGGCCCCGTCGTCCTCAAAACCGTCGGCGACCTCGGTGGCGCACTCATCCACATCTTTGAGGCATCCGCACCCGCCGCCGACGTCGTACTCGCCATCCTGTCCGGCATCTCCGCCGTCATCGAAGCGATCCCCGTACCGGTCCTCACCGGGCTACTCGCCACCATGACGGCACTGCGCGTCGCCTCCCTGCTCACCGCCATCCCCGTCGGGCAACTCGGCGCCACCCTGTCGACACTGCCCGGCCGGTTCATCGCGATGACGACCAGCATGGGAGCCGCCCGCGCAGGACTCGCCTCGTTCGCCGCCGCCATCGGTGGGCCGGTCACCATCGCGATCGCCGCCGCGACCATCGGCATCGGCTACCTCATCGCCCAGTCGGCGAAACAGCGCGCAGAAATCGACCGGCTCAAAACCAGCCTCGACTCGTACGCCGACGCCCTCAAAGGTGGCCTCACCGCCGAATCCCTCGCCAACGCGCAGGCCATCCTGCGACAGGAGGCGTCCCTTCGAGGCCTTGTCGCCGCCATCGAAACCGCAGGACTGTCACAGCAGACCCTGGTCGCGGGCCTGAACGGCGACCGGGACGCCCGTAACCAGGTCATCGCCGCCCTCAACGCCCAGATCGCCGAGGAGCAGCGACTGCAGCGTGAGGCACGCGCCGGTGGCGACGCTGAAACCGCCGCGTCGGCCGGGCACAAGAAGCGGGCCGAGGAACTCGAGAAGCTGCGGATCGCGTTCGCGAAGACGTCCGGGGCGAACGCCGAGGCGGCTGAACTCGCCGCCGCCCTCGCATCCGAGGACCGCAACCTCGCCGACGCCATCACCGCCGTCCGTACCGCACTCGACGCCTCCGGACCGTCAGCCGACCAGTTCGCCACCGCAATCAACCTCGTTGGGGACCTCGCCGCCGACGCCGCGGGCAAAGCGGACATTCTCGCTCTCGTGTCGAACAAGGTTGCCGAGGCCAACCTCGACGCCTCCACCAAAGCTGACCTGTTCGGCCGCATCCTCGGTAACCTCGGCTCCGCCGCCACTGTCCAGGGCGACACCTTCAACGCACTCGCCGGCACGTTCAACAACATCGCCGCGAGTAGCCTCGACGCCCACGACAAGGTCAACCTGCTCCGCCGTGCCATGGAGCAGATGTACGGCGCCGCCATCGCCCAAACCGAAGCGACCGAAGGACTCGCGCGGGCAAAGCTCGGGCTGTCTGACCAGTTGCGGACCAACTCGGCCGGGTTCGACCTGAACCGGGTCAGCGGTGACGCCAACACCAAAGCTGTCCTCGACAACCGCGACGCCCTGCAGGCCGCCCTGGAGAAGCTGCGGGAAAAGTACCTGCAGGACATCGCCAACGGCGTCTCCCAGGACGTGGCCACGGCAGCCCACAAGAAGAACATCGAACAAATCCTTGCCGGGATCCCACCGACGCAACGCAACACCCAGGCTGTCGCCGACCTTGTCGCCACCTACGGCGCACTCCCTAGCAAGAAGACCACCGAGGTCACCACCCCAGGCCTCGACAAAGCCATCGACACGCTTATCGAAGCCCACGCCATCCAGCAGGGCATCGCCAACGGCTGGACGAAAGACCGCATCGCCGCCGAAGCGAAAATCCTCAAATCGGTCATCATGGGTGGCTACGCCGGTGATCCGTCCGCCTACCACCGTGCCGACGGCGGCATCATCCCCGGCTGGTCCCCGCACTCGAAGGCCGACAACATCCCGGCGATGCTCACCGCCGGTGAACACGTCCAACCCGTCGCCGCAGTCCGCTACTACGGCGTCGGGTTCATGGAAGCACTACGTCGCCGCCAGATTCCCCGCGAAGCCCTCCCCGGCTACGCCACCGGCGGGCTCGTCGCCAAGATCCGCGAAGAGTGGCCGATCAACATGCCGGTCACCGCAAAAATGCCCTACACCATCGACGAACTGTGGGCCAAGTACAACGCGGCACAACAGGCAAAGATCACCAACTACGGCGCCGGTCCGGGCTTCCCCCCATGGCCGTCAGCCCACCCAGGCCGCGGCGGGCCCGCAGGTGACTCCGGAGTGTGGCGCAGCATCGTCGCACTCATCCGATCCACAGGGCCACTGAGCGGCAGCTTCGGCAACGGCTACAGGCCCGGCGACCCCCTGTGGCACGGCGCCGGACGGGCCGTGGACTGGATGGGCTACAAGCAGGACGCGTTGGCGCAGTTCTTCATGAACATGCGCGGCAGGGTCCTCGAGCTCATCCACCGCACCCCGACCCGGGACTACGCCGTCACCCGCGGACGCGACCGAGGCTCGTTCAACAACGCCCTGATGGAAGCCCACCGCAACCACATCCACATCGCCATGGCCGACGGTGGTCTCGTCCCCAACATCGGGCCGAGCCTCGCACAAACCCTCAACATTCCGCACCTCGTCCGCGACCAGGGCGGCTGGATCCCACCCGGCCTGTCCCTCGTCTCCAACCAGACCGGGTCGTACGAGGCCATGTTCAACCAGGCACAGCTGCGTGAACTGACCGGAGCAGCAGCCGGTGGCGGCAGGCGCAGCGGTGGCGACGTCCACATCGACAACTTCAACGCCTACGGCGGACAGAGCCCCGGCGACATCGCCCACGACCTCGACTGGCTCATGAGACACGGAGGGTGACCAGTGGCTGAACTACCCACCCCCGGTGCCGACACCGACCAGTGGGGCGAGGAGCTCAACCAGTACCTCCTCACCGAACACAACGTCAACGGCACCCACGTCGAAGGCGCCTCGGTACAGAAAGTCCAGGTCGCCAAAGGCGGCTCCGTCACCGGAACCCGGAAACAGATCAACCTCATCGACGGCGCCAACGTCACCGTCACCGTCACCGACAACCCCGGCTCCGACCGGGTCGACGTCACCGTCGCCGCGACCGGCACCGGCATCCCCGCGTCGACGATCAACGCCAAAGGTGACCTCCTCGCCGGCACCGCCAACGACACTGTCGGCGTCCAAGCCGTCGGCACCAACGGGTTCATGCTGTACGCCGACTCCACCCAGACGACCGGGATCCGGTGGGGATCCCCACCGTCCGGCACCGGCATCCCCCCGACAACCGTCGACGCCAAAGGCGACCTGATCGCCGCCACGGCGAACGACACCGTCACCCGCCTCGCCGTCGGCGCCAACGGCACCGTCCTCACCGCCGACTCGACGCAGGCGACTGGGCTGCGCTGGGCCACCGCAGCAGCCGGATCCGGCGGCACCCCACTCGTCTACTACGTTGCCGCATCCAACGCATCCACAGCGGAAAAGGCCAAGGCAACCGCGGTATGTGACGGCACCGCCGACAACGTCGAACTCCAAGCCGCGATCACCGCGTGCAAAGGTGTCGGCATCGCCCAACTGTCCGCCGGCACCTTCAACCTCGCCGCGCAGCTCACCATCACCGGCGACAACGACGTCGACATCGAAGCCGACCAGCACCTGTACGGCGCCGGCCCGAGCAACACGACCCTCAACGTGGCGTCGGGGCTGACGTCAGGGCTGCACATCACCGCCTGCGCCAAAGTCCACCTCGCCCATTTCCGCATGTCCGTCGCCGGCGCCTCCCACGGCATCTCTGCCGCCTACAACGGCAACTCGGCGTCCGGATACCGGTCATTCTGGGGATCAAGCTTCAAAAACGTGCAGGTCGTGGGCCCGTGGGACGGCTCCCACACCGGGTACGCGTTCCACCTCGGATCATTCTTCCGGTCCACGTTCGAAATTGTGGAGGCTGGCGGCGTCGGTAACGGCATCCGGATCTTCTCCGAAAACGCCAACTTCAACCCCTGCGACTCCGTCTTCACCCGCTGCTTCATGGACCTCGCCGGCAACAAC
>JACCDR012471276.1_pt1 | contig 11932 bp, 17 predicted proteins | sample 7446431 | NCBI WGS metagenome assembly JACCDR01 (sample SAMN15323443, study PRJNA562643) | freshwater metagenome | isolation source: river surface water | place: USA:Blue River Watershed | collected 2017-08-17
AAACATGCCTGTTAACTCAAAAGATCAGAATCTCAACATTTCCGATGATCGCATGTTTGCGATCATTGTGCAAGCTGTCGCGCAAGCGTGCGAGACTGCTGGTATCGCTGCAATGCGCGCGCGTCACAACTATACGCCGGATGTAAAGATTCCGGCGGCTAACAGGTATCTCGACCACGCCGCCGCAGTGATGAAGATTGACCGGAGTCCAAATTCCTTTGGCGGGTACACTTATTTGCCTAAATTTGGCGCATTGTACGCAACGGACGGATATCAAGTGGTGCGCACTAGCGCAGCGTTGAATCTTGATTTTAACGACTCGATGCCTAGCGTGCCTGTCGCGAATATGATGGAGGTAATTAACAACTACATGAATGGTACGCCGGTTACATTTGATGATGCCGGAAAACGATATATTAGTAAGACTGCTACGAATTTTCTTGCAGCGGCTACGTCTATTACGCTAAAAAGGCACGGAAAACATATTGCGGTGGTCGGAATGGATGCGCATGACCGGATTATTGTGGTGGCGCTCCTGTCGGATATAAAAATACCGGCTAATGTCGAGCTAACCGCGGACATGCTTACGCCGGGCACGCGTAAACGTGCGAAACCTCGGGTTAAGGTGCACGCAGAGGTTACGGTCGATACGTGGTTAGCTTCAAACCCGGCGCCTACGACCGAAAACGTAATGAAGCTTCTGCAGGCGTATCCTCACGCGTCCATTGCCGCTGAGGCTGCACAATCCGAGAAACAGCAGGGTGGATGGTGGATTGCGGTAGCGCCCGGTGCAGTGCCACGAGTGCCACAATTGGCTACGGGGCAGTGGTATGTCTCATCGACCGGCGCAATCAATGATGCTTGGATGCACGCTCACGGACTGACGCAGATCCTACGCTTCAGGCATCGTGATGAGAAGACAAAGAGATACGCCTCACCGCTAAATCTCGGGCTGCAGGCGATGGTGGCCTACGGTAGAACACTCAAAGACATGGTTGGTGCGCATCAACTTTCGGATGATTTGGGGTTTGTGCCTCCTGCTTTTATTCCTTGGGTTGTTGCCGCCGATCGCGTAGACGTAGTAAATCAGGGACCCGTCGTCGTTATCCGGTGTTTTGATGCCTACGAAAATATGGTGGCATTCTTCACCGGATATCAAAACATTAGCGACGACAAATTGAAAATCACGCCGACGACGGAGCCGACAGCACAGCTTTTAGCTGAAGCTGCGAAATATGGAGTGCTCACAGCGCAAGATTATCGACAGAAGGTCTTGCCGGTGAACGATCTGCGCTTAACAATGCGCGCTATCGAGTCCAGCGGTGTAAGCCTGAAGAAAGATCCTACCATTGAGGTCGAATAATGGAACCGGCACGCCTAGTAACGATTTCACACCGAGCAGAGCGCGCGCTCGCGAGTGTCCTTGACCGCTTTGGGGTCGATCTGCGCCGTTATTTCAGTGATTATGACTCCTACCTGCTCGCGGCGATTGCGCGGTGGGAAGCGCAGCAGGAGGTTACGAAAGGTCCGCAGCTTTCAACGGCGCATATGCCGAAGAATCGCTACGCAGGTAGGTGCGTTGTTTGTGGGAAACAGGTGCCCGAAGGAAAAGGTCGTATTGCACAGCTGGATCAGGGGGGCCAACGGAAATGGCTTACGTGGCATGAAGAGCATGTACCTGATGCACTGAAGCTGCCTGTGCTTCCTGAGGTGACGGCTGAGGCTGTACTCCGCTTTGTCCCCCGCGGCACCGTGCTCATGATCGAGATCCAGGGTCGACTCCCCACGTCAAAATTTAATGCATTTCGCAATCTTGGCAGTGAGCACGGTATGAAGTGGGATCGTGCGACGAATGCCAACTACGTCGCACCGCAGAATGCCGCCAATTTCATCGCGGCATTGATGCGAAGTGATTTTACGGTGCTTGTGCCGCCTGAAGCGCGCGCCTTGATTGAAAAGGACGCAATCGCTGCACGTGGAGAAGTAAAGTCGGCGCAACGGAGAATTGACCAGGTTCAAGCGCTCCTTGCGAAGCGCGGGCACAAGCTTTACCGATACCAGGAGATCGGCGTGGAATGGCTTGCGCCGCGAACCGCCGCCCTCCTGTGTGATGACATGGGGCTAGGCAAGACCATTCAAGCGCTGGTCGCTGCACCTGCGCGCGCGCCGATCCTTGTGGTGTGCCCGGCGGTCGCAAAGGGCGTATGGTTGCGGGAAGCTCAGGCGTGGCGTCCGGATCTCAGTCCGCTTGAACTGTCTGGTCACGGTTCATTTGTGTGGCCGGAACCGGGAGAAATGGTCATCATCAATTATGACATTTTGCCTGACTCGTTTCCGGAACCTCCTCCGGGCGTTGTCATTATCTACGATGAAGGCCATATGCTGAAATCTCGCGACGCTGCACGCACTAAGCGCGCGCTCGCAATGAATGAGGCGGTTCGTGCGCAGGGTGGCCGGACTTGGCTGCTGACTGCGACGCCCATTCTAGGCAAGCCGCTAGAATTGTGGGCGCTGTGCCGCGTTGCCGGGGTAGAGCAAGAAGCATTCTGCGGGTGGCAGGGATTCTTGCGCGCGTTTCAAGGTCGGCGTGGTGCTTGGGGCGGGGATACGTTCGAGCGCAATATCCTCGAACCCGAAGCTCTTGATAGGCGGAAATCTGTCATGCGGCACCGCATGAAGAGTGATGTTTTGACTGATCTGCCGCTCAAGACCATCGAAACAGTGCAGGTCAATATAGACGAGTCGGCGCGACACGCCGCAGATGTCGCGTGGCAAGCCATCGAAGCAGCAGGCGGCATTGAAAATGTCATGCGAACCGTGGGCAAGGGTATGCCCGCGTTTGAAGAAATTTCTAAGGCCCGACGTGCGCTTGCGGTCGGTAAATTGCCCGCTGCGATCGAGCTAATTGATCAGTGGGAGCGTCAAGGGCTTGGGCCGCTGGTTGTGTTCTCGGCGCACCGTGTGATTGACGTGTTCGCTAAGCGCCCTGGATGGAAAGTAATCAGCGGCGCGATCAAGCCGGAGCAGCGCACTGAGATTGAAGCTGCTTTCCAAGCAGGTAAGCTGAAAGGCGTAGCGGCTACGATTGATTCTGGCGGCGTTGCAATTACGCTGACGCGATCTAATCGCGTGCTCTTTATTGATGAGGAGTGGACGCCAGCGCTTAATATTCAAGCGCAGGACCGCGTTTATCGTATTGGGCAATTTCGACCGGTTACGATCGTGCGTATGGTTGCGAACCACGCGCTTGATCATCGGCTTGCTGCGATTATCGCGGAGAAGAATGAGCTTATTCTCAACACAATCCATGCAGCGCGCCGTGGAGCGGATGAGCAAGTGTCGTCAATCCCGAATGACCCGACCGAAGTTTTGGAGGCGGTTGAAGCGCAGTCGGCGCGCGCGCTTGAAGCTCTCCGCGCGCGTGAGGAGCGCGATCGTGAAATGCGGGCAATGCGCGAGGAAATGAATCGCTTGCTGAGTGATGCTGTCAGTCAAGCGGAAGCGGCCAAGCGGACACAGCGCATTATGTCGGCTAAGGCGTCGACACTGAGTGAGCATGAGAAGGCAGAGCGCTTTCAAGGGCTCATCCGGCGAGCCATCGCGCGTAAGCGGCAGATGCTAGAGGAGGAGGCCCCCGAGGAGATCCCGCGGCCCGCGCAGACGCCGCAAGAGGTGTGGGCGGTCGGCGCGCTCGAAAGCCTGGCGGACATGGACATGGACCGGGCCAAGGTGATCAACGACATGGGTTTCAGCAAGGCTGACACGATGTCCGGGCACGCGCTGGCTGCGCTGGCACGAGCTGGCCAGCTGGGAGATTTGGGCTGGCAAGAGGCCATCAGCATGGCCCGGCGTTATAGGCGTCAGGTCGGAGATCCCCCATGACCGAAGCATGGTCGGAGAAGGCGCTACAGCGACTCTCGACGCCTGAGCTGCAGGCGTTGATGCACCGTCTGCAGCCGTCAACCTTGAAGTACCAGGCGTTGTGGGATGAGTTTCTAGGGGTTGATGCTGAAGCCCCGCGTAAGGTCATTATGACCGCAATCCGCGTTCTCGGTAGGAAGATCGGGACTGCGGGTGTCAGCGCGAAATATCTGACGTGGATTTCCAATTACCTAATGCATAAACATGCGCGCGTTATTGAAGAGCACGCCGTGTATCACCGTATTCGGTTGATTTTGGAGGAGCGGACATGATTACCTTTCGCACGGTGAATAGCACGGTGGGTCAGGTTCTGTCGAATTTGCCGGAAGGTCGTCGACATGAAGCGGCTTATCGCGAATATTTGGCGGAAGCCGGCAAGAAGCGCGCGAAAGAAATGGGACTCAATGCCGCTGCAATCTCCGAATTGAGTGAGCTGGTCATTAGTGATACCGGACACTTGCGAACACTTCGCGATATTCGGTATTTAGAGCCTGAGCAGCAGCGCAAGTACACGTCATTGTTCATCATCAATTTGTTGGAGCCTGTCAAGCTCAATACACTACGCGTGACCAAACTCGCCGATGATATCAAGTGGTACGACGCGGCAAAACGAGTGTATTTCTCTGATGATACCGCGCTCGTGGAGTTGTTGGATTGGCCGGAACCCGACGGCACGCCTGATTCCACGCTGACTTTTACGCAGACAGAAGGCGCAATTGTCGATACCTCGCGACAACACAAAGATCCGTGGAAAGAAAACGGGTTCCGGTGGGACCGGACAAAAGAGCAATGGTATCTACCCCAAAGCGCAGGTCGAAATCCGTTTGACATTGCACAGCGATCTATGCGCGCGGTTCGTGCTGCGGTTGCCGCGGGTCAAACTGTCGCCGTCGACTTTGACCCCGGCGATCTTGCGGCACGTCGTGAGGGCATTATTGCCAAGCTTACACGCGGACAAGAGCGAGCTGCGCGCAGGATGCGCGGGTATGGTGCGACCTTGGCCACGGCTGACCGGATGGCCCATGAGGCGCTAGAACGCTTGCCCGCCGGCCAGCCGTTCATCGGTGACACTGCGGCCGACCGCGCGCGTCGGAAGGAGCAGGCACGTGAGCGCAGGGTGTTGGATGCTGCGGAGGATGCCCGTGGAGCCCTTGACGCGGACACGCGCTATGTCGACCGAGCATCACGCGCTATCGAGCGCCAGCGGCGAACCCTGGACTCGCTACAGGGAGCGTCGGAAGAAGATCGATTGCTCTGGCGTGAAGATCAACGGCAAGCGGTTGAGGCGGGTGTTCTGGCGGGACTCCGCACGTTGGGGTACAGCGGCAGGTTTTCCAATTATCGCACAGGGACGATCTTCAGACATGGGCGCTTCAATGCTAAAGATCCCTGGTATGTGTCCTTGGAGATCGGGCTGAACTATGACATTGTAGTTGCGCAGCCGAAAGATCCTACCTCCGGGCGCTACGAGCTTGAAAACGCAGGGAAATCAGTGAGCGTTAAACGTGCAAACGACGAGGATGTTGATTCGTTTGTTGCCCGCGCGGTGGAAATGCTCACGAACGCAAAGACCGAAATCGAGGGTCGTCGCGAAAAGGTAACTGCGCGAAAGGAGCAGACTGCCGTCAATGCCCAAGTTTTCGGGAGTTTGGAATGGCAAGCGGCGGTAAGAAAGCGGCTTGACAGCATTCGTATATCGGCATACCCTTGGATGGAGCGGTCAAAATCAGATAAACGCTATGATGGGAGAATCATCAGCACACGGTTTTATACTGAATCCGTGTTAGAGCCAGGTACAGGCTTTAGAAGTGTCGTATTTACGCCGAAAATAGACGTTAATGTCGGCACTGATGGCGCTGTGCTCAAATACGATAACCCGATTGATGCACCTATTTCCGGAAAGATGGTAATGTCTGTACCGCGAAATGAACTTGTCGAGAGCACAATTGTCGATCCGGTTAAATACGCAGACGTTGTGTTTGCTCGCATCGTCGAATTGCTGCCAAAAATACATGAAGCTGCGCAGCAACACGCAGACGCAGGTCTTTATATTCGCTCGCACTAAGGATAACCATGCCCTTTCTGCTACTTCTAGGAAGCGCTGTTGTAACGTTGGCGGTTGTTCTACGTCGCCGCCCGGTGTCGCATTTTGTTTGGCCGCTCGCATCGAACAAAATCCGCGGCGGCATAATCAATCACACCTTTGGCATGGTGCGAAATAGCGGCACGAGAGCACATCAGGGATGGGATTTGCTAGCGCCCCCCGGAACGCCCGTATTTGCCGTCTCATCGGGAATCATTGAGTCCGTTACACAGTCGGGCGCTTACGGTCTTATGGTTATCTTGCGCTCGGACTTAGATTTCCAGGGCAGTGCAGTATGGGTACTTTACGCACACTTGTCGGACAGCGCTGTAACTCCAGGTCAGCGCGTTAATTCGTCATCCCTGATCGGATACGCCGGTATGACGGGCAACGCGAGCAGTCTGCATCCGTCAGAGGCACACCTTCATATTGAATTTATGACACAGCCCACGCCAACCTCCGGACTTGGCGGTCGAATTGATCCGCTGCAGATTTACGGGTTCATCCCGTTTTGAGGTAATTGATGGACAATCCAACCTATACAGGACAGCCTATTACCGTCTGGACGGGTGGCGATAATGTTCCTGCTATTTTTCTTCGCCGCGCGGGTACGAAACTGGTCGTCTGGATGTACCACTGTGAGCAGACGGTTGCGCCTTCTCAGGTCACGATCCCGCCGCGCGCGGCGCTCGACGTGCAGGACAACAAGGAAGTCAACAGCTACCACGGGCGCGGGTTCGTGCTGCCGTCCAAGGCCGACACCGGCGTCAGCCTGTTCTCCGGGCACCTTCCGCTTGTCGACTTTCGTCAGGGGACGGTTGACTTATCGATCGTAATTATCAAAAAGGGCGCGCGGTGGATTGTATATATCCCAGGTAAACACAAGATTTACGCTGATAACGTGGATGAAGCCTTACGCGAGATCCATACAAACACATGAGCAGCCTCTTGACGCTCGGCCTTTTTTGCGTAATATCTCGGGAAGGAGTGTTCCCGTGGCCGCGCTGACCCGATCGATTCTAGCTGATCTCTTTGGGACCGACGAGGTGTTGCGCTTGTCCGATCTCATGGATCGCGCAGCACGCGAGGGGTATACGAACTATGCGGTCACACGGGCGCTAGACTCAGGGCTGCTGTGTAAGGAGGTGATCCCGCGCGCCGAGGGGCAGATGGGGCGCCCGCCGCACGCCGTGCGATTGGCCCCGGAGCACAGGGTCACGGTCGATGTACCGCCAGGCATGTCCCCTGCCGATGTCATCGCAGCCGTGGAAGCAGCAGCGGCCCGCGGAGAAATTCATGCGCATTGAACGTGAATACAGCGTCAATAATCAGACATTGGCGGTGACGCTGCTAAAAAATTCATGGCGATTTACATTCTCTATCACGTATATGCGTAGTGATGATACTTACGCCGTCGATATGTCTAATATCAGCTGGACTCTCAGCTCGATGGCGCCCGCTGCGCCGAATGAGGCGTTTGCACGCGCAGTTATTCACGAATATCTGTACAAGATCGATTGTTATGGCAATCGGCGCATTGATTATTTGATCCGAGAACAACCGCTACCCGAACAGCGAACAGTCCCGCGACCACCGAAAGAGGTCGCAGGGTATACTTTTTCGCCGCCAACGCGAAAAGCAAATAGCAAGGGATGGCGCTGGATGCAGCGAATCGCTTAATCGGAGATTCCATGTTTACATACCCGGTGAAGGAGCCGCGCATTCGCGGCAACAAGCTTTCAAACACCTTCGGTATGGTGCGAAAGAATTCAAACGGCGAGGATAGACCGCATCAAGGGTGGGACTTTGCCGCATTGAATGGTACGCCGTGCTTTTCTGTGGGGTTGGCTACCGTAGAATACGTGCGCGACGGCGGAGATTACGGCCGTCAGGTTGTGCTGAAGCTGGCGAACCTTGTAGAGATTCGCGGGGTAAAAACACAGGTATGGGCGCGCTATGCCCATATGTCTTCGGTGAGTGTTTCCGCTGGAGAGAAGCTGCTACCCGGCCGACAGATCGGGCTCTCCGGTTCGACGGGGAACGCGGCGGGGATGTCTCCAGCGCATCAGCATTTGCACTTTGAGGTGCTGACAGAGCCGTGGCCGGGATCGGGGCTTGACGGCCGGGTGTCCCCCCTGATACTGTTCGGCAACGAGATCACGAGGGCGTGTACATGACCCCGAGCTACGCATGATGCTGATTATCCTCGGTGCCTTGATCGGCATCAACCAAGCGTGCGGCCCCTCGCTCACACGGGCTTGGCCTGACCAGGCGATCCTGGGGCTGGTGGGCGTGTCCTGTGTCGTTGCCTCCTGCCACCCTGCGGTCGCCGCTGACAGCCTCCAGAGCGTTACGGAGGGCACCGATGGCATCGTCCTCGGCGGCGGGCTGGGTACCTTCGGTTACTTCCTGGGCAACGGACTAGCGAAGGTCGCGGACGCCATCACTGGTGGTGTTCGTGAGCTGAGCGCGGTCGCACGCGAATTTTTGGGGCCGACCCGTGACGCCGTTCGCATTTGTGAAAATGCGGTTGCGGTGTCTAAGGACCTGACACGCGCCGTGGAAACGGGCGTGAAACGGGATGTTCAATGAGGAGGCGATGATGAGTGACGCACTGTTTGAGGCCGCCGCTCGTGCGGCACACGAGGCCAACCGCGCATGGTGCATCCTACATGGGGATGTGTCTCAGCTCCCCTGGGATGAGGCGCCGGACTGGCAGCGCTCGTCAGTGCTGATCGGGGTTCGTGGCGTCGCGAATGGCAACAGCCCGCGTGAAAGCCACGGTTCGTGGCTGGCTGTAAAGGCCGCAGAAGGCTGGAAGTACGGCCCCGTCAAGGACGTGGAGGCCAAGGAACATCCATGCTTCGTGCCTTACGATGAGCTTCCACCGGAGCAGCGTGTGAAGGATGGGATCTTTGTCGCCGTGGTTCGTGCATTCCTGGACGCAGCGTCGAACGGCTGAAGGAGATTAAGCATGTCCCGTCTGATCTTTGTTTTTCCTTTCGAGAAGCGTATTTCACGAAATACGGATCTTAACGATCGTGAAACGTGGTCGGAAGCGCTGGAAGAATACATTGACGGCACCCTCTATGAAATCGGGGAGCTTAATGGCTTCTTCGATAATCACGAGGACCCTGGATATGTAGAACGCTACGGGATTTACAATGGTCCTGAAATTAGTCGCGCTGTGCTCGGTGCGCCTGGCGTGAAGCCCGGCATTTATGCGACTGGAGGCACGGATGAAGTGCTGGTATGGAAATCTGGCGATCTTCAAGCCATGCGCATGACACGGGTTGCCCGCCCATCAAAAGCTGTGCTGACACACTTGGCGAACGGGCTGGAAGCGCATGACCTGTGGTACGTTTATCGCCGACTACCCGCTAGCTACAACGTGCCGACCACCAGCGAGGAGTGATCTTCAGGGCGCGTGATCTTCAAGGCGCCGGAAAATGTCGATCAGCTCACTTTCTGGCGGATAAATCTCCTGGATGTATTCTGCGACATCCGCAGGACCGCCGACAACCCAGCTGCGCGTATCAGTGTACGCCCTGAGTAGACCGTCGTTCGTGTCTACGAACAGCCGAGCAGGCACCACCGTCAGGTCGCGCGGCGCGTTCATCCAGTAATAACGTGAAACTGCGACCCACCAAAATCCGGGAGCGGTGGGTATCTTGCGGTCCTTTAGGCGGATTTGCAGCCGCTTGTGGGAACCTATTTCTGTTTCTCGAATATCCAGCCGCGACATAAGCGCAGCTGCTTCGTTCGCCTTGTTTTCAGGGTCATAGGCGGCGACCGCCGCCCGAATCACCTCAGATATGGTCCTGCCCTCCGCAGCGGCCTGTTCTTGCACCCTGCGAAGCGTGTGCTCATCGAAGCGAACATTGACGCGTCCGGCCATTTATTCCTCCAAGTGATCTGCGATAAAGATTATCGCAATTGTCGCCGTGATAATCACGGCGATGTACGGAGTCCACGCTCGTTGCGCGCCCGTAAGGAGCGCGGTAGCGGCGCAGGACCATAAGACAATTAATGCCCACGCATGGGTTATGTTCATTTGGGTTCTCCGCTAATGTGGATCAAACACACGACACCAGACGTGTGACGGCAATGATTTGCCCGTCCTCACCGCGCACGGGTCCATGCGTCGGACCCGTGGCCGGTGCGTACACGTCGTAGCGTCCCTTGCCCACGAGCGCCGCGAGCGCGGCGCCGGACACGAGGTACGCAACCCCCATGTCAGGATCGGGGAGTCCGCTGACCTGCCCTCCCGTGCGCAGGGGGACTACCGGAACGGGAACCCCGGTGTCACGTCGCTCTTCCACCAGCTCATCGGCGTGGACAACGCGCGCCACGGTACCTGAGGGCTCGATCACTTCGTCGTGCCCGTTCTCTAGCCTCAGCACAATCCGATGAGGCGTGAGGTTCACCAAGCGCGGCGCGATCCAACTTTCGCCGCCGCAGGTTCCACAGGGCTGGCAGTCATGCCAAGAACCGCCGAAACATTCAGGACACTTCATTTTTTCCTCCTTCTGGTTTCTGGTCAGCGCGACCAGTCTGTGTGATCTCTTCTGCCGCGGATGCCGAGCATCCGGAGCGCGCCGAAGCCGACGCCCACCGCGAAGCTGATAGCTCCCACCAGCGCCACGATTCGCCATCCTCCCGCGAAGAAGGCGAGCATGGTCGCTGTGCTGGCGAGCACGAGCGCCAGTGTTCTCCACCGGCGTGCGTGCCAAACGGCGCTTCGGGCGACCATATGGCGCCCCCATGAGCCACCATCCTGCGAGCCAGGGGGCGCGTACCTGCGACCGTCATCGTAGGTACGCTCGGCGTGCTCATCCACAATGCTCGCCGTCAATAGCAGTAGGCAGACAACGCCGGTAATGATTGTGTTCATTTGTCCGCTCCGCTGTAGTATCGGATGAGCGCTGCCCCTTCGTCGCTCATCCAGAAGGCATGAGCTTCGCTGCCAATGGGGCCGGATGTCGCGATCCCAGCGTCGGCACAGATGCGCAGCCGACGCCCAATTGTGTTGTATCGCTGCAACTGTGCCGTTTTGATCTCGCGGCGGAACGCTTTGTACTCGCGATCCCTGCGCGCCCCGTCCGCGACCTTTGCTTGGAGGTCGAGCACAATCTCTGACGAGAGAAACGGGGCGAGCGCTTTGATCGCTTTCTCGTCTGGCGCGCGGTTGGCGCGCCAAGAACGGAAGGCTTCGTGAAGCCGTGCGTCTTCTTCAAGACGTGCTGCTTGATCTTCACGGATCAGGGCGCGTACTTCGGCCCATTTTTTCGGCGTGCTCATGTTATCTCCTGCGCGAAATGCAACGCGCCGGCACAGTCGCAGATGGCGTCGCTATCCCCATTGAGCGCTCGTTCCGTCAGTCGGAACACCGGCGTGTCATAGGCCTTCTGCGCCGAGCTTTGTAGCCGGGTGATGCGTGCTTTCAACGCGGGATGCAGGTTCAAATCCCCGACGAACAGCACGCAACAATCGCTGTACCCTCCCGCCGCTCGGCAGTCCGCTGCGTCCGCATACCTGGCGCGTTCCGCGGACATGTAGTCAGGGTATACGGCCCCGTCCCACCCGCGGACGGCGCCGGCGGTGACGAACCCTGATTCTGTTGTGGTGTAGGTCAGTTCCCCGACCGTGAATTTGAATTCCATGGTGTGCTCCTTTAAGGCCGGTAAATGCGGCGCTGCTTATGAAAAGACAAAGATACGCTGAGAATGCGAGGCTGGCCCCTCTGCCAGCTGTCGATCCAACCATTCCAGAAATCCACCTCGTTGGAGCCGTGCTCGGCTCTGAACGGCTCGAAGACGGCGTTGTAGTCATCGCGGCGGAGCGATGGATGCCCACGCCGCGCGCACTCGTCCCAACCTGCACGGTAGGCAGCAAGCGCTGCCGGGCCTTGGTCGGTGATCATGCTGA
>JACCDR010572122.1_pt1 | contig 11931 bp, 11 predicted proteins | sample 7446431 | NCBI WGS metagenome assembly JACCDR01 (sample SAMN15323443, study PRJNA562643) | freshwater metagenome | isolation source: river surface water | place: USA:Blue River Watershed | collected 2017-08-17
GCTTGGTGATAAAGGCAGAATTAGTAGGAATCCACCTTCCGTGGATCCTAAGAAAAACGCTACAACCGTCGTGAAGCGAGACACAAAGTCCCGTCGCACGACGGTCCTTTGTTTTTATAAATATTTTAAAAAACGAAAAACCCGCCACAACATCTGACGGGTTTTCCGTTGGTGTGGCGGGTGGGTTGCGGTGCTTATTGAGAAGATATGTGACCATCCGAGTAAGCCAGGACAGCACTCTTTACGTGCAGAACCATCTCGGAGGGAAACTCGGTTGGATAAGCAAAAAATACTTCTTCGTCATCAGACATCGCACAGATATCACCTGGGCAATAATCGACGAAGAAAAACAGATTGATTCTTCCGGCTAACATTTCCAGAAAAGATACGTGAACCAAGTCCACATATTTCACATCAATCTCCATGCCAAGTGTTTTTCTCACCACTTCGATCATGGCGTTACGGGGGTCGGCCTCTCCTTCCGCCAGAACACCTGACGGAACGTAAACCTCCCCTGTCTTTTTGTTGCGCAAGAGAAGCATTCTCCTGCTATCTTCTGGTCTTGCCAAGATCAGATGGACTCCTAATTCCAGTGACTTACTTGCCATAAGGCCTCCTTGGATAATATTACTTATTGATGGCGAGGAGTCAATTTTTGGTGGGGGTTTCGAAAAAAATATTATGAATTTTAGATATTTAAATAAAACAAAACCCGCTCCTCCAAAGCAGATTCTGTTGTCTGTTGGGGTAACGGGTTAAGCCTTGAGCATCTTCAACTCGGCTAGAAATGGAGTACTTCCAGATCTGCCGTACCAGAGAATCTTCTCTGGTCGAAGATACTTAAAGGCCTCGTGAAAAAAAGTATCGAGGACAAGTTGATGAGAGTCATCGCATAGAACGACAATATTCACACCTTCCTCTTTTACCTTTTCCCAGTCGACGTTGGTCACGTAGTACCGACCACTACCATCGACCATGAATTGATGGAAGCTGACATCGTCCGCATCTAGATATTTCTTGAGATTGTCCCCAAATCCTTGGGGTAGATTCTCTTGAAAATCTTTCTGCGTGGAAAAGCAAAAAATCTTTTTCATAAGATCTCCTTTCACATAATAAAATATAATAAAAATATTGTCAAATAAATTAAGACACGGAGAGTTAGTCATGAATAATTTTGCTTTCGTCAAAGCAAAATTTTCGCTAACTATTTTAATTGATTTGTGAGGGGTTGGAAAATAATACAAATGAAAAACGCCCCACTCAGTGATAAGTGGAGCGTTGTATTAGAACACTTCGAATGAATCTATGACATCATCAATGAGCTTGTTTTGAAGAGCTTCTGATGCTGTCATGACCGCACTGCTTAAGTCGCCTTTTCTCGTCAAGACATCCCATTCTTCTCTGGTCAATCCTGTTTTCGTAAGTTGAAGAGCGACGACAGTATCATGAATTTTTCGATGGTTCTCTAAGTGCTTTTTGAATTGAGTTTCCTCAGTCCCATCAAGCACCAGAGTAATCGACATTTTCTTGTTGTGAGGGAAAATGCCACAGTGTTTTAGAGCCTTACGTTTATGACAACACTGAAGCAATGCCAGAGCTGCTGATCCACACTCTCCGAAAGCGATACCTGTGATAGATATCTCCTTACGTAAAGTACGTACAAATTCGTTAAAGAGAATTGCTGCAGCCGGATCTCCTCCAGAACTGTTGATCATGAGCGTAACCTCTCTCTTGTCTGTGGCGATATACGAGAGTATGTCACCAACAAGCTTCTGTACAGCATCGATGGTCACCACGTCAGCGATTACAAAAACACCCCTCTGTAACAGAGACGCTTTCATTTTTTCAGATAGTTCTATTTTCAAGATATCTTTTCCTTTCCTATTATGTATATTACAATATTAAGATTGTTTTGTCAAAAGCTATTAAAAAATGTTTTTAGTGAGTATGGATGTTCTCATAAAATCATTGTTTATAGCCAGATTTTAGATATCTATCTTTATAAAATATAAAAATACTTGACAAATAATTATGTATCTGCTATACTATTAGCAGACTTACGATTGGTTCATGCAACACCTAGAGAAGAAGTTTTGGAAAGAGTTATCTTCTGCAATGGTCTATGGGTATGAATCATGGTTCACTCTCCTTATCCCGAAAGCGTTTGTTGAGTGGCAATTCGGGGTAATATAAAAAATCAACTAGCTGTCTAGATTGTCGACAAAGCGAAGGTGATAGTCGATAAACAATCTGGGTGGGACGTCAGCAATGACAAACAGTTTCACTTTCTTCGATCTCGGACGATCGAACGGTTAATTAAATTTAAGAGGGTATCCATTTTGGAGCCTCGCCGGAAATAGTCCTGCTACTGCTTCAAAGCGAAGCGGCTCTGCAAGGAGTGACGACCCACGAGCAATCGTGGGTCTTTTCTTTTGGATGTTTTTTGAAATATATCTGGGTTAATAAAGACGAACTTCCGTCTTCACACTTCGTTCGCACATGAAGCGGTTCATGTGCTTTGAGGTTGTGTGAACGTATTATCTTTGGAATGGAACACCCTGGAAGATACGGTCTTAAAGTGGAATTCTGTACTTAGACAGTTTGGTCTTTCAGAAATGGTTGCTGTAAATGCTTAGAATTTAAGGCATTCCTTAAAGTGTATTTATTTAAGTCTTTACCTTATCAGTAATAGAACTAGCTACTATATTAACGACTTAAGTGTATTCAAGAGAGGTTCAAAATTCTTAAATGTTTCTCTGTTGGCTTTGTTGGTGCACATTTCAGTGCAAAATTTCCTTTTGTTAAAATCTGTTACAACAGTTTGACCGCCGTACTTTTTAGGTTTGGTTGAAGTGTCATAAAAATCACTTGTAAACAATTCTTCAGCAAAAAGGTTTTCAATTCCTTCTGCTATCTTTGTATTAGTTGTATTTTGTGTCACCGACCTTACAAACAATACATCCTGAAAATCAAGGTTGGACTGTCGTGAATCAAAATCATAGAGTAAGACCGTTTTGCATTTAATCATATCTGGATTAGCGGTATAGAAAGAGCGTGTTTGGTTTAAAGCCGTATCACCCGTAAATTCTGCATTTCCAGAACTATTTAACCTACCTACCCATCGAATAGTAACTTTGTTTGGCATTAATTCTGTAATATCAAAAATTTCAACTGCCTTCTTTATGAATTCTTCGTCTGTTTCTCCTTCAACAAAAACAACAGGAAGAGATTGTGCGATTGATTCTGATACAAGCTTGTTTTCAAATTCCTCAGTCTTTTTATAGACTTCAAAAGCTTTCTTAAACTCGCTAAATCTTTCAGTTGTAATTGCTTTACCATCTGGAAGTTCTCTAATCTGAAATTTTTCTTCCCCAAAAACATTCTTCATTCCTAACAAAAACAATGGTGAATGTGTTGTGATGATGAATTGGACTTTCGGAAAAAGTTTAATTAGGTCAGGCAATATTTCATATTGCAGTGCAGAGTGAAGATGCAAATCTACCTCATCAATAATGACAATACCCCCAATGTCAGCAAGATTAATTGATTTTGTAAGATTGTAAGTATCAGAGTGTCTGATAATTGTTATGAAAAGATTTAGCAAAATTGCCTGTCCAAGAGAGAGATTTTCGAGGCTGGGCACAATTATTTCCTTAGTAGTTTTGTCACGGATAGCCAACCTTGAACCTCTGACAACACGATAGTTTAAGTAAAACTCCGCCTCGCGTTTTAGAATTTTAGAAATTATTGATTCTACATTCTCAAGAGTCTTAGAAAATATTTGAGCATATCGAACATTCTCCCTTGGGGCAAGACCCCCCGTACCGTTACTTCTTAGTGAAATCTTTGAATCTAGTAGTACATCAAAAATCCACTGACGATTCTTGTGTAGAGAAGTTGAACTTATAATTTCCTTTCTCATTGTTCCGCTATACTCGGGAGAAAAATCAAAAATGTTTAGCTTAGCATCAACATCTGCAGACTCATTTCTCCAGTGCGGGTGTTCAAATCTATTTGCTGGAAAATATACAAAAGAATCTTCTTTAAAAATCTTCTCGAAATATTTTTTATCTTCGGTGTGTAGCTTTTGGTTGTCGTCCTCGACAAGTGGTAAATCAAGCTCGTTATTTGTCTTAGCTTTCAGTTCATCGTTTTTTATTTCACCAGCTTTTTCGATAAAATTAAATTTCCTCTGTGATTCTGTGTCCTGAAACTGAAGAAAGGTAAATCCGTACTTCTCTCCAGATTTTACATTCGTACTACCAAGTATTTTGTAATATTTCTTACCAAGACCTTTGCGAGGTAATATTTCAAAGGCATCATCAGCAAATTCAAGTAATGCGTCTGCTATACTTGAGGTCAAGACCGTTTTGCCAGTACCATTTTCACCAACAAGTACTATTGGCTTAGGATTCCCAGCATCATCAAAGGGAAAATCAAACAAGGTTTCTTTTATTGCCCCAGTGTTTTCGGAGATTAGTTTCTTTAGGTAAAACATAGGTGCATTTTAACATTTTTAAGCCATTTTTGATATAATACGTCTACTAAGCACCTCTTCTGTGTAGGCAACACAGAAACTCTCTTTATGGCGAAAAGAGGCGGAAGACCAACTGTAATAACTAACAAGGTTTTCTATAGCCCTACGCGGAATCGGTCACGAATAATTTTGTTTTCGTCAAAACAAAATTTTCGCTACCCCGTCTCGTCTGTTTTTTGTGCTCAAAAAACATGACTCCAACTTTCGATTCCCCGACGTAAGAGTGTGAAGACACTCTTACTTAAGGTCACGGACAAAAATGGCTCTGGCAAAAACCAGAGCTCATTTTTGTTACCATGACCTTACGGGGAATCGAACCCCGATTTAAGCCTTGAGAAGGCTTCGTCCTAACCGTTAGACGATAAGGCCAATATTATATTTTTACTAGATTAGGCTTCGTCCTAGTCACGATTCAAAATCTGCTGATTTTGCTCGCGACCCCGTCTCGCACCGTCGTGCTCCGACCGTTCGATTGGGTCACAGATTTTTGTTTGCTAACAAAATCCGCGACCCCACCTCCTTCGCCAAAGCTCAGTCCGGCCGTGAATTTGGGTCCCATCCCAATTTCACCCCAACCCAATCTCACCGATAGACGATAGGGCCTAAAACATTTTATAAATAAAATGTTCGGCCGAACGATATGTAAATATCGTTTTAGGCCACTACGCTAAAGCTTCGCGGGGCAAGCCCAGAGAAGTAATGCGTATTGAAAAAATAATACCAGATTTTTTAATTTTCGCCATTAGAAAAATAATACAAACAAAATGCCCCGCGGTTGGTGGTGACCAACACGCGGAGCAAAGACGGGCAGGGCTACAGTTGAAATCCATCGTGAGGAAACTGTTGTCCAGTCACCGATGAGTAAACCTTCAGCTCATCGGTATCTGGATACTTCTTCTTGAGATAACCCGAAAGCTTTTCTCGAAGACTTCTCATCTTCAGATACGTCTTTTCAGACATTCTCCCATTTTCAGTCTCCCACTCGGCGCCAATAGGTCCACAGAGGGACCAAAAACCATCGACGCTGACAATCAATTTGACGACTTCGCCCTGAATTTTATCCACCTTATTTTGGCGTACAATCTTCTGGACAGCATCAAGACCCGGTTCCGCAAGAGCAAGGATTGCATTGGAACGTTCCTTAATTTTTGTTTCCAGGTTCTTCATGGTTTTCTCTCCAAAGACATTAGTCTGAGCAAAAACTGCAGCTCGCACAACACTCAGGCTATCCGGCATCGCAGCATCCACCACCGCAGTTGCAGCGGCACCAGACAGCCTTTGGAATTCTCCAACGGCTTTCTGGTCAATAACACCCTCTCGGGAAGCCTCGACCGCCATTTTTTGAATTCCATCGAGACCTGAAAGGTGGTAGCATTCATAAGATGCCACCTCAAGCTTACCTTGGACTTGCCAATACTTTTTGTACAAATAGTACATGCGTCCACCGTCTCCTTTCTTGATCTCTTCAGCGAGTTCTTTCATGATCTGCGCCCTGACGGGCACAGATACATTGATACTTTCGACACACTCCTTAATAGCGAGTGTGTCCGCCTGGAGGTATTTCATCCTCCAGTGCTCAGACTCCTGCCCGAAAGCAACAAGACCGGCGACGCTCACGAAAAGCGCCAAAATAATCTTAATCATTGTAAAGGATCTCCTAATCCTGCTACATATTATAGCATATTATATATAAAAAAGCAAGTATTTCAATAAAAACCCAATGATTACAAAGTTTCTGCCGTTACTGCTGGTATAGTCTCCTCCGGCCTATCAGGTGGGATTTCGTAATAGTTGATGAGGAATTTTGTTATGTTTAAAAATGGATCAGTCAGAGTCTCGGAGGCATATCTAACATTTTTTGGTTTTAGATGGAATAAAAATACTATAAATTTTGGATTATACGCCGGAAAGTATCCGAAGAAAGAGTGAAGATATTGTCCGTCGGCATATCCGGCTCTACCCTCTTCTGTCATCTGTGCAGTACCTGTCTTTGCAGCCACACTATACCCTGGGATTTTTGCAGTACCATTTCGCAAAGCCTTGTCCACCACACCCACAAGCATTCTGCTTATTTCTTTTGAAGTTTCTTCTTTTATTATTTGCTTTGGAGGAGCAAAGGACATTTTTTTTGAAAGACCGCTATCGAAATTTATTTTCTTTGCCAAATGAGGTGTCACTAGCTTGCCACCATTTGCAAGCACAGAAAGAGCTCGCACAGTCGCGATTGGAGTAAGCGCGATACCTTGCCCATAAGCAGCTGTTGCCATCTCGACATCTCTCGTACTGTCTAAGTTATTTATAAGACCATGAGCTTCGTTTGGTAAATCTATACCAGTCTCAGTGCCGAGACCAAAATTTTTCATGTATTTTGAAAAATCTTTGTTGCCCATCTCTTTTGCGACAAATGCCATACCTGTATTTAAAGATTGATTGAGCACTTGTTGCATGTCCACTGTCCCACGTCCTTTGCCATCATAGTTTGAGATGCGTTTATTATTTAATACAAGAAATCCGGCATCATAATATGTTGTAGTTGCTGTCACTGCTCCACTATCGAGCCCAGAAGCCATCGCTATCGGTTTTATTATAGAACCCATCTCATATACACCTTCTACTATTGGATTTTGAAATACCTCTACTGTACTTTCTTTAAAAGTATTCGGGTCAAAAGAAGGATTCCATGCAAGAGCAAATATTTCACCTGTCATAGGATCCATAATTACACCACCTGCACCATCGCTCCCCCACGTGTCTCTAACTTTTTTTAATTCATTCTCTAAGAATAATTGAGTAGAAGGTTCTATGGTTGTCACAACAGAACCCTGCTCTTGTGGGTGTAAAGAAAGGGTTGCTTTAACATCACCAAAAAATTCTGCAAAAAAATTATTATAGGCTTTAGAAGGGTCTTTACGCAACACATCTTCATAATATCTTTCGAGTCCATAACGTCCCGCAAGTTTGTCGCCACTATAAGCAACAAAACCTATTGTCTGAGAGGCAAGCTTGCCACCCGGATAAAATCTCCACTTATCGTTTGCAAGAGTCACACCATATAAATTTAATTTTTTAATTTTGTCTGCTGTTTCAGTATTTACATGCTTTGCTATTTCTTCGTTTACCTTATCTTTACGAGAAGCTTTTTCAAAAAAATCATCTGAGTCTACAACCAATATTTCACTTAGTTTTTTATAGACATCTTTCGGGTCTTTCATGACCTGAGGATTTATGGCTACCGTATATCCAGAACGAGATATGGCAGCAAGAACAGTATCTCCATTTTTAGATTGGAAATATATATCGCCCCTGTCATAGAGCATTGTGTTTTGATTTATATATTGACGTTCTGCTTTATTAGAAAAAGTCTCGCTATGAACAACCTGTAAAAAATATAGCCGAACAACAAGGATACTAGATAAAAATATTATCAATATTGAAATTAGACGTATCCTGCTATTCATCTATTTCTAATTAGTATGAGTTTAAAGATAGGGATACTGGATTTTTTGATTTAAATATAAATCTAGGATTTTCTACTTCTACCATCCCAAGCAAAACAGCTTTTTCTGAGTTGATACCGTTTTCAATAGTTAGTCTTTCTGATTCCATTTCACTTACAGATACAGAAAGAGTCTGCATCTCTGTTTTTATTTTTTGTAGTGCTGTCACAGTGCGTACAGCGCTATTTGCAAAATAAACATATGTAAACACTAGCAAAAACAAAGTTGCACCAAGTGCATATGAAGTGATTCTGTTTGAAAGTATCGCCAATGATTTTTCTTTTATATTTTTCTTCATATTTTTTTAATATTTTTTAATAATTCTAAGCTTTGCACTCCGTGAACGTGGATTTCTTTCTATTTCTTGTTCACTTGGAGTTATTGGTTTTTTATATATATTTTCTCCCCTTTCTTGCTGTACTATGTCTCTAAAAAAATTCTTAACTATTCTGTCTTCTAAACTATGAAAGGATATTACGGCGATTCTGCCAGATGGAGCCAAGATGTCGAAACTTTTTTTGAGTCCTTCTTCTAAAGCTTTTAGCTCATCATTTACAGCTATTCGTATCGCTTGAAACGTCTTTGTTGATGGATGCAATCTTCCGAAGCGATAAAATATTGGTACAGCCGATACCACGATGTCTGAGAGTTGTTTGGAAGTTTTAATCGGAGAGACACTTCTTGCCTCAACTATTTTTTTTGCAATACGGCGTGCGAATTTTTCTTCGCCGTAGCCGTATATAACATCCGCCAAACTCTCTTCTGCCCAAGTATTGACCACATCATAAGCACTTGTATCTTCTTCATTTAAAGAATCTTTAAATGTCATGAGGAGAGGTTCATCGTGTTTAAAACTAAAACCTCTACCACCTTCTTCAAACTGTACGGTGTTCCATCCAAGATCAAATAAAATCTTCGATGGTGTTTTATCGAACAACTCTTTTACTTTTTCTATATTTCGAAAATTTAAAACAGTAGTTTTTGAATCAACACCTTCTAGCTTGAGTCTTTCTTCTGCAATAGACAGAGACACTTGATCTGCGTCTATTCCAAAAAGAGATACAGCGTTTTGATGACGTTTCCATACTTCCAATAGGTGACCTCCACCACCTAAAGTAGCATCAAGATATACATCTCCTTCTGTTATATCTAGACCATCTATGGCTTCTTTTAAAAGAACACTCTCGTGAACCATTACATTATTCCTAAGCCTGATAATTTTTCTGCCAAACCATCGGCTTGTTTCTCTACTTGTCGTTTGTAATCGGTCCACGACTTTTCGTTCCATATTTCGAGTCTATTTTGAACACCAATCACAACAACTTTGTTTTTTAGATTGGCACGTTCTTTCAAAAAATCTGGAACCAAAACTCGTCCGATTGTATCTAGCTCGACTTCACTAGCACCACCAAACATATATCTTGTGAAGCTTCTCATGTCGCTACTTAGCATAGAAGCATTCTCACTCATCTTGCCCGCTATCTTCTCCCATTCTTTAAGTGTGAAAACAAAAAGACACTGATCGAGCCCTGGAGTAATGACCATTTTTTTACCCATATACTGACGAAATTTTGATGGCAGAGATACTCTGTTTTTATCGTCTATTGTATGTGTAAATTCTCCGATAAGCATAATATTTTTTATCTAACACTTTTTCCCACTTGATACCATTTTATACCACTAAACACACAGAGTCTACCACCATACCTCAAGTTTCTGGGGATAAAACAAAAGCACACAAGTCGTTTGACATTGTATGCTTTTGTTATTATATTTATATTGTCTCAGTTTGCCATCCTTTCCACTGGGCAAACTAGAGACATCCCGACAATATGGTCAGGACTGATGAATGCGAGAGCACAAATCAGGCCTGACTTGAGTCGGGTTTTTTATTGACATAAAACAGAGACTATTCCTTAGGTCTCATCAAAGGGAAAGTTTGGAGTTCACGAAGAGGCTTATCAGCCAAAAACGCAAATAGTCTTTCACCAAATCCGAATCCGCATGTAGGAGGCATGCCGTGTTCTAACATCTCTACAAATTCAAAGTCTGGCATCATAGCTTCTTTATCTCCCCCTTCTATTAACTTTTGTTGAACTTCAAATCTTTCTTTTTGATCAATAGGGTCATTCAACTCAGAATATCCATTACCAACCTCACTTCCTGCGAGTATTGGTTGAAATCTTTGCACAGTTTTACCATCAGCATTTGCTTTAGCAAGCGGAGCAACCAATATTGGATGATCTACAAGAAAAGCGGGGCCAGAAATATTTTTTCTACAATATTTCCAAAGAGAATCGGTCAATCTTTCTTTGTTTTCTCCTTGATATTCCACGCCAAGCTCATCTAGTTTTTCTTTCATTTCATTTTCATCTGCAATCAATATATCCAAACCTGTTTGTTTTTTTATCTCGTCTACATATTTTATCTCTACCCACTCGTTAGCCAAATCAAAAGTATGACCTCTCGTTGTAAATTCTGTCTTACCAAAAACCTCTTTAGCTATTGTTATGTAAAGTTCTTTTACAAGTTCCATTCCGTCTCTATAATCAGAGTAGGCAGAATAAAACTCCATGTTTGTAAATTCTTGTAAATGTTCTGGGCTTGATCCTTCATTTCTATAAGCCCTACCTATCTCAAAAGTTTTTGGAAATCCTCCAGCCATAAGTCTTTTCTGCCAAAGCTCACCTATTGATATACGAAGATAAACGTCCAAATCAAAATCATTGTGATGTGTTTTAAATGGCTCTGCTTCAGCTCCACCAGTAGTAGTCTCAAGAGTTGGAGTCTCTACTTCTAGAAAACCTTTTTTTAACATAAAATCACGAGTAACTTGCCAAAATTTACTCTTTTTAAGAATAAGATCTCTAACTTCTTCGTTCATCAAAATGTCCAAATATCTTTTTCTGTACCTTTCATCCACATCTTGAAGGCCTGCGTGTTTTTCTGGCAAAGGTGCCAAAGATTTTGCAGCCATTTGCCAATCTTTAACAAACAAACTTTCTTCACCTGTTTTGCTTTTCTGTGCAAATCCTGTGACAGATATAAAATCGCCAATATCAGCAGTATCTACAAATAAAGAAAAAATTTCTTCTTTCATTTCATCTTTTTTGAAGATTGCTTGTATTTTTTCTGTACCATCAAAAAGCACAACAAAGAGTATCGCCCCTTGTCCACGGATAGCCATTATTCTGCCGGCGAGAGCAATTTCTTTTGCGTTTGATTCTAGATCAGTAAAATCTTTTTTAAATTGATACAAAGAAAAATCACGAGATACTCTAGCAGGAAATGGGTTGATGCCGAGAGATTCTAGTATCTTTAATTTTTTTAGACGAGCGTCGCGTATTTCAGATAGTGAAGCCATTATAAGACTATTCTATACTAATTATTTTGTAAGTAATAGGGCCAGAAGGTGCATTGAATGTAAAAGAATCACCTTTTTTCTTTCCTAATGCAGACTGACCAAATGGTGATTGAATAGATATCTTCATTTGAGCAAGATCTGATTCTTCACCTCCCACCAAAGTATATTTCTTTTCTTGCTTATCGCCTGTCTTTACAACAGTAATAACAGAGCCGACAGACACAGAATCAGATGAATGAGAAGATACGACTACTGCAGTCTTCAATATATTTTCTAGTTTTTGAATACGGTCTTCTGTAACACCCTGCATATCACGAGCTTCATGATATTCTGCATTCTCAGATAAGTCTCCCAAAGATTTTGCATACTCAAGCTTTTCTGCTATCTCTTTTCTCTTTGTTTTCTTCAAATACTCGAGTTCCTCGACGAACGCGGCATACTTTTCTTTTGTTATGTAGTCTTGTCCATCCATGGGATTTATATATAAAATAATGAGACTATTATAGTCAATTTTGACCAAAAGTCAATTTGGA
>JACCDR010888334.1_pt1 | contig 11930 bp, 8 predicted proteins | sample 7446431 | NCBI WGS metagenome assembly JACCDR01 (sample SAMN15323443, study PRJNA562643) | freshwater metagenome | isolation source: river surface water | place: USA:Blue River Watershed | collected 2017-08-17
CCAGGCGCTTGCCTTCAGATCGTGAAGGGAATCACCGGCACTGCCAAAACAGTAACGGTTAAGCACACGCTCCAAAATCTGATCGGTGAGCAAGTCATTCCGCACGTTGACGAGCCGTCATCTCTGATCAAGTCAGCGGTACAGCTTTCTTGGCTCTTCGTGGGGATGAGTCATGATGGTTCGCGTGGCGGCCTCCTCAGCGGCATCCTGCTTGCTGTTGATGCAAAACTTGGCACCACTTACGCGACCGACTTGCCGAAGTCCTACAAGTCAGTGGAGCGCCTCGCAGGCGCGGTGATCGCGTTGCTGCATTCGCTCTACCTGGGCATCTTGGTCATTGACGAGATCCAGCTCCTGAACCTCGTCGATGCACCTCAGGCGGAGCTGATGCAGCTCTTCATCCTGAGCTTGGTGAACAGCGGCATCCCGGTCGTGCTGGTGGGCAATCCTTTCGGATTCTCTTGGCTACCACGCTTCAGTCAGAACCTCACGCGGGGAATTGAACGCCCCCAAGTGATGTTCCATCCGGCCGGTGCAGTCGGGGAGCCCGACGACGATGAATGGGACAGCATCTTTGCTGGCATCAACGCGTATTACCTTCTTGAGGAGCCAGTGACCGATCCGGTGAGCTTCAGCGTGCTACTAAAGAAGCGCAGTGGGGGCATTCCGAGAGTGGCGCTTGCGCTCTGGTGCAGCGCTCAAGTGGAAGCGTTGACCGATGGACGACTAGCGCTCGAGCTCGATGACATCGACTGCGTCTACGAATCAGAAAGCTTCGCCGAAGTGCGTTTGCTATGCGATGGGTTTGCGAACCATGATCCGTCCTTGTTGATCTGGTGGCGCGATACCGATATCCCGGTGGACTTCTATGCAGCTGCCTGGGGAAAGCCGATCGGCGTCGAACCCGCAACGCAAACTGGCAGTTCAAGCGCTACCGGCGGCTCTACAAAACCAGTGGCCGCAGCAAAGAGGTCGAGAAAGCCGAGTACTCAGTCGGCTGCATCGGCGCTCAAGGCAGCGCAGACGCGTGAGAGGACTGCGCAGGCGGCGCGAGACAAGCTATCGGAGTCACTGAAGTCGGGCGACATGCGACTAGACGGGTTAAAGCAGCACGCACTGGCATCCCTGGACGAGTTGATGAAAGAGATCGAGACGAGCAAGGGAAAGTAGCCTGTTGGGGCGCTCCCTCAGGCTTTGCTCCGGGCTGCGTGGGGGCCGCAAGTCAGCCGACCCTAGTCCCAAAGACTAGGGGCCGCTGAGATCAACCACTCGCGGTCATGCCTGTACAGCCAAGTCCAACTTGCGGCGTTGCGCGACCTGAGTTCTCGCTGGGTGCACAGAGGATCTTGTGCATACGCTGCTTGAATCGCCGCTCGATGTGATTGCCTCGCGCGCTCATGCCGTGCATCTGCCCACTTGTCCCGTAGTGCATGGTTTGTCGAGAGAAGTCGATTGACAGAAGTGGCGGACACTCCGTACTCGCGGCTCACAGCGACACGGTCTGCCCCGTTGTCTAGGGCGGCAATCACCCCGGTGAGGACGTCGCCCTTTATCGACTTGGCGCGAGATGTGAAGGTGACGCCGGCTTGGAGTGCCCAACGCACACCCGTCGTGGCTGATACACCCACCTCTAACGCGGCGGACCGAACACTCTGACCAGCGCCGACCAGTTCCAGGAACAGAGCGCGAGCATCATCGATTTCACCGCGTTGGCCATTCTCGGCCGGCGTAGTCTGACCGCGCTCGTCAGTCTTCCCTGCGGACGAGATTGCGGAGGCTATGTCCGACAAGCCCACCGGTCGGTCGAACATCAGTGCCATCAGGACGAGATGCTTGGTCGGGTGAACAGGCCTCGGTGTGCTCCGCATCAATGACGACAAGATGCCTGGTAGGTTCAGCGTGCAAGATACTGGCCCAAGGTCCTGGAACACTGTGTTGACCAAACCAAAAGAAGGTTGCAGCTGATCTTGAGCAGTGGCGAGCCTGACACTTCCGCCGCGGGTCAAGGCGTCGTGACTAGCAGCCCACGTTCTATAGATACGGCTAGTGGTGCTTGGGTCCAGCGTTCCGGGTTCGAGCTCGAACACATCCGCTGAGAGTCTTGCTAGCCGCAGAAGGATCGCCAACGTCTTGTCGTCGCGAACCTTGACTTCGTAGCGAGGTTCCTTGCTGGAGCCTTCCGGTACGAGCCACTCGCGCCGATGCACCGGTGAGATGGTGTGCCAGGTCTGCATCAGCGGCCGTTGGTGCTCGATGCAGACCAGGGTCGATGGCGACTGGTGATCCACATGCCAGATTGCCCAACCAATGTCTTTGCGGTCGCGGTGCACACACTCAGGGCACCATCGCAAGGGGTGGTAGCCGCCGATGCCACTGGCGGGGATTCCCAGGCGCATCTTGAGATCCGGAACCGCTGCAGCTTCAACCGCCGCGAGGATCGCCTCTCCGCTTGCGGCGCCAGTGAACGGCAAGAAGTACCCAAGCAGCGTGTGCTTGAGCGCCAACTCCCTTGGCGCGCCTACCCGGCCCTCGGTTCGTCGCGCAAGCTCACCGAGCCGCGCAGGAAAGTCGTGGAGCAGGCCGGAGTAGTTGCTGCCAAAAAGGCGTCTACTCGTCACGAGCACGTTGCCTGACACGCTCCTTCTGTGAACCGTCGCGCACCAGCTGTACAGGGTCTCGCGGGCTGCCAAAGTTGGCAGGACTGGTGGCCATGCTCCAAGTTCTGCTGCCGAATCCATCAAGAGGGTCCGATCTGGTCCGTTGGCTCAAAACGTCCTGCGCTTGGGCGCTTTGTGCTTGTCGGTCTTCACGACTGGGATGCATAAAGGCATACTCGAGGCCGTTATGACTGAACCGCAACTCCCAGCGCCAATCCTCTTGAGATCTGTTGCCCGAGCGAGGGGTATGACGCAGATGGAAATCGCCCGAGCGGTAGGGGTGAACCAGTCGCGGGTGAGCCGCCTGCTGTCCGGAGATAGGCTACCCAACACACCAACGGCGCATAAAGTATGCGCTTGGGTCCTGCGCACCCCAGGATCTGTCAGCGATGCAGATGTTCTTGACAACAAGGAGCTCATCGATGCGGTTGCCTTTGCGTGGGACGGCAGCCCGCAGCACGCCGCTGCGCTTGCTGCGGTCATTCGGTCGTTGCGGGTTCTGTGGCCGCGAGCCGATTCAACCAACGTCGAGGGCTGACTGATGCGCATGTGGACCATCTTTCCGGACGAGCTTGCGCGAGCCTACGCCTGGCGGTTACGGTCTGACAACGTTCTTAGCAGCAATGACGAGCTCGCCGTTGCTCTTGGTGCGGTCGAAGGTGGCGGAAGGAAGAGCAGCTATTCATCAGACAAGAGCACGGCATTGCTTCGTCGCCTGGAGATGACAGCAGCGCAGCTGGTTTGCGGTCACAGCCTTGTGCCGGTCACCAAGTGCGTCACTACCTTTGATCTATCTTCATCAGCCAGACCGGACTTCGGCGACCGCTGGTACCTTGGATTTGCCCTCTGGTCGGGTAGCCAAGCTCGCCTTTGTCGCGACTGTGTCTCTGAAGACCTGTCGTTTCACGGCATTTCTTACTGGCGCAGGTCGCACCAGTTGCCCGGTGTCACTTGGTGCACGAAGCATCACAGACCACTGAGCGAGCTGAGGCGACCGAATGCGTTCGCAGGAAGCCCTCGCCTGGCGCTGGGCGAGGTCATCGATCTTCCGGCGCGCGACGTAGACATTGCCATTCGGTCGGGGGTGGTGAACCGCTACGCCAGCATTCTGGAAGGGCTGCTCGACAGCGCCACTGCGCCTGTCCATTCCGCCTGCGCCGCGCACGTGATTCGAAGTCAAGCTGCAGTTGAAGGGCTTAAGGTCATGCCGTGGGGCGAGGCGCGGTATCTCAGTGACGCCGTAACGCAGCAGGTGCCGAAGCGCTGGCTCGCGGCTCACTTTCCTGCAAGCCAGAGCAAGCGCCCGCGAGAGTTCGCCCCATGGGTCGATCAGGCTGGGCATGCCCGAACCAAGCCTGTTGGCGCAACGACCTTAGCCCTGGCGCTGGCCGTTCTCTGGTCGAACCCAGACGAAGCATTGACTGCGTTCCTGGGCGCGAACGACGACGCGCAAGAGATCGTGCGACCTCGCCGAAAGAGCGTCGAACTGAGCCAACTTGCCATGCGTGAGCTTTGGCTTCGGCACGAGGGTCGCCACCTGCGCATCGCGCAGGAGCTCGGGATGTGCCAGAAGCTGGTCCGAATCAAGTTCACGGAGGTGGGGCTGGCTGCAGTCGGCCACACGGAGTTCCAGCGGCTTGAAGCTGCGAAAGAGCGATTCGATCGCGGCCAGTCAATCGTCGCTGCGAGTTGGGCGGAAGGGGTTGAGGTTCAGGCAGTCGAGGCGCTCATCCGTGCCAGAAGCCGCGGGGAGCCGCATACCGCCTCGCCAGAGCACTCCGCGGCCTGATTCACCTAGTTCGCAGTTGTCAAGAGACAACCCCGACGGGCAGCCCAGGTCATAGCGGCAGCATTCGTCTTCTTCAGAGCCAAAGCTGCGCAGGCGTTGCCTCCTTGCTCTGAACCTGGGTGAGCTGCCGCCGCGCGCAGGTAAGGCTGCGCGGCTACCTGGGCACGAGTTAGGGTTCGCCCGAGCGGCGCAGCACCATCCAAGGCAGGGGCAACGCGTAGGACCAGACTGGCGCAGGTCAGAATGCGGTGACAAGTCGAACGGACCCAAAGGGTCCACTGCCAAACGGGAGCGTCACGTCACATGCAACTTCAGCAGGCCCCCGCGCCCGGCGCGCGAGCCCTGATCCGCGACGAGGAGTGGATCGTCCATAACGCCGATGTCTGCCAGCTGGGCGGCTGGCAGCTCAGCTGCATCGGCATCTCCGAGACCGTTCGCAACCGCCGGGCGCTCTTCCTGTCTCAGCTGGAGGACGTGACCCTCATCGACCCGGCCAAGACGGAGCTGGTGTTCGACGAATCCCCCAGCTTCATCGCATCCCGCCTGTACGTCGAGTCCAAGCTTCGGCAGTCGGCCCTCAAGGGCGACGCTGTCGTCCAGGGCTGTGCACGCCGCAGGAGCTGGAGAAGATCTTGGTCGTGAACCTGGATCAGTGGGCCTCCACCGTGCTGCGAAGGTTTGGCTACAAGCCGGAGCTGCTCTATGACGAGAGTGCGCGTCGCAGCTACTGGCAGGCCGCCATGTCTGCCATGCCGGCATCGGCCGATCTCTCGCAGCACTTTATGCGGGCTGAGTACGAGCGCGTCGTACTCCCCCAAGGGTGCGAGACCGCAGAGGACTACATGCGCGCCAGCCGGGTGGGCCGAGGCGGGCAGCTGGGGCGTGCCACCCGAAAGGCGATCTGGCCAGTGTTCGCCGAGTACCGCGCTCAGCTGCACGCCGCAAACCTTCGCGAGCCCGAAGAGGCCTTCCGTGACGCGCGCCGCCTTCTTGCCGGCCAGACGACGGAGTTTGGCATCCGCGCGATGGTGATTGATGAAGCCCAGGACATCAGCCCAGAAGCGTTCGAGCTGATTCGCGGCGCCGTACCCGTGGCAGCCAACGACCTGTTCATCGTTGGTGACGCGCACCAGCGGATCTACCGCCACAAGGTCGTCCTGAGCCGAGTCGGCATCGAAGTGCGGGGCCGTAGCCGAAGTTTGAAGGTGAACTACCGAACCACGGACGAGATCCGCCGCTGGGCCTGTGCACAGCTTGAAGGCTGCGCCATCGACGATCTCGACGGCAACCTGGACACCTTGCGCGGGTACAGATCACTGACTCACGGTGATCGACCCGATGTGATCGAATCAGCGTCCCAGCAGGACGATGTCAAGCACATCAAGGCAATCCTCAAGCAGCTTGCCGACGACGGCATTGAACCGCGTCAGGTCTGTGTTGCCGCGCGGACGAACGACGATGTCGACTCCATCGCCGAGGGCCTGAAGAAGGCAGGGGTGGCCACGCTGCGTCTGGAGCGGTCTACGCCGGACGACCCGTCAGTACCGGGAGTTCGAGTGGCCACGATGCACCGGATCAAGGGGCTCGAGTTCGGTGTTGTGGTCATTGCTGCCTACAAGGGCGCTGCCAAGTACGCAGAGAGCTTTGCTAAGGACGAGGATGCCGGCGTCTCCGACGAAACAGAGACGGCGGAGAGGTCGTTGCTGCATGTTGCGGCAACGCGCGCCAAACGGCATCTCTTCGTCTTGAGGAGGGCCTAGAGAAGCGTTCCCGGGATGTCCGTACGGGCGCGCTGCTCTAGACTGAAGCAAGTTGCTCGCAGTTCGGCGTTTTACCGAAAGTCTCTGCCAATACCGGCCGTGATCCAGCGGCCGGGTTGAAGGGCAGCGTAGCCTTTGGGAACTAACGAGCACAGGCGCGCCCAGTTCCTTGTCAGTATCAGTTGAAGAGCAACAAGTTTGGCGCTCCGCCATGGGGCCGCACGGAGACGCAAACCGTATGCATACATGCAAGCCTCCAGGACAAACGCTCGATCAGTGGTTGGAGAGCTATCCGTCGACTGTCGGCAAGTATGGGCATCTACTTCTGGAGCAGGTAGGCGCAACTGATAGAGCGCTTGTCGATGCCCTAGTGCCTTACTTTGAATCGGCGCATCTGGACGCACGCGAGCACTTCCACGAGGAGATCAATATCGACCTCCATCCGGATGCGGGCTCTGCGGGTGAACATGCGATCTATCCCAATTGCCTGCCATCGAAGACGCGGCGCGGTCTGTTCGGCGAAGTCATGGCAGGAATGCTTACTGAACACTATGAATACGTCGGCAACCACAAATGGAGGGTTCCAATATTTCTGTTTCGGCACCACGAGGACGTCGAGCGCTATCTGTTCGCGCTGGCACGCGATGCGTCGCTGACCAGGGAGGTCATGGGGCGACATGGTTCCGATTTCCTTGCCGTCGTGTTGGACGATGAAGGCTACGTAAAGCGATACCTGGCTGGCGAAGCGAAGTGGCGCAAGGCGTTAAGTGCATCGGCAGTGGCGAACTTGTTGCTCGGCCCAAAGGTTGACGACGGGAGCGGCAAGAAGGTTCACTCGGGCAAGGGAATCTGGCACCAATTCAACGAGCGGGACAAGAATCTCCCGCATGGCATGCGTCAGCTTCGTAACCTGCTGAAGGAGCGGGATGCTGCAGGCTTTTCTGCTGCGGTCTTCTCGATCGACAGGGCGTTGATGCTCGACAACTCGACGCCCATTCCCCGAACGAACCTGGTGTTCATCTGCGGCAATGACTTGCCGTCGCGAGGGAAAAGGCAACCTTTAGTCAATTGGGAAGCTCAGCCGGCAGACTACAAGGCCCCGCATGATCTCCAAATCGTCGAAGTTTTCCTGAACGACGGAGAGGTTCTGATTGATCAGATCTACAACAGCCTGTGGGGAACCTGAAGCATGGCGGCGTTCGACGCGGAGAGGCGTGAACTCGCGGAGCAATTGCGACGCGCGCTAGCGATTGAGAACCGCCTTTCGCCTGATCAGGCCCGGGCCTTTGTTCGTAGCTTGCAGGTGACCTGGCGGGTGCCGCCGAACCAGTGGTACGAGCGCGAGAGGGACGATCTGCTAGCCAATGCGCGCAGGTTGCTGCATGCTGCGGACATCCTTTGCGAGCTTGACGGTCCAGATTCCGTCAGTGCTATGGACTGCTACCGCCGGGCTGGGGAGTTGCTCGAGTGGCTGACACGTGCCGATCCACAATCCGGCACGATGGCTCCGACTGCGCTGCTTGCGGGCGCGGCCTTCCAGTTGGGCGGATTGCCTGCGATGGCCACAGCGCTTCTGGGTCAGATCGAGGCCCAGGGCGCAGGAGTCCGCCTTTTCCTGCTGTTTTTCAAGGGCGATTTCAACGGAGTCATCGCCGAGACGCTGTCTTTCTGGCGTGAGAATGCTGACATGACGCGCCGCGGCGCGCCAGAATCGTTGCTCGCGCAGGCCGATCCCGAAAGGCTGAACTGGTACTTCACGGTTGAATTGCTGCGCAGCGTTGGCCTCATCGCCGCAACGTTGAGGCAAGGCGAAGGGGACCGCTTGCGGCAAGCCCTGCTCAAGTTGTCGGCACTCGAGAAGTTGGCAACGCGATCGTTTGGGGACGATGTTTCCATGCTGATCACGTTGCTGCTGGCCGTGGCGAAGGGCTACGCGGCCGCCAGCATTTATGGGCCGATCGAGCGTTTGTCGCGCGCCAACCCCGAGCGCGCCCCACGGCTTAGGCGATTCGCTCGGGATCAATTCGGCCGAGGGCGTGGCGTGCTGTGGCCGTCGCAAGTCCGAGGGTTGGATCGGTTGCTGCAGAGTTCCTCGTTTGCGCTGTGCACCCCCACGGGCTCCGGGAAGACGTTGGTGGCTAACCTGGCGCTTGTCAAGGAGCTGATGCTGGCATCCGAGAACGAACCGACCGGCCCGCTGGCGCTCTATCTTGTGCCCTCCAGGGCACTCGCAGGCGAGGTGGAGAGCAAGCTAGTCAGCGAACTAGGCCAGGACCTAGTGGTTACGGGCCTTTACGGCGGGACCGATTGGGGGATTACCGACTATTGGCTCAATGCCGATCGACCGACCGTCCTGATTGCAACGGTGGAGAAGGCAGACGCCTTGATGCGCTACGTCGGGCCACTGATCGCTGCTCGCCTGCGGCTGCTAATCGTCGATGAAGCCCACCAGGTCGTTGCACAAGATCGGGACCGTTCCTTGCGGGATTTTGCGGAGCACAGCAGTCGCGCACTCCGCCTAGAAGTCTTCGTTTCGCGACTCCTGGCGCGCGCTCCACATATCGCGCGTGTCGCCCTGACTGCCGTTGCTGGCGGAGCTGCCGACCCGGTGGCGCGATGGATCGAGGGTCATGCCGATGCTAAGCCAATCGGTACCAAGTACAGGAGCACTCGCCAGCTGATCGGAACGCTGGAGGCCAGGCCGGACATGGCGGGGCGCATGCAGATTGACATGATGAACGGCTCAATGCTCTATGTTCGTGGCCGAGAGGACCCCGTCTACATTCCGCTGCGCATTCCGGCGATGCCCCGGTTGCCGGCTGCGATGCGCGGCAGCATCTTCCGCTACAACGAGGTCCATGTCCTTTGGACGGCTTTGCACCTCATGGAGGCCGATCGTCGTGTCTTGATCTCGGTGGCTCAGCAGCCGGAGCAGACGATGCGATGGTTCAAGGAGGCGCTCGCGCTGCCGTCCTGGGCCCACATTCCGAAGTTTCAGGTACCGACTGATGCAGAGGCGAGGGCGCGATTCGATGAGGCGCGTTCGACGTGTGTGGACTATTGCGGCGAGGAAGCCCACGAGGTCGTACTGCTGGACTATGGCATTGCGACGAGTCATGGCCAGATGCCGCAGCGACTGCGTCGTTTGATGACCGGGCTGATCGAACGACGGATTTGTCCCATCACCGTCGCGACAGCCACGCTCACGGAAGGTGTCAACCTTCCTTTCGATCTGATATTTGTGCCCGATGTGACGCGCCGCACATTCGACAACGCGACGCAGCAATCCACCCTGGCTCTGATGTCCACGGCCGAGTTTCGCAACCTGGCTGGTCGTGCCGGCAGACCCGGCTCTGCCAGTGGGATGGAAGGAATGACGCTGGTCGCAGTGCCGACGCGGCCATCGGCGACTGCTCCAGGGCAAGTGCCGCTGCAGCATCGGCAAATCGCCGAAATGCGGTCCCACTACGAGAACCTGGTCGAAGCACTGATCGAAGAAGAGGAGGCAGGGGACGCTCCTCTGAGTCCATTGGCCTTGTTGCTCGAATCGCTCGCTGAACGCGCCGCAGAATTGCTCGGATTGCGTGGTGCGAAGTTTCTCCAATGGCTCGAGCAGACTGCTCCCGGTAGCGTCAGTCCATCAGCAGGAATGGGGCAAGCCGACACGTTGTCGCGGCTCGCAGATAGTCTGGATGAACTTGACGGCGTTCTCCTGGCCGCCATCGAGGAGCTGGCGATGGTGGAAGCGAATGGGCAATCGGGTGCGAGCGTTGAGGCCTCACTTCGAGGCATCTGGCAACGCTCCTTCAGCCATGCCGTTTCGGTACGAGAGAGATGGCTCGAACAGGCTTTCGTTCTCAGGGGACGCGGGCTCTCGGAGAGAATCTATCCCGAGCCCGAGGAGCGCCGCCGGCTGTACCAGTACGGATTCACGCCGCATGTGGGGCGAAGGTTCGAGCGCATCGCACCGCGGATTCGAGCAGTCCTACTAGCGGCCGGGGGCTACGGTTCAACCAGCGCGAAAGATCGGCTTGCCGTGTTTGCTCAGTTGGGAGAACTGGTGGCTAGTGACCGTGGGTTTGGGTTTCGCGGGCGTCCAACGGTGACCGACAACGCCTTGCTCCAGGATTGGAAGACGCCCCTTGCATGGTGGATGCGCTTGCCCGGCGCCGCTGGTCCAGAGCCCGACGATCTGCGGGCTTGGCAACGATTCGTCGCGGATAACTTCGAGTTCAGGCTCGGGGTCGCGGTCGGCGCTGTAGTAGCGCAAGCCTGGTCTGCGGGCAACGAGGATCCCACTTCTATTCCATCGCTGGATGCATGGAAGGAGACGACCGGATTACCATGGTTCGGGTTCTGGGCGCGGGAGCTGTTGCGGTGGGGGACCCTCGATCCTTTAGTTGCGTTCGTGCTCGCCCAGGGACTGGCTGGTACGCGCGACCGAGCGGCAGCGCGTAGACCAGAGTTTGAGACTTGGATGGAGTCCGAGTACGAAGACATCGAGGATGAAGATTGGATAGATCCCCAGTTCTTCCTCAGGTGGGAACGAAGCCTGAAGACAGCCAACAAGACGCCGGCCGCGGGAAAGAGTCGACCTGCGACGTTGACCGGTACGGACGGCGGCAGAGCTACCTATAGCGTTCACCCGATACGGCGCGACGGCGTCGTGCACTGGATCGATGCATCCGGCTTCGAGCTTGCGACTACGGCAGACGAGCCAGTCTCGCGGAGGGGAGCTCACGACGACTTTCAGCTGGATGCGATCGACGGTCACTGGAAAGTGCGCAGGGTGTTCCGTTCGGCTTGAAGCTGTCCATCGCGAGAAGCGCTCCCAGCGAAGGGTGCAGCTGCTTTAGTCCACTCGAAAGGGCGACCTGGCGTAGAGTCTTGTCAAGGGGTCGCTATTGCCTGGAGTGCGAGTGATGAGACCCTGCTGTTCACCCGCAACCTTGCTGAGATCCGGTGGGAGGCCGCTGGCTTGTAGAGGTGGGGTCTGTTCCTCGTCACCGAAGCATGTGACCAGAACGCGGCCGATAGCCTGAGGTCGATGGTGAGGGTCGACGGGCTACAACTCTTGCAATTCAGTCCTCGGAGGCGCCTTTCCGTCCGTCCGAGTCGCCGTGATTCGGTGTGCCTCGATGACTTACGAGTTTCTTGTCACGAGGGAACTCGAAGGCTCGCTAGTCAGGGTTGCTTGTACGACTTTTCAGGAGAGCGCGGGATCTAGCCATGCCCCGGGACCCCTGTGTTTGCTCATCCAAGTTGTACGGATTTTTTCTGAGCCAACACTGTCAATGCGCCGTGCCGAGCCAGCCCTCGTCCTTCAGCCGGTGCCACGCAGCGCCAATGTGCTGCGGCCGCATCAGCTGGCGCTTGCGGTCGTTCCATGCGTGAACCGCTGCGACCGCATCGTCTAACGACGCCACACCCGGCTCGCGTGTGGCCACCCAGTGCACCGACGCCAGCAACTCCATGCCGTATGACGACTGATAGCCCTCGATCAGCCGCCCCACCCGGGCCACCTGTCCGGCAAGCGTTGCGTGCGACTGCTCCGCAATGAAGGCTTCGGCTTCAGCCAAAGCGTCATCAGTGGGTTCGATCTCGGCCTCGACTACGCCATCACCCAAGCCACGGATGAAGTGGCCCTCCATGGTGTTCAGCGCGTGGCGCAGCGTGTCGCAGTAGGGGCCGTAGTGGTGCTTCACGAAGGCACGACCCCAGGGC
>JACCDR011755055.1_pt1 | contig 11927 bp, 19 predicted proteins | sample 7446431 | NCBI WGS metagenome assembly JACCDR01 (sample SAMN15323443, study PRJNA562643) | freshwater metagenome | isolation source: river surface water | place: USA:Blue River Watershed | collected 2017-08-17
ATTCCGTGGTTGCCCGTCCGCTTGTTCCCGTGGTTGCCCGTCCGCTTGTTCCCGTGGTTGTCGGGAGCTAGATTCCGTGGTTGTCGGAATCTTGATTCCAGCATACCCGAGTGCCAATAGCAGTTTCTCGAGGTCTAAACGGTACTCGAGTTTTGCCGGAATACCGCATCGGCGTTCCTCCAACAAACCAAGCTGTTTAAGTCGTTTTCGGGCTGTGACCTGCATGTCGTCGGTTAGACCAGTCTGAGCCTGCAATTCGGTTTGTGTGTCCCAAAACCAACCACCTGCCGTTGTGCTGCGTCGTTGCCAATACAAAAATTGACCCAGTAAAATTGCTGCTGATGGACCAAGCGTTGCCACAGCTTCGGGGCGTACCAGCACTACACGTTGTCCACCAAACCCATCTAAAATTGCCCAAGCAAGTTCGGTGGTCATGCGTCACCCCAGAATTCTTCCCGCTCGGCTTGGGTCAAAGTTTCTTTGATGTCAGCAAACAATTCTGTGCTTTTATCCAAATGGAATTTTGCCAACAAGCCGTTGATTTGCTGCTCGAGAATCGTTTCGTTGTAGTCATTCTCGAGTGCCGTTTTTACGTGTTCGATGATAATTTTTGCGTTCATGGCGCTCCAATCTGGTCGTGCTTTTTCTCGAGCGCCGTACAGACCGCCCAAGCGTCTTTTTTGTGTAACTGGCTGGTATGCGCCACCGTTTGTCCCAATACCTCACTGGCAAACTCACGCAGCTTCTCGTGGCGGGCGTTGGTGTCCAAGGAATGCCAGACCACACCCGCCAACTGGTGCAAGCGCCTTCTGGTGTTGTCTGGGGTGCGCTCATGCTCTGGCACGGACTCATGGGGATAAATTCCTATTCCCCTAAGCTGCTCGGGATTTTTTTTGGCTTGTGCTGCTTTACCGAGGTCTTCAAAACTGACCTCGGTGGTTATGGGCGTTTTCCACGGCTCGAGTTCTGGGTAGACCTCGAGTTTTGTTTGGGCGGCTCGTACATCGGCAGCAGTAGCATCAAGTCTGGTGGCTTCTTCGCGCATTTTTTGGGCGCAAAGCTCAAGGAAATTGGCGAAAGCGGTTAAGCCTTTCACTCGCTCCACCCCCATATTTTGAGAGAGTCCGGAGTGTTTGTTTGAGCATGAACCAATTCCACTGAAAAGCCAAATTCTTGCAAACGGTCAGACAGCCAATCCACATATTCCTGCCCTTCGGATTTGTTTTTGAGGTTGTGAAACACTTCGCGGTTTCCAGCTTTAGCATTCTCAAGAATCTGTGCCTTGACCTTATCTAAAGCTCTCTCCCAGCCATCGAGTTTTTGAATTGTGGCTTGGTCATAGGCAATCACGCACTGTTGCAAAAAAGACAGACTCATGCCGCCACCCCATGTTTTTGTGCTGTTGCGGTGATGCTGTTCAAAACTTCCTGCGCGTCCTCAGTGTGCAGTTTCTCCAAAGAAGTCACGCGCATATTAAGAATCTTGCTTGCAGCATCTGTTAAGCGCTTTTTCAGTGCATCGTTTTTAAGCGGGAACAGGCGCTCACCAATCTCGAGCAGATACCCCATTTGTTCAGTTGTAGTGCGGTCGCTCTCTGGTACATCAGCGTGTTGATAGGGCGGTAGTTTCTCGAGGGCTGGGTCTGGTTGGTTTTGTGGCTTTCTCGAGCTTGTGGGTGATGGCAATTTGGAAGCTGGGGTGAGATTGGCACGCACTTCGTCAGCAGGTGGCACAGGCGAATCTACAGGGTTTTCGTCAGGGTCGTCTGTCTCGAGTTCCAGTGCAAATTGAGTGCCGTAGCCAAGCAGCGCCAATGCCCTACCAATCGCACCAGTCTCGGCTTTCTCGAGGTCGCCACCAGCAAAGCCGCTCGAGGTTTTGTGTCCAGTGGCACTACGAATCACATCGCCATTTTCGTCCAAGAATGCCACACGAGCCATGACGGTGATACCTTTGGCACCTGCTGGGGTCGGTACAACCTCGCTGTGAATTGTGTACTTGGGTTGCTGTTCACACAGCCAGACTAAGCGCCATTTGACCTCGAGATAGTCCTTGTTGCCTTTGGACTTCGTGAGGTGTTCCTTTGGGTCGAATTTCGTGCTAATATCCATCACATCCTTTCCATCAAGGGCTTACCCGCTTGCCAGAGCGGGTTTTATTTTGTCTGGCGACGCAAAAAGTCTTCGACCTCGAAATCTGGAATTTTGCGCCACGGGCGGCGACCGTGCAAATTGGGGCATGACAGGCTGGCGACATGGCGAATCTCACCAGCATCGAGCAGGGCGTGGATTTTTTTAACGCTCACACCAACGGCTTTGGCAAACTGGGCTGGGCTAAGGGTTCGGCGTTCCATCGGTTTCCCCTTCGGCGACTTGAACCAATTCGGATGGGCGAACGCCTAAACCAAGCGCGATTTTTTGAATCGTACTAAAACGCAAATCGCGTTTACCTTTCTCGATTTGTGAAATCTCGCTTTGCGTGACTCCTGTCAGGATTGCCAAATCTGTGGAGACAAGACCCTGCTCGAGCCGAATTTTCCTAATGGCTTGACCAATCTGCATAAATCTATTATATTACTAATCGCTTAATAAATCAAGTATTACTAAATAAATAATTGAAGCAATACCTTATCACTTAATTTACTCTAAAAGTTTGCCACGGCAAAATGTGTGCCATGACCGACACAAGGGACCGAGGGCGACCCGTGGGAAGTGGCAATGTGGGTAAACACATTAGGCAGGGACAGGCGCTGCGCGAACGTCGTGAGACGCTGCCAGACAGCACCGTTAAGGAACGTTCACAACGTAGTTTCTCGAGTCGTTTGGGCATTTCACAAGCCTTTCTAAGCCGCCTTGAAAACGGGCATGAACCCATTTCTGGCTATGGTCTCGAGTGGTTTGAACGCTACGCACCGTTTTATAAGTGGACGGTGGACGAAATGCTGTCCGCTCTTGGAATCGAGTATGCCAAAAGCACCCGTACCGTTTTGGACAGCGAACAATACAAACAAGTGGGCTTTATCTCTAGCGCCGAAAATTGGCTGCTGTTGCCGATACGCGACATTGCAGCGGCTGGCAATGGTTTGCCCGTGTCCGAAGATTCCTACGATTTTGGTATGGTGGCGGTGCCAAAAACTGTTGCTCGACCAGGCATCGAAGCGGTGCGTGTGACTGGTGACAGCATGACCGTGGGCAACACCGACACCGACATCCGAGACGGCGATGCGGTGCTGGTGGATACCCGAGACACCACACCTCGAGACGGCAAGGTTTATGTAGTGCAGCTTCCGAGCATTGGCGCAGTGGTCAAACGGGTGCGACTGTACGGCGAACCGTTCACGGGTGCGTGGTTGGTTTCGGATAACAACCGCTATCCGCCGTTTGTGGCGGATGAAGCCGTAGTGATTGGGCGTGTGTTCGATGTGATTCCCAAGCGGCGGGGTGTGTGATGCCAACCAAAGCACAAGCCAAAGGGCGGACATATCCAACCGCCAAAGAATGGCGCGAAGAAAAAGGAATGGTGCAAGTAAACGCACAAGTCACTCCCGAGCAGCGCAAAAAACTGCGAATGATTGCGGCGGCTCGAGGCAGAACCATTTCTGAACTCGTTGCCGACATGATTAAAGACCTCAAAGAAGAAAATTAGGTCGGCTCATGGTGCAGAATCTTGTCAAAGGTCGTTACAAACTGGTTGTTGAAACTGACGGCTACAAATCCGAACGGCTTTGGATCAACGTACCAGCAGACAAACTGGTTCAAGTGGATTTTGCGGTCAAATTGCCAGAAGCACATGAACCAGTGGCAGACGAAAGCGAACAAGTGTATTTTGGCAGTTGTGCGGCGGCTCGAGCAGTAGGGGCAGCACCGCTTTATGCTGGCAGTCCAGGGTATAGGTCGCAGTTGGATAGGGACAAGGATGGGGTAGCTTGTGAATGGTTGGTGCAAAGTCTGCTACACTTTTGGCATGAAAAGACTTTCTTTGGTATTAAGTATTGCACTTTTAGTAGGGTGCGCTCCTTCGACTAATCAGATTGTTTCTGTCGCAACTGGACAACCAATAAATGTAAATGTCTGCCAGCATCCTCAAAAGGGCAAAAACCTAACTTTGTCTATTTTGGCTCTAAACTCAACTCCTACTGAATCAGGAAAACAATTGGTTGCTTGTCTGAATACTTTGGGATGGGCAAGCAAATTGGTTGGTGGTGTAGATTTTGAACCAAGTCTTTTTGATAGCTCAGAATATGGAATTGGTTTAGATTTTGGTCAATACACAAATGCAAATAGTCAACTCAAAGCCACACATACTGTTGGTATTAAAACAAAATCTGGTGTTTTAGTATCTTCGGTAAAGTTTGAAGTGGTTTTCCCATACACCTCTGATGTTTTCGGTGCAATGAATAAAGCAAATGGTGAAAGCGCAATAAAGGCAGCAATAATTGCCCATCAGATTTTGTTGGAAAGATAAATCCTCACTTAGCCCCGCCCCGCCTCGAGCCTCCCCGCTTGAGGTTTTTATTTGGTGGAATTCCACCAGTTTAAAAGTCCAAGGCAATCTGCTTTTGGGTCTTGCGGTGATCAAGCACTTCTATAATCTCGTAGCTGTTCTTGAGTTTGCCAAGCTCAATGGATTGGGTTTTCTTAATTCTCACCCGTAAGGTGTCACTAGCTGCAAAAACAGCGTCACCATTGGCAATACGGTCTAAAAAGTTCTTGTCGGTGATGACCGCATAAAACTGCGCTGAGCCGTCGGTAAAGCGCCATTTATTGTCTTTGTCAAACTCAATGCGTTCTATTTGTAGGGTTTCTTCGTAGACTGATGGGTCAAAACGTTGCTCGGCAGGTGGTGGTGCGACAAACCAAAACCGCTCAGATTTTTCAACAACTTCAACAATAACAGTGTCTGTACTCACCACAAACTTATCTATGCCGTTGTGTTCAAGTGGCTCGAGAACTTTTTCATAACTGCGGCGCAGTTCATAGTCTTTCAAGAGTTCAAAGACAGCCTCTTCAACAATCAGCATTTCGTCATCCACATAAATTACAACAACGCTGTCCTCGAGTGTAAAGCGGCTGATTTTACGCCCCTTGAGCCACTTGATGGCTTGTAAGACACCTTGCTTGCCATCTTTAGCACTCAATCCCAAAAACGCCAAAATGGTCACAGCAGCCGTGATTTCTTTGCCAGTCAAAAAGTCAATCACTTGGTTGTAGATGGTCTGAACAGTGCTAAAATCTATGGCAACAGAACCAGTTTTTAGCGAGCCGCGCACATTGACAACCACTTTGGTTTGTCCGTGGTTCAAAACCCGATTGGCATTCTCGAGCAGTTCGCCTACGGCAATCAGGGCAGGCGCAAGTAGCTTGACATCCATCTCGTGGTTGACAAGACCCTCCCCATCATAGGTGATGCGAAAATGTTCCATGCCAAAACTATAACCGCTTTTGCGTGGTCATGTGTCGGGTTGATTTATTTAGTGATAACTGATAAAATCAAAAGCGGAGGTTAGTCATGTCAATCCAAGAAAAGTTAGAAAACGCCTTGAGCGATGCAAAATTCCAAACCGATGCGGTCAATTCCGCACTACGCGATGTTCATCTTGCCGATAGTAATGCAAAGCCAAATGCCTTGGTCGTTCTGGAGCAACAAAAAAATCTACTCGAGCAGGCTCGTCTTGAGGTTAAAGCGTACCAAGCTATTTTGTTGGTGACGGGTGGTGGTGATAATGCAGCCGAGTAAATATCAGCAAGCTGTGTTTCAGGCATTTTCTTCACTTGAAAACGGTCAATCCATCCAAATCAATGCAGTTGCAGGCTCAGGCAAAACAACCACACTGGTCATGCTCTTAAAGCAGCAACCTCAGCATCTTCTCGAGCAGACGTTGTTTTGTGCTTTCAACAAAGAAATCGCCAAGGTTCTCGAGGAGAAAGCCCCTAAGGGTGTGACTGTTAAAACCATCCACGGGGTTGGCTACGCGGCACTGGCGGCGCACTTGGGTATTAAGCTAAACCTCGAGAACCGCAAATACCGCAAAATCATTGACCACTATTTTTTGAGTCTGGGTTTGGTTGGTGAAGCCGCCAAAGCCAGATACCCCAAGTTTAACGAAGCCAAAGATGCACTGCACAGCTTGGTGCATTTTTCTCGAGTCACCCTTTGCCCACTGGATCGGGTCAGCATCCTCAAGATGTCGGTCGAGTACGACATCGAGATGCCCGAATCCGAATTGATGCTCGAGGCGCTGCCGCGTCTGCTGGAACTGGGCAACAGTAGTCTCGAGTTTGGTCCGCGCAAAATGATTGATTTTGACGACATGGTGTATTTGCCTTGTTTTTTGGATTTAACCCCCAAGCAATACGGTGCGGTCATGGTAGATGAAAGCCAAGACCTGTCCAACGCCCAACTCGAGTTGATTATGCGAAGCCGCAAACCAACAGGACGCATGGTTTTTGTGGGCGACCCATTTCAAGCGATTTACGGGTTTGCTGGTGCGAACTCAGATTCTTTTGACCGAATTACCGCTCGAACCAATGCAATACAACTGCCACTCTCAATTTGCTACCGATGCGCGGGTAAGGTAATTGAAACCGCCCAAAAAATTGTGCCGCATATTGAAGCCCGCCCGGATGCGCCAAGCGGAATTGTTCAGACAGTGCAGGAAGTCTGGTTTACGCACCAAGTTACGGAGCGCGACATGGTGCTGTGTCGTGTGACCGCTCCGCTCATCAGTATGGCGTTTTGGTTAATTCGCCAAGGCAAACGCGCCAAAGTCAAAGGGCGCGACATCGGTACACAACTATTAAAAGTCACTGACGAAATCTCGAGCAGCAAGGGCGTGACTTGGCAGAATTTTACCGATGCGGTTTGGGATTGGAATGCCACACAGGTCAAACTCGCCATGAAGCGTACCGATAATGAAGCCCTGCTGATGAACATTGAAGATCGTACCGAGTCGGTATTGGCAGTCTATGAAGCTGCCAAACGCAATGGTGCAAAGACTTTTGAGGAATTGCGGGCGTATTTACAAGACTTATTTGCCGATAACCACGAGCGTGGCACAGTCCTGCTTTCCACCATCCATCGCAGCAAGGGGCTAGAAGCCGAGCGCGTGTTTTTGCTCTGCCCCGAAAAGTTGCCCCATCCGATGGCAAAGAGCGCCAATGCCAAGGTGCAGGAAAAGAACCTTGAATATGTGGCAGTTACTCGAGCCATGAACGAGTTGTACATCGTTGAAACGCCTGGCACAACCCAAGCTCAAGCTACGGCAGTTACAACCAACCCAGAGCAACCCACCTTGGCATTTGCATAGGGGAATAGGAATGAAGCAAGGTAATAAACCACTCGAATATGCAAATCGTAGATCGCTGACCTATACCAAACTGCTTGAGCAGATTGCTCGAGACGGGATTGACCACATCAAAGTCTTGTCAGCGTTTATGCGGTTTGGGGCGTGTGTGATGTGCGGACCGGATTTGAGGCATCAGCAGTGGTATCAAGCGGTGTGCGCTCGAGTGCCAAGCGCACACCGCATGTTGCGTGTACCACACCGCGAAGAGCAGTACATTGCCGAAGCTAAACTCTGGAAAAAAGAACACTTGGTGCTTTTTGGACAGGCATTTGGGGCAATGGTGCTGGATGCCGAAAATAACCTTTATGATGATGTGCTTGGACGCGTTTATATGGAATGGTCGGGGAGTGGTGCGAAAAAACATGGCGGCGAGTTTTATACACCGATTGAGCTTTGCTACATGATGGCAAAATTCACGTTGAGTGAAACCAGTTTTGAAAAGCCAGAACCTGAAGCTCTGATGGACAATGCCTGCGGCTCAGGCAACATGATGCTGGGGTCAATTCGGGTAATGCACGAGGATTTAGGTTTGCCTTCGACCCGTTGCCAGTGGTGGTTGCAAGACATCTCAAGCATCGCCTGTGATATGGCGTTTATCAACTGTTGTTTGTACGGTGTGCCTGCTGTGGTGGTTCGTGGTAACAGCTTGGTGGATGAAATTCGAGAGTACCATTACACGCCTTGGTACCCAGTGGCACATGGGACATTGAATCCAGTATTAGAACAAGTTGAAACTCAGGAGCCGTCTGTGCCAACGATACCAGCCAAACCAAATAAGAAACTCGAGCGGATTTTGCACAGTCAAAATCCGCTTTTTTCTTTGGGCGAAAAATAGGTAACTGTGGTACAACTGTGGTACTCAAAGCAAAAACCAGTTCATATGACAAAATCAACAAATAAAAGAACCCCGCTTATCACGGGGTTCTTTTTTGGCAGGGCGTGAGAGGCTCGAACTCCCGACCTAAGGTTTTGGAGTTTCAGAAATTATTATATCAGTTATCGCTAAATAATTCTAAATGTGTCAAGCACGATAAATTTGACTTTTTGACAAACTCTTTTGATCACTTTGACCATTTCTAATTGTGGTACGACTGTGGTACTTCTTTTTTAGCAGCTCGTCGTTTTTGCAAATTAAACCCTGCCGCCTGTGTTTCATCTTCAAAAACACTGCGGTACAAATCCAAGGTGGTGCTTGGACGAGAGTGGCGTGCCAACTTGGACAGCACGCTGGCTTCCATCCCATCACGCCCTCGAGCCGTGATGTTGGTGTGCCTGCACGCATGGCTGGAAAAGTGTCGTACTGTCACCTCTGGCGTGTGAGGTATGACCAAATCCTCGAGTTGCTGTTTGGCATCCCCAGTTGCTACTGCCACCGCCCCTACTCGAGTCCAAAAAACACTGAACTGACCATTAGCTCGAGCATTGTTTTGTGCCCGAACCCAATGTAGGTTTTCCTTGTACTCACCTCGGTAGCCGCGTACCGTGGCGGGGTGCAAACGGCAAACTCGAGCCAAATCCGTGGTTGACATCAGCCATTGATGCTGCTCATCGTACTGCACATATACTTGCTGCCCCGAAAAAATCATACAAAACACGGGTTGATTGATTTTTACGAGTAACCTCCGAATAGTGCGGTTGACATTGTTGGCACTGATTGGATTGCCCGTCTCGGTACGAAAAACCAAGTTAGGATTTTCAGGTTTAAGCATTGGATTACTTTGTGTACGCTGGTGTGCTTTAAGTACCTCAAGCAAATCAGGTTCAGCCGGCAAATCGGCGATACTTGAGGGTGTTTTGAGGATGCCTGGCTTTAATTTGCCGCCAATGCGTTTAATTTGCTGACGAATTCGGATCACATTTTTATTCCAATCAATGTCCTGCCACCGAAGCCCAAGCGCCTCACTGACTCGAAGCCCAAGCGCAAACATCGTGTAAAAAAGCGGGTACATCGGGTTGCCCTCAGCGGCTGTCAAAAAGGTTTCCATTTCGAGGTCGGTCAAAGCCTTACTGCTCGAGTCGGTGCGCTTTTGAATTTCTTTGTTGGTGGCTTTGATGCGTATTCCACGGGCTGGGTTAGCGAAAATAAGTTCCTGTTCTATGGCTTCTTCAAACGCCGAGCGTAAATATTGAAAAACTCGAGAGCGAACACTGACACTTAATTCTTTTCTGGCAAGTTGCAATTCTAAATCGCGCATATGGGTGCGTTTTAGCGTGTTCAGGTGCATCCCGCGCAACTGTTCAGGAATAAAATGCCTAACAATGTAGGAGTAGCTTTCAAAAGTGCTGTCTTCGATGTATGGACGGCGCAACTCAAGCCATCTTGTCAGCCATGCCCCCAACAAAATGTCGCTGGGGCTGGTCATGCCACGCCCATGCTGTGCCAAAAGCTCATTGCGTTTTTTGCGGCACTCTTCTTCGGTCTGGGCATAAATTGTGCGGCGTAAAGCAGTACCATCAACCTTAAAACCAAGGCTAACATTACAGCGCCATAACTGTTTTTTCTCCCACCAGTACGGCTCAGTGCCTTCATTGTCACTACGCCGCTTGCGTGTTTTGGCTGGCTTTTTGGATTTTGCCATAGGCGTAATTATCAATCTTGAGTGTGAGACTTGAATTATTTAGTGATAACTGATAAAATCAAAATATGACAGAACTCGAGGTGCAACTGAAAATATCCAAAGCAAATGCCCGAGCCGCCGCCACACGCTATGGACTAGGCAATGTTCCACACGGCATTATCTCGCTGCTTGAGCAACCCAAACAACCTCATCCAGAACGCTCAATCGTATCTAGTTTTGCCGATGGCAAAATTACCGTTCTAGTCGTCAGTGAAGGTAGATACCGCGCTATTCGTTACATTCCAACCAAGCACAGCGACAGCATTAAGACTGATTTTTTGGAGCGTGGTCTCGACTGGTTTAAGCAATCTCATCCCGAAAGCAAAAGTCAGTTTGAATTATGGCTTGAGCTTGGGCGAATCCTAGGAGAATAGGAAATGATAATCACCCACACCAAAAGCTATTGGCTTTCAAAAGCCCAAGGACGCGCAGTTGGTGCAATTTTGCACCACGCATGGGATACCAAAAACGAACCACGCGCTGCTCATTTTCGACTGGTGGCGGGGCGCTTGGCGCAACTCAAAACCCACACTTGGTTGGTCGAACACTGCGCTTTGTGGGCAGTTGCGTCTGGCGCAGCGCCAGACCTTGAGAGCGCCAAAAAACGTTTGGCGCTCGAAACCACCGAAACCCTGTCAACGCTTGAACGGCGTATTGCTCGTGAACTCGAGGATGAACGGCTTCGTACCCTTGCTCACGAAGCGCTGCAACACGGTCTTTTGCCTTGGGGTATGCCTGTCGGCACTGATAACTACCCACCGCATGGGGCGGTAGCCCGATGAAAAACATCCCTGTCGGCAGCACTTTTGCCCACGTCTCGGATGATGATTTCGAGCGTTTGAGTAAATATAAGTGGCAACTCGAGCAACGTTCGCACACCCAGTACGCGGTGCGGTCAACCACTAAAGGCGGTAAGTCCATCAAAATTTATATGCACCGCGAAGTGCTTGGCTTAACGCACTCTGGGCAGTTGGCAGACCATATCAATCACAATGGCTTAGACAATCGCCGCGAGAACCTACGCCCCTGCACAATTGGGCAAAACAATGCCCACATTCGTACTCGCATCCGTCCAGAATTGCCGTTTCGCGGTGTCTATGCCAACAGGCATTCATTCCGCGCCAGAATCCGTCAAAACGGACGCACGGTTGGCTTGGGGCGATTTACCACTGCCGAAGCTGCGGCTCGAGCCTACGACCAAAAGGCGCTTGAATTGTTTGGCGCGTTTGCCATTACCAATTTTCCACAGGAGGCAGCATGAGCGAGAATCAACCATCGGTAAGAAAAACGCAACGTCCACGCACAAAACCTGTGGATGCCACTAACCAAGTGGCATCGCGCAAGCAAAACCGCTTGCGAACGCGCATGGCCTCACATCAAGCCGTCATCCAAAAAAAAAGCTCGAGTCAGCACCCGCTCGACATCAAAATCGTGGCAGGTCGCAAGGCGCTGCTTGCCAAAGATTTGGCAGAACTCGAGCAGGTAAAACGCCGTGAGCCTCGATAGTTTGCTCGGTACGTTGGTTGTAGGCGGCAAGACTCGAGACGACCTTGAGCAACGGTTTGGGGCTGTAGTGGTTTTGGAGGCGTTGCAGCGCGGATATATCGCCTGCGATATGTGGGGTTGTGCACTGACTGCAGATGGACGGTTTGCGTTCAACACCCGCCGCACTATTGAACCACGCCCTAAACAGCTACTTTCCCAAGCTCCTGAAATGCCCGAAACATCAAAACCAACGATACCGCCAATGACAACAAAAATTCCAAACCCTGAAAAGGAGCAACTTATGCCCAAAATCTCACTTGATGATATTTTTGACTTTATTGCCGCTAAGCCACATTGCAGTGTGACGGATTTAGAACGCAAATTTCCCGTTACGCGCCAGTTCATCAATTCATATTTGCGTGAATTGGTGAGCATTGGAAAAATCGAACGCACAAATCCAGAGGCAGGAAGAAAACTCG
>JACCDR011816075.1_pt1 | contig 11924 bp, 12 predicted proteins | sample 7446431 | NCBI WGS metagenome assembly JACCDR01 (sample SAMN15323443, study PRJNA562643) | freshwater metagenome | isolation source: river surface water | place: USA:Blue River Watershed | collected 2017-08-17
AGCCGTGGAAGCTTGCTCGTCTAAACTTTTAACTGTGTAGGTTGCCAGTAGCGAGTAGTACGATCAAAACGAGACCGACAACTCCCAGGATAACCCAAAGTGCGTTTGCGTTCATGCTTGCCCTTCGTTGCTTTATCAGCGTGAGAGGATTCGAACCTCCGACAACTCGTCCCCCAGACGAGGACTCTAACCAGGCTGAGCTACACGCTGTATCTCTGGTGCGACCCATTCGTCTAAGAATGAATGGGCGGCCTCACTCTTTATGATGAGGTATGGGGTAATTTGTTCTAGCACTGCAACAAGGTCGCGTTGCGCACTGACTCGCCACTGCCATTGGGTCTTGTAGTTACCGTGTGCTTCCTTCTTCTTGATGATGCGACCGCATCCGGTAATTCGTTGGCAGTATTCTAGCGCCGACAGATTCGTGTTGCCGATCTGTAGGAACCAATTCTTGTACTTTCCTCGTGCCATGAATGAGCTAATGCACCCTTCGCCGTCAACAAAGCCGGCTAGCCATGCGGCCTCATATACTTTCATATCGAGTGCTGTACGATCTCGTATGTATCGACCGCTCATTCATCTACTCCTTATGGAATATCAGGGATTCGAACCCTGCTGTTATCCTCGGTGCAAGCGAGGTGTCCACCCCAAGCAGACCCATACCCCATTTTATCTGGATGGCCAGATTCGAACTGGCGACCTCGTGCTTCCGATGCACGCGCGCTGGCCAGGCTGCGCTACACCCAGGTGTGTCAGTGTTTAACGTCGCTCTGACTAGGACGGGTTCTGTAATTTGTATACGAGGGACAGACCAGTGCAACCTCTCTCCTAGGAGATATTTTAGAACCCGCGCTCCTGAACCATGTGCTCGCGGTTGGCAGAATACTTGCTGCCGTGGTGACGACCACCGGGGCGCCAACCATAATCATCGTCGTAGTCTTCCCACGTCTGCGGGTGAAGATCACGGTAGGAGCGCATCCAGTAGCGAACACCCTCAATGCTTTCGTCGTACGGGAGACCTCGCCGTCGTCGGCTGCGGCTCTTGCGGGCCATCTTGCGACGCTCGACGGTGGCCTGCCAGCCAGTCGAATCATACTTGCGCTTGCCGCAGAGCTTGCACTGAATTCTCGTGCCGAACCATTCGACGGTTCGAATAAACTCGTGGGCGTGGCGAGGCTTCTTGGGCTCTCGCTCCTTCTTGCGCTTGACCTTGCGGTAACGCTCTTCCTCTTCGTGGTGAATGTGGCGGAAATCTCGACGCTCTACAGCGCGCTCCTTCCAGTAACTCACTCACTGCTCCTTTGTTGTTTATCTTGCTAGGGGTGAATGGGGGGAATCGAACCCGCCATACCCGGCTTCACAGACCGAGGGATTATGCCTTTATCTTACACTCACCATGTATGCATGTGGAGGGATTCGAACCCACAATGTCAGAGACTACGGTTTTACAGACCGCTACCATTCCCAGATGGTCTCACATACGAAAGAATTTACGAGCGGCGGGATTCGCTTTTTACCCGCAAGGAGGTCCCGACCGTAGTATTGGTCAACTATCCTCCAGCCAACAGATCGAGGCGACCCTCTGGTCTCTGCCACGCTCGTCACGCAGCCATTCCTAAGCGCCCAGGTAGCTAGCCCTGCTTCGGAACTTTTGGAAACCCTGTTGCACAATGACCGCCCGGTAACGGGAGTACAAAGCAGCCATTTCTGTCACGCTCTGGGCGGGCCGCTAAGCCACACCCTATCTTTGCTTCAAAGATCGAAGCTACGACTCATAGGGGTTACGATCCCCTACTTCCTGTTAGACAGACAGGTATGCAGACCACTACATTAATGAGCCAATACGCAAGCAGTTGTGCTAGCCATCACACTCCCCTCGACAATGCCGAGGTATGGGATTCGAACCCATGCTACTGCTCTCACGACGACGACGGGACTTGAACCCGCGGCCTCTTCCGTGACAGGGAAGCGATCACTCCAACTGATCTACGCCGTCTTGGCGCGGCTTTCTATTCTACCAGAATACCGCCAACATCTCACCGCTGTTTAGCCCGCGGCCTCTGACCTATACGGGGTCATCGAGATCAGGTAACGCGGAGGTCTACGCGGGGAACTAACGTGTCTCCAACCGTGCGCCTTTCGGCTTGTCCTCCGAAGAGAACGGGTTCACTTCGCTGGCACGAAGCTAGCGCTATGCCAGTAGCACTTCCGGGCAGTGATGCTAAGCATGTACCTCGGCCGCTAGGCGCCCTACTAATGAGGGTTAACAACCTAGCTATACACAACCAGAGAATCGAACTCTGCTGTTCCGACGTATCAGATCGGCGCCCTCTACCAGATGGCTCGCTGTGCTTAATTGTAACCCGTCCGGTAGGGCTGGCCCCTATCTGGGCCTCACCCTATTTGTAGCGAGGTGGAGACTCGCCTTTGTTTCTCTCCACAAGTTACCGAACGTTAGTACCCCCGGCAGGGATTGCACCCGCGACCTTCTGGTTCGAAGCCAGACGCTACTATCTACTGAGCTACGGAGGTATTATATCGATGAGGGGAGTCGAACCCATGACCTCTTCCTTCGCAGGGAAGCGCTCTTGTCCACTGAGCTACACCGATGTAAGCTGCTGGTAATTTGTATCCCCCAACCAGCGGGAGGGCCACCAAAGTAACCGTGAGATGGGTCGTCGGTTTCCGGATATCCCTAGCAGGAATCGAACCTGCGACACCTTCTTTAGGAGAGAAGTGCTCTGTCCACTGAGCTATAAGGACTTGTGCGCCGATGCAGCGGTCAAGCTGCTTCTCTATCATCTACGACGCGAGACTAGCCGCTAACTATGCGGCGCGTAATTATGGGAGCACCCGGACTCGAACCGAGAATGCCAGTTTAAAAGACTGAACCGTTACCATTACGATCATACTCCCTTAAGGCGACGAGGAGAATCGAACTCCTGTGGGAGGGTTTGCAATCCTCCACCTGGGCCACTCGGTCACATCGCCAAATTATATCACAGGGCGGAAGGGCTCTCGCTGTGCAGCGGCACCTTCATTCTTTGTAAGCCGAATAGGCCGCTAAGCCCTAGCTTACAATTTTAACGCCCAGAGTTTCCAGCACACTTGTTCTGGGCAACCTGTCGTCCTGTGATGTTTTCGAGAGGAATCGAACCTCCTACGCGCTGGGCTTCAACCAACCGCTCTACCATTGAGCTACGAAAACGTGTTGTGGTGTCTCTCAATATGACAATTCATACAGAGTAGTACACACTTTGCCATTTCGATTTCCAATCTCTCTTGACTGAGATTGTACATCTTGTTGGCTACTTCAAATTCTTTCGTTTGCGGATCAAGGTGATGGAAGGATAGAGCCGCAGCACATTTTCGATAGCCACAGTCCCGACAACCATTGGTCAGTTTGTATTCGTCCATGCGATCCTTGACCGCCTGACGCCATCGAGCGTCAGTTTCTTTCTTGCGAGCTTTGTACTCTGGATCATTGGCGTACTTCGTTCTACGCCACTCTCTTTCGTAGGCTCGCTTTGCTTCCCGTTGTTCTTCAGTTAGCATATTGTCCCTGGGAGATTCGAACTCCCGGCTTCCACTATGTCAAAGTGGCACTCTGCCTCTGAGTTAAAGGACATTGTTTCCTGCCCACCGACCAGAGGTTGGGGACAGGAGGAATCTGGCTGGGGCAGATAGTTGGACGAGGGAGCTACCCTCTGTATCACCTTCAGGTCTCTGTTCCATGGACATACCCTGATGCTCTCTGCTTTAAGCTATACCCCATACCCGATGAGAGATTCGAACTCCCGTCCGTCTCCGTGTAAAGGAGAAAGTCTGGCCGCTGACGTAATCGGGCTTGGTTTGGTCGGCAGGGCGCTAGTCCTGCATTCCACTCCGGATTTCACGGAGGTCACTGCTTTCGCGCTCGACCAAGCTCCAGAGGCAGGACTCGAACCTACACGGCCATTAGGCCACCCGGTTAACAGCCGGGCACGGCTACCATTTCATCACTCTGGAATGTGCGGTGGTTCCTTTTAACGCTTGTCTACCACCAACCATTGCAGTTACTCACACACTAGGACTCGAACCTAGAACCCCCTGGTTAACAGCCAAGTGCTCTGCCAATTGAGCTATGCGTGAATGTATGGGACGCCTGGGATTCGAACCCAGAATCGCCTGATTAAGAGTCAGGTGCCTTGAACCATTTAGCTAGCGGCCCGTGTTGCCCCGCCGTGAAGCGGGGACTTAAATTCGGAAACGAAGTATAGCACATGATGGCCGCCCCACGTTTCCGCTTTCGATCTTCGGTTGTAAAAGAACTGGCCGCTTCTCACGGCGGATCACCATAATAACAAAGGCGGCCCCTGTTGTCAAGAGCCGCCTCCGCAAAAATCTGGATTGGTGATCCTGATTCAGCTTAGGCGGAAGTCTCCCGGTTCGGGTAGCGCTTCACTTCGATGTTAAAATGCTGAGTCATGTACAAGTTCTTTTCGCGTCGCCTCGCACTTTATAGTATTGCTTTGAAGAATTTAGAGAAGTCGTTTCGTGTATGGGTGTCGAGGCGATCTAGAGACTTCTCTAAGATTGTGGCTAGGCGCCCCAGGCATGGGTTTCGGCGCAGTACGGGCCTAGCCTATATCCTTGGACTGGAATCGAACCAGCCTCTCTACCATACAAGGATAACGAGTCGTGGTCTCCCTGGTATGACGGAGCTAGTCTGGACTCGTAATTGAATTGCCGCCGTTGCGTCCGTGGATATCGAGCGCCGTTTGGACGGCAAACTAGATGATCCGCGAGGTCAAGGTGGAAAATGCGCTGAGACCCTGGCGGATCAATTTGAAGTGCGACGATGTACGTATGGGTATCGTCGTCTCAGTGGTCGCACTAAATTATTTGGCGTAGGCGGATTGCCACTGGCTATCGCATCGGGTGTGGCCCACGCCAATTCCTAAATTATACCAGAACCAATCCGGTGGCGATAGCCTTCCGCTCTTCGATCTGCTCTGGAGAGTAGCCGCCGAACTGCGCCTCAAGGCCCTGCCGCACAAGCCAGAGATCGCGGAGAATTTCCTTCTTGACGATTCGCCTGGCTGCATTATCGATGTGTCCTGGCGTCCATTCCGGATGGGTCTCGGCATAAAATTCCTTCTTATCCTCATAGACGGGACGATAGGGACAGTAGCCCTTCTTGCCTGCGCTCTTGAGAGCCTGCTCCTGAATGACGTGAAGGATAGGCTTGATGCGACGCTTGCCCATAGCCATAGCCTCAACCTGAGACATGCCGCTTGTTGCCTTCATGCTAGCATCGCCGTAGCCACAATACTGCCATAGCTGAGAGACGGTACGATAGTAAGGCTCGCCATCGGGCACTCGTGTCCTTGCCGCACCCTCCCCTTCCATACGCATTGGCGTAGCGATGAGCGGATCACCAAGTGTTCCGAGAAGCCGACCCACGGTAGGGGTTCCCAGACCACAGACACTCTCTGTCCACTCGTAAAGATCAGGAGCGGCCAGCTTGAATGCTTTGACCAGGCCAGAATAGATTCCCTTCTCCGCAATCTTGATAGAGTCGAGAGCCACACTGAAGGTCTGATGGGCGGTGTCGTTCCCTTCGCGCTTAGCCGCGCCGATCCTGTTATCCATGCCGACACGCATACGCATCAGGTCGTCAAGACCGTCAGCATAAATGCGCAGAGTATCGTAGCTCATGAAATTTCTACTCCTAGCTCGTCGTAGTCTTCTTCCTCGACCGGTGGCTTAGCGTAATCACCCACGCATTCAAGGCCATTCTTCTCAAGGTCTCGTGCTACTGCGATGTAGTAGTCAGCACTAGCATTGGCACCGCGAGCAACCTTGCGAAGAAACTCAGCACGAAGTCGTAGCTGCTGGGGCGTAGCCTCACTCCATAACACAGTGATTCCAAGCTGGGGAATTGCGAATCGGAACCCGTCACCAGTGAGATTGATATGCACGGTCTCCTTGGGGTCAACGCCAAGCTCAACGTCGGCCTTCGCCTTACGCTCTGCCGCTCTTACCCAATTGCGGTGAACTAGTCGCGCCTGATTGATAACCGATGGCATTACCATGCGCTCAAGCTCGGTGCGATCAAGCTCTGCCACCGCCAACTCTGCTGCCTCCTTGGCACTATGCCCTGCAATCATGTGATCGAGAAGCATAGTGCCAAGGTTCTTCGTTGCGGTTGTCATCCGGTTACCGGCACGCTCGGACGTGGCTCGACGGGACGCTTGATCCTCACGCAGACCTTGGCCCGATCATAGTCGGCCTTGTGTGCCGAGGCATGTACCACGTTGCACGCCTTGCCCTTGGCGTCGGCATCAGCCCTGGCCACGACTGTGAAGTAGATAGTCCCTGCCGCGTACGGACGGAACCAGCAGGCATCACCGTTGTGATAAGAGAGACCGACACCAGTCACCCGAACGTAAGTCATGTTCTTCGGAAGAACATCACAAACCAGCAGACTATTGACGGGCTTCTCTACCATCACCTTGATGGTATACTTGACAGCCCTACCAGCGACTACCACGTACTTGTTAGCTTTCTTGTTCACCGTCAGATTGACAGGCGGAACAGGCTCCGGCTTTACCTCAGGCACAGGGACGGGCTCCGGAGTGGGAGTCGGCTCGGGCTGAGGAGTGGGCTCAACTGGCGGGGTTACCGGTGGAGTCACCGGAGGCTCGGGCGTAACAGGCGGGGTCGGAGGTGGGGGAGGAGGAGCGCACTCTTCGAACGTTACCTCATCCCTGTCCACGTACTTGCTGCCGCTCTGCCTCACAGCCACGACGATGGTCTCAGGCTTGTCCTTCACATCAGTGAGGATCACCTCAGCATTGCCGTAGTTGTCTGCCTTGACCTGTGTAGCGCTGAGCGTAGCGGTGCCCTTCTCGATCCACACATACGCGATGTTGTTGGGATCAACGTGGGTGATGGTCACGACCCTGCTGGAGCCGAGACACTTGTTGCCCTGCTCAATGTCAATCTCACATGCTGCCGCTGGTGCTGCGAACACTAGCAGTGCAAGGAGGATAATCCACTTGATGCGCTTCATTCAGTTCCCTTCCCATTCCATGATGTTGGCGAGTAGCTCGCCTTGCTCGATGGCATCGTCCAACGCATTGTGCGTGTGGGGATGCTTGGACTTGAGGAAACTTGGCATCTTCCTCTTGATGCTACCACCAACGTTGGTGTTAGCCTTGGCCATGTACAGTGTCTTGATATCGATGTGATTGCTGTGGCCGAAGGGCGACGGGATGCCGTGGGCCATCAGATACCAGTAGAAGAACAGCCAGTCGAATCCCAACGGGTAAGCACAGAAGACTGCTCGGTTCTTACCAGTGATCTCGTTGACGTAGGACGCCGCTTGCCACATAGCAATTGTCGGAGCATAGCCGTTCTTCTCAAGGTCTTCACGGTCGAGGCCAGAGACAGCCGCAGCTTCCGGAACGAACTCCTCAGAGATCGGCGTAAGCTCGCGGTAAAATCCATCATGGTAATCGAGGCGGTGGAATTTCTCACCATCGTGACGACCCACTGGAACGATGCCGAACGAGGACATGGAGTAGCGACCAGGGTACGGACCATCGGCCTCAACATCTACACTGAAGTAAATGTCCTGTTTACCTGTAACCGCCATCCAGTTCCTCCGATAGTTGCGTTAGCTCTTCGCTTTGATCGTACTTGTTCATTAGACTCCCGGCAGAATGATACCGATAAGCTGGAACGCCTGCCACACGCCGAGGCCGATCAGGCCCACCTTGGCATTGTGCAGGTTGAGATAGCCGTTGTGCTCATTGCGCTTGATGATCGCCATGCTGTTCTCCTTTAGTCTTTGATCCGCGCCTCAGTGTGCGCGATGATTTCACGAGCCTCTCACCACATCTTCATCTGTCTGTTGGCATCAGTCGCGGTACGGGTCTTTGATATCCGCTCCTGCCATCACTACCACGAACGGCTTGAGCCTACGCTCCACGTGAATGGAATCGCTGTGGGCCTCAAGGACACCATCGAGCTTGCGATAGACATGCGGGCTCTCGTCAACATCGCCGCCACGTACCAGCACGCCGAAGTCCTTGGTTGCCTTGCTCATCATCTCGCGAGACACGATGCCCTTCTTCGTGCCCTTGCGGTTTCCCTTGGCCATAGAGCGAGACATAATTCGTCCGGCCCCATGGACAGTAGAGTTAAATGCCTGGGCTGCTGCCCCTGTTGCGACGCCCTCTACGATAGCCGCACGGTCACCCATGCTGCCACCGACAAAGCCACGCTGACCCGGGAAGGCCGGCGTTGCGCCCTTGCGTACCACCCACACGTCGTCTCCGTTGTGCTGCTCAAGCCACGCGAAGTTGTGGTGCGAGTGAACAGAGTCTACAGCCTTAGCACCCAGAATGTCAAGTACCTGCTGCACCACAATGTCGCGGCCGGCGTAAGCGTAGCGCCCCGCCAGGTTCATCGCAGCAATGTAAGCATCGAACAGATACTCGTTGTCCTTCTTGCTGATGATAGTAGGATTCACGTCCATACCGTCATCCTTGAAGTGCTCAGACCAGCCGTTGAACTTAGCCAGGTTGAGGAAGCCACTCGCCACGCTGTGGCCGAAACCACGAGAGCCGAAGTGAGCGGCGATCCATACCTTGTCGGTGTGAGGGTCGAAGAGCAAGTCTACGTAATGGTTGCCGGAACCGACAGTGCCAAGCTGAGGACGAGCCTTCTTGTCCTTGAGATAGCCGATCCACTTCACGTCATCCCAGGCAGGATCATCGAACAGGTCGTGATCATTGGGAGTCGTAGTCTTGCCGCCGAGACCGAAGTTTACTTCAGCCGCAATCCGATCAGCAAGACCCTTGACGTTGGTCTTGCCATGGCCAATCTTCTGCCACTCATCCTCGTCCCAGATATCAGTGTAGTACAGGTCGGTCTCGACTGCCTTCACGCCACAGCCAATGTCGTAACCTACACCAGAGGGAGAGACGGCATCGTGATACGCGACCACGCCACCGATGGGCTGAGAGTAGCCCTTGTGATGATCACCCATGAGCGCTGTGCCTTGAACGTTGCCCACATAGGACACGTTGCGCATCTGCTCTACTGCCGCCATGTCGGGCTCTTCGTTCACCGCCCATACGGCAATGCCATCGATATACTGCATGTGTCTCCTAAGCGGTCACAGTGAAAAATGGATACATGTACAACTTGCTGTCAATAGCAATGACCCATGATCCATTTACGTTTTGCTGAGCGATAAGTTCCTGGCCATCGTAAATCTCTGTACGATACACGGCGATGAAATCATTCACGTCAAGACTCGTGCCGCTGGCGAATTCGCCATGTGGATCAGTAGTAAAATGAATCTGCATCTGATCTCCTAATTACAGTTGTGCCTGTGGCCGGGACGAATTAGCTTCATGCACTTCCAGCAGCGATACTCCGTGTTCAACAGCCGCTCAAGCCAGTAGCTCACCACCACACCTCGATAATGTATTCGCCAGCCGGGAGCTTACCCTGTGTCATTCTACTCCTAGATAATCGCGTCGTCGCCGGCTCAGATAGCCGTGCTTGCGCAAGTATAGCACACCTTGCTGCTTCTCTGCCAGCATGCGACGGATCGTGCTCTTGGCCATATTGAATCTCACCTCAGGAGAGCCCGAAAGCTGGAAGCTCTCAAACTTGCGAGCCCTGATGTATGACACGTATTCATTGTGCATACGCTCTCGCGTTGCCTGGTTCTCCATGCGAAGGCCGGTGTCATCCTGAACCATCGGCGTAGTCGGGTCGGTTAGTAGCACCAGGTCGTAGTCACGATCAATGGCACTCTGCAACCACGACGAGCCGAGGCTGGCCTGTCCCAGGTACTCCTTCTCAAACACACCAGTCACGTAGCTGTTGGTGTCGCAGATGACGATGGGCTGAGAGCGAATGGCCGCATCCTCGTGAGCATCCTGCTGAAGCGCGATGACCTCAAAGTCCTTCGGCGTCCAGACGTGCGCCTGTGGGTCTGGCATCTGCTCAGTGTAGAGCCGGCCAAACTCTAACACCGGCCTGACCTTGAACTCCTTGGCCAGTGTCTTGGTAAGGGTGGTCTTGCCAGTAGACTCAGCGCCCAGGATCAAGACACGCAGCGGAAGGAAATACTCTCCGACATGCTGGGGCATCTTGTCGAGGTGTTCAAGCGGAGCCTCACGGATCATGGTGCCAGAGACATTGTGCATCGTCCTCTGCTGGTCTACCATGTAGTGATCACACCGTCGCTTCACCCCGCCCATGAAGGCAGCCCAATAAGCGCCGTATGGCTCGCTGGTGAAGGCCACGTCAGGACAGAAGCCCAGGTGCCGAATTGTCGCATCAGCCCAACCCATGCTGTCATCGTCGGTGAGGCCCAGGCGGTCAGCATCGATGACGCTGACGAAAAGACGGTTGTTCACCTCGTGAGGAAACTCGTCAATAATCCACTTGGCCCGAAGCTCGGCCGGAATATCTACGGCCGCCTGATGACAGACGATCACGTTGACGAACTCGGCATGCTGCAATGCCGTGCGAATCAGAAATGCATGACCGTTGTGGAATGGCCAGAACTTTCCGATCACCACTCCGTTCTTGTACGTGGTCATGAAATGTACCTTTCAATCGAATAGCACACAAACAGCTTCGGATTCGTTGGATGACGGAAGTACATCTTCCCAACAGGACGCTCAGCCTTGTACGGTCGCACCCATGACTGGTGGCAGTTATCGTACATGACTCCGAACGTACCAGCGAACAGGGTCCTGATGTTGAAATACGACTGAGCGATTACATAGCCGCCCGAGTGGTATGTCCAGAGATGACAGCGAGCCGCCACCCTGGGATTCGTCACTCCCCTGCGAGTACAGTTCCAGTGAAGCACACCGTCCCACGTACCAAGGCGAGGACAGCCAGCGATGTAGCAGTTATCCGTGTGCCAGTTCTCAGCGAAGCTCACTGCCTTGGCGCATGCGTTCTTGTGCAGGTAAGGAGACGGACAGTTGTTCTCTGCCCTGGCTTCAGTGACTCCGAACGACAGGGCCAACATTACCAGGATCAACAACGTACGAATCACAGTGCTGCCCTCCTCTTCACATCATCGAACGTCTGGTGTCGCTTGATCTCACCGTTCTCAAAGACAACCTCAAGCTGATCGGCCGCAGCGTGATAGTCATTGCCCTCGCGAGCAGTGAACCAGCGACGCACGCCGTCCACGCCCTCTTCGTTGAGCAGCATCAGCCGACCGGCCTTGCTCTTCTTGGTCGAATCGAGCGGGTTCTTCTGCACATCGTACCACACTCCGTGGCGCTGCTGTGCGGAGCACTTGAAGGCAAAGCGCTGGGTGTCTCGGTTGACACGCTGAAGGAGACCGCCGCCCATGCCGAAGACCAGGTTCTCCGCAGAGAAACCAGCCGCCGTAGCCTGAGCGAGAATGTCAGTGATGGCAAGGAAGTCCAGCCCGTCACCCCAGAGCACACGTACCTTGGGATTCAGAACGAAGTAACCCTTGCGGTTGAAGCTGCCGCCGAAGTCCTTCTTTAGCTGGGTGAGAATCCACACCACCTCAGAAGCAGGGGTCGGGTGAGTCTTAGTGGTAGAGTCGGGACGCACCACGAACACACCGTCCCGGTCAAGGATCGCCTGCTTGAGGGTCTGACCCACGTAGTCCCGAACGAACTGGTAGATATCGTAGCTGTCTGCCACCACCGAAACAATCCCGGTCGGGTTCTGCTCCAGGATACGCTCGACCATATCGTACTCTCCGTCCTCGCCCAGGCTGGTCATCACGGAGTGCTCCGTAGCCGGCACAGAAAATGCGAGAGAGGAAAGGTCCGCGTCGTAATTATCGCGGGCGTAGATCATGGCCGGGAGCGTGTCCGTTCCCATGAAGTTGACCAGGTGCGCAGCCCCACCACGAG
>JACCDR011684656.1_pt1 | contig 11923 bp, 8 predicted proteins | sample 7446431 | NCBI WGS metagenome assembly JACCDR01 (sample SAMN15323443, study PRJNA562643) | freshwater metagenome | isolation source: river surface water | place: USA:Blue River Watershed | collected 2017-08-17
AATAACTCCGCCATTATCTATGTGCGTGTTAGTAGTCGCGAGCAGCTAGACGGCACTTCACTGGAAATGCAGGAACGTGAGTGTTTGGCATATTGTGAGCGACTTAAAATCAATCCTCACATGATTTTTCGTGAAGAGGGTGAAAGTGCCAAATCAGCTGAACGAACAGAATTTCTCAAAGCAATTGATTACTGTAAGAAGCAACAGGTTGGCTACTTTATAGTTTGGAAACTGGACCGTTTTGCTCGTAACGCATCAGACCACCTTACTATTCAAGCCATACTACAAAGCAAAGGTACAAGGCTCATATCCGTTACAGAACCAATTGAAGATAGCGCAACGGGTAAACTCCTTGAAACGATGCTCGCTGCTATTGCTGAGTTCGACAACGAAGTTCGCTCTAACCGTTGTAGTTCTGGACTCTACGACCGTATCCGAGCAGGTATCAATCCCTATAAGCCACCAGTAGGATATATCTGCGAGCGAAATAAAAGCAAGAACCAAAAGAAAACCACACCCGACCCAATCCACCCAGTGTTATTTCCAATGATTCGAAAAGTTCTCCTTGGATACATGAATCAACGGTATAGCCAAAAGGATATTGTTAGAGTGCTCAATGAAAGTGGTTATGCAGAAGTAGCTGGTAAACCTGCAGACTATAATCTCGTAAATCGGATATTACGGAACTGTTTGGACTACTATGCTGGTCAGCTCTACTGCAGTGTTGACGACGCCTACTACACAGGCAAGCATCAAGCCATGATAACCCTCGAGGAGAAAGCCAAAATAATTGCAGTGCGCGATGGACTCACAATTCGTGGAGTCCGACGTGAACGTCACAACCCTGAATTCCCTCTTCGCCGCACGGTATTTTGTGGCTCATGCGGGAAAGCGTTCACCGGTAGTTCATCAACGGGACGCAGTGGTAAACAATATCCCTCATATCACTGCTACAACAAAGAGTGTCCAATGAATCACAGGACGATTCCTAAAGAAAAACTAGAGTCAGAATTTCTAGCGTTGCTGGACCAGATTAAACCTACAGACCGCTTCATGACTTACTTTGAGGATGTCGTGGTGTTGAATCTCGAAAACGCCAACCGTGAAGCTAAAGAAAAACTAGCTAAATACGAAGTAAAACTCGATGAGATACGAAAGCGACGCTCAATGGTGATGAATATGACAGAAGCAGGCGTATACACCCTTGAGGACGCAAAACAACGTATTAGTGAAATTGAGACAGAACTAGCGGTAGCTACAATTGAAATGAATGAACAGACTGCAAATGTTCAAATAATTACTATAGAAACTGAGTATTTTAAACAGGCAATCAACGATATATCAAAGCTTTGGCTTGATTTATCACCTGCCTACCGAGCGCGGTTCCAAAAGATTCTATTTCCTGAGGGTTTAGGATATACACAAAAGGGCGGTTTTCGAACCGCCCTTTTGGGGTGTATTTACAAGCTAAATTCGGAGTTGGAAGCTTGTAACTTTTATAAAGTGGACCCGAGAAGATTCGAACTCCCTGCCTCCTCAGTGCAAATGAGGCGCTCTACCAAGTGAGCTACGGGCCCAGATGGGAGTGTTGCCACTCCCCCGGTTTTGCGATCGCGACCGTCGCAAAGCTGTCGCATATAGTACGCAATCGCGTCAAAATAGTCAATAGGATTACTCAGTCACCGAGACGAGACGCCATGGCGTCTCTGCGGTTTGTGAGCGGTGTGATCCAACAACAAGTGTCGTTCCTTCCCAGGTACTGAGGACAGCCTCAGCGCTGGTGGTGGTAAAGCGTTCGCCGTCTTGTGAGACTGGCTGGATGACATTCTCGACACTATCGAAGATAAAGTGGTTACAAACATCATCGGTGGTCTGTTGCTCGCAGAAATGGACGTAGCGACCATCAGGTGAGGTGCTGTAGGTAGGAAGCTTTTCGTGGATGCCCTGGGTCGAGAAGCCTTCGACGTTTTCGTTTGGCATGACGCTGTTACTGATCGAGAGCACAAAACGTTCACCTTTTACGGTGGCGTAGAGGCGACCATCTTCGTAGGCAACTCCTTCATTGGGGGCAGACTCGCTCGCCGCCGCTTCGTTCTTGTCAGTCGGTGGCATCTCGGTTGGGGGTACGTATCCCTCCGGAATAAATGGTTCGGACAGAGGAGTCTCACTGACTAGTGTTGGTGAACTCGCCGTCAAGCCAAAGGCAATAAATCCTGATGTAAATCCAATAATATACGCTATGGTGATGAGCACGGCTTTTTCGTGCTTGGTACCTTCTAAATTCATATACCTCTAGTATACGGATATTTTGGCTCTTGTGTTTAACGGCGAGTGGATATGATTTGGTTGATACGCTCAGCGAGCTCTATATCTTTTTCGGTCACGGCCTTGGTGTCATGGGTAGTGAGGGTTACTCGCACCTCTCCTGGAGTAATACAGAGCTCAGGATGATGGTTAAGTACTTCAGCATGTACCGAGATGCGGGTCGCAAACATAAAGCCGTCGAGATAACGACCAAAGGCAAACGTGCCAATAAGTTTGCGCTGTTTGTCGTCCAGTTCCCAATGGGTACCGAGTGCTTTGATTCGTTTTAGTTCGCCTTTGGTGAGGGTTGGTAGAGGAGTCTTTTTGGTCACTTTCTTTTTCGGTGCCGTAGCCATAGTACTAGTATACACGAGCCGTGCGGACGAGATGATCAATCAGCTGATTAAAGGTCATACCCACAGCGGCAGCGGCCTTTGGGAACAGTGACTCGTTCGTGAGACCGGGTAAGGTGTTGACTTCAAGGAAGTATACTTCCCCATCTCGCACAATACAATCCGTACGGGAATATTGAGAAAGCCCGAGTGTTTCGTGTACGAGGGCAGCGAGGGCGGCAATTTTTTCTTTTTCTTCATAACTAAAGCGACCCGGACAGAGTTCAGCCGTTGTGCCGTTGTATTTCACTTCAGCGTCAAAGAACTGACGCCCGGCTGGTGGGATAATCTCAATCGGTGGTAGTGCGTAGAGACTCTGGTCACGATAGTTTTCGATGACTGCGCAGGTCGCTTCGACTCCGTTGATACGCTCCTCAATAAGGCATTCCTCGTACGAGGCGAGTGCGTCTTCGACTGCTGATTTGAGGTTAGTAATCGACTCTACGATACTTACCCCATGCGAAGAACCACTGTTACTTGGCTTTACCACGTACTGTGGTCCAAAACTATCACCAATGACGCGCACAACCGCCTCGATGTCCATCAGATTATCTTTGGTGACACGAACATGCTTCGGGAGGTGGTAATGATGATCGCGCAGGGCGCGTTTGGTCATATCTTTGTTAAAGGCGACGGCAGAGGCAAAGGAGTTGCTGCCGGTAAACGGAATATGGAGTCGTTCACAAATGCGTTGGACAGTACCGTCTTCGCCGTATGCGCCGTGCATGGCAATAAAGACTATATCCGTGGTAAGGAGCGCACGATCTGGGTCTTTGACCCGGCCTTCCACAATCCACTCACCCGCTTTAGTCACTGGAATATCGATCACGTGATAACCCAACTCAGTGAGCGCACGAATCACTCCAGCGCCTGTTTGCATAGACACGTCATACTCGCTACTTGGTCCACCTCGCAGTACTGCAACACGAGTTTTGGTCATGATGCTATTTTATCATGTTCAATAAAAAATTGTGATATCAGATTAGGACAATGTTCTTTTCCGTTGCTTTTGGCGGAAATAGGTAATCGAGAAGCGGTGGGCTTCGGCGTTGGCGTGAAGGATTTCGAGTTTGTGGGCGTCGACGAGGGGTTTTGAGCCAAGAATATGATTCGCTTTGTGGCGGTCGTCTTTGACAACTGCCACCACCGGTACCAGAAGAGCGTGTTCGGCAAGAACGAGTTCTGCCGTGCGCTTTTGTACTTCATTACCGTCGACCACAATAATGTTCGGAAATGGCCACTCTGGATGGGCGAGACGACGAGTGAGTACTTCCTTGAGTGCAGCTGGATCGTTCGCGTCTTTGAGAGTTTTGATCTTGAACTTGCGGTAGGCGTCTTTCTGGGGTTCGCTGCCTTCGATGACTGTCATGACTCCGACCATATCTTTGCCGTCCATGTGTGCGACATCGTAAGCTTCAATCCTGATAGTTCGACCTGTTCGTAACGTCGCTCGTTCGGCTTTGATAAGAGCGATATCCTGGATGTGCTCGAGGGCAAAAATCTGCTTTTTGATCTTGTTGGCCATCTCAAAGCGCTCTGCTTTGGCCTCCGTGTGCATATCTCGGGTCAGTTCTTTGATGATCTGTCCCTTTTTACCATCAAAGAAGAGCTTTAAATGGCGAATTGTGCGATCGTAAAGGGCTTTGTCCGCATGATTGGGATACAGACCAATCTGCCGATTAAAATCGACTTTACCGCGGGCGAATTTCGTCCGCTCGAAGCCCACTGGCTCTTTGGTATCATAGAATTGAAAAAGTTTCCGGACAATTTTGAGGGCTTCACGCAAGAGTCCACCGCTCGGGAAAGGACCAAAATGGTACTTTACTTCCCGCTCGGTAAATTTTTCGGTGAGATCTTTGCCACGAACAACGAGGACTCTCGGCCACTCTTCATTGGTTATTACAAGGTGGTTGTATGACTTGTCGTCTTTACTGCGGGTGTTGTACCGTGGTTTGTGTGTGCGGATGAGGTTTGTTTCAAGAATCAGTGCCTCTAGTACACTTTCGGTCTGTGTGACTTCGACTGTTGTTGCTTCAGCCACCATATTCTCGATGAGTTCCGAACGCTTTTCCTTGATGTCGTTTGCGAAGTAGCTTCGTACTCGGCTCTTGAGCGAAGTCGCCTTGCCAATGTACAGTACATCCTTGTTGGCACTCAAAAAGAAGTACACCCCCGGTGTATCTGGTAGATTAATGTTTTTGAGATCAGCCTTGGTCATTTACGAATTACTGTACCACAAAATGCGAAAACCGCCCCGGAGGGCGGAGTCCATCGGTTCAACAACGTTCGTGCATAGCGTGTGTGCCTGGCACATCACGACCCCGTGGATCCGGCGGTGGTGGTATGACTGGCGTCGCGCAGGCAGGTGGCGATTTCGATTGATCGCTCATGTTACCTCCCTTCAGCGCTTCTGAGGACTCGATATACTACAAAACCTTCTTGAGGTATTTGCCGGTATGTGATTTGGGATTTTCGGCCACTTCTTCGGGAGTTCCTTTGGCAATGACTTCCCCTCCACCAGCGCCTCCTTCGGGACCAATGTCGATGATATAGTCGGCGCATTTCACGAGGTCGAGGTTGTGTTCAATCACCATCACCGTATTGCCTTTGTTCACGAGCTCTTGGAGAATCTCGATCAGTTTGCGCACATCGTCGTAGTGGAGGCCAATCGTCGGCTCATCAAGTAGGTACATGGTCTTTTGGGTGTGCGGCTTGTAGAGCTCGGACGCTATCTTCACACGTTGTGCCTCACCACCGGATAGTGTGGTGGCACTCTGGCCGAGCTTGAGGTACGAAAGCCCCACATCAAGGAGGGTCTTGAGGCGCTCTTCGATGGCTGGTACATCTTTGTAGAATTCGTACGCTTCTTCGATGGTCATCTCGAGTACCTGGTGAATATTCTTTTTCTTGTATGTCACTTCGAGTGTCTCTTTGGTAAAGCGCTTGCCTTCACAGACATCACACTCGACAAACACGGTTGGCAAGAAGTGCATTTCAACCGCTATTTCTCCATTACCTTGGCAGGCTTCACAGCGACCACCCTTCACATTAAAAGAAAAGCGTCCCGGCTTCCAGCCACGAGCGCGGGCCTCGCCAGTAGCAGCAAAGAGGTCACGGATGTGGGAGAAGGCTCCGGTATAGGTCGCGGGGTTACTGCGCGGAGTACGACCAATTGGGGACTGATCAATGAGAATAGACCGACCGAGGTATTCGGTACCCGAAAACGATGCACAGTTGTATGTCTTGGGAGTACGGAATTTCTTTTCGAGTCTCGCTTTGAGGTTCTTGTCGACAATTTCATACATGAAGGTCGACTTACCTGAGCCAGAGACGCCAGTGACACAGATGAGTCGACCGAGTGGAATATCGACATTGAGGTTTTTGATATTAAAGGCTTTACCACCTTTGATTTTGAGTGAGCCCTTTTCGCTCTCACGGCGTTCCGGAATAGGGATTTTCTTTTCGTGTCTGAGGTATGCGAGAGTTGATGAGCCCGAGTCATTTTTCTTGGCCTTGAGAAGGTCTTCAAGCCAGCCCGAAACCACGACATTACCACCGTGCACACCAGCCCCCGGACCGATATCGACAATGTAATCTGAAGCATAGATAGTGTCTTCGTCGTGTTCCACCACGATGATGGTGTTGCCGAGATCACGGAGTTCAGAGAGCGTTTTGATGAGGCGATCATTGTCCCGCTGGTGGAGGCCGATAGTTGGCTCATCTAGCACATAGAGGGCGCCGACGAGCCCAGAGCCGAGATGTGAGGCGAGGCGGATACGCTGTGCTTCACCACCTGAGAGCGTATTAGCTCGGCGATCAAGAGTGAGATACTCAATACCGACATTGTTCATGAACTCGAGTCGTTCGATCACTTCCCGGAGTGCCGGCCACGCAATCTCTTGCTGGTGTTTTGTAAGCTTCAGCTCTTCGATGAACTTGGTCGCTTCTTTCACAGTCATAGCGGTAAAGTCGACGATGTTGATACCGAGTGATTTATCGTTACCGCCGAGATAGACACGGAGTGCTTCTTTGCGGAGGCGAGCTCCGTTACAAACAGGACAGACATCAGACTGGAAGATACCAACCACACCGAGTCCGTTACACTCTGGACAGGCCCCGTACGGTGAGTTAAATGAAAAGAGACGTGGTTCGACCTCAGGGAATGAGGAACCATCGACTGGACAGATGAACTTAGCCGAAAGCATACGCGATGAACCGTCTGGTGATTCGATCTTGACGAGTCCATTTGCGAGTCCGAGCGCCACTTCGACCGCTTCAGAGAGTCGCTCGCGAGAGCCTTTTGGATCATCCGTAAATTCGCTGACGTAAATCTCATCAACGAGGACATCAATATCGTGACGCTTCGTTTTTGAAAGCTCGATACGTTCGCGGAGCTGCTTCACTTCCCCGTCAATTTTAATCGTCTCAAATCCTTTACCGAGGAGGTCGTACAGAAGTTGGTAGTACTCACCCTTACGACCGACAACCACGGGCGCAAAAATAACCACCCGCCCTTTCGATACTTCAATACCCATGACCTTTTGGGCTTGCGCTTTGGTCGCTGTCTTCACTTCTTTTGACTCAATAGAATCAAGTACTACACGAAGGATTTCGTCTTGCGACATCTTCTGAATCGGGACATCAACATCGAGACAGTATGGTTGACCGACCCGGGCATAGAGGATACGGAGATAATCGTAGATTTCGGTGATGGTGGCGACGGTTGACCGGGGATTGCGACTCGCCGACTTCTGATCGATCGAGATAGCTGGAGAGAGACCAGATATCTCATCGACGTCTGGTTTCTGCATCTTATTGAGAAATTGCCGAGCATATGGTGAGAGTGACTCGACATATCGGCGTTGTCCTTCGGCAAAAATGGTGTCAAAGGCGAGCGAAGATTTACCCGAGCCAGAAGGGCCAGTGATAGCAACCATCGCTCCACGTGGCATTTCAACCGTGATGTCCTTGAGGTTGTGGGTACGCGCTCCCCGCACGATGATCTTTTGTGATCGATCGTCCATGTTGGTGCGAGTGACTTTCTTCGCTTCTTTCTTCATGCCGTCCTTGTCTCCACTTTTTGCCATACAAAATCACTCTAACGCCTAATAAATACAGGAAACGCCACTGCGCGATGGTAGTGGTCGGTTAGGGAAAGTATAGCAAGGAATAGTAAATATGAAAATAAAAACAATCTCCCTAGGTTTCACCTAGGGAGATTGTTGCTACATAAGGGTTTTCTTTGCTTTTTTGGGTTTGCCGGCGGCTTCAGCTTCGAGGTAGGCGATTTCGTCACGGATGATGGCGGCGGTTTCAAAATCGAGGATGGCGACAGCGTCTTGCATCTGTTGACGCTTTTCCTTGAGGACTTTGGTAGGATTTCGCTTAAAGAGCTCCATATCAACCTTGAGCATCGTATCGACAGTGTCGTCGTGCTTGGTACGGAGTTGGTCAGCGATTGATTTGATTTCCTTCGCAATTGTTTGGGGCGTGATGCCGTGCTTATGGTTGTACGCCATCTGGATTTCGCGGCGACGGTTGGTTTCATTGACTGCGTAGGTCAGCGCATCAGTCATCTCGTCGGCGTAGAGCACGACTCGCCCGTTCACATTACGAGCAGCCCGACCAATCGTCTGAATAAGGGCTGTTTCGCTACGAAGGAAGCCGGCTTTATCTGCGTCAAGGATAGCGACAAGTTCGACCTCGGGCAGGTCAAGCCCTTCACGAAGAAGGTTAACACCGACCAAACAATCGAACTTCCCTTTCCGGAAGTCGGTAAGGATCTCAATGCGCTCAAGGGTCTCGACATCACTATGGATGTACTTGGTACTAATTTTACGCTCAGTAAGAAACTCGGCCAGGTCTTCGGCCATTTTCTTCGTAAGGGTGGTCGTGAGGACGCGGGCACCACCTGCAATGACCTTCACGGCTTCTTCGATGAAGTCTTTGATTTGGCCAGGATAGGCACCTTTCTCAGTGACCGGGCGCATATCAATGAGCGGATCAATCAGTCCGGTTGGGCGAATGATTTGCTCGACTACGTCACCCTCAGCGACACAGCGATTGATGTCAACGCCACGGAAGTACGCTGCCTGGCTCTCGCCAGCACTTTTACTCTTCTTGGTGTCGGCAATAGCGCCACTCGGACAACAGTGTTCAAACTCGTACTTACCAGGAGTGGCTGAAGTGTATATACATTGCCCGACTCGTCCTTCAAATTCATCGAACTTGAGCGGACGGTTATCAACAGCGCTTGGAAGACGAAAGCCGAAGTCTACTAAAGTGTCCTTACGACTACGATCGCCAGCGTACATGCCCCCAATCTGTGGGAGGGTGACATGAGACTCATCAATGATGGTAAGAAAGTCTGGCGTGCCGTCTTCTTTGTGCGGAAAGTAATCAAGGAGTGTATAGGGTGCTTCACCAGGCTTGCGTCGATCAAAATGCCGTGAGTAATTTTCTATACCATTGCAATAGCCCACCTCACGAATGAGAGCGAGATCATGCTCGGTGCGACGACGGAGGCGTTCTGCCTCAAGGAGCTTCCCTTCTTTCTTAAACTTCGCTAGCTGCTCGGTCAATTCGAGCTTGATGTCTTCATAGGCGACCTTACGTTCATCTTCTGGAGTAACGAAGTGCTTAGCAGGGAAAAGGAAAAATGCTTCGGGTTCGTCGATGATGGCTCGAGTCACCGCATCAATCTTAGTGATTGACGACACCGTAGCACCTTGGTAGCCGAGGCGAATAATCACCCGCTCATTTGTCGGCATGAGTTCTACGGTGTTACCGATAGCACGGAATTGTCCTGGGGTCAGGTCAGCGTTGGTGCGCTCGAAGTACATATCAATCAGCAGGCGAAGCATGTCAGTGCGAGTAATTGGAAAACCACGCTCGATTTTTTTGTGCTTTTTCTCGTACTCAGCTGGTGAACCTAGACCGTAGATACAAGACACAGAGGCCACAATAATCACGTCAGGGCGAGTGAGGAGTGCTTGTGTCGAGGCGTGACGTAGACGATCAATCTCTTCGTTGATCTGAGCCTCTTTCTCGATATAGGTATCTGAGGTCGGCATGTAGGCCTCAGGCTGGTAGTAGTCGTAGTATGAGACGAAGTAGTGGACGGCGTTATGTGGGAAGAAATCACGATATTCTTGCGCCAACTGAGCAGCGAGAGTCTTATTGTGGGCGATCACGAGCGTAGGCTTCCCTATCTGCGCAATCACATTCGCACCAGTAAATGTCTTGCCCGAGCCGGTTACACCAAGAAGCGTTTGATGACGTTTGCCAGCACGAATCCCCGCCACGAGACGTTCTATGGCCTGTGGCTGGTCTCCAGCCGGAGTCTTTTCGGTTGAGAGTTGAAATTGCATGCCTTTGAGTATACCGTCTTTGGTCTCTGTTCACAAAGTTCGAGGAAAGACCTCGAACTTGATATAATGATTTATGTCTTCGCGTATTGACGCTTTTGCTCCAGGTGAAATCTACCACTGCTACAATCGAGGGGTAGATAAACGGACTGTGTTTGAAGATCAGCAGGACTATATTTATTTCCTAAAGATGATGCGACATTTTAATACTAGTAAAGTATTAGGAAAATTGCGCCTACAAGAATCACAGGAGCCAATCAATCCTCCGGTAACACTGCTTTCGTACTGTATTCTTCCAAACCATTATCATATTCTTCTCCGCTGTAATGATGTTAAAGGTGGTGTATCAAAATATCTCCAGCGGATTGGAGGAGGATATACTATGTACTTTAATAAAAAATACCAAAGAAGTGGGTCATTGTTTCAGGGTAAGTTCAAGTCAAAACTGATTGATTCTGATGCTTATTTGAAACATATACTGGCATATGTTCGTTACAACAATATTGTACATGACATATACGATAGCAAACTGTTTAGAACTGGCATAAATACAAAGGACGACCTAGTTCGAGGTCTTTCCTCGAACTTTAACGAAGAACATATGAAAGAAATCGTTGAAATCATTAAGGAAATGAGAAGTTCGAGGAAAGACCTCGAACTTTAAGTGGAGAGAGGTACTGAAATTACAAAAGTACTCGCTCAAGAGTGGTCATAGCCATGAGGAGTGGTACGAGGGCGCCGATGAGCGCAAACAAGCGACCCGGTAAAGTGACCGCTACGAGAAAGCCTGAGAACCAAGTGATAAAAACAAAAGTATTCACGAGGAGTTGCATCACACCGAACCAATACCCCTCGGTAGGATCGACGTTAGCGTAGATAAATAAAGTCAGTCCCATTACACCTGAAACTGCCATCAGTGATTTGACTGCTTTTTGTTTTACCAATGGTGCCAGATACTCCATGTGATTGTAGTAGCATATCAATAGAGTGTTTCTTAACTCGATTTATTGAGCAGTTGCTGACGCAAATTTTTGGTGAAACTGACGATGAAGTGGAGGTTATGGATCGAAGCGAGATGGGGGCCAAGAATCTCTCCGGCGCGGAAGAGGTGGGCCACATACGCCTTCGTGTAATTCGTTGCCACATAACCAGTAGAGAGTGGGTCAAGTGGTGTGTGATCATTCACATACTGGGCGTTCCGGAGGTTGAGCTTTTTGGTTTCTGGATAGGTAAAGGTGCCACACGGAGTGGTAATCATATTACCCGTCATGACATAGATGGTACCAGTGCGGCCAATTCGGGTTGGGGCGACACAATCAAAGGTATCGCAGCCCTGAAGGACACCTTGCACAATATCCTCGGGTTCACCAATACCGAGCAGGTGCCGTGGTTTATCTTCAGGCAAAATCTCATTCACCACTTTAAGTGAATCACCAAGATCTTCTTTACTGAAACTGCCACCAATCCCAAATCCATCAAAATCCATGTCACTGAGCACTCGCGCACTCTCTTGTCGCAAATCCATAAAACGGCCGCCTTGTACGACGCCATAAAGCCCTTGCTTTTTGAGCGCTTCGTAATTTTGTTTGTGAGCTAAGATGCTGCGCTTGGCCCAGCGGTGTGTACGATCCATGGCTTCTTTTTGGTACTCATAGTCAGCAGTAGGGCTCGTACACTCATCAAAGGCAACAATGATATCAGCGCCAATGGCATGCTGAATATCAATACTCCGCTCCGCTGTAAAGCGATGCATCGAACCATCAAGATGTGACGTGAATGTTACTCCCTCTTCGTCAATAATGCAGAGCTTTCCATGATCCTCAGCGAACTTCTGACTATAGACATTCAAGCCCTTTTTTA
>JACCDR011733893.1_pt1 | contig 11923 bp, 25 predicted proteins | sample 7446431 | NCBI WGS metagenome assembly JACCDR01 (sample SAMN15323443, study PRJNA562643) | freshwater metagenome | isolation source: river surface water | place: USA:Blue River Watershed | collected 2017-08-17
AAATCCTTATTAGAAATAACCACGGAACATCTAAAAAATCATGACATTTTCTTTGCTTGCATACCATCTAAATCTGCATCAGATCGTGCAAATACCTTAAATGTAAAACAAATAAATTTATCTGACAACACAGCTTCTGGCAATTGGTCTGATTTAGCAGTAGAAATAGCAGAAAATATTGTCGATAAAACTGAGCCGATAGCTTTTATGTTTTGCACAAATCCAGTATTTTTTAGATTTAATAATATAGAAAACATATTAAAGACATCTATAGAACATCTAAAAAATAAAGAAAGCGCAATAGTAGTATATCCATTTAAGCATTATGTATTAGATGAAAAAATGATGGCAGTAAATCACGGTCAAGGTTCATGGCATAAATATTCTCAATATATTCCACAATGGTATATTAATCCCTGGCTTTTAAATGTTACTACAGCCAACGCTGTCATAAAATACAAATATTGGTATACTCCAGATGTCGCACATATTGTAGCCAGTGGTCCATGTGTTGACATAGACACAGAAGAAGATTTTCAAATTGCAAAAATAATATATACTTCTACACCAAAAACAAACGAATTTAATAAAGCATTTTAATTTTATATTAACATAATCATAAATAATATGGATTTCATACTCAAGGAGGTAATTATGAGATGTAAAACTTCAACAGGAACTTACAGAACAGTCACGTGGAGACTATTCTATGCTAGTTGTCCAAAATTAAATCAAAATTGCGGCGGTAGCGGTGCCTATGTTGCAGCAGTAACTTGCTGTGCTTTAAACTTGTTCTAAAGTATAAAGATAAAAAAATTCCACTTTTAGTGGAATTTTTTTATTTGAGGACTATATGAAATTATTTTGGAAAAAAGAATCAAAATTCGAATATGCTGGAGGTAGTAATTGGTTTGCCTTCCAATTTTGGCGAATAATGTTCTTCACTAAAATGCCGTATAGATGGAGATTCTTTTAATGAATTTTTTACAATGGTTCAATGAAAATAATTCCTTGCCAGTTGTTTGTAACAAAGATCAAGCTATTGAACTTTTGCGACAAGGATGGGCACTACATTATAATAAAAAACTCGGAATAGCAACACTTTATTCGCCAGATGGTCGCCCACAATTTGTAAGATCAAATCTTCCAGAATCTTTGGAAAAACAAGGGGTAATTTTTCAATCAGAAGATGCAAAAAAGATAATACAACAGAAAAAGTTTTCTACAGCAACAGCAGAAGACCCAGATTCTAAATATTATTTAATGACAGTATCAAGATGATTTTTAAGCTCATCCATTTTATCCGCAATTACTCTCAATTCATCAGCAGAGAAATCTCCATCAAGACAAGTCGAGTCAACATACAATTTAACATATTCGCCTGTTAAAGCAGAAATTTCATCTTCTAACTTTAATCTATAAATCTCAAATTCACTTTTTTTAATCATAACCCAAAAGCCTCGATAGTGTGTTGGAATGGACTTCCTTCTATATTCTTTGCTAAATTAAGCATTTCTTCTGCTATTTCTTTAATTTCTAATTGAGCGTTTGGTTTATTTCTTAATGATTGAAAATGATAAAAACTCCGCCAGTTAAAACTAACATCGGCAGTGATTTGAGTATTATATGTTCTAAAAAATCTCGCTGATTCTTTCGCTCTTTTTCTGTCAAATCCATAATCATCAACTAAATTAGTCAAACAATTATGATACAACTCTAATCCACGATCAGTATGTATTTTTAACTGTTCTTTCCAAACTTCTGGCCAGTCGTGCGGAATCAAATATTGATCTTCTTTAATTTCTTTATATCTAGCCGATTCGCCATTAACGCTAACCCCAATCCTATGTTTGATAATATGAATATGACTGGCAATGTCTGTAGTAACTAAAAAATGTAAAAATGATTTCTCAAATGGTGTATGATGACCTTCTGTTGCCAACATTTTTAATAATTTTGGAATTCTTTCAACTTTATCATCAGATAAATTCCTAGATGTGCTTGTCCAAGCAGAGCAAGCATGTGTCTTATCATCACCATAAAATCCTAATAATTCAACTTTATTATTCATGCTTCAAATTATATAAATTCACTTTTTTCTGTCAACCCAAAGATGAACATACCACCCAATAATTGTAGCAATATATAATTTCCAATATAACATAAAGTCTGAATTTTGAATAAAATTATTGTAAAATACAGTCAACCCAACTAAAAATAATATTGGTGCCCATATTTTATGCGTCCATCCTCTATGCTTATCTAATAGTGGAGTTATTGCAATTATAGATAAAAAATAGGCTTCTTTATAAAATTCAAAATATCCCAAATAAATTAAACATATAAAAACAACCCTATATGACCACCTTCTAGGGATTGAATCGGTATCTAAATCTGGAAACAACGAAAAGAAAAATACAACTGGAAAAACTAATGGCTCAAATCCTACAGCCAACGTGCAAGCCGTTAAAATCGATGCAACTAGCAATCCATCAATAGCGTGAGAGTGATATTTCATGGAATAGCATACAACATAATTCACCTTGTGCAACTTACTTAAAAATAATCCACGAACAAACTTCTGCACCATTTATAGCTGTTTGATCATATTTTGTCAAATAAAGAGTTTGAATATTTCTTTCTATAACGAACTCATCAACTGCTCTCTTTACATCAAATATTCCATATGAATAGTCATGGCCACAAAATAGTCCACCTTTTTTAACTTTAGGAAACCAAGCCTCAATATCTTCTTTAATCCATTTATATCCATGATTTGCATCGATATAAACAAAATCCAACGATTCGTCAGCAAAAAACTTTGCAGCATCTAACGAATACATTCTTAATATAATTGTTCTTAATCCGTGAGGCAATAAAACCTTTACTGTTTCAAGATACAAATTTGGATCAGCTAAGTACGGAATACTTTTATCTTCTGGTTTATTCCAAGGATCGACAGAAAATAATCTAGATAACTTACTATTTGTAAGTAAGTAATTTGAATAACAGCCTCCAGCAACACCAACTTCAACTCCGTCACCAATTAAACCCCTTGCATTCATTAATATATGTAAATCAAATCTACTTCCTAATATAATTTCACTCATGTTTCCTCCTTGAACACATAATATATAATCTATGAAATTACCAAAATTTAAAAATCCATATAAATTAGAATCAGAATTATGTGAAACGCTAATAAAATATGCAAAAAGTCACGGATGGAAAGTATATCCAGAAACTTCTGGATGGGATATTTTGCTTGTAAAAGATATTCAAATAGGAATTCAGGCCAAATTAAAAGATAATATTAAAGTTCTTTCACAAACCGTAGATTATGTTAATCCTAAATTTAAAGCAAAATATCCATCACCACACATAAAAGCTGTTTTGGTTCCACGAGCAAGCCAAGATTTTAAAAGAGTAGCATTTGCGTTAGGAATTTTTATAATTGAAGGAGTTAATGTTGAATATTTAGACTTTAAGTTTCAGTGGACAAAGCAAATAAAAACAAATTTCAATAATTATAGCCGTGATGCTCATTATTTTACAGAACCTGCTAAACTCTGTTGGGTTCCAGAAATAGAACCAAATATGATTGCTGGAACTAAATCGCCAAAACTTATTACACCTTGGAAAATTCAAGCTGTAAAAATGTGCTTGCTATTAAATAATAAAGGCTTCTTGACTTCTGAAGACTTTAAAAAAGAAAATATGTCAATGACAATTTGGCAACAAAATAACTGGATAATTAATAGTAAAGAAAAAGAAGGAAGATTGACAAAATATGTAAAAAATACAAATCTTGACCTTCCTGATACACTCTATCCAGAGATTACCGAGTCGATTAAAAAAAGTTTGGTTCTATAACTTTCGGTTTTACAAACCCTTTTGGCAACAATCCATTTTGAATTGCCGTATCAATCCATTCGTCTGGTGCCCATCCAATAGATTCTAAATTAGATTGTTCATCATAAACTAATCTTATTTTCGCAACACCATTATGATTAACAATGCTGTGAAACCATATCGGTTTAGGAATTTCTTGTCCACCAAAAATAACTTCAATTTTTGTTTCTTGTGGAACAGTATTCAAAACATCAATAACATCTTTTACGCTTAATAATTCAAGTTTTTTAGCCATTGCTCAAGGCTTTCCTCTAATTCAAATTCCGTTAAAACCTCACTATACAAATTAAGTTCTGGGTTGTCTATAGAAGTTATAGAGTCTTATATCATTGAAATACATAGTAGCCGAGACAGGATTCGAACCTGCAAGCACGAAGGCATTAGTTTCTAAAACTAACGTGTATATCCATTTCCACCACTCGGCCAAATTAAAGTGGTCAGGACGAGATTCGAACTCGTAAACACCACAACCTCAATGTGGCGGCTCGCCGTTGGCCTACCTGACCTTAATAACCTAGATGGGATTCGAACCCATAACCCCAAAAGGGGATCAGTTTTTAAAACTGACGTGTATCTCCATTTCCACCACTAGGTCATAGTAACCGAGGCGGGATTCGAACCCGCAACCCACCGGGGATTAGTTTTTGAAACTAACGTGTATATCCATTTCCACCACTCGGTCATAACAGTGGGTAGTCCCAGGATCGAACTGGATTCTCTCCGTCTTCAGCGGAGCACAATGACCACACTTGCTCACTACCCATAAGCGGAAAAAACAGGAATCGAACCTGCGAGGCTTTTACACCCAATTATTTTCGAAATAATTTCCTCGACCAACCGGACTTTTTCCGTAGTAGCACGAAGGGGAGTCGAACCCCTAAACACAACATTTTGAATGTTGCCGCTCTCCATTTGGCGTATCGTGCCATATCTAAATTTTTTCTACTTTATATCCATTATATTCTAAAACTTCTTTACATAAATTAAAGAAATCTTCTAATAACATATCTGACTTTGCCATATTTGCTTCTTTGCAAGCAATTCCTAAATTATTGAAATTATTTTCACCACCTTTTTTACAAGGAATTTTATGATCGAAATGATACGTTTTTGGTTCAAATAAATTAATTTCCCTACCAGTAAGATAACATTTAGTTTTAACTCCAAATTTTTCTATAATATCTTTATATTTAAAAGTTTTTTCTAAATGTGACCCTAATGTTCTTCTTGTTTTGCTTTCTTTGTTATAAGTAAAAATTCTCTCTCTTTGAAAATCATCTGCTTTTGTTCGCAATGCTTTTCTAAAAAACTTGTCTATTTTAGAACAAATTAAATGTTGACCTTTATTTTTAATTCTTCTTTCTTTATGTCTTTCTTTTTGTCCTTCTCCACAATGATAACTAATTGTTCCTTTAGAACAACCAAGAATACCTTGTATTTGATTATATGTTTTTCCTTCTGCTCTTAATTTTAAAATTTCTTGTTTCATTGAACCTCCTAATTTAAATTAGTAAGGTTCAACTCTTATTTTAAAAATATTTTGAACTTTTAGCGGAAGCGACAGGCGATGACCCTGCAAGGCTGTTACACCCAACTGTTTAGCAAACAGTCTCCTAAACCACTTCGGTTCACTTCCGTATTTTCAGTGGTCAGAAGGGGAGTCGAACCCCTATGCACCACATTCTAAGTGTGGCGGCTCGCCATTTGGCCTATCTGACCCAAGTAGTACGAAGGGGAGTCGAACCCCTATGCACAACGTTTTAAGCGTTGCGGCTCGCCATTTGGCCTATCGTACCATAGAAACAAAGCGGAGAAAACAGGCGTCGAACCTGCAAGGCTTTTACACCCACTTACTTTCCAAGTAAGCTCCTAAACCACTTCGGGTTTTCTCCAATTAAAAACTAAAAACTAACAGCGGCTAGGAAGGGAATCGAACCCTCAGACCTGTTACGGCCCTATGTTTTCAAAACATAGACAACCTACCAATAGTTGACACGCAAGCCAAGATTATGTTGTGAGGGAATCGAACCCCTTCGGTATCCACCTTATTATTTTTATACCAACTGTTTTACAGACAGCCATAAGGACCACAACATGTTAATGGGTGCAGTAGGATTCGAACCTACGAAGGCTGAGCCACCAGATTTACAGTCTGGCCTAATTGTCCACTCTAGCATACACCCTTAATTTACCAAATAAAAAAGCCCTTGTAACTTCGATCTAGGATCGAGGTTACAAGGGCTTATCCTTGTCGCATCTCGTTTAGCCTAGACCGTCTCCGGTTCCCAATAATGAGAGGGAATAGAGAGATGACAGACTAAACAAATAAAACTTATTCATGATTATTTTCTTTCAGAACCCAAAACACCAGACAAGAGAAAATGGAAATCGGTTATCGTGTAATTCCCAAAGCATTCTGGACGCCTCGTATTCTAGTAATTAGCTATGGAGAAGTCAACGAATTTTTTAGAGAATTTTCAGATTTTTCAAAAATTTTTATGGCATATAACTTCGTGATTTTGCAGCTTGGCATAATGACAATTGGGCCATCTTAACAAAGATTGATTAGTATGTTTAGACCAATCAACTAATTCCTTTGGAAAATCAGATTCTTCAAAAATTTCAAATCTTATAGAATTTGAATAACATTTTTGTTTAATAAGCCAATTATAAGTATCTTTAGATTTAAATTCTTCATTATTTCCAGTATTTTTATACACATCCCATTCTCTCATTGTTTGATAATCATACTGAAGTACAAATGCTATTGGTTTATTAAATTCAAATTTAAGCTGTTTCATATTAAATTGAAAGTTTCTTAGTATAATGTGAAGCAGGCCATTTTAAAAAATCGATAACACCTGTAAATTCAATAAGTTCTTGCGGAAAATCCAATTCATTAAAAATGAAAAATTTACGTATATTTGAAAAAGAACCATTTTGTATACACCGAACAAATGTATATTCCATTTCATCTTTATCTTTGTAAATTTGCCATGATCTAGTCCCAAACATATCATATTGAATGATAAATGCTATCGCAGAAAAATTAAATTCAAGTTGTTTCATTTTTTGATTATAGCCATTTAGAGTAATTCACGCTATCATATTTTAACAACGGTAAATTTACTCTAACAGACCAATCAACCAATTCTTTCGGAAAATCAAACACATTGAAAATCACAAATCTCTCAACATTAGAATACAATTCATTTTCTTTGCACCATTTATAAGTAATTTCAGATGAAACATCTATACCTCGATAATTTTTATAAACATCCCAATATCTATTTTCAAAAGCATCATATTGAATCACAAATGCTATTGGCTTATCGAAATTAAATTCAAGTTGCTTCATAGTTAATCTTTAGCAATTGAAAATCCAACAAACGGACCTGAAAAGTCTACAAAAACTTGATAAAGTTCAAAAGCATATTCAACATGCTCACTCAATAAATTTATATCTTTAATGCATACAAAATTATTGTTTTTGTTTAATTTCAAAGGGATCATAATGTCTATCCATTTTTCTCCATCTCTTTCCATATTCACAATGAACAATTTAGAAATATTAAAAACAGGACTAACATCAAAAGCTTTTAAATAATTTTTAATTGATGAAATATTTTTTTTCATTTTTAATCCTATTGTTTTTTAGTTGGCTTAACGACAATGTTCACATTATTATAACCGGCATCAAATCTAATTACAGCATGTTTTCCATATTTTTTCTGTAGTTCTGGAACTTTCAATAAAAGTTCTTGTAATGTAATTTGTCCGTCACCATCAAATTTGTCATCGTTTAAACTAATCTCACCAATTTGTCTGTTCATTTATCTCTCCGTGTCTAAGATGCTTAGCAGCAATAGTTTCTGGAAATTCATAATAATGATGGACTTTCACATTTCTTTCTTTTGCTATTTTATATGCTAATTCAAGAGCGTTTTTTCTGCCTTGTTCTGTATGAGCTATTTCACAGCCATCACAATCACGATCATATTCTAGCTCATAATTATAAACAATTTCATATTCACCATCATTTAATTCTTCAACACACCATCCTAAATCATAATCATATCTACAAATGACTTGTGGCCCAAACAAATTTTGTGAACTTAATTTTCTAAACATCTTATTCTCTCAAGATTCAAAAAGATTATTTTACATAATTTTTTTGTTTTGTCAGCCAAGAATAATACACTGGAGTCCTAACTTCAACAGGAACTCTTCTAAGAAAAAAATTTGTTTTTTCATCTTCATCAGTTTTCAAAAAATCTAAATACATTTCATGATCGTAATATCTCCAAGAAGTAATTCTATGTTTCATGCAATCTTCTATGTTTAGTTTTCCCAACATAAAATTATGAGCACATTGCAAACAACAACTTCCATAAAATCTATCTTTAGAAATTTCTTGATCATTTTCATCTAAACCAATTACATCACAATATTCTCTTTGGCATAACTGATTGATGTATCCTTCGATTCTAAAATTTCTAAGCATGACACCTTACTCTATATAATCATTAATGTTTATAGGAACATATACAATTGGAATTTGTTGTATTTTTCGTCCTTTTGCAAATCTTTCTGCAATAGATTTATTTTTATTGCATTGGCAACTGTTAGATTTAGTATAAATTAAAGGATTTCCTTCATCATCAACTAACCACCAAGCATTAATAATAATATCGAACAATCCACTTTGAGGCATATTCCATTCTGTTAAAGTATGGTATTTTTCATCTACTTTCACAATACTCATTGTTTTACTTTCTAAAATTTTCGGCGGCAATCAAAAACTCCTTAGTCAAAGAATTACATTGTCTAATGCCGCTTTAATCCAACCAACTTGAATTCTAGCTCTTTCTTCTAAAGACCAAGAAGTTGGAGTTTCTGTTGTGAATGTATGATTTGAATATCTGCCTTGAACATAGGAATCAAAACTTGTGCCAGCCGCATAAAATTCATTTCCACATGCTTCTGGATATGAAATCAAACCATTATTAGCAACATCTCCATAAATCATGGGCCATTGACACAACGGAGCATCAACAGAATCTAAAATCTTTCTGCCAATTCTTTTATTAACATCATTTTGGGTTTCATAAAGATAAGCTTCATTAGGATTATCTTCTTTTTTCCATCCTTCATCTTCCCAATAATTTGGAATTTCATGAATATCCATCGCAAATAAAAAATTTGTTTTCCAAATTTTCAATTGTTGAATTATTATTTCCGCTTCAGATTGTTTTGTTCCATCAAAAAATGATCTGTTTAAATTAATATTTTTTTTATTATTTGCTTTATTATTTTCAAATCCATAAGAATTAACGCATGGAATAACATAAAAGTTAAATCTATTTAAATATTCATTTGCATGATTTAAAAAGAAATCTAATAACGCATATGTTCCAACCGGTTCATCACCGTGTACTGCCCCAGATAATAAAATATTATATTTATTATTAGTTTTTGTTTTAAAAAAAGACACATCAATAAAATCATCAATTGGCGTGTCTTTCCAATGAGTTCGTGTATTAAAAGATGATAAAAAACCTATTTTTTTAAATTGTTCTAATATAAAAGATTTCACTTTACACTTCCTCTAAAGTTCCATTAATAGTAAATGGAACAATATTTTTCCAACTGGTCAATAAATTGCTCATGTATGGCTTTCCGCCAGCCGCTCTATTAACAGCGATTGTAATATGTTTTGTCTCATTTGTCGATGGAACATTTGTTGTAACTCCAACCGCCATAACAAGATCATTTTTAGCAATTGAATTAACAATCATTGGAACTTTCCTTCCAAGCCATTGAATTTTAGGGAATCCAGTAATCTTACCTAAAAATGTTTTAAATGTAGAAGGAGTAAAAGCAGGACCATCTTTGAATGACCCAAGATTTACAGTACAATGATGAGCAATAACTTCCCAAGAAGGATCAATTTGAATTCCTTGAGCACTTAAATTATCAAGAAGTAATTTTCGACTAGCTTGATCTAAAACAATACCAGTATATGAAGGTTTTTTAATTTTTTGATCGGTTTCATAAAAATTCATAATTTATCACTTATTTAAGTTCAGGAGTCGAAATGAAGACATTTCTTAAAAACACTGTATTTATAGAAGCGATTAATGATCTTTACAAGATTTATAATTTTTCAGATACCGAAGCAAAAAATCACTTAGAAGCAATATGGGACAAATTAACTCCAACAGAAATTGCTTATCTTAATTTCGTAGTAGAAAACTCAAAAGAAACTCAATGGACTGGTGCCGATGAATTAAAACCTGATTTTGAATAATCATTCAACCGGCTCGTATTTAACACCATCTATCAGAACTTCAACACGATTTGCTTTATTTTCATGTCTATTTACAGTGATCGTTTCTCTTACCGCATCACTAGCATAAACCACGTAAACCCAATGGTTAGGTGACGCTCCATTGTCAATTTCATACCTACAAATTGAGCGACCATCAGGAAGAGAACCAATATATTCGCCCTCTTTAGACAAAGTTTCTTTATTCCTTGCTTTAACTTCTGGAGAATCTTTAGTTTCACAACCAACAATAAAGCAACACAAAATTAAAGCAAAGCAAAAAATTTTAAAATAATAAATTGTTTTCATAATAACCTCATGAGTTTTCTAAAAAGTTTGCAAACTTTCTAATACTTGCAGAATTTGTTCCATCGTCTAAATAATCATCAACAGTAATGAACTCACAAATTTTCATTAAGTCCATTCTAACATTATGAATGTTAGCAACATCTTTTCTATTAAAAACTAAAAACTTTACTCCAGACGCAATAATCTTTTTTAATTCTTCGTCTCCAGAATATTGCATATCATTTATTTTTATTAAAGTATCCGATCCTATAATAAAATCAGAACCAGAATAAATACTTATTTTTCTGCCATAAGTTGGAGAATTTGTTAAATAAATTCCGTCAATTGCTTCGCATTTTTCAGAAATTATTCTCACCGTTCTATCATTAATTGATAGATAATCAAGTCTTGATTTATTTTCAGTTGACACAGAAATATCAATAAAAATAGGTCTGTTTTTCAGACTTTTCGCTTTATTAATCATCTGGATGTGGTTTTTATGTATTGGATTAAAGTTTCCAGAAAAAATTAACGGTCTATTAAAATTAGATTTTACAAGACTTTTAGAATATGTTAAATATTTTTCTGAAAAGCCCAAAAATACATCACGAATAGGACTAGAAATCATGCACAATTCTCTTGCATGAAATTCATTTTCTTCTAAAAGAGAAAATTTCTTTAGCAAATCAGCCGCAGTTGCAATTCTGCAACATTCTGCCAAAGCTGCTAAAATAAAATAAGAATTTATCCATTCTTCTTCCTCTCTAGTTCTTGACTTAATATATGTAATACTATAAATTTTAGTATAATCAGCACAGTGAACAGCTATTAAGCTAACATGTTTTTCTTTATCTTGACTATTTTTAGATAACTTGCTTAAAGAAGTAACTCCTATTAATCTATAAATTTCATGTTTTAATGTTGCCCCTCTTGTATAAGTCGCAACTGCTAATTCTAACGCTGTTTGTTCAGAAATTAAAATTTCTGGTTTTTTTGACAATAAAGCCTCTATTCCAGCACCAAATGTTACATTAATATCAACAATGTTTTTTGCCGCACCACCATGTCTTAACAATTCACCTATAGCTTGGCTTCCACCACCGCTAATAGTTAAAGCAAACTTTAAATCACTTTTTAATATTTTAGATACTATCTCATTAATATCCATAGTTTAAGTTTCAATCAAATCCAATCCAAATCTATTAAACCATTTTGTTTTAAGTTTTTGATTACTTTCTAAAAGAACCATCAATAACTCTAATGCCTTATCTGGAGATGACACTGGTACTATTGCATAGTTATCGCTAATTGATTGTTTTTCGAAAAAACACATTGTCTTGCCTTGCGGAGAAATTCCAGCTACAAAACCAATAATTTTACCGTTTTTAGCTATCC
>JACCDR011755517.1_pt1 | contig 11923 bp, 28 predicted proteins | sample 7446431 | NCBI WGS metagenome assembly JACCDR01 (sample SAMN15323443, study PRJNA562643) | freshwater metagenome | isolation source: river surface water | place: USA:Blue River Watershed | collected 2017-08-17
TACGCAATTGAGTGAATATTTTATAAGAAAAATAAAAAGGAGTTATAAATGAGAAAAACAATCACGATAAAATTAACGCCTGAGCTTCGGGCAAGGCTGGAAAAGTACTGTCAGATAAACGATAGGTCGGCTAGTTCAACTGTAAAAAACTTGGTTAATAAATTTGGCTTCTCACCCTTTTATGAAGTAAAGAAGTTTAAGGGTGTGTCTGAAAAATTGACCATAAGCATACCAGAAAGCCACTACAAAGAATTAAAGGTAATACTAACCGCTTTTAATTTGAAACTCCAAGATTTTATCAGGACTGAAATATATTTGCTCACCAAAGGGAGAAAGTACAAATGAAACTTTGGATATTCTGCCTAATCTGGGCTACCTTTGGATATATGCTTTTATTGGAGTATATGCTATGAATGTATACAACATCACAAACCAGTACAACCAAACGGAGCAATACTTGGCAAGAAGCTTTGAGAACGCCATAAAAAGCTTCCAAGGCAAGTATAAGGACACTGAAATAATTAGTGTTGCCTTAGTCTATAAGAATGTCAAATTTACCGAGGCGGAAATATGCACCCAATAATGAAAGCTTGGATTCTCTCTGATTATATATACCTAGATCGCGAAGTGCATAATAAACGTCCCCCCAATATAGAGTGTGTTACCATGCTTAGGAGTGAATCTGATAGGTGCGTAATTTGGAAGGATAATGATTCCCTATATATTGTTTTTAGAGGGTCAGATGATGTGAAGGACTGGCTGTCAAACTTTGACGCGGGTTGGGGTGGGGAACACGATTCTATTTCAGAGAGTTATGAGTACTTTTCAAAAGATATATCTCAGATCGCGAAACACTATCTTAACTTAGACTGGACCATTTGCGGACATTCAAGGGGTGGGGCTTTGGCTACTTTTTGCGCTGAAAACCTGTCTATGATTAAACCACTTTCTTGCATTACTTTTGGCTCGCCTGCGGTGTATCGAAAAGAGGGTCGAGATCATTACAACCGTTTACCCATTGACCACACTAACATTTTTGTGAGGGGTGACATTGTGGCTACATCGAAACTAATTTACTTGGCAGGGTTTAGGCATGTAGGGAAAGATGTAGTTTTGCCAGCTTCTTTTCTTAATTGCTTCACACCTTTTAGGGTAAAAGCCCACCTTCGGGATACGCTAGACAATGCAGTTAAAAAAAGGTGGTTAGATGTTTGAGCAGAAAATTTTTGAGTTAATGATAAAAATTAAAGAGGAAGCCCTAAACCAAGAAGTTTCTAATGAGGGAATAACAAAAAGAAACGCGTTATTGTATTGCGCAACCCTTATTGAAAGCCTGTATTATGAAAAACAGGAAGAAAAAATAAAAAACTGGCTAAATGAAAATAATTAAAATAAAGCTTGCATTTTAAGACTATTTAATTTATTATAAGGATATGGAACTTGGATTAAAAGCAAAAGAAGTAATCGAGACACTTCTAGAAAAAATGAGTCTCGAAGCACTGGTTAAAATAGCTTTGGAAGATCAGTTTTACAGCGATCTAATAGAAAGTACAATAAAGGCATGAAACAGAAAATAGAAGTCGGTTTAGAGTGTGGCTTATATTCCGCATGGTATTATTTGAGCTATAACGGGGATGAGATTTACTTAACAAAAAGCGAAATTAAGTTTATAGATGACATCCTATCACATATAAGTGGTGGGGAGGTTTGGCTAACCTTTACAGGCGACGACAGTACTTTAAAAGTTGGATATGATAAAAAATGGTTTATTAAATTCCCTTCTGGGTTTATGGGTTGGGAAAAGGTCGATCTATCTTTAAAAGACCTAAAAAAGCTAAGAAAAGATATTCAGGTGGTGTTAAAGTGATTAGTTTCGACGGCGGGCAGTTGAAAGTTGAAAAGTACAAATCAAAATACCTTTTTACGATGTATGGCGAGCATTACAAAGGGCTGACTAAAAAGCAAACAAAGGTATTAATAGAGTTTTTAAAACAACAAATAGAAAGCGAGAAAAAATGAAGGTAACAGAAGTAAGAATAACAAAGCTAAAAGAGCCAATGGGTAAAAAAATTGCTTTTGCAAGCGTCACCATTGACGACCAATTAACGATAAAAAGTTTAGAGGTTATCGATAATAATGGTAGTGTATTTGTGGCATTCCCTGCGAGATTCAACAAAGAAGAAAATAAATCATACCCATACATATACGCAAGCCCAACACTCAAAAAAGATATACAGGACGCTATCCTTGACCAGCTGGATTCAAAGCCAAAGACAGTAGAGCAAACCTTTGGAGCCGATCCAATCCCTACCGTACCAGCAAGCGTAAACCTTGAGGAGCCACTTTTCTGATGGAACTCCAATTTGACGAAAACGGAAAACTAACAGAGGAAAGCAGACTAAAACGGTCTGCACTCACACAAAGGATTTTAGATAGGTTGGGACTAGCACCTAACAAGCCTAAGAAAAACCTAAATCCTGACTGGATCAGGGAATACAACAAAAGGAAATAAAATGGCTTTTAGCTACGGTGGAAATTTAGTAAAAGAGTACTCGGAAAAGTACCCAAACCTCCCTAATTTAACCCTAGCAAAGTTAATTTATAGCGAGAATGAGGGCTATTTTACAAGTGCCGAGAGGGTACGTGATTTAATCAGATACCAACGTGGAAGCCAAGGGGACACCAACCGATTCCAAAGGGGACTAACTGAAAATAAAAACCCTTGGCATACACTCCCAGTTTCCGAGGAAAAGGACTTTGCCCCTTTTAAGCTCGACCTTGGCACTAATAGAATCCTTTGGCTATCCGACATCCACATTCCGTATCATAGCACCAAAGCCCTAGAAATGGCCATAGAAGAAGGTTTAAAGCGTGACTGCAATATTATCGCTCTTATGGGAGATATTTGGGACTGCCTGACTATAAGCAAGTTCACATTTTCACCAAACGCTAAAACCTTGGGATACGAATTACAACTTGTCAACCAATTTCTCGATTATCTTGCCGAAAAGTTCCCCAAAGCTCGAATTATCCTTTTAGAGGGTAACCACGAATACCGACTCAAACCATATATGTCAATCAAAGCCCCTCAACTTTGCGGAATAGGTGACTTTTCTTGGAATAGCCTACTAAAATTGAAGGATAGAGGCATTGACTTTGTAGACCAGTCAAGGATTATACTTTATGATAACCTCACACTATGCCATGGCCACGAAATTGTAAAAGGTGGGGGAACTAACAAACCTGCCGAAAAGCTATATCGAGAAGCTAAAGCAAACGCTATTTGTGGACATTTTCACCGTACATCCTCACATACTGAAACCAACATACACGGTAGGTCAGTAAGTACATGGACTGTAGGCCACCTTTCCGAACCTAGGCCAGAATATTTGCGATACAACAAATGGAACCACGGCTTTGCAATTATTGAAACTTGCGGGACTGATTGGTCAGTAAACAACCTTAAAATTATAGAAGGTAAAATAGTATGAAAAAAGTAAGTAAAACAAGGGATTACATAAAAGATGCTTATATAAGAGCGAAAAAACTTGAGGATATGAAGCCTAAATTTCAAGGTGTAATTGAAGGGTTCAGCCCAAAAGCCATTGAACACTTCGACGCGGTTCAAAAAGCATACACAAAGATTAAAAGTGAGGCGGATTCGAACCAAAACACCCTAAACGAAAGGGGAAAAAGGCGCAAGGAACCGCTTATATTCAAAAATGTGAACGATTCATATTTATGCTCTATTTTTGAGGAAGGCGAACAGTTAATGAACGGAGACCGCGACAAATCATACGGCGACTTCCATCAAAACTTTGCTAACATCGCTAAGGCTTGGAGCCTAGTTTTAGGTATCGAAGTAACCCCCCACCAATTCGGGCTGTGTATGGCAATAATGAAAATAATCCGAGAGGCTTACTCACATAAGAGAGATAACCTAGTAGACGGTGCGGTGTATCTTAGAATGGCCAATGAAATAATGGAGAGGGCAGAAAATGAAAAAGTATCCTAACTCCCCCGCTTTCGACCTTGGAGCAATAGTGTATCTAAAAACCGATACAGACCAATTACCTAGGCAAGTGTTAGCACATATAACTAGGTATGGTGGGAATGTAACATATACATTGGCCTGTGGGGTCGACGAAACAAACCACGATGAAATAGAGATAAGCGAAACAAAGGTAGTGCAGGAATGAAAACAGATATAGCCGATAAACTAATAATCAAAGGGCTTTTAGCTAGAGGTTACCCAATTACTGGGGTTGCCGATAAAATAGGATTGCCACGGTCAAAAGTTGTCAAGCTTATGCTAAAGGATAAAGAATACCCCAGCCTGAAGCTTCTTTCTGCACTAAATGGAAGGAATGCAGTAGAGGAAAATTGGACCGATATTTACTACATGCTAGAAAGGAACGCAACGATCTACGCCATAGCTGAAAGGTACTGCATTAGATTAAAAGACTTAAAAGAATATCTTTCTAAAACAAAGTACAAGGAAAGACTAGAATTAAATTCTACCTTTTCCATTCGACTAAAAAAGGATGTAAAACAACTACTTTTAGGGCAATCACTTACTAGGGGATACAGTTCTTTATGTGGTTACATAACAGCAATTTTAACAAAACAAGCGAGGGCATGATGTTTGAGAATTTAAAAGAATGGGACACCATAAAGATTGGTGAAAAATGTTTTAGTGTTGTTAGGACATTGGAAAACTCAATAATTTTAAAAAATGAATTTGGTGAAACTAATCAATTTTTTCAAATTGAATTAGAATTTCTTGGAGCCGAGACAGTAAGGAAAGCGCCTAAAAAATATACTCCGATTAGGTGGTTATATAATGGAAAAGAACATTATGGTTTAAGCCTTGGTAAGTTTTCCCCAGATTTTTGCTTAGGCGTTTTGGTTGGTTCTAAAATAATTTGGTTAAAAGATTGGGAAGTACTGGAGATAGAAAAATGCTCCATGTAATACCACTAAACGACCTAATCGAGCACAATACCGATGATTCTTTTTGTGCATGTGACCCTTATATAGACTTTGATAATGCCATTTGCATACATCACTCGCTAGACGGTAGAGAGGTTTTTGAAACAACTGAAATTTATCATAAAGGCCAAAAGATATGAGAAAAATAAATAAAATAATCGTACATCACTCTGCAAGCGACGGCAAAACAACTACCCCAGAGGAAATAAAAAGTTGGCATCTCAAAAGAGGATTGAAAGATATTGGGTATCATTATTTAATCGACTACGATGGATTTTTAGACATCGGAAGGTTATCGGAGAGAGTTGGCGCACATTGCAAGGGTAAAAATAAAGACTCGATCGGAATATGTGTAATCGGTAATTTTGAAACAGACTTTCCCTCCAAAAAACAGGCTGAAGTACTTAGGAGATTTTTAAAAGACCTTAAAAGAGAGTATCCCGAAGCTACTATCGAAGGCCATTGTGAAAACGCAAATACACTTTGCCCAGGAAAAAACTTAATGCCATACATAAAAGATTTAAGGGGTACATTATGAGTGGCGGAGCTTTCGATTATAATCAGTATCGACTTAGAGATATTGCTCAAAAAATAGAAGAGACACTTGTTCTCCAAGGTAAAAAGGACGAATGGGGGGATAAGTGGCCAACCTATTCAAAGCGAGTACAAAACAAGTTTAAAAAAGCTATGAAAGCACTATACATTGCCGAGGTGTATGCTCAGCGTATAGACTGGCTAATATCAGGAGATGATGGGGAAGAAAGCTTTTTAGAGCGCCTAAAAGAGGAACTGGAGGCTTTAAAGTGAAAGCTATATTTGAGAGTGAAGACCCAACCGAGATTAAAAGACTGGCCAAAGCAAACGATATGGCAAACTTTATTTGGGAGCTACAAAACAACGCTTGGAGACAGTTTAAAAATACCGATTATGATTATCAGAAATCTTGGGATGTAATAAATGAATTTCTAGGCCAGTATAACATCAACACTGATGATCTATGTCAATGATAAAAAATAGGATGAAAATAATGAAAATAGCAAAAGCCTTTATATGTGATCTTTTTAAAATTTACTGGAAAGAAACCACAATGGAAATTAATGATAATGAAGTTATTGAACTTGGTGGGCTTATATTAACAATATATATATGTCTTGGGTTTTTATTTTTATTAAATTATGTTGGTGTCATTAGTGTTTTTTAAAATGTCGCACAACGGTTTGCAGGTATAGAATGTTTTTTTACGGATTTAACACTAAGGAAAAAAAATGATAACAGATAGACAAATAAAAGATGGTTGTAGGGATGCTTATTTAAAAGCAGGACACAATGCATACTTTGGTAATGGGTTTGAAGCGGGCGTGAAGTTTGCCATTGAACAAGTAAAAAAATGTTCTATACCTGTTGTTGTAGGGCGAAGCGAACAGTTTTGCTCGTGTTCTTTCGTGATGATAATGAGGGATGAAAAGACCGATGTCGCGTACTGCGCTGAATGTCGTAATGAAGTAAACGAGAAAAATTGAATACAACTAGCAAATAGACGAATGTTTACGGATAACTATATTAGGAAACCATGATAAAAACTCCATGCTGTAAATTAGATTGGTACAAAAAAGGCCGTGCCAATTTAAGGTGTAAAGAGTGTGATGCCGATGTAACAATTTATATGGTCATTATGGAAATGGCACGAGAGGACTCCCGTGATAATAAAAAAGACAAAAAAACCAAGAGTAAAAGAATCCACAATTCAGGACCAGCTTGAACACTACCTTGATTTAAAAGGGATTAGGTATGTAAGGTTCCCAGACTCGCTGTATCGTTATGTTTTTGCAAACCCAATGACTTCAGGGCATATAAGAAAACAGTGCAGTGACTATATGAAAGGGGTTCCTGACCTTATTATCCTAACCCCTAACAAGTGCTATAATGATTGTTTATTGTTGGAAGTAAAGGCCAAAGATGGGGAACTATCACAAGGCCAAAAGAACTGGCAAAAGGGATTGAATGTTTATACTGGTTATGGGTTTGAGGATTGCAAAGGTATCATAGACAAGTACATTGAAAACATAAATGTCCAGTAAATGATACTAAAAACTGGACAAATAAACTATACTAAACTATACAAAAACTCTATTTCAAGCGATCTTTGTATATTTTTATAATCATCCTTCACCACAAACATGCAGTTTGGGTATTTATTAACCGCTTGGATTTTATCATAAGCTTCTAGGGCTTCATAAGTTTTATAATGGTCAAGGTTAAAGGTAGCTGTTACAATTACTCTAGGGCTGTTTCTAAGGCTCTTATAAGCAGTTTCCCAGTCTACCCCGTGCAATCGATGGGCAAACAAAACAACATCGTATTGCCCTATATCTGAGGCTGTAAAACTATTAAAGTTATCGTATAAATCAGGTTCAAACTGACTTAGAAGGCTTTCGTAAACTTCCAGCATACCCCGATTATCGACAATGGCAAGTTTCATTTAAACACCAAATAGATAGTACCTAAACCCACTAAAATTGACATTATGTAACCAATCATCGAAAAGATAGAGACGATAACCGCGCGCTTTTGTAACATGCTTTTTTTAAAGTCCATTATTTCATCAATTTTAACCTTACACCCGTCAACCCTTTGGTGAAAACCTTCAAATTCCTTTTCCCAGTTCTGGACCCGAATATCCGATGTATCAAGGTGGCTTTTTAAAAGCGCTTCCAACTGGCTAAGGTCTTTTTGTAAGGCTCTAACCAAGTCGAATAGCTTTTCGTGGGTATCATCGGTCACGGGGCTATACCCATTAAAGATAAACCATTAGCTATCAAGGAATACTTTTTAGTGTAGATTCCATAGGCAATCAAAACTAAACCAAGTGCTATGGTTATGTTCTTAGGTTTAAGGTGTTTTTTTACTTTGTTCATACAAGTTCCTTCCATAGACAGGCAGTGCTTATGGTTGCTGAGTTAACACTTTCCCCAGATAATGTAAGGGTGTCACCTGGGCCAAGTATTATTTTATAATCCAAAAGGTTCTCGATTACTTTATCATTTTTACCAGCCAAGGGAACCGATAAAAGAACCGTTCCACCTGTTACGGTAGTTCCCGCGGTGTCCATACTTACTACTGAGTTGGTGGCGTTTATATCGGAATAACTAGGCACACCTCCCAAAGTGGCGTTTTTAACCAAGCGCAAAACACCTAAATTATTGGCCGCATTTGCTTCGATTGCCACAACTATTCGCTCGATTATAATATCTATAAAATTAGTTTTACTTGCGTAGGTTGTTTTGTTTTTGATCGTTGCGATTGCGGTTTGTGTTGTTACCGTGGTTTTGGTTTGTATACCTGTAGAATATTGGGGCTGTTGAATTTCAATAAACCCAGTCCTACCTTCTACAAAATAAGCATAAGAGGCACTTTTAACAATTAAACTGTTAGTGGTTGCTTTGTTGTTGGCATACATAAAAAAATGAAAATTAGGCATATAAACCGATGGAGTGGTATATGTATTGGCGTAGGGTATGGTTGCGACTATATTCACCTTTCCAGTACTTGGAGTTTCATAATAAACAAACTGAGCGCCACCGCCTAAATATTGAAACTGAATATAAAATACATTTAACTTTGTTTTGTCTAAGGTTACGCCACTGGCTCCTGTACCATCAAGCGGATCATCCCAATCAGCCAAAGCCGTAGTAAATACGGCGTCATTTTGGAATCTATGGAAACCAAAAACCGTCCCGACATATCCTATCATATACCCATTTTTAAAATCGGCTGTGCTCCCTAATTCATCGGCAAGGCCAATTAATTGTGATGTGCTTGCAACTGGGGCTGTGAATAAAGCCGTAAAGCGAACTAATCCGCCTTGTCCAGTTCTATACTTGGCGTGCTTAGTGGTTTGTAAAATAGCTTTACTTGATGTGGTAGTTCCTGTAGTACATACGGCCATTGCATCGGCTTGTGTTACCGTACCACTCGCGCTTACTGTATTTGTGTTGATATCTGTATTTGAAACAGTATACTCAAAGCTACCTTGTAAAATAGGGGAAAGTTCCGCAAATATAGCCTCACCAAAAGCACCTTTTTGGGAATTTAAAACATTAATATTTCTAATCAAACTCATGTCCAATACCATCCTGAATTAAATTCTAAATCTGCACTTTCACTTGCATATACATTCGCGTCCTCAATAGTCTCTACACCGTCAGGAACTAAGGTAACCGTTCCACTTCCAATATTCTTAACCTTAACCCCATGTTGCCCGCCTGCCGGCAAATTGACTATTACATCACCTGAATCGGTATTAACTACCAACACACCTACAGAAATTGGTAAGTCATAGGGGGAATCGGTATCATCAATTAAGGTAGAAACCCTCAAAGCCTGTACGGCGTTCCAGTCCTTAGCTGAAACAAATTCAGCATAGTTGCTGTAAATATGGGGAATGTTACTTGAACTGGTCATAAGCTAATAACGGGTTGAGTTACGGTCATTCTTTGGATTAATTCGGCACCACTACAGATATTTGAAAGTTCAACTGTATTGCCGTCGTTGGTCCCATTGTTATCGGCTCTTACACCACAATAGTAAGTTGTTCCACCTTGGAAAAAGCTTGCCATTTCTCCAGAGGTACATATTATAGCACTTGTAAGGGTTGAGTCTACTGTAATTGGCTTTTGCCCAAAGGGGTTTGTAGCGTTGCGAACATATATTTTATATCCTGTAATTGTACCAGTACCCGCGGCCCACTCAACATAAAATTTATTATTACTTAGTATTTCAAATTTAGTAATACCCGCGAAAGTAGGGGCCGTTGAGCTAGTGTCAGGATTCAATCCCATGTTTTCATAACTTATATTTGTAGCCTCTGATAAAAGTCCAATGGGAGTAGCGAAATTTAAACCGGGGGCTGTTGCCGAAGGCTTAAAATTATTCCCAGCTCGATTTACATAAGGGTCAATGGCCCCATCAATAGACCCACCCAATGAGAAAGTATTTGCAACAGTACCACCTATTTTAGTTGTGTTGTTGTAAAAATAATTTTGAGCCTCGGATATTCTATCTGATACCGCAGCCGAAGTTGATAGCCCTGTTGTGTTGTTTGTAATCGAACATTTTTTAATTAAGGTTGTAATTCCAGCGGACGCATTATCAACCCCTGTAGTGTTGCCATCAATTACACAGTTTTTAATAGATAACATTTTAGATGCTCCAGTGGTGTTACCGTATAAAACACCACCTTCTATAGTCCCGTAACTTCCGCGAATACCGTAAGAATTGCCATTTGAGGTCAAATTGGTAACACTTGAAAAATTAGCTGTTACGCCATTTGTAGTATTGTTAGATGTATGAACATTTGTCATAGCACCCCCACCACTTGCAGAAGCCAATATACCAACAGCGCCATTATTCCTTGCTTTTATATTGTAAGATGTATCATCAGTACCCATAAGAAAACCAGTTCCAGTAGCCCTAATAAACTCTAAATTTTCATTATGATGGTAGGCTCCGCCCAGCATGCAATTTGCGTATGTATTTCCAGCATCCAATACAGCTATAGAACCGTCATTCATTCCTGTGGTTGCGTTAACCCCAACAAATCGTTTTCCCTGCAACCCTGTTCTAGTAAGCGCAAACGGTAGCGTAATTGTCTCAGCAGAAAAAAATAATGTCTCACCAGTTCCGACCGCAGCCTCCTGTGCTACAAAGTCAGATATAGGGGCCCTATTAGCGAAACTTGTACCTGCCAATGTGCCAGCACCTGATTGAGATATCCATCTATTCGACACTTTCAAGTTCCTTTTTAAATATTCTCAATTCGTTTTTGTCAAGTAAATGCCGATTGTCTTTAAGGATTTTAATAATCTTATCCCTATCAACTTTCTTTAAATTCTTAGGTTTTTTTAATGGGTGCGTTTTAACTATTTTCATATAGGTAAAGTCCTAGGTATTTCGATTTCTTCCTCATAATCATTCTGCACAAAGGAGCAGTTATCATCTAAAACCCATGTATTTTTAATATCAATTCCGTTGCAATTACAATTAATAAAGGTCAAATCTGATATATTGTCGAAAGTCTTTGTATATGCTTTCCATCTAGATAAATTGCAAGAAATAAATACATCACCCTCGGCAACTTCTGGGAATTGGTTAGGATTAAATGGTAAACCGTTTTTTATATAGTCATTAAAAGCCCAATTCTCATCTTTATATATCATGTCTTCAAAGCTCCTGTTAATTCGCCCTTACCATTGTGCGTAAATGTCCAAGTATCACTACCATTAGAGATAGTCGCCACACGCCCAGAGGTGTCATAAGTGTAAGATAAATTCTTTACTGCTACATTCGATAGGCTGTAAACCGTGGCCGTTTCCTTGCCAGCTGTGTAGGTTGGTTCTACTTCATCAAATACAAGTTTGTGAATGTCAGTATCTGCAATATGCGTGTCAATCTGAGCGTGCGAATTACTGCCTATGTTTTGTATTGCAGTATGGTCGATACTTGCTTCTGTGAAGTGGATTGTAGCGTCTGCAATGTGAGAATCAAAAGCCGTATGAGTCCCAGTACCCCCGTTTAAAAAGGCTGTAGCCTCGGTATGGTCTGCAAGGGTTAGGTGGTAGTATTCGTTTGTAGTCCCGCCTTGTATGCCTGTAAGGTCATTGTGTGCAAGTGAGGCGTGGGCAATATATGATTTAAGAAGCAGTCTAGTCTGTTTAATATCATTATCAAGTGAGTCAAACCACTCTAACCAGTTCTTTGTAAAGTACTCTCTGTAAGTGTCGAAAGGTGGTATAGATGGCCGTCTCATTCCTCACCTTTTTGCTGTTGGTATAACATCCAAGGGCCTATTGGGGCAAGTGCTTTTAGTATGTTAGGGTCTTTGGGGTCGAATGTACCACGGTTGTGGATAGATTTTATTTGGGTGGGGTTAAAA
>JACCDR012193828.1_pt1 | contig 11921 bp, 6 predicted proteins | sample 7446431 | NCBI WGS metagenome assembly JACCDR01 (sample SAMN15323443, study PRJNA562643) | freshwater metagenome | isolation source: river surface water | place: USA:Blue River Watershed | collected 2017-08-17
AAGACCATCTTCTGCCAATTAAAATATCAAGAGATTTTGGTGTCGCTGATATTTCTCATTGTTCTTCTTAGGTAAATGCCAGCAGATCCAACTTTCCGTTGTTTGGAAACACGGAGAGCTTTGGCTTGATGGTAGCTACAAATTAGTCATATAAATCTCATAAAAATTACCGTGTGAAATTTTCCCGTTCGATGATTTTGTGTTACAAAAAGATACTTTAATAATCACAATGGCGTTAATTACGCCAGCATGACTGGACTTGCTATTCTTATCATATGACTATAATACCTTGACGCATTTTTCGGGACTTAGACGTCAAAACACTTAAAAAAAAGATAAGAGGCAATCATGCAAAACAGACCATCGAACAAGTACAGACTTTCATTAGATTTACAGACAATCACTGCCTTTTCACTCGTCGCTTTTTTGGGAGCGTCCGCTTCCTCTGGAGCCTTTGGTCAAGCGGTGGACGAAGTAAAAGAAAAGAATACGGAAGAAATCGTGGTAGTAGGAACGCGAAAAAGTTTGCAGGATGCAATCGATACAAAAAAAAGAGCAACTCAAATATTGGACGCTATATCAGCTGAGGACGCAGGTAAATTGCCGGATCTATCAGTAACCGATGCCATGCAGCGTATTACCGGTGTGCAGGTGACCAGCCATGACGATACTGGTGATGCTGCTGATTTTCAGATTCGTGGTTTGGACCAGAATCGTGTAGAGATGAATGGTCGTACCATGAATGGAGGTTTGGGTGCGGTTCCGACAGCCTTATCTTCCGGCATAGAAGTTATTAAATCTCAGCGTGCCGATATGTCAGAGGGGGGAGTTGGGGGGACAGTGCGCCTCAAAACTTTTAAGCCACTAGATTTCAAGAAGAGAAAAATAGCGTTTAGCGGTGAAGGTTCCAACTCTAGCCTTGATACCCCTGGTCATAAATTGGGGGCTTTGTTTGGCGATAACTTAGATTTAGAAGGATTTGGTCGTGTAGGTGCGGTATTGAACCTGACTCGGGAGAAGCGTAATAGCTTGACGCAAAATACTTCAGTTAATGACTTCACGCCAATTCAGGCTGCAAATATCACCGTTAACGACGCAGCTCGGAAGGGCTATGTTTTTAATAATGTCCAGATTCATGGCACTACTCTTGTTCCTAATCCTGTGAAAACAACGCTGGCGCTGCCGAGCTTATTAGCCAACCCCGATAGCTTTCCGAAATACTCTGTGTATCGTCCGAATAGCATGAATATTGAATCAAAAGCCTATGTGCTCGATCAGGATGGAGTGGATGCAACCCTTCAATGGGCGCCCAACGATGATTTAACATTTACCTTGCAAGCCACCAAGACAACGCAAGATAGAAATCAACAGCAGTCCCGTTTGGTGTTGCCATTAAATGATGGAGCCTCTCGGTTGAAAGACGGTTATGTTATTGAAACTTTTACACGGCCAGATGACGAGAGATTTCTAACCGCCTTGCCAAGTAATGTCTTGCCGAGGCCTTATTTGGCCACATTAAAAGTTGATACAACTCCGGCGGGCTATAAGGATGCTACGGGAGATGTGACTCGTGGAATAATGACTAGCGGAACCATCACTAATGTGCCTGTGCGCACAGCAGCTAATAATAATATTTTCACAAACAACTCTGATATGTTCGCGTTTAAAACAGTCTACGTTTCAGATGATTGGGGTTTTGATTTCGATATCAATCAGTCAACGTCAGAAGAGATATCTGACAACTTTAACACTGCGTTAAACGTAGCTTTGCGGCCAGATGTTACTTGGGATTCAAATACAAAAAATGACATTCCTACGATTCACTTGACCTTTCCGAGCGATGTAAATTTATTAAGTACATCTGCCTATACATGGAACAACTTTACCGGTCAGCAGACCTTTAAAAACACCAAAGATAGGGAAGCTAAGCTCGATGTTGATTACGAATTTAATCGCGGTGGTTTCACTACCTTGGAATTTGGTATTCGCGCTACTAACGAGTTATCAGACCGCACGCAGTTTTCTTTTGGTCCCGGTGGGATTGGGGGCGGTAATGCTAACACGGTAACACCTCTGCCAGATGGATTCGATTACACCAAGCTGCCTGGTTACAACCCAGCTCCGCTTACTGCCGAGAACACCGTCAACAATCCAGGTTCCAGTGTTCTTATTTTACCGGCTGGCACCATTGCGGGAACAACAAAAGACACGGCCGTTTTCGCGTTTGCTGGGTTTTATTATGTGCCGCCAGCGACGGCGGGGGGGGCTTCAAGTATTAGTGTTGTTCCTGGAACCCTGCCAAATATCCAAGCAGCAGCGACTCGCTACGGCTACCCGTCTGATTTTATCGATAGTTTTTGGGGGCCAACTATAGAGTTATTTAAAGGTTCGAGTGGCGATGTCGTTAAACAGTGGTTGGGACCAAAAGATTTTAGTCGCGACAAATTTAATTACTACAGAGACGTTTTAACGCCACTCAGTAAAAACCAAACCCAATCCGCAACTTACCCTTTTGATATTGATGTTAAAACACAATCTATTTACGCATTGGGCAACTTTGAATCTGAGGCTTGGGGTTATCCTTTTACCGGAAACCTAGGTGTTCGTTATGTGCACACTGATTCGGAGGTGGTGAGCCGTAATGTGGTTCGCGTCGCAACGGATACTCAAGCGGCTGGTACTGTATACAAAGAACCCTCGGTTTCTAAGTACAACAACATCTTGCCGAGTGGGAACATTAGTTTTATGTTGCGCGAAGACATGCAGCTTCGTTTTGCGGCTTCCCGTGCAATGCGCCGCCCAAATTCGAGTGATCTTTCAAGCTCTATTCTTCTTGATTCCTCTAACAATCTCAATGGAAAACAGGGCAACCCATCTTTAAAGCCCTATCTTGCCGATTCCTTTGATATGTCTTACGAGTGGTATATCGATAAAATCTCATCGTTTAACGCCGCATTGTTCTATAAAAAAATTATTAACTTTACCAGTGATTTTCGGTATGTGTTGCCATTGCCCAGTAAAACCACAGCGGGTGCGGTTGATGAATACATAATCACTAGTAAGCAAAATAATGAGGACGGGGGCTACTCTCAGGGTTTTGAAATACAGTATACGACTGCATTCGATTCTCTACCTTACGGGCTAGATGGTTTTGGTATTCAAACCAACTACACCTATACCGACAGTAGCCAAGCAACAGGCTTTAGTGAGTTGGACGCATCTGCCATTCCACTGGCGAATCTTTCAGAAAACAGCTACAACTTCACCTTGTTTTATCAGAAATATGGCTTTGATATTCGCTTGGCTTACAACTGGCGTGACGATTTTTATAATGGATTGGGCGCTGGCTTGGCTGATCCTCAATACTACGTTTATGACCAAGATGCCTTGCTGAGAGGACAAAATGTCATTAAGCCTTACAACGGAGGTTTGCCTGAGTACAGTTTAGCAAGAGGAAATTTAGATGCCTCTATTCAATATAGGTATAAAAAATTCACTTTAAATTTATCGGCAACCAATGTAACTCGTGAAATTCAATACAAATATGCGGGTGTTAAGTCGGCAATTACAGATTCACTTGATAACGGAACTATTTATCGAGCAGGGTTGCGTATTGACCTGTAATTTTAAAGAGGCTGTCAGTAACTTGTGTTTGCGATTGCCGCACCTTGCTGCCTAATTACCATAATAAGTGAACTTGGCTCCGTGGTTAGGGCTGATCAAGCTGGATTCGAAGGCTTGATTGGCTCCCCCAGGGGGCTTTTACAAAACCATAGAGGAAATAAAAGAAAATGTGTTGATGTCATAGTGATTACCGGCGTGAGCAAATCTATATTGACTATTTTTTGGGAAAAGTACGGCTTCTCCATCAGGGCCGCCTATAATCTAAGAGATTACTCTTACGCTGGGTTAGGTCAAGCAGGTAGCGACCAGCAGTACTATCAGGTAGATCCACTTAAATCAGCATTTTTAAACAAGACTGTATACAGTTCTTATGTATCTAATTACCCTGAATTTAACAAGCGCCGTGGTCAGTTGGATTTATCCATCTCTTACGAGTTTGAAAACAGCGTGGAAATTTTTGGTAGTGTGAAAAATGCGTTGAATACACCCGCCATCAAATACATGGGTACTCCGGAAACGACGCAATATCAAACGTCATTTTCCGATTCAGGTATTCAATATTCTTTGGGGGTGAAGTACAAAACCGATTTTTAATTAGCTGATATGTTCAATCAGTGCAGTAGGGTTGCCTGCTGCAGTGGTGAAAAATGGCTTTTTATCTATTCTCGGTGTTAGAAAAAACGCTAGTCAACAGTATCGACAACTGGCATCAACTAAACCAAATCGAGGTAGATTCTATGAAGCAGATCGAACCAGCAGGCTTGGCGTTTGTAGATCATGACGGTGAGGGCGTAATTGGCGCGTTGAAAGTTGGCTTGCAGTACGAGTTAGAAGATCTGGTTAACTTGGAACTCACTGCGGAGCAAATGCTGCAGGAAGAAATGTTTTTAGTGCGTAGTACTTTGACGGAAGACGCCAAACATATTTGGTCTGATCTTGTAGATGGTCTAACCCCCATCGAAATGCTGGCCGGAAAATGGTTGTTGATCGCGGCTGACCCTACAAGCCTTGAATGGCAGCGACATCATTGGTGGGGTGGCGAAATGGACACCGGTGGAAAAGGGGTTGACGCTTAATTTTGAAGTTGGGAGTTAGTATGCAGATCGCCTCATCATAATTCAGGTGTGTTCGAGTGCACTTGAAGAGTGATTTTGCGAGTAGCCAACCTGTTAGGGAGTGAGTGTAGATGAGAAAGATGCTGGCCTGCTGTGCGTTCTTAGCCTTCCTTGCTGGTTGTGGCAGCGGCGGATCATCTAATTCAAACAATCCTCAGCCAGCAAGTAACGCCCCAGTGGCCAGTAGCGCCGCGCTCTCAAACAGTTCAAGCCCGAGCTCGGTTCCATCAAGCGCTCTGTCGAGCCTTGTTAGTGTGAGTAGTTCATCGAGCTTATTCGCTTCGTTAAGTAGCTCTACATCCTCAAGCAGAGCCAAATCGTCGACAGCGTCTAGCCAAGGCGCAGTTAACCAAAGTTCTGTTAGTCAAAGCTCTCTCGCGCTGACTCACTATCTCCCCGTGGGCGTGAATGCTTTACGGGGCAAAGACCTAATTCTTGTCGATAGCGCATCTCCCACCAACATTCAAACCATCCTGAGCAACTTGACCAGCGAATTTGAACCAGTGCCTATGGCGGATTACAACGCCGCATCCGGTACATTAGCGAATCTTCGTCCTGCCTATGTGGTTTATATTAGCAATGGTCGCTTATACAAAGTGGATTTAAATCCACCCACCGGCCAGCCAGCTAGGGTGCAGCTGTCTAATGACACTCAAGCCGCAAGCAGTTGCCCTAATGGGAGCCTCAATACGCCGGTATTTTTAGAAAGCTTCGCTGATTATGTTCCCACCGCAACGGTAATTTTCTATAAAGCGGCAACGGAAAACGGTTGTGTTAACAAAGCGGTCTCGGTGGGTATGGCCGCCTCTGACACGCCTATCACCTTGGGGGAACTTGACGTTCTCGTACCTTATTTAAATACCAGCAACGGACGCATCGCTGGCTTTCTGGTAAAAAAGGACGGCATGTCTGTTGGTACTGTGGATACCCAGCTTGCGAACTTTGTTCCCTTGGCGAACTTTTCAATAGATGCGGAAGTAAGTTATGGAAGTCGAATATCCGCCCTGCTCACCATCGATGGCACGCTAAAACGCTTTGATTTCGCAACGGGGCAGCTGTCGTCAGCCATCATAACCTTTCCTGCTGAGAGCTTTACTCGGGGAATGGGAGATAACAGTGCCTACTATCTGTCCGGCCCAGAGATAGACGTTCAGGGAAATATCACCAATAAGATCGCCATCTACAAATTAACGGATTCAGTATCACCAATTTTAACCAATTTGTTTAGCAGTTCAGATCCGGAGCTAAAGTTTGTTGATCTGACCCCCACGAAAATTTTATTGCAAGATGGTACGAGCTACTCGGTATTGCCGAAAACCGGCGGAGCTCCAGTCAACTTAGCCATTCCCCTCAGCGCGAGTGCCTTAGGTGGGAATGGAGAGCGAATTTTTTATTCAGACTTGAATTTTCTTGACCTATCACAGTCCATTTTTGGTTCTATATTGTCCAACAACAGTGGGTCTTTAGAGTTCAAAGGCAGTATATTTGTGCTGGGTATCAGCTCTTCTCTTAGCCTCTATAGCGACGCTGGCTTAGATAAACTGCTCGTGTTGGAATATGCTGCGGGCAGTTTAACTTTTGCAAAAGCCAATTTGAGCTTAGTGAGTGCATCGACAGGGCAAAAAGTCGCTCAATTAGGCTCCTTGCCTGATATAGCCTATGACAGCTTCGACGCAGAATCTTACAGGTTTGGCGCTCTAGGTTTTTGCAGGGGCATCACTGAAAAATGCGATGCATTTTTTCACACAAATAACTCAAATAGCTTAGTCAGATCGACGCAATTTGCTCAGTAATTGCGCTCTTTGCGCGGTAATTTATCAGTGGGGGTGCATGTTCACCTTTGCGGGTGAAATGTTGCCCAGGGTACGCCATCCCCACTGTCTACGGTTGATCATTTCTTTGTATTTAAGTTGCTATTTTTCGGCAGAATGCATTCATTGACACCCCTAATTCATCTGCCTATGATAGCGGCCTTTTTGTGCCCTAATTATTTATCGTTCTGGGTGACGCTAAGGCTAAAATCATGGCAGCGTCCACCTTAGGAATCTACTAATGCACGTTTGTAATTGTATTTCCGGAGTAGCAAATGGCTGATGCCCGTACATTTTCCTCCCCAACCGATTTACCCTCTTGGCAGACATTAAGTGCACAGGCACAAGCGCTGAAATCGCGCCACCTAAAAGACTTATTTGCAGAAGACGATAGTCGTTTTAACAAGTTTTCCATTCAACTCCCGCGAATATTATTTGATTACTCCAAAAATCTAATCACTGACGAAACTAAGTCGGCGCTTTTAGCCTTGGCTCAAGAATCAGGCGTTGAAAGCTGGCGCAGCAATATGTTTTCCGGTGAGCATATCAATGCAACCGAAGATCGCGCTGTTATGCATGTGGCCCTGCGCGATAAATCCACTAAGCCGATTGTCATCGACGGCGTTGATGTTCGCCCCGCGATTAATACTGAGCTCGAGCGCATGCGTAGCTTGTCTGACAAGGTTCGTTCAGGCGAATGGAGGGGTTATACGGGCAAAGCCATCACGGATATAGTGAGTATCGGTATCGGCGGCTCCAACCTCGGCCCCTTGATGGTTACTGAGGCGCTCAAGTCCTACAGTAGCCAAACGCTGAACATGCACTATGTCTCCAATGTGGACGGTGTACAAATTGCCGAGGTGCTAGAAGGCCTTAATCCAGAAACAGTGTTGTTTATTATCTCTTCTAAAACTTTTACTACCTTAGAAACCATGACAAACGCCAAAACGGCAGAAATCTGGTTCATGAATGCGGCTAAAGACCACGGCGCAATAGCACAACATTTTGTTGCTGTGTCCACCAACCGTAAATTGGTTACCGCATTTGGGATTGCAGAAGAAAATATTTTTGATATGTGGGATTGGGTGGGCGGCCGCTTTTCTTTGTGGTCTGCGATTGGATTGCCGATTGCGATTGCCATAGGTTTCCAAGGCTTTCAAGAATTGCTGCAGGGCGCCTACGAAATGGACCAACATTTCCTAGCAGCTCCTTTAGCCGAAAATGCGCCGGTGATGATGGCCTTGGTGGGCATTTGGAACCGCAACTTCCTCGGTTACCCCGCTCAGGCTTTGTTACCCTACGATCAATGCCTCCATCGTTTCCCCGCCTATATGCAGCAGGCGGAAATGGAAAGTAATGGCAAATCGGTGAATTGGGCTGGCAAACCCCTTACCTATGGCAGTGTGCCTTTGATTTGGGGAGAAGTGGGAATCAATGGCCAGCACGCTTTTTACCAAATGTTGCACCAAGGCACGGATATTATCCCCGCTGACTTTATTGGTTCCATAGAGCCCAACCATGTTGTTCCTGGCCATCAAGATGCACTCATGGCCAATTTTTTTGCGCAAACCCAAGCGCTGATGCTGGGAATAGATGCAGATCAAGTACGTCGGGAGTTGACTGCAAAAGGCGTCAGTGCTGCGCGCATTGAAGAAATTGTCGAACACAAAGTTCACCGCGGTAATCGGCCGACCAACACCTTGCTGTTGCCGAAAGTGGATGCGATAACCCTAGGTGGACTCATCGCACTATACGAGCACAAAATTTTTGTGCAGGGTATCATTTGGCGGATTCATTCGTTCGATCAGTGGGGAGTGGAGCTTGGCAAAGTTCTTGCTTCGGCAATTCAGCCTGAATTATCGGTAGATGCACCCAATAACCCTAAACACGATGCGTCAACTCGACACCTGATCGAGTTCTATAAAAATGCAAAAATGCGTAAGCGCTAAAGGTCTTTTATAGATAATGAGAATCTCTCTGGACAAGAGGCGCCCCGTTTGCGTGGCGCGCGGCCTAGCGAGGTTCTTGATTCGTCTCAAGCTAACCGGCGCAACACCTAACAACACCAGTATCGGGCGGTACTAAGATGACCACTTCAAGCATGACTGACTCAAGACTCAATAACATAACTCAGCGAATTATCGAAAGAAGTCGTGATACTCGCGCCGCCTACCTTGAGAAGGTGCAAAAAACCCGCAGCAAGGGTCCATCTCGCCATCGCTTAGGTTGCGCTAACCTAGCTCATGGGTTTGCTGCCTGTAGTTCTGCAGATAAGCAGGCCTTAGCTGAAGGCGTTGCGCCCAATCTGGGCGTGGTTTCCGCCTACAACGAAATGCGCTCTGCTCACGTTCCTTACGGTGACTATTTAGAACCCATTAAAAAAGCAGCCCACGAAATGGGCATGACAGCACAAATGGCCGGTGCGGTACCGGCGATGTGCGACGGAGTCACACAAGGTTTTCCGGGCATGGATCTTTCCTTGTTCAGCCGCGATGTGATTGCCATGTCAACGGCCATTGCGCTATCCCACGATATGTTCGATGGAGCCATGTGTTTAGGAATTTGCGATAAAATTGTGCCGGGTTTGATGATTGGCTCTTTGTCCTTTGGTCAACTCCCCGTTATTTTTATCCCTGCGGGCCCCATGACCCCAGGCTTACCTAATGATGAAAAAGCAAAAGCCCGTCAGCTTTTTGCAGAAGGCAAAGTCGGTCGCAAAGAACTATTGGCTGCGGAGAGTGCGTCCTATCACAGCGCCGGCACTTGTACTTTCTACGGCACTGCTAACAGTAATCAAATGCTGATGGAGATCATGGGGCTGCACCTACCCGGCAGTTCCTTCATCAACCCATACACCCCAATGCGCGGTTTATTGACTCGCGAAGCAGTTCGTCAGCTTGCTCGTATCACAACCGCAGAACAATTCACACCAATGGCGGAAATTGTCACAGAAAAAGCCATTGTAAATGGTATTGTCGGCTTGCTTGCCACGGGTGGTTCTACCAATCACGCAATGCATATAGTGGCTATCGCTCGTGCTGCGGGTGTTTTAATAAATTGGCAGGATCTGAATGATTTGTCTGATATAATTCCACTCATGTGCCGTATATACCCCAATGGTTTGGCGGATGTAAATCGTTTCCAGGCCGTTGGCGGAATGGGCTTTTTGATGCGTGAATTGCGCGCTGCGGGATTGTTGCACGATGATGTTAAAACCGTGATGGGCGAGGGCGGTTTATTACCCTACACTAAAGAACCTTTTTTAGATGGCGATAAATTGGTGTGGCAAGACTCGCCTGTCACCAGCCTAGATGATTCGGTATTGCGCCCAGTAGCTAAGCCCTTCACTGCCGATGGAGGTATGAAATTACTAAAGGGTAATCTCGGTCGTTCCATTATCAAAGTATCGGCTGTAAAACCGCAGCATCGTAAGGTCATTGCGCCCGCCATAGTGTTTCATGCTCAAGAAGAAATGCAGGCGGCGTTCAAGGCGGGTGAGTTAGAAAAAGATTTTATTGCCGTGGTTCGTTTCCAAGGCCCCAAAGCTTGTGGTATGCCAGAATTGCACAAATTAACTCCCCCCTTGGGCGTTTTGCAAGATCGCGGGTTTAAGGTTGCCTTGGTAACGGATGGTCGTATGTCTGGCGCCTCTGGTAAGATTCCAGCAGCTATTCATATTTCACCGGAAGCCTTGGATAACGGCCCCATAGGGCTCGTGCAGACCGGTGATATGATTGAGCTAGATGCTGAAGCCGGCGTGTTAAACCTGCTGGTGAGTGATGAAGAGTTAAGTAAACGCACACACGCCAAAGCAGATCTAACAGCCGTTCACGAAGGTATGGGGCGCGAGCTTTTCGCACCCCTGCGTGCGACGGTTGGTTTGGCCGAAGAAGGTGCAACCGTGTTTAGTTGGTAGGATATCTGCACATTGAATGTGCCGATTGATGGAGTTGTGACGCATGATGGTGCAAATATTTTGTACCCTCTCGTTCGTACTGAAAAATTGGAAAGAAGTGTTAGTGATTCAAACCGATTTTCTTCCAGTTGCTAAAAGGTGAACTCAACCAGCAGATTCTCTTATTTTTGCAGTGATCGATTTTATAAAGTATTGACAGGATTAGCCTCATGCTCGAAGCATTTGATTTTGTTCTTTTTGGTGGTGCAGGCGATTTGGCGCTGCGTAAATTAATACCTGGTTTGTTTCGCGCTCATCGCAATGGCGAGCTGCCTGAAGGCACGCGCATTATGCCCACCTTGCGCAATGCGCAAATGGTGCAGGAGTACGGTGAGAAAGTGCGCGACGCCGTGCAAAAGCATCTCAACAAAGATGAATTTGAAGCGGATGCTTGGGCGCAATTTGCACCTTTGATTACGCCTGTATTTCTCGATATCGCCAAAAAAGATGAGCAGTGGGATGCACTCACGCAGCTACTTAATGGGGGCGAAAATCGTCAGCGAGTATTTTATCTTTCTACACCACCATCGGTATTTAGTGTTGCCTGCAAGCACTTGCATGAGTGCGGCCTGATCACTAAATTTTCTCGTGTCGTGGTTGAAAAGCCACTGGGTTACGATGCTAAAACCGCAGAAGAAATTAACAGCCAAATCGCTGAATATTTTGATGAAACGGCAATTTTCCGTATCGACCATTATTTGGGTAAAGAAACAGTTCAAAACCTTCTCGCCCTGCGTTTTGCCAACGGTATTTTTGAACATCTTTGGGATGCACGCACCATAGATCATGTCCAGATCACTATTTCTGAAACAGTCGGATTAGAAGGTCGAGCGAGTTTTTATGATGGCGCTGGTGCACTGCGTGACATGGTGCAAAACCATATTTTGCAACTGCTTTGTTTGGTGGCAATGGAGTCACCGAACAAAATGACCGCTGAGCGGATTCGCTCTGAAAAATTAAAAGTGCTTGAAAGTTTGCGGCCATTGACCGGAAACACCGTTAAATTCAACACTGTTCGCGGACAATATGTTGCTGGGCAAATGGAGGGTAAAAATGTACCTGGCTATCTCGATGAGTTAGGCCAACCCAGTAATACCGAAACCTTTGTCGCCATTCGCGCGCACATTGATAACTCCCGCTGGGCTAACGTACCCTTTTATCTGCGTACCGGTAAACGCATGAAGTCGCGGTTCGCTGAAATTGTTATCCAGTACAAAGATGTCGCTCACCGAGTTTATCCAGAAAGTCTGGGTGCGACTACGCCGAATCGCTTAGTGATTCGTTTGCAGCCAGAAGAAAGTATTAAAATCATCATGAACTCTAAGGATCTCGGCAAGCACGAAATGCATTTGTCACCGGTCGTCTTGAACTTAAATTTTGCCGATGCTTACAAAGATTTTTTCAGTGACGCCTACA
>JACCDR012496900.1_pt1 | contig 11921 bp, 24 predicted proteins | sample 7446431 | NCBI WGS metagenome assembly JACCDR01 (sample SAMN15323443, study PRJNA562643) | freshwater metagenome | isolation source: river surface water | place: USA:Blue River Watershed | collected 2017-08-17
TTAGGCCCCGCGCTCTACTGCTGACCCACAAAGATGGCTGCGAGACGCTGCACCCGATGGACGCCTATGCGATTGCGTACAGAGACACTGCCGTGAGCGAGGCACTGCTTTACGACCAGGCGGCGCTCGATGCCGCGCTGAACTTGTGGCCGCGCGACTGCCGCTTGTGTGCCAACTACACGACGCAGTCAGGCGGGTGCTTGTCTGTGGTGCAGTGTGTGGACAGCATGCAGTTCAAAGCTACGGCGCCGCGCCAATATTGGATTGCGGGGCCTAACGTTCGAGCTAACCGGGAGACAACGCGATGACCACGAAAGACACCGACACCCATGGAACCCCGCCCGCTGACCAGCCGTTGGCGCTCCGCTTGAGCGAGGGGTTAGGCGCTGTGTCCGAAGCGCGCAGATGGATCGTGTGCTGGGACGACGAGATGGGCGCCTGCTGGCCGATGGGGCGCGATGTGGACTGCGATGGCGCCCTGTGCGCGCTGCACACCGGCAAGATTGCCATGTTCAGCAGCCGCGCCGCTGCCCGCAAGGCGATCAAGGTTTCGACTGCATACGCGAAGCTGCGCAAGACTCAGGGCCTGCCACCAAACGATGACTTCCTCGAAGGCATTGCGAACGTGCGGATCGTGGAGTGCGAGAGCGCCTAACGTTCCGGTTGAGCCGGACCCAACAGCAAGGAAAGAAACATGAATGACCACACTGCCACCGAGACGACGCCACTGCCGCCTGCTGTTGGGGCTCGGCTCGAACCGGGGGTTAGGGCGCCGGTTCCGCAGCGTTCGGTGTTTGCGTGGGAATGCAACGTGCGCGGCAAAGAATGGCAACGCACGATCAACCATGCCACCGCAGGAAAGGCCCGCTATGAATACCTGCTTGACCTGCGCGATGCCTGGCCAGATGCCACCTTTGCAGACATCACGGTTCGCAAGGTCGGGCCGGCGCACACCAGCGCGGCATTTCTTCGCACGGCCACATATCGCGGCAGGCCAGAGCTGAGGTGCGGCACGCGCGTCGAAGTGTGCAGCGGCAGCCAGATTGCACTGGGCGTGATCGTGGGTCACAACGACAGCGCGAACTTCGATGTTCTTTTCGACGAAGACACGTACTTTAAGGGTGGAATCGGCAACGTGCATCCCAGCGAGTTGCGGGCTGTGGCATGAGGCAGCGCCCTAACGTTGGAGCTAAGCGGGGCGGCACGGTACGCCGTGACGACTCCGCTTGAGCGACTAGTTCGGCTTTTGTAGCCGGAGCGCGTGAATTCAACTGCCCCGAGTGGGCGCAACTGGAGAGCAAGATGCCAAATTGGGTGACGAACAAAGTGCAGGCCCCGAGCCATGTGATTTTGGCGATGCTGAACGCTGAAGGACAAGTGGACTTCAACACAGCGGCGCCATTCGGTGGGCCGCACAAGTGGGACAGCATTTGCATGGACGCCGAGATGGCCGCCGAGATGGCGTGCGGCATCCCGGTGGACAAGCACCCGCTGATCGGTGCGCTGCAGGCCAGCAACCGCGAGCGCTGCGACTTGCGCAAGATGCGCGATGAGAGTTTCCAGCAGATGCTGGGCATGCTGGAGAACTACCGCGCCTGCGGCTACCTGCACAGCATGGACTTTGCGCGCAATGTGTGGGGCACGAAGTGGAACGCCTGCCGGCCAACCGCCGCGCCCGACGATGGCCGCTGCGAGTTTGAAACCGCATGGTCTTGCCCGATGGGCGTGCTGGCGAAAGTGTCGGAGCGCTTCCCGGATGACGCCATCACTGTGACCTATGCAGATGAGGACATCGGCAGCAACTGCGGCACGTTCACGCTCAAGGCAGGCCAGATGGTCGAGCAGGACATCGCGCCGAGCTGGGGCAGCTTGGACGAGGCGGGCAAGGAGAAGTGGAAGTCATTCGCCTACCAAGTGACGGGCCGCCAGCCATGCGAGGAAGAAGAGTGAAGCCGAACGCTGCCGGTAACCGGCTGGCCCGCCAGGGCCAGTCCGGTTGAGTGGCTTGTTCGGCCCCTGTGTCCGAAGCGAACCTGTAAGGAGTGCTGAGATGTTGAGATCCTGCGAGTACGGTTGCAACGGCTGCGACGAATGCACCGACTGGGACGAACCCGTAGCGGACGACGAACCGCACGAACCACCCAACCAACAAGGAACACTTGACACATGACGACGCACGTCACGATTCCGATGGCGCGGCTTATCGAGCTGGAGACGGCGGAGCACGAGCGCGACATCCTGCGCACCGAGAACGCTGCCTTGAAACGCGAGGCTCACACCTGGAGGTTGAGCATGGCCGAACCGACGATGTTGATACCGCTGCCCGATGACATGGCGCGGCTGATGAAACTGACACTGTGGCAGGCGGCCGAGATTGCGCGGCTGCGCGAGCTCGTGTTCGAGCTGGAGACGGACCCGCATGGCGGCGACATGATTCCGCTGGCCCAGCCGCGAGACGGCGACTTGCGGCGGCAGGCCGAGCGCTGCATTACCGCTTGGACCGTGGTGCGCAACAGCGTGTGGGATCCAAACGGGCTGATGGATGAGCACATGGCCGCGCTGCGCAAAGCGCTGGGGCCGAACGTTCGAGTTAACTTGCCCGCCACGCGGGCGCCACAGGAGGAACGATGAACACGACTAAGTTGGAGAGCCACGGTGCCGTGGCGGGTCAAGTTGAACGAGGGGTTAGGCCTGTAGCCGAAGCGCTGCATATGGCCGTGTGCCAAGCCGTGGCGCTGCTGAACCGCGCGCCGGAAGTTGCCCGCTGCGCTGAAGGCCGCGAAGCCCGCGACCTGCTGCGCCAAGCGCTGGTGGACTACGCCGACGCCTACATGGACCAGCCGGTGACGGAACAGGAGCGCGCTGCCGTTGCACGCAAGCACCAACGCACCTACACCAAGGCCGACCTGCTGGAAGCGGTGAAGACCGAGCGCCACGCATGCAGCATATGCGTGTGGATGGTCTTGCAGGACGCACTGGAACCCGGCGCCGATGACAAGGGCCTGGACGGCTGGATGCGCGAGGCAGAGCAGCGCGTGAAGAACAGGCTCGCGCACCACCGCACTGACGCGCCGATACCGCAGCCGGCCCACGCCGATGGCTTTTGCTGGCTGGTGGAGTTGTTTGAGCCGGACGGGAATTCGATGGGCCACTACCACACCGGGCTCACGACACTCTCATTTGAGAGCCGCACGACGCGCGACCCGCTGAAGGCCAAGCGATACGCGACCAAGCGCGATGCCTTGCTGGCGTGCGCAGGGCTGCTGCACCTGCAAGGCGTATGGCGGGCCGTGGAGCATGGCTTTGGGGCCTAACGCAGAGCTAACGGGGAGCCCACACGATGACCGTTGAAAACACCACAGCGCCCGCCGTGGGCTCTCCCGTTGAGCGAGGGGTTGGGCGGCTGCCCGACGAGCGCGCGGACCTTGGCCCGCACCTGACTGCGGAACAACGAGCCCGCCTGATTTCTGGCGGCCCCAATGCTGGCCGCGTGCGCCGCGCTGGGTGCTACGAATGCGCCTGGGGCAAGGTTCTGGGCTGCTGGCGCTGCGGGGGTCGGTGATGAAGGGCCTGCACATCTTGTGGCAAGAGGACTACAAGCCCGGCGACCAGGCGCCAGAGGGCTACCTGGCCTGGCACGAATGGGCCGAGGTACAGCACAAAGCCGGGCTGCGGCAGAAGCAGTGCGGCCGGTGCGGGTTGTGGCGCTACCCGCAGCAACTGAGCGCCACGATTGACCGGGCCGAACTGACAGGCATGCGGAAACGCAAGCCCACGCGGGTGACGGTCGAAACGCCGGTCTGCAACGCCTGCAACAAGACGCCCAACGTTCGAGCTAAGCGGGGCCAAACGGCGCCGCAGGAGTAGGAAGATGCAAACACTGTTGACCGCCGTTTGGACTCCGCTTGAGCGAGGGGTTAGGCGTCTTGCGTGCATGGTGATGGGCCACCAGTACCGAGTGCCACGGCGCATGAACCCAGGCGCACGGAAGGTGGGATGCGACCGCTGCGGCGGGTGCTGGGCCATGCACGACGCCACTCGCGCCTTTGTGCCGTGGGACAGCGACTTCGAGGCGATGTACGCGCCTGGCGGCCCGCTTGACCCAGCGACAGACCCGAGGTGGCGGCGTGAAGCCTGACGCCTTTTACACGGCGCACGGCCCCTGCTGCTCAGGCTGCGACTGGTGGCGCTACTACAACTCTTTGGTGGGCGAGTGCATCAGGTCGGCGCCGGTAGCTGGCGCGGAGCGGTTCGCCATGCTGGGGATTCACGGATCAAGCCTGCAGCCAGGCGCGGGCCATGTAATGACGCGGCGCGACCATCACTGCGGCGAGTTCCGCGATGTTGGCCCTGACGCCTAACGAAAAGGGTAACCGGCCTGCGTAGGCCGAAGGCCGTAGCGGGTCCGGTTGACCCGCCTGTTCGGCTTCTGTGGCCGAAGCGAAAGGATTGATGATGAGCGAAACCAACGCTGCCGGCCCCGCAGAGCTGGCTCCAAAGCCCGCGCAAGGACTGGCGTTTGATCGCCACGGCTACGCGGCATGGCGCGCACGGGATGAGGCTTTGCGCCTGAGCGTGCCGCCAGCACCAGCAGAGCCTCGGGCCGGCGATGTCGTGCAAACATGGCGATTCTCTGGCGACGGCTGGGCACACGTGGCGCATCTGCTGGTGCCGCGCGACATCAAGCGTAACCGCCCACGGTCTGACCACTACACCTTGATGATCGACGACAAGCAGGTGGCCGAACGTGTGACCGTGGCTGCTGCGCTGAAGATGGTGGCTGGCTACCTGCCGAGCCAGCCCACGCGAGAGCAGCGGGCAGAGGCTGTGTCTTGGGCGAACGTTCGGCCCGATTTGGACGCCGCAGCGGCGCAGATGGAAGCATGACAGAGCCCACACACCCCACGGTTGGAGGCGTCAGTTTGACCGGCCTGCGCGGCGGTACGGGATGGAGCCGCTGTGGCGGACTGGGGCAGATGTAACACTTCAAAAATAGTTGCTTGCACCCCTTGCGTGAGTACTCACGATGCTATACATTTTCTACATCGCAACACGCCAACCGAAAGAGCAACATGACCTACAACACCTACGAAATCGCAATAGAAAGCAACGGCAGCCTGCGCTTTCTAGAAGTTGTTGCATGTGATGTATCCTCAGCAATCGCTGATGTCGAAGAAGCGATGCCAGGCGCCTTTGTCAGCATTCGTCAAATCTGAGGATCAAAATGAGTTACCACTGCAACAAGTGCAATCAGCAACGAGATCAAGGTTGTTTTGCAAAAGGCTGCCCAGGCATGCCGCTCCATGACGGAGACTGGCAGTTGCCGCCATTGCCAGTTCCTGACAGAACGATGTGGCAGTATGGAAAGCAACTTGACCACTACACGGCAAAACAGATGCGCGAGTACGCCCGCAGCGCGCTGGCCTGGCCCAGCGCGCAACACGCGCGCAATGCTTAGACGCCGTAATGATGGAGCTTGACAGCAATGGTCAAGCGCACGCAATTGCTGCAGCCATTGGGCTAGACGCTTGATGGCCGCCAAGACCGACGCCGAGCGCCAAGCCGCACGCAAAGCCCGCGAGCTTGCCGCAGGCCGCGTGCATTGGAAGCGCTGGGTCCACCCTGACGACGTGCCGGCGCTGACTGAGTGCGCCGACAAGCTGGCCCGCAAGCGAGAGCGGGCCAAAGATCGCAAAGAAGCCGCCCGCAAGGCTGCGGCTAAGCTGGCAAAGGAGCCGAAGACATGAGCCTATCCATCAACAAGCAGCACCCGCGCCTGTATCGCATATGGGCCGCTATGAAGCAGCGCTGCACAAACCCGAACTGCACCACCTTTGCAAGATACGGCGGGCGCGGCATCACCGTTTGCCACGAATGGTCAAGCACCTTTGCCGTGTTTGCGCGCTGGGCTCTTTCTGCTGGCTACGCAGACCATTACAGTGCTGTGCACTCATTTCTCACTCATTTTTCCCGGCATCCGGCGCCAAAGGAAGGAACCCCATGATGGCAATTGCCACAGTTACGGAGTGCGAAGCATGCTTCACGCCTGACGTGTGCCAGCTTCGCGGGACGTGCGACCACTACGCTGCCGAGCAGTTGCGCATCGCCGCTCGCGCTCAGGAGCGCACGGTTGCCGACATCCCGGACGAAGAACTGTTGCGCCGAGTGGTGCGGTCAATTGCACGCAACAGGCCACGCCGCAAGGAGTTTGCTTGGGCTGCGATTCACGAGGCGTTCGGGCTTGGCTCGACGTACTCAATGCAACTGTGCCGCCGCTTTGGACTGGACCCGGACACTGGGGCCGACCTGACGCCCACCCCCAGCAACCGGCCCGCCGTGGCCACAAAGGAGCCATGATGAGCAGAGTGATCGTGTGCAACTTCAGCGGCGCACTTGCCGACCTCCCAAAGGGCCAGCGCACGCCACTGGCAGCGCTGCGCGTGCTGGAACAGCACCCACCGGGTAAGCACGTTCGACCGGGGCGAAATGCCGTGGCTGAACCGCCTGCTGGGCGACTTGCTGCACCATGGCCTGATCGTGCAGGTCGATGAGCCGTACCCTTGGCACCGATACGAACTGGCGGCGGCAGGGCGTCAAATGCTGGGCGCCGTGGCCGCAAAGGAGCCGACATGAGCACAGATGCCGATGTCCTGGGGCCGCTGCCAGAGCCCGTAGCGATGATCGGAAATGATGGTCACCCGCGACACATCGGGCATGTGTGGGGAGTCAGCGAAACGCGCTTGTACGGACCACCTCGCGGCCTGTATCGGGCCGACCAGATGCGCGCCGAGCGTGAACGCTGCCACGCGCTGGGGGTCGAGCGTTGCGCCGCAATGCTTGAGCGCGCGATTGACCTTGGCGGGCTGAGCGATAACCATGCCTGGCAAGCGTACACGGCAGAACTGCTGACAGCGTGCGCCGCAATGCTGCGCGGGCCTACCGCACCCGCACAGGCCGCAGGATGTGCGCCGGGCGAAGGGTAGGCGCCCGCTTGTTTTTGGCGTCGTGCAGGATGATCTGCCAGCCGTTGGCAGCGCGGTACTTCTGCACCACCTTGCCAGTGCCGCTGATGACCACGCCCCTGAGCTTGCGGCTGTAGTGGTAGGCGTTGGGCTCTTTGATGTCTTCGATGTTCATGATTGCCTTTCGTTGGCTGCAATTTCCGTCTTGCGTGCGCTGCTGAAACTGGTGCCGATCCAGTACCCGCCAACCATGCCGATGACCAGCAGGATGCCGGTGACGATCTGGGTGCGAATCTCGCCAACGTAGGCTTCTGGGTGTACGTAGAACACGTCAACCAAAAGCATGACCGGCATTGTCAGCAGGACCATGCTCACCCAGAAAGCGGGGTTGAACCAGAAGCGCGGGCCGTCCGGTTGCGAGTAAGCCAGCGCCGCAGCGCGTGCCCCTGCGATCCCGTCACCCCCGGCTTCCGACAATTCCAGCCAGCGCGACTCGATGGCCTGGCGCACTTGCTGCGCGGCATCAGGATCGGCCAGCGCAGTTTCAATGGCCTCTTGCGCGCTCTTGGCGCCCAAAGCCTCTTTGGCAACGTCCATTGCCATGGTCACTGCGGCAACGTTGCGCTCTGACACATCAGATCCGCTGCCAAACATCTTGCCCAGCTTTGGGACCACCTGGATCAGCGACGGCAGCAGCGCTGCGAGGATTGCGGGTAGTGCCACGGGGGCCTCCTTGACGTGTACGGTTTCGGGCGTTTTCTGTACAGGTGCTGGCGATGTGTGTAGGGCACCGCCAGAAAGAAACATGGCCTTTTCTTCCGCGCGCCTGCGCACCAGGCCCGGCATTGGCTTGCCGGCTGCGTTGATCCACAGCCCAAACTGCTCAGCAGCGCCGGCATAGTCGCCAGCGTTTAACCGATTCAACAGGGTGGACTTGCGCAGCGCACCCGCCCCGAGATTGAAGACAAAGCTGGTCAGCGCCCAAAGTTGGCCATCTGTCAGCGGAACCTTCACCAGCGCGCGGATGCCGGCCTGCGCTTCCGCGATGTCTTCGTCCAGGAATTTCTCGGCCTGCTCAATCGTGATGACATCGCCGCGCTTCACGCCACCAGTGTGGCCCCAGCCGATGGTCCACGGCTCACCGCCGCTGCCAGGGTCCGGGTAGGCTTGCAGCCGCAGGCCTTCGTGGGCCTTGATGGCTGCAATGCCCTGTTCGCGGGTTGTCACGGTTTCACCTAATCGAACTGAACCGACTGCTCGAATTCATCGGGCAAGCCGTACTCCCACAGCTTGGAAGTCGTCATGAGCATGACGCCCCAGGCCAGCACCATGGCAATGTCTGGCCAGCCGGGAACATGGCCGTCCGTCAGGCTGTACAAGCACCACACCGCAGCGCTGCCGCCGCACGTCACTGCGATTCGGATGGGCAGCACCGCCCGGTGCCGGTCCATGTGCACCGCCCGGCAAAACATCGTCACGGCAATGACCACGCACCCGATCGCGTACAGCCACACGCGCAGCAACTCTAGCTCGTTCATGGTTGCTTCCGCCCCATTGATATGCGGTCAATGACACGCGACAAAGCCCCAGGGACTTCGTGCCAACGGTCGCCAAAAAACGCCAGCAGAAACGCTATCGGCCCCTGCACCCACTCGGCTTTCACGCCGACATGCTGCACAGACAGCGCCACAAAAAGCTCACTGAAAATCACAGACACAAACACCCAGCGAAGCATGCAGGACGCAGCGTGACCCTTGCTTTTTGTCTCTGCCCTGGATAGCGCCCAATACGCACCCCAAGTGGCACAGACTATCGTCCAGCCGTAGGTGTCCAAAGCTACAGCAATGCCGGCAAGCAACGCGGTCGCCATCAGCTTGGTTCCAGATTCTTCAATCATCGCGCGCCCTTCTTTTGTCGCCCCAGCCACAGCAGGCTTACCGCCACCCCACCCGCAAGCATCGCAGTGACCGGCTCGCGCGTAGCCGCGTCACACAAACCGCCAGCGTTTGCACCGGCTGGAATCGGCTGATCCAGCGGATATGAGGCCCGGCAGAACGCAGTCGCGCCCTCGGCAAACATGCCGACAGCACAGGCGATGCGTAGCAGGATTGCGGGGGGAGCAAGCAGCATTAGGGCAGCGAAGACAAGCGCACCAGACACGCCGCGCGCCACGTAGAACAGCGCCCGGGATGCGTACTCAGCACGCTCAGTGTACAGCCACGCGGCTAGATCGTGATAGCGAAAGTGCGTCACCACCACCAGCAAAAGCAAGGCAGCGCCTGCAGCGGTGGCGGCACGGTCGTTCATTCTTCCCCAGGGCCGCCCACACCGCCGCGCAGGATTTCTGCAAGTCGGTTGAGCTTGTCTGCAAGCCATTGTCGAAAGGCTGTCATGTTGATCCTTGTGCGTTGAAATTTCATATCGCACGCGCGCTATTTTCCTTGCGCGTCGTGCTTGGCTACCCTACAAACCTTTGGGGGTTGACAGCGAATTCAATGTGCCCGGAAAGCACCGCGCGCAGCTTGCACCGCAGCGCCTTGGCCTGCCGGGATACCCACGACTCATTGGCGTGGCCGCGTTGCTTTGCCAGCGCGATCCCGGCGCCGTGACCGTCAATCAGCACCTGCAGCATTTCCGCGTCCAGGCCCGGCATGGCGTCAATCTCTGCCAGCGCGCGGCGTGCGCCAAGGATGCGATCCGGCGTGACGGTGTGGCCGCAGTCGGCATCTTCTAGGCCGCGCTGCAACAGTAGGTTGCGGTGGCGAAGGCCTGGGTTCTGCGCGCGGATTGCATCGACCACGCCCGTGTAGGCCTGGCCTACGGTCTGCCCCTGCAGCAGTGACAGGTGCGCCATCTGGGCAACGTCGTCGCGGTCAAAAGCGGGGTCTTTGAGCCAGCCGTGCGACTGTTCCCACCTGCGGACGACGCAGCCTACTTGGCTCATGGGGCCTCGGCCAGCCGCCGCGCAACCCGGGCAAGCTCCACGCACTCGGCCATGCCCTTGATAGCTGGGTCGCCTTTTGTGCTCACGGTGTAGCGGTCGGCGAACAGCGCCACGGCATCCCTGGCGATGTCGCTTGCTTTGGCCGCAGCCGGTGCACGCTCTGCGGCCTGGCGCATCTGCTCGGCGTCTTTTGCCACGCTCTGCGCCGCGATGAGCTGGGCGCCGGCAATCCCGGTCAGGGCGCTTGCAAGATTTGTGGTCTGCGCCAGGATGTCCTCAAAGAACACGCCTGTTCGCCACGCGGCAAGCATGGCCTCGCGTTTGGCAATCGCTTCTTCGTCGGTAGTGGTCATGCGGTAAATCTCCGGTGGTGTCCAGATTGCGGCGGTCAGTGAATCGTCCTGCCAGTCGTTGCCTTCCTGGGTGTATCCCAAGACGCCTGGCGCTGCCCAAAAACCAGCGGCAAGGCGACCGGCTCCGTCACCGATGTGGTTGAGCACCAAGGCGCGGTTGCGCATGATCTGGACACGATCTGCCGCGTCGTAGAGCACCAGTGCACTGCGGCTCTGCGTCGATGGCGCACCGCAGGCCCAGATGAGGTTGTCATTGATGGTCGCGTCCGTGCCACCAACACCCATCGCGGCATTTGCAATCTCAACCAGCACGTTGTGATGGATGCGCGCCCAGGCCCCGCCACCGTCGCCGAAATTGATGCCGCAACCCGTGGGCTCTTTGCCGGGCTCTCTGCCGCTGCCCATGCCGCCGCGAAACCAACTGTTGCGCACCTCATGGGGGTTTTGTTGGGTCGCGCGGCTATTGAAGATGCTCACATGATCTTCAATGCCGCCTGGCTGCAGGCTGGCGTCACTGACAAGGGTGTCGATGATGCAGCCACCAGTGCAGCCATTCATCTGGATGCCAACAGCGCGCGGGCGGTCCCAGCGGATGCCGGACATGTGCACGCTCTCAACGACGAGCCTGCCTTCCATGCCTTCGGCGTACACGGCTGCGGCGGTGTCCCGGACGTGCCCGTTGCGGATGGTGCCGCTGCCGCCCTGGATGTAGATGCTGACTGCGCGGTATGCCTCGCGTGGATCGCCAACGGCGGGGGCGGGAGACTCCAAATGGAATCTGTCAACGGTCCAGCCGGTCGCGCCAGGGTCAGGCAGGAACGCAGGCCCGCCGTCACCGACCGCCCACACGTCGTGCAACGTCTCGCCGGACTTGACGCGGATGGGGCCGGATGGGGTCACAGCTTCTCAGTCCACGAGCCGCACCAGCCGACGCACCGCCCGCGCCATGTCTTTGACGTGGTTGCGCAATTGGGCCAGCGTTGTGGTGCCGTCAATGCCGTCAACGATGGTCTGCAGGTCGGCCGCCAGCGCCTTGATTTGCTGCCGCTCCTGCTTTGCCGCTGCGGCGTCGGTCTTGACTGCGGGGCTGCGCCGGGCTGCGCCGGGGGCTCTGATGATCGGCATGTCAGATTGCGGGCCACGTTACCGTGACTGCCTCCACTTGAGCGATTGAGGTAGCGGCCAGGATGGCGTCTTGCGCGGTGTTGGCTGCGTCCAGCATGTCAGGAATGGCAGTGTCCATTGCCGTCTGTTCTGCCGCGCCGTAGTACCCGCGCGACCGGCTGACCTGTTCCTCGGCCGTGCCGAACCGTGCATAGATTCGCAGCTTGCATTCGTCGTTGATCGCGCGAATCTTGTCGTACTGGACGCCACCCAGCGCAGTCGTTGGCCGGCCCGGGTTCGGGTCCATCGGCGCAACACCCAAGATCGCACGCAGGGTTGGTTCGGTGTGGATCGCTTGGCCCAGCGCCGTGATGACGGCTTGAGTGGCCGCCACGCCGAAGATCGAATCTTCGATCCCGAGAAACGCAAAACTGCCCGCAAGCTGCACGCCAGTGCTTGCCAGTTCCGCGCGCCCGATGTGGCTGGATATGACACCTGCCGCGTTGCGCGGGGCGCCTTCTGCCAGAACCAACAGGCCGTTGGTCAGCATGAGTTGAA
>JACCDR011946859.1_pt1 | contig 11920 bp, 21 predicted proteins | sample 7446431 | NCBI WGS metagenome assembly JACCDR01 (sample SAMN15323443, study PRJNA562643) | freshwater metagenome | isolation source: river surface water | place: USA:Blue River Watershed | collected 2017-08-17
CTGTTCTAAATAAGACTTTGTATTTAAATCTTGAAATTCTTTAATAGCTTGACCTCGAACACCAAATGTATTATCTGCACTATCTGCAATAGTCTTATATCCTGCCAAAATAATCTCGTTTTGTTCTTGTTGAATCTTAGTGGTTATTAATAACTGTTTTTGTTGTAATTCACGTTCACGAATTAGTGATTCTCTTTTTACTTTGTCTATTTCGCCTTGCGTTTCTAAGGTCTTAACATACAATTCGTTTAAGCCTTTTAGTTTTTCAGTAGTTAATAATCCTTGTGCCTGACCTTCTAGCTGACCACTTGCAAATAGTTCTTCATTTAAAAGAATCTGTTTTATCTTTTCTTTAGAAATTCCTGTTTGTGTTTGTGCTTCAAATAAAGCAATATCAAATTCTTTTTTAGCTATTTTGTCTTGTAGCCCGATACGTTTAATTTGCGTTGCTAGTAATTTCTTTTCAGCTTCTTCACGACTTTTAAATGTGTTTGATGTATCATTTGATGCAGTAGCGTATTTTTCTTCTTGTAATGTTAATTTAGTTAATGTTTGAGTAAAACCAATCATTTGTTCTTCAAAATCATCTTGAAGTTTAAATAACTCTTTACCTTCTGCTGTTGCCTTTGCTATCTTTTCACTCCATCCATCAAATGCACCTGTTATTTTCTTTATTTCTTCTGAGTAATTAGTATCAATACCTTCTTGTATTAATTTGTTTTGTTCTGCTATTTGTTTATTAGTTTCTGCAATAGCTTCTTCATTATCTTTAAATAACCCTTTAACTTCTTGTAACCCTAACTTAATATTAAGAATAATTATCTTATTGAAAGCTACAAATGCACTTAACGACTTGCCTAAATTACTAAATAAACCTACTAACCCACTTCCTAACTTAGCTAATGATTGTATTAATTGTGAACCGATAGCTTTAATTTGAGCCATCTTTTCACCTAGTGCATCTCCTCCTTCTTCTGTAGCTTTGAAATAGGTTACCAATCCTGCAAGTGCAATTATAAGAAGACCAATACCAGAAGCTTTAATTGCTGAGCCTAAGCCTTTAAATGCTACTTCACTCTTTTTTATAGCTCCATTAGCTTGTGTAAAATTTTCTCTAAATGCTCCTAAATCGTCTTTTATTCCTTGAAATATATCTTTAAACTCAGCTAAATTAGCCTTTGCACTTTGTAATGCTGAGCCAAACTCTCCTGTACCATATAAGGCGTTATTAATAGCGTTTTCATAGTTACCTACATTTCTATTGAACTGCCCAGCACTTGCATCTATGTCTTTTAATTCTTTATCTAATGCTTGTACTTCTTTAGCTAAATCTTTTGTTGCTTTAGCGTTTATCCCTTGCTCTACTGCTATTGCTTTGTATTGTTTTCTTAGCTCGTTCAGCTTCTGGCTTTTAAGTTGGTAAGCATCTAATATCTTTTTTGCTCCTAATGCTTCCTCTTTATTTGCTTTGTTTTGTGCATCAATCTGTACTTTTAATTTAGCAATAGCTTTAGCTTCATCACTTTGTAATTGTAGCAATTTAGCTTCAAGCTTTTGTTGTTCTGTTATTACTTTATTTAGTTTTTCTCTTTTTTCTGCGTTGTCGTCAATAGCTTTTGTTTGTTGCTCTATATTTTCAGCAGTTACCTTTTCTTTTTGCTTAGACTTTAATATAGATTGAGATACCTTTAAAGATTCAGTAAGTACGCTATTTAATTTAGTATACCCATCTGCTAACTCGTTAACCTCGCGAATAGCATTACCTATTTCTAGTATCTCATCAAACTTTATTTTATCACTATTTGCCATCTTTTTGTGCTTTGTTAAGCTCTTTAATTAATATAAAAAACTCTAATACCGTTGTGTTTTTTGTGTCTATTTTCCCAAATTCTTTACTACAATAAAATAATAAAGTGTGGTAATCAATTTCTTTGCCTTGTCTTAGCTTCATCTCTTGCTCCTTTGCTTGGATAAATACTAATTTACTTCTATCTCTTGTTATTAAATAATCATCCCACATCAACTCTAAATTAATCTGGTCTTTTATTTCTTTTATTCGTTCTCTTGATACTCCGAAATGCTTTAAGAACGATTTATTTATACTTTCTAATGCTTTATATCCGTGCCTTACTTTCGTTGCTCCTTGTTTAGCTAATATCGTGATATCGTGCGTTTTATTAAACTCTATCCAATTACTAAGTGGTATATCTTTTATATCAAAATACCATTGCTTTTTTATACGCTTCCAAAATAAGTGGTCGTACATATTCGCGTAACTTGCCAATACTCTCATCCGATAACCCAATAATATTAGGATAACGTTCTGCCAGAAAAGTCCCATCTTTTTCATCATCTGCTGTTATAATAAAACCATCTGCGTAAAATAATACATTAAAACTCCCGTAAAATTCCCCCTCTGCATATAAAAAAATGACATTACCTAAGTCTTTTCTTCTGGTAATGCCATTTAATGTAAAAGTTCTATTCCCATTTAAAAAAGCAGACATAGTAGAATATGATCCTATTATATCGCCTTCTATGTTCTTACCATGGAATAATTGGTCGAATGTATTTAGCTCAATTATCTTTTCTTTTACCTTTTCTGACTTCAACACTTCCAACGCTAGGTTCACTTTCGATATTTCCTTTATCTTCTTGGGTAAAGATTTCAGTATTTTCGGTAGTGATGCCATGTAACTCGTTGTATGCTTTTTCTACGTGTTTGCCAAATATAGGCTTTAATACTTCGATAAATTTTTCTTTAGAAAAGGCTAGTACGGAATCATCCATACTAGCTCCCATTAATATTATCATGGAATAACAATATTAGTATCTAAAACATATTTGAAATCTAAACCAGTTTTTGTAGCCGTTAGATTTAAAATATCTGCACTTGTTTGAGTAGGGATAACAAACGTATACAACCCTTCAGTGACAGTACTTTCAGCAGTAGATGTTATAGTAATTGTTGATGTGCCTTCTTTTAAAGTGAAATCACCAACAACTAATCCTGATACTGGAATCTTTTCAGATGTTGCACCTGTTGTGTATAACAACGCTTTGAAACCTGTAGTAGTGATATCAGAATATGTTACTTTAACATCTAGTAAGCCGTTAGCGTTTGAATAATCGAAGTCAGCATCTGTTAAAATTACCCAGTCTTCCTCTTTTGCATCTCTTGAAAATGAGAATGATAGAACTGCAGCAGCTACATCAGAACCATTTCCTAAACCACCAATACATGACCATGAGTTGCGTGTTAATGGTAACCCATAGAACTCGGTATCATCTGAGTTTCTTAAAGCTATTAGTTGGTCGTTAATATCTACAGCATATACGTGTAAATCTTTAGCAATCCAACCCCCTATTTTAGCAGCCATTGAAACAGATACCGCAGGTAATAACCCTTGAAAACTTCTAGCTCCTTTGCCTTTTAATCCTATGTTACCAGAGTCGAATGTTTGGATAATTCTTTCTGGTGCGGTGTCCTGTGGGTTCTCGATATTCATTATCGGATACCATCTTTTTGAAGTATCTGCGTCATTTATACGTGCTGTTAAATAAGCATCGTTTAATGTAGCAGACGCTAATATTTTATTTCTAGTCCCATCACTTGCATATCGTTCTTGAACGAATATATGCTTTAAGTTATTGAATAGAAGGTTGCAGTTTGGTAAGCCTGAGTTACCTAAGCCATAGCAACAAACGTTATTACAAGCCATTACAATTACATTTAAATTTTTTATTAATTTGGAGTGTAGTATCTATAATTACACCCGTTAAACTTTCATTTACCATTTTAGTTGTGTACCCTTTATTGTCTGTATACTGCCCTAGCTTAGGGTGCATCTGCTGTGTATACTCAATATTAGTACCGTTAAGCCTTTTGGCTGTATCTATGAATGCTTTTACCAATTGAAGCAAAGGAGTGATAGCGTAATTGTGATAATCGCCTGATGACCATGAGCTAAAATCACCGTTAACTGCAAATATTAGTCTACAATCTATATCTCTATCAAATTTACTTAGTATGTTAAAAAAACGTTCATTAAAAATTTCAGGCATATACACCATTGGCATTTTGTCTAAAAATTCTAATTGAGTTGTTTCATTATTCCATGTTTGTACTGTGCCATGAAAAAACTTTGGAGCTTGTAAAGTCATATTTTGAGGTTGTCCTGTTGTTTTAAAACCAGTTGATGTTAATTCTGTAATAACAACATCTCCAAAATATCCTCCAACAAATGCCCACTTTCTATCACACGTAGTAACATTGTAAGTAGTTCCAGATTCTAATTCATAAGTACCGGTAATAGTACTATCAATAGATTCTACAATCATTCTTACTATGTCAATACTATTTACAACCATGTAGTAGTTCTTTTAACAACACCGTAAAAATTAGGATATACAGTAGCATTTAATTTAATGTAATATTGAATAACATTATAATTTTCAACAGCACTATTGTATTTTAAATAGGCTCCTATATTACTTCTATTACTTACTTCTACACCGTTAACTACATTACCATCCATTGTATTGTTTTCGTATTGTTCGCTAACTATTGCAAAATATACTAAGCCTTTTAGCGTTTCAATCAAACCATCTGACCCCCATTTACCACATACTGCATCGAAATACAATGGCTCGTATATGTCTATAAATTTTTGAGTTTGTGGCTGATTGTTAACGTCTAAATCTGCATAAAATTCTGTTGCTAACTCACGTCCTAATAGCTCATTCATTAACTTAGTCTCATAATATGTGATAAGCTCATTTATTTTAGTGCTATTAATGTTATTAGTAGCTAATTTATATATGCCCGTAAAGTTTGCAATAGTTAGCATAACAATTATTTAACAATTTTACCTATACCTCTTGAAGTAAATAACTCTGCCGATTCTTTAGAAATTACTACTTTTCCTTCTGGCATTGTTTTTTTACCTTTATAAGAATCAGAATATTTAACTTCAAAAGTTACATCATTTTCATTGATATATCCTTTAGACTCTGAAACAATAACTACTTCTACTTCTTTTAAGTTACTGTTTTCAGATTGTACTGATTCCATAGAATCAGTACTTTGTGCTTCTTTTACTTTAGCCATAAAATTATGGAGTATCTATTGCTGCTTTTACTGTTGCAAATGTAGTACCTTTAACTAAAGCTGCTGCTCTAATTGCTGATATGTAATCAAAATAGTATTGTTCTAATACTACTGAGAATTTGTTTTCAGCAAAGTTAGTACCATTGTAGCCCACTTTCATAATCATACCACCTCTTAATAAGATGTTATATTGTTTGAAATCACCTACAATCACATCATCAGAACCTACACCTGCATTACCTACAAATGCCAAGTTTTTAATAACGTCAGGAGCATTAATATATGCTTTAGAAGTATCAGTTGTTAAACCAATAGCATATTTCTTTAATGTTGACATTAATACAGCGTTAGCGTTAGCTGAACCAAATGTTGCAGAATCAGCTTGTGCAGCCATAGCAGCAATAGCATCGAAATCATTTGGAGTAGCTTTAGCAATTAATGGAGCAAATGTAGCACCTTGGTTATATGCTGTAGCTGCTGCAAAAATACGAACTAAAATAGCTGCGTTAATTCTATTTGTTAAATCAGATTTAGCAGATGTTAAAGCTTGTTGCTCTAATCTTTGGAAATCCATATCATACTCATCGGTAAAAGTAAGCAATGTCGCTTCTTTTTTGAAAGTATCTGATTTTAAGGTGTAGAAATATTGCGACAACGGCTTAGTAGCACCTTCTGCAACAGTAGCCGAACCGCCCTCTTTAGTTCCTTCATCCATCCATACAGCTCTATTTGAACTTACGGTAGTAGTATTACATAAGTCGTAAATATACGGTGTATTTCTATACTGATTTACAATAGGAGCATCAGCACCCATACGTAAAATAGAAGCAGCATCTAAAGATTGTGCGATAGATGCAACGTTAGCACCGTTATCTACATCATCAATTGTAGCGTGTGAATAAGCAGCTTTTGTAGCATCGTAAGGTTTAGCGAATACTTCACCTTTTTTGTTAGTAAAGATTTCAAACTGTACGTTACCATTACCTGCACGATACACTTGCTTTAATTGTGCTTCGTTGTTTTTAAGAATCTCCTTGATTGATTCTCCTTTCATTGCTCCTGCTGTTTGAATAGAAGCTCTTAAATCTTCAATAGCTTTACCTTGTTCTTTAGCTACTTTCTCCATTTTATGAGCTACTTCTTCTTGTGACTCTTTAAACAATTTAAATTGTTCTTCTGTTAAGCCTTTGTTAGCTTTTGCATCTTCGATTACCGAACTCATCTTTTGATTTTGTTCTGAAATAATCGTTTCTAATTTTTTGGCAGCACCTGAGCCTAACTCGTCTATTAGTGCTTGTTTTTCTTGTTGATTTAACATTTTAAATAAATTTACGATTTTTAATATATTCAATTGTGTCAAGAGTGATTATCGGCTCTTGCTTTGTTTGAGTGACATCTGTCGGCTCAATATTTTCAACTGTGTTAGTTAAGATATTGCTACCATCTAACACAGCACTTATTTCTAATAATTTAGCTTCTTTAATTACCCAGAAGTACCCTTGATTTAAAGCATCTACTTTGTTACCTAGTAATGGATAAACAGCATCCCATTCTTTTTTATTAGTAGCATATTCTGTATTAGAATCGTTAATTGCCAATGCCATATTTATATATTGCATACCTACTGAGTGCTGATTAATATTCCCTTGTAAGTAATCATTAAATATAGCTTTGTTTCTAAACTCTTGAATGTTACTATCTGCTAATAATGCAGTTGTTTCACCACCTAGATTAACTCCTAAATCTGACCACAATACAGACTTCTCATATATCTTTTCAAACTCTCCTACTTTTGCTGTTACTTGCTGTAAATGGTCATGTAAATGATATATCTTATTTACTCCACGTTCTTTAATAGACTTGTTGAATATACCATTTACGTGTACATCATCGTGGGAATCCATCCAATAATATGTATTAGCAACTATTGTACGCTTGATAACACCACTTTGAATATCATCTTTGTGGCTTGTAAATAGTGATTTATTAGCAGATGTGATTATAGGTAATGTTACAGCTTGTGATGATTTAACTGCTTTTTTCTCTATCTCTACTATTTCTTTGTAGTTGTCCATTAAGTACTGAAACTTATCGGACATACTCATATCTTTTATGACTGATTTATACCCGTTCATTTCCGTACTATTTTAGAAACACCTTTAGCCTTGATAGATTTTACCAAAGCTTCTTTATTTACTGAATCAAATTCAGTCTTTTCTACTTCTTCTAATGACTTACCTATGAAGTCTTTTAACTCTTTTGTTTTCATAAAATACTGGGAGGTTTCTATCCTCCAAAGTTTTTATTGTTGTACTTCCGTAGTAATAACTACATCTTTAATTAATAATGAAGCTTCTTGTTCGTCAAATCCCCACTCATTAACTAATATTTTAACTGCTATTGTTTTATCTATAACTCCATTTTTTACTTGTGAGTTCAAACTTACAATAGCATCTGTGTTTACTTTTGCCTTTTCAGCTCTTACTTGTTGTGATTCTTGTAATACATCAACATTAGATGTATCTATAAATATTTCAAATCCAAGTACTGATTTCAATTCTTTATTTTCTGTTATTATTTTTACGAACGGGATAACCGCTTCGTTGTATAAACTTCTTTGTGCATCATTTAATGATGCGTATGAATTAGAATCCGTATCACCTAGTAAGGCTGGATTAAGTTGATATACTATTGCTATATCTCTTGTTTTAACTTTATACCCATCCCATAATGCAAGCTCTTTAGGTGTTCTACCTAATTGATGTACTTCTACTTTTGCACCTGTGGTAATAGCAGAGCCATATCCATTCCCTCTTAATCTGTTATTTAAAGCGTTATCAAATCTAAGCTTAGATTCTTCATCCATTGCCATAGGCTCAGCATACCCTGAACTTACTAATATATCAGAACCTTTATTTTTAAGTAATGCAGTATCAGAAGCGTACATCTCTTGCATAGCTTCCAAAGGCATTATAGCAGCTTGTAATGGGGATAACCCAAGCCTAGTATATGAGCATGGATTATTGTATATTTTACATATAATTAAATCTTCTGAGTTTATAGTAATTAACGTGCCGTTTTCTTCATATTGATACGTGTATTTACCATTATAATATGTTTCAGTTAACTTAACAGTATCTATTACTTCTAACTCATTAGAAAAGCCAGTAATAGGTCTATTCCATATAACACATGAGCCGGTAGTTAGTAAGTTAAATAAACCTCTATCTATGTCTAATGTTAGATTCTTTGACTTATAAGGCTTACCACCCCAATAAGGTATATATGATAAATTTCTTTGAGCAAATAATATCTTGTTAACTGCACTAAATACGGGTGAGTTTTTACAGTATCCTGTTTCTATTAGATACTTTAACCCGTGCATATTAAAGGTATGCGACCCTGTAATAAATTGTAGAAATGATTGTGTTGTTTGGGTATTATAAAAAGGCATTAATTCATTACCACTACTAAAAGACTTGTATGCATCCTTTAATCTGGTAATTATGTTCTTTGTATTTCTAGACCTGTCAGCGAGTTGAGCCAAAACGGTTATTTTCTACAAATATATAGAAAATATTTTAATATATGCAAATAATTGTACTATTTATTATTTTAGTTTTTTAGAAAATTTTACTCGCAATAAGTTTGTGAGCCTCTTGTGCTGTTTGTTTATTCATTTTTCTTCAATATTAAATTCTACAGTTGCACCGTTGCTGTCATAATCTAACACAGTTAGATTTGTTTCAGAAGAAAATTCGATGTCGCCGCCATTTTTTCTAGTTAAATAAGTCATCATTTCTATGTGATTTTTACAGCTTTCTAAATCACCTTCGTGTGTTGTTGTAGTTTTGCTAGGATAGCCGATGTAGGTTTTTTTTACGATAAATTCTTGTGAAGCTTTCATTTTATTTTTGTTTAGTTTTTGTCTTATTTTGTTTATGTTTATTTATACGACAAATATAAATATAAGTTTCGTATTTGCAAAATATTTTTTACATTATTTTAAATAAAATAAATCAACCTCACCTAATAGATGAGGTCTAAGTAATTTAACCATGAAAAAAACTAATCTAATTATTTAATCTTTCTTTTAATATATTTATTCGTTTATGAATATTCTTAGATTTTTTAAGGCATTTAACTTTATCATTAGTTAACGAATTAAAATTAAGTCCCATAAAATACCCAAACCAACACCCAATTATGAACATTATAATTAATATTAATATCATTGTTTTTTATTGAAATATTCGTCCCATTCTTTATTTACTCTTTTTGCTTCTTTAAAATTGTAAGTTAAGCAAAATCCTATTATTATACCTAATGCAAATATTGATATAAATAATAAATATGTTTGTACGTATCCTAAGTTTTCCATCATTTAGTATTATTTAATATTATCTATTTCAGCTTTAACTAATTCTCTGATATTTAAGTAAGCATCATATGCACCTCTTTGACTTAAATTCATGTCTTCGGGGAATAATTCCATTTTATCTTCTATGAATTTTAAAAGAGACCCTAATCTATCTTTATGAACAAGGTCAGCAAACTCAATTAATGCTTGTATCGCTGCTGTTTCTGTTAAAACAAACTCACCATGTATTTTAGTTTTTTTTAGTGAATCAAAGTACTGTTTTGCTGTTATTATTTTATTTTCCATCTTCTAACTCTTTAACTTTCTTTTTTAATATATTTATTTCTTCAATTAACTGATTAATCTTTTTCATCAAGTTAATTTCAGGAGAAATACCACCAACTTCGTATGTTTTCATTTTATCTATCTCCATCTTCTAACTCTTCGATTACTACTGTTAAATCATTTATTAAATGTATTAGCCTACAATGAATACCAGATAATCCTGCTGTATCCTTTCTTATATCTCGAAGCTGTTGGTCAGCTTTTTCAAGTGTTTCTTGAAGTTGTTTTAGTTTATCTTTCATGATTCTATTTCTTTTTATTTTTTTCAAACCACTCAACTGGGATAGGTCTACCTTCAATATCGTCTTCCATTCTTAATACCCATTGGGCATAATCATATTGATATTTTTTAAATAAATCTCTTACCTCTTCCTCACTATACTTATTCTTGTCTTGTTCTTGTTCTTGTTGCCATCTAGCACCCTCAATGAATCTATTTCTCATACTCACTGTAGCTAAGTCATGACCTTTTCCATATAATCTTCTAGCAGCTAACTTTTCTGGAGTATATTTTGGTTTTTTTTCACCACGTACACAATTCCTATTACAATTTTCTGCTTGTAAAGCATTCGTACATTTACACTCATCAAATTGTTTTGGTTCTTCTTTTGGAATGATTATTTCATAGTACTCCCACTCTTCTCTATAACCTCCTTTAATTTCTGGATGGTCTTCACTGTCTTTGATTAATTTTACTTCAACTTTCTCACAACTTGGATTATTAACTATAAACTCTAAGAAATCATCATTAATAGCTTGTACACCATCTTTGATTAAATCTGAATTATCTGTTAAGATGATTTTTTTGCAACCATAATGCCCATCCTTCTTTACCATAATTATTTAACATAATATTACTGGCATGATAATTACTGATATATTCTATACTTTTATATTCAAATTTTTTCATTTTTATTTAGTTTATTTTATATCTCTATTCCAACCTTTTTTACGCATCCAATATTCAGTAATATCCTCTTCCTCTTTTATTTTCCTTTTTATTGAATTAATTTCCTTACGTTCTTTTACTATTTTATGTATTACCTTTTTATCGGTATTTGTCCAACTTGTTAAGTGATAATTGCCACATTTGTCGCATTTGTAGCTTCTTATAGGTTTTTTATTATCACCTTCTTCTTTTTGTATTTTAGCAATTTTATTAACGGCTTCTTCTTTTGTTAAGAATGATTTTTTAACGCATTCCATTGTAATTATTATTTAGTTAAACTTGTTTATACACCAATCAATAAAATCATGTCTTATGCGTATTATTTCAAAAGTAGAGGCGTAAGCGGAACAAAATAAACAAGCATAACCAACTTTAAATTTATCAAAATAATGACTATTATCTTTCATAAAACTAGAAGCAAGGTTTTCAATAATACCTCTAATATGAGAAAAATAATAAGCATCCATAAAGGTTTGAGAAGACATACAAATGTACATCTTCCCGCTATCGTACTCATTTTTCACCTTTTGCCAAAACTCTTTGGTATAAATTATTTCTTTTTCCATTATTTATTTAGTTATTACGCTTAAAAACGAGTACATCATACTCAATATAAAAATTGAACTAGCTATTATTACTAATATTCTGCTAGTTGTTTTGATTAGTTTCTTGGTTCTGCGGGTCATTGTTTTTAAAGATTTTGTTCAATCCATTTATAATAATATTCTTTACCAGATTGTTCATTTAATCTTGGTAATGGATTTGTATTTAAATCAAATCCTAATTCAAGTACTTTTAAACCAAATTTAATAACTTCATCTCTACTAAAACTATTTTTAACTGTTTTAATATTGATTGTGTTGTTATGGTTTACTTTTAACTTGTGTACAAAACACTCTTGCTTTTCTTTATCAAAAGGATTTGTTATAAAAGTTTCTTCAACATCATACTCAACTAATACATCAACAATCTTATTACCTTTATTATATTCAGTAATATATTGTTCAATAAATTGTTGAGGTATTTGAGGTAATGATTTATAAACAGGAATATCACCACAAGTTATAGAAGATGATATTTTACCTGTATCAAACATTAAACTTTTATCAGTTGTTGCAATTATTTTTTTACATTTATTACGAATAGTAGCTTCATA
>JACCDR012009537.1_pt1 | contig 11920 bp, 14 predicted proteins | sample 7446431 | NCBI WGS metagenome assembly JACCDR01 (sample SAMN15323443, study PRJNA562643) | freshwater metagenome | isolation source: river surface water | place: USA:Blue River Watershed | collected 2017-08-17
ATACCTTAACTGTATTTGAATTTATATTCTGTGTGGATATTACGTTAGTCCCATTCAAAAAAACAATGTAGCAGGAGTAAGTAGCTAAGGCAGTGCATCCTACCGAAAACATAAATCGAAATCCCATCCTTTTACCTGAAGGTGATATCGGTTGGTACAAAATATCAGAAATGTAATCGGTACCTACAGGTTGAAGAACTATTTCCCCGACAAATAATGTCCATGGTGTTCCACCGGTAACCGGTATTTGACTCCATCCCGTTAATCCACCAGAGAAATCGGAATTATTTAAAACTTGATCTCTTACTTTGTAATCCGTAACCTCTGTGGTGCCCTTGAGTATCTCGAGATCATTGAAATTATCAGATCTACTACTTCCTATCCTGGCATTAAGGGCATATCGATAATCTCCGAGTTGAAAAGCATTTCGACCAGCTGCGTTTTTAGTTGGGTTGATGATGCTATCATCTTGATTCATGTTGCCGACAGGCGCAAATTCCTGATTGCTGTTCATCAAATTTTTGGAGTAAACCGTGTTTGTTGTCTGGATATATTAAGTAGCGTTTGCGGATCAAGATCATTTTTTCTTGCTCTTATTTTGCGTTCAGCTGCAGCCATCGCGGATCCACGTCGATAAATACTTGCCTCTGTTCGGCTAGGCTCCTTATCCTGCTCCCATGCGAACTCCATAGATTTCTTAACGTAATCCGAGTAGTAGGTGTCCACAATCGTATCGCCGCACGGATCAAATCCATCTGATATATACATCACCAGTAGATTATCATGCGGATAATCGTAATCCAGCAGAAGCTCCTTGGTGGTTCCGGTCTGTTTAAATTTGAAAGATCCTTTCGCTACAAATCCTCCTCCAAAACAGTTTACACTGCATCCAGAGTAGTTGAAGAACATATAACCTCCGTACGCGTTAAAATTCAATCCATTTGGAAGATTCTGACTGAGAAGTCCATTAACAAAGTCTGTGCTGTTCGGAGACCGGTCGAGTTCGTTAAGCCTATCATTTACTCCAAGAGTCACAAAATACTGCCCTACTTTAACCGCTACAGCGCACCAATCAACATAATCATCCGGAAGTATGACGGTCTTTCTATCAGTTACTGGCAGATAAACTGTTTTCACTTCTCCAGCGGTATCCAATTTAAGTTCACGCAAATACCAAAGGGCTTGCTCCAACATCCATTGGTAAAAAGCGTTTGGCAGTGTCTTGGTAAAAAGGACATGATCAACGATGGCGCTGATCTTGTTATGTTTACCTGGTTCGTATGCTATTGTGTCTGCCATATATTAATTTCTATTGATGGCGTCTTGCTTGTCCCTTACTATGTCAGTTACCTTCATTCTTTTTTCAGTGAAATACTGTATACCCCTCCTTATAATTTCTTCATTCAAATTGCTTGGCACAGGATATGGATCAAAAATACCTATTGCAGTACTGTCTTTTATCACCAATCTTACGCCAAAGGTCGGACTGTAATTTTTGGCTACTCCAATTTGATCGAAGAAAAATTTATTCCCAGATGGATATCCACCAAGTTCACCTTGCATTCCTCCTGACATAAGATTCCTGGTAGCCCGAATATCTTCATGTCTACGCAGTTTTACCGAACCAAAATTATAGTTCATTGGCCACACTTCTCGTATTCCACCGTTGCTTGGTAATGCAGCGTATGAAGCCGGCAGAACCAGATACGAAGGTTGGTCATCAACATCAACAACAGATACAGCTGATTCTCCACTCCATTCCGTTATAAACTGTTCGTCAACCATGTCGCCGTATATCTTCCAGTTTTCAAAATAATTATCCTTCGCCATTGAGTTAACAATGTCATCAACTACAGTGAACACCTCTCGCTGATCTATACTGAAATCAATATTAGGATAAGCATCCTGTAGGCCCATTATGATCCTGTCAGAGAAATATTTTTTTGTCTTGATTGCCATTATCCGGTTGTTTGCTCTTTCATAGAAGCGTATGCAGTGACTAAATCTGGAATTTGCAGGTTGATGCCTACATTTTGCAATATCAGCATCACAATCTCAAAGTGGGCATTCGTGTAAGGGTTCACTGAGAAGTCAACCGATGTAGTCGGGTTCCAAACAGGTGTATTGCCAACCATAGTGTATCCCCACCGAGGTTCAGCAGGAGATTTTACGTAGCTCATTGAAAATATTCCGATCGTGTAAGGGTCGATAAATCCATACACACCTCTATGAACCAATACTGGATAATCAGTAGACGGTGGAGTAATTGTATTGTGCTTAACGAACGGATATTGGTCTGAGTCTATCTCAAATATTTCTCTAAAATCCTGCTTATGCACAGCATCCGGCCAAAGGTACCCGTATGGGTACATGAATAATCCAGTTCCGTACTCGATAGAAATTGGAATAGGCCCTGTTACCAACGGTCGAAGATCTTCATCAACTTTACGAACAGATTTGTATCCAAAAGGCTGACCTTGAGTTGAGGTTTTTACATTTCCGAGGCGCTTACTGATGAAATCAAGTTGAGCAATTTTTGCCAATAAATTGAACTGCTCAGGCGTGAACGTATTACCTGTCTGATTTTTATTGCAGATATATTGACAAAGTAGATACGCCTCGTTTATGTTCACTTTTTAGAATTTAATTTTTTACATTTTTTAATCGCCTCAGCCTCAGTTTCAATATTGTATTCATACAGATCATAACCGGTATCATTACCTTCTTCAAATTCCCTGTTCTTTACATAGATAGCTGGTTTGTTCCAACCTGGATCAATGGCAACAATGTATTTGTCTGTGCAATTTTTATGATCTATTTCGTGAAATGATTTCATAATTAAGCGTTAAAGTATGCCTTAATAGCAGCTACAAATCTCGGTATATTGACTCCTGAGTACTTAAAAGCATAAGCAACTCCTACTTTACCTTGGAAGAACTGCGACAGGGAACCTGAATTAAATGCAAGATAACGCATATTTCTATTCAAAGCACCTGTACTTGCCTGTACTATTGAATCTAAAACAACGCCATCTTCTAGCACTCCTTTTGTTGTGCTGCTTCGATAAACGTCGTAGCATTTATTGTCGGAGAAAGTTGCAATAGGACCAGGAACAGTTCTAGTAGTTCCATCGTTGGCTACATACTGAAGATTTCCGCCTGTAAATCTTGTGAATATACTTGCGTTTGATCCACCAAATAATGACCGTGTTCCAACGGCTTCGTTGTCGATTAGGTACACACCAACAAGAAAATCGTTTTGTGATGACCTTAAGTTGCAGAAAGACTGATTGTATGTTATCTCGAAAGATTGATCAACTCCATTTCCCTGCATATAAGAGTCCAGCACAACGGAGCATGTATTCAAATGCAATGTTTGCAGAAAAGCTAAATCATTAGCAATGTCAAAAGCATTTGAAGGAGCAAGAATATGAAGATATTCGAATTGGAAAAGATCATCACCAATTGTTGAAAGCAGTGTTGCTAATTTGTTTTTTAACACTGTGGTTAAGTCACCGTAATTCGAAGCCAGTGCAGATCTGGTCCATTTAGAATAAGATAGATTACTCCACCATCTTGCGTTTGAATTACCGTAATAATTATTACCTGTTTGATTTGGGTGCAGAAGATCAGCTCCGTATCCACCTGAATTTATCCATGAAGCCAAATTAAAGCACATATGTACATCAGTCTTTGATATCGCATTTGCTACTTTTCTTTCTCGTATAGAGTATATCCTAACGTTGTTTGTCACGGATTCAGTTCTACCTATTTGAGCCGACTGAACTGGAACCCCTGGCCATGTCGTAGTAACCCAGTTGAAAAATGAATCAACGTCAGAAAGAACTGTAGCAAGGGTTGTTGCTGCTCGCGCATCATTTATGCCTCCATCTTCAAGTATTCCTTTTAATTGCGTGAGACCAAGGAACGCCAAACAATTTGTTACTTGAGTTATCGCATTTGCCCTTAGAGTTCCAGAAGCACTCCAGTTATTATTATCACCGTTAGGTGAGTACTCAGCGCCTGAGCTACCAAGAGGAATAAAAACAGCGATCCTGCCAGTGGCGGCATTGTAAGATATTCCCATTTGAGGCATGAACGTGCCTCCATTTAAAGGAACGTTGTATACGTCGGATGATCCTATGTCTATAACTGCACTGCCATTCCATTGCTTAACTGTTCCAGGTGTTGGAGTTGGCCCTGGCCCAGTTGAGTTGTTACTTCCATTTGGGATAGAGTCTCCGAGAACCAAAAAAACCTGCAGTCCAGCAGCTGTAGTATTTACACCTATTATGTCTGGATAAGGCCCAGGATCGACCTCACCGGTTGCAAATCTTTGCAAAATATTTACCGCTGTTATCGCTGCGTTCATTTTACTGCTAGTTCTGATTTTTGAATGACTCCAATAACACTTACTCCTGACGATGTTCCAGTGGCATTAACGCGTACACAGGAAACAGCTAAAAATCCTGCTGGTACATTTTGAAATATCTGATCATTCCCACATGCACTGCGTAGCGAAATGTCGCCACCTACATTTACCCAAAGCGCGGCGCGTGCGTATCCTTTTGGATTTTTTTGAGTGTCTCCTACGAAATTGTACCGATCACTTGGTTCTATTGGGAACCAATCTTCTGCTTGAATTGCTAATGTCTGTTGGTCTGTCATATTCTTTCGATTTTATCTTTAAACAAAAATAAAATCCCGATACAACATCCCAAAGTATTCATCGACACTGGAAATGTTCCGATTGTCATCCACACTGAGTTGTACGTCGCGCAGAAATCGATTGTATCAGCCACTTGAAACCAAAACATATATCTAAAAAAAAGTTGGTATTTTTTTGAGTCTACATGGATGATGTGAAACAATACAATCAGCATCGCGTGCTCGAAGAGGTAGTAAAAATAATCCTCAACATGAAGAACTTGATCTGAAAAAAATATTGGTTGCCACATAGGTCCTCTTGGTGTAGCTAAAAAAGCTACGCTTATGAAGAAAGTCATGTATACCAATACAGCCCTGCTCATGGATTAGGTCCTGTTCCAGGAGGAGGATCGCCACCACCGGGCTTTCCGGTTTGACTGGTGTTGAACACGCAGTTGTTGAAGGTGCAGTTGTTGTACACTACTTCATAAGATACTGCGTATTCTTCTGATTCGATTTCTTGATTATTAACTTCTTGTTCAGGCATATGATTAAATTTTATATTGAAAAATGTAAGTCAATGTACCACTACCTGATGACGCAACTACTGGACAATCTACCTGTACAGCATTAACTGCAGGGATTATTGAAATATGGTAAAATGAACTACCTTGAAAACTTCCACTTCCAGCTCCATTATTACTAGTTCCTACAGGCAATGAAATTGTCAATCCAAACGCAGCACTTGGGCTAGTGAGGTTTACGGTTATCTGTCCATGTACTGTAACATTATCACCAACTCGAACATAATACGCTGTACTCGGTGTTGTACTGGATACATTTGTTCCTGGGGTTATTGTAGGTGTGTATGATCCAGATATAATTTGGCCTTGTGTTATGGATAATGTTCCTGATGAAATATTAGTTACTGTTAAAGTGCTTCCTGAAAATGTTAAATCAGCATCATCAGTCAATGTAGATGTGCCGGATGCAAAAGGAACTCTTCCTGAAGTTAGAGATCCTGACAAGTTACCACTTCCAACTGTCTGCCAAGTTGGTGTGCTTCCTGATCCATTAGATACAAGTGCTTGGCCAGATGTTCCATTACTTCCGCTTACGTTCCATGACCCATCAGATTCTATTTGTAATCTTGTGGTAGAGCCTGATGTAATATTTACTGTTCCACTTGAGAAAGTTACTCCTGATGCTCCGGAATACTCACCAATGCTAGATCCCCCTGAACCTAATATATTTACTTGGCTTGTTCCTGAACTTCCGGTTATGTCTATATTTTGATTAGTTGCGGCCTCTATAGCTATACTTCCATCTGGATTTATCAAAAGATTTCCTCCGGCAATAAGTTGTAGATTGGTTGTTGCGCCTATGCTAGTTGTTGATGGTGATGATATATTTAAACCTCCAGATGTTGGTAATATCGTATTTACACTTATACCATTTGTTAGCGCATCGTACAAAAAATCCGCATCTCCTGTTATGGTATTTACACCACTTCCAAAAGCAACTTGCGTTGACGCTAAAGATCCAGAAAAAGTCCCTGTTGGAGATGCCCAACTGCCATCGGCGCGTAAAAAGTTTGTCGTGCCGCCACCTGACAATGGTGTTAATCCGGCTGCTGTGGAGTTGAATAACGGAAGAACAACGCCTGTTCCTGTGGATGAATTTAATGTTCGTGTAGCTGCGGTGTATGATAAATTTGTTCCTGTGGACGCAGCCCAAGTCCCATCAGCACGAAGAAAATTTGTTGTTCCTCCTCCTGATGCAGGGACAAGTCCATTTAATGTAGAGCTGAAAAGTGCTGGTTTATAAAGTTTATACCAAACACCGGCCTCTCGAAATCTGAATCCATTTGTACCGTAGTACATTGTACCATTTAAAGTGCCCTGTGTTGAATCAGCTCCAACAAGTCTTACCGACTTGAAATTACCATTGACCTGAGCCTGGCAGGTGATGGTGATCATCATCAAGATGAATAATACGTATCTCATTGTTGTACTTCTATTTTTTTCTCCGTAGTCTCGGTTTCGGTAACCGTTGTTTTTCCTGCCCGGAAAGCCAATGCCCACTCGAATAACCATCTTCCTCCAAGCGCCCAAGCAATACATCCTGCCATGAAATACCAGCACCAAACTGGTAATTGAGCCTGAAAGAATACTGAATAATTTAAAGCGTAAGGCCACACCCAATTCATGATCCACACAACCTGCTCCGCGGACTCCATGTATCCATTGGATCCTGATGCACCATGAGCCATTTTTTTACGGTACACTATAAGTACCGTTGTGACAACTGAGGATGCGATTATCCACATTATTAAACTAGTGAACTCACCAGGATTGCTGGATAAGTAATCTGTGTACGCTTCAAAAAGATGTTTCATGTTAAAATATGTTTACTCTCCAATTCACTCCGTCGTAAGTCGTAGCCTCAATTTCATACTCTCGGTTTTCAAGCGGACGGAAAACACCAGCGGAAGGTGTCAATCCTGCTGATGTATATATCGTACTATTTGCCCATAACGTCTGATCATGTGTCGAATCACCAGGCGTAAGTCCACTGATTGTGAACAACGCCTGAAGACGTTTTGCGTTCGACGTATTACTTAAAGACCACGTTCTTAATCCTGTGATCGCTACGCTTCCGTAGAATAAACGCTCGATCATTCCTGCGAAATTTAACACAGGATTTACAGAGGAATCAAATTGAACAGATGTTAATGCGGATGATGAGCCAATTTCAATAGTTCCTTGTGCTCCATTGTCCGTTATTGTTGTTCCTGAGCCAGCGGCCAACCTTCGACTTTGGGGAAGACCACCTTCTGTGATTACAGTAATGTAAGTGGCATCAACATCTGCGCCACCATTACCGAAGTTAAACACGAATTCAGTGAGTGGAGTTGGGAATGCCGGTAGTTCCCCTATACCAACACATCTTTTCAATTTAAGTAGCAGGTTGTTTATCGTGGCAATATCACCGATAATACCTACGATAGCAGTGCCTCCTCCATTCAATACAATTGATGGACTAATCACTCGGTATAGCCTGCTGCATTCGATGAGTTGGTTAATCTTTTTTGGTTGACTTGGGCTACCAACAAGATCAGCCACTTTATCTCCAAGTTCTCCGATCTTAATATAAGCCTCGGAGTAAATGGAAAAAGCGTCTGCAAGTAGTGATGATAAATTGTCTGCCATTATAAAGATTGAACTAGCTGCGATTCCAAATATGAAATTATGTTCTCCATCAGATCGTAATTCCCTTGCGTAACTTCGCTGTCAGCGGCAATCAGTAACCCGTCAAGCAAATACGCTTTTTTGTTCGCCTTCTCATCGCATCCACAGGTATTCGCCATATTTCGGAACAACTGCTTCACACCTTCATCAGCAACAGACCTGATGTATGTGTTGCTGATCGTAGTTGATACGTTGGTGTTAGCGATTATCGTGCTCAAATCAGCAACCTCTTCCCAGTAAGTTCCATTCGTAGGAGCATTTCCTGTAGAGGACAATATGCATTTGTAAACTTTATTGGTCGATGGGTAGTAGACAATACTTGCGTACTGGCTCACAACTCCGTTCGATTCGATCTGAGCAACATAAGATGTGAGCGCGTTGTAAGGCTGAATACGCATCAACATCCTCTCATACCATCCACCTACGCCTACGTTATTCACGGTAACAGTAGTTACGTTCCATGACATTATCGTGAGAACATCTCCGAAATCAGGGTTGTTGAATGTGCGATTCCCATCCGGATCAGTGTGGCACCAAAGAAGATAATTAGCCGCGGCATTTCGCGCCGGATTACCGCCAGTTCCATAATTGGGAGTAGTGTCGTCCACTACACCGGAATTGACATCATCTGAATCTTGTGTGTATGAGGTTGAGGGACTTAATGCCATCGGTAAGTGGGTTTATAAATGAAAAAGGCCCTTGTCAGGGGCCTAAGTTCGTAAGAATTTCTCAGAATGGGAAATTATTCATTACTCCAGTAATTCATGCGTTCCTGGAGATTCAAGTAAGTCTCCTTCCCTTCTTCTGAGGCCAGGAATTTAACCAGTCTCTCCATTGGTTCCTCCGAAGCGGTATGGGTTCCCATCTTCTCATCAGTCTCGAGATTGATGTAAGATTTAACATCTGCACGATACTCGATAATTCCGAATGCAAGCGCATCAAGAACTGTGATTTGGACTCCGGCTTTCTCGTTCTTGTTCAATTTGAAGAACTCAATAGGATTTGCCATAGCCCAGCGCTGCAGATCGGTACGCATTTCATGGATCGGTCTTCCTGCGGAAAAATTGATGGATGGAACTTGTGAGGCGTACTGCAGTACTTCCTCCTTATTCATCTTCTTAACCGAGTTACCTGCATCCAAAGTCAAATCAAGGGCCACTCCCTGCGATGCGCGTGAATGACTGTTGATATCCATGCGCTCAAACACTTTTGGTGCGTTGTTTGGTCTGAATTTGTTGCTTTTATTGTGCGGGTGGAGTTCCAAGAACACGTAAAGCGGGTAATCTTCTTCCACAGAAACCTGAAGCCATCCTTTTGTAAAGAGAACATCATCGATGTTTTCTTCCAGTGTTGGCCGGCCATCGACAATCACGCGCTTTGTGCCGATTACGTTCTGAATTACCTTATCTCTTTTGAGTGGATCCTTCTCAAATTTATCGTAAAAAGTGTATCGGCCAGTAACAAGAACATCAAAGGCCTCAACCGGTAGACCAGTTGCCGGGTTAATTCCTTCGTCACCATCACATATTTTGTAGATGGCAACTCGTTTTTTAGTGTAGGGGGGAAGAACGAAGTCAGTTAATCCCCATGAATTCGGACGTTTTTTTCGCTCAGTTTTACCATCCTCGTCAACGGATGTTATCCCAGGCTTACGCTTCTCTGCGAGCGCCTCCTCCAATTGTTTTTTCATCCGCAAATTCTCCTGCTCCTGCTCGTACAGTTTAGCCTTCAACCTTTCATTTTCTCTATCCTCCTTCGGGTTTTTTACAGCCAAAAGATCAGCTTTCGTAATAGAGCCTTCCTTTTCATCATTTTGTCTCTCCATATTGATATTTTTTAATATGATTTTACTTATATGAATTTTTATTAATCTGTTATGCAAAAGAAAATGGCCGAAGCCACTTTCTTTATTTGTTAAGCGAGGTAAGCGGGCTTGCCAAGGATAAACTTGCTTGCGCCAACAACACGCATTCCTTTGCGTGATGCCATATGAACGGTTTTGTTCAATTTGGCAGTTGTTGGAGTCTCTGCCAATGCTCCAAGAGTCCAGATCTTGTAGTGGTCACGATTACCACCGCCGATCAGTTTCTTGTAGATCACAGAGTAGGCATTGCGCGGAACACCACCTTTTGGATCAGACACTTTATCGTAAGGCGCTACGATGAAGTAGTAAGGGCCAGGGAAACCAGGAGCCCCGAAGAATTTCGGATGGTTCAGCGACTTGAACTCCTTCATGTAGATTTCCATGCTGTTGGTCTTCACTGTCCGGAAGCCGAGATCAACATCCTTACGGTTGTAAATCTGTCCTCCGTTTGTGGCGAACTGGCTGATGATATCTTCTGTGTTGATGCCGAATTCCGATCCATATTGAAGAACCATCTTCGGTCCTTGCAACAGTTTCCTGCGCAGACGTGCGATCTGACGGAACAGATTCACGGTAGGGTTGCTGTCGTAATACAACTTCGGAGCATTAGTTTCAAGGTTCGGGATGTATCCCTGAGTGGTGCTCATCAGGATAGCATTTCCGGCCTCATCAAAACCAGGGATGTTCTCACCGCGAGGTGTCAAGAATAATCCATATTCTTCAGACGCCAAGAACCGGAGTTCTGTTTGCTCCATTCCGCGTGGATACACGAAATTCGTCATCTTACCTCTCCACATCATTGGATAGGTCTTGTTCTTCGCCTGCCAGTCGGTCACTTCGTACTTATCGTAGAAGGTCTGCAGGTATGAGTTGTATACCTTGGTAGTAGGTACAACGCCGGTTTGCTGGCCGGATGTTGCTTCTTCCCAGATGCTTCCAGGGAGGATGAACAGATCGCCACCGTAGGTGCTTCCTACCTGTGTGATTGTTGCCGAAAGGTCAGGGGTGCTGGAGTTGATTTTATCCAGATACAGACGGTGAGCGTTGTCAACCGATGTGCGTTTTCCAGTGATACGCCATGCTCCGCCGTTCTTGAACTGGATGCTTTGGCCGACACGGGGGTAAGAATATTTACCGGCATTCTCACCGGTAGATGGCGAGTGGGAAATGGTTGCGAGCTGGATGTAAGGCTTGCCTACATACAGAGCTGGGTCACCATTTACTTCTGATGCGGTTCCGTATACAGATGCCTGAGTTGCTGAGGTGTTGACAAACGGAGTGTCAAAAACTTCATTGGCTTCATGGTGAACAATGCCTGGGGAATCTTCCCCGAACACTTCTTCCATAAGGCCGGCCTTCATCATATCCCCGAGATCAGATTCCATCGGGTTGATGTCAAACAGGGTGCCGTTTACATCCGGCTTCAGCATAAAGCTGAAATTCGAGATCAACGGATATCTCTCCGAAGATGCGATCGAAAAGTTACGATATGTGTTTACTTCTGCCATTTTGCTAAGGTTTTTAGGGATTTAAAAGTCCCGCGACCAAAAGCGCTATGCAGCCTTCTTGTTTTTTATGAGACGTAGAGCCTGTTCGTCAAGATCGTCTTTATTACCTTTGGATTCTCCCGATCCTGGTGATTGACGCTTCTTAGGATTTTTTCCTGAAAGTTCTTCAACGCGCTTCGTGGTGACCTTGTTTTTTACCTGGCCCTGAATTGCTTTGGCGATGTCTTTCATGAACATCCCACCGACGTAGGTTTCAAACATCTGTTGTGGTGTACCGGCTCCAATAAGTTCTCCGGCCTCATTGTATGACGTAGGGTTTTTTACCCATGCGATCACACCTTCTTGGACCTTCTTTTTCTTATCGTCATCCAGTTTGAAAGTGTATTTATCATCCCCGTCTTCGAACGTGATTTCCTGGACTTTATCCAAGTAAGTAGAGTAACTTTCGACGTTCTTTTTGATCGCCTGTTCTACTTTCTCGTTGTTTTTGGATTTCTCGGGTTCAACGGGTTTGTGTTTCTCTTTTAAATCCTTCAAATAAGACTTGGCGGTTGCGATGTCGCCTTTCTTCATGATCTCGATATCAGCCTGTTCTTCGGCGAACTGCTCATCAGAGCCGTCAAATTTCTCACGAACAAGCGTGTACTTCCG
>JACCDR010337680.1_pt1 | contig 11919 bp, 9 predicted proteins | sample 7446431 | NCBI WGS metagenome assembly JACCDR01 (sample SAMN15323443, study PRJNA562643) | freshwater metagenome | isolation source: river surface water | place: USA:Blue River Watershed | collected 2017-08-17
CAACCATAAAATAATTTTTTCTGGTTTAGAGGATTGCGCGAGCAAACTGCGAATGGTTAAGTGAATAATTCCCAACCGGCTTGGAATGGAAGTAAGAGATACCAGCAGCGGTAAAATAACGGCTGTCGGCTGATGCAACTCAGCTACCGATTTTCGTTTTAACTGCAAAGCAGTCCAAAACGACACGGGCATCTCTTTTACTTTCATGATTTAGCGGGTTCCTAAAATATCGCGATAAACCGCAAGCGTTTTTTGCGCCATTACCGGCGTTATAAATTGGCTGTAAAGCGTTTTATTCGCTTTTTCTACCATAGTTTCAGCAAGTTCTGGTTGATCTAACAATTGCACCAAGTGTTTGGCTAGGTCTGAATCACCCCCACGCTCGCTGATAAACCCTGTCTCACCCTGTACAATAATTTCTGCAATGCCACCCGCATTGGTCGTAACCACTGGCTTGCGATAATAAAAACATTCGTAAATCACTTGTGGAATACCTTCAACTTTTGAGGTCATTAAGCCTATATCGAATTGCGGAATAAAATTCGACGCATTTTCCGTAAAACCTAAAAATGTTATGTAAGGTTCCAACTCATGCTCTCGCACTAACCGCATGACTTCCGGTGTTTGGCTAGAAGGTTTACCAATTTGCACCACATGAAAATCCTGTCGACCGTATTCGTGCACCAAGCGCTTCACTACTCTAACTAGGGTTGGCAGATCCTTAGCTGGATAGTGATTAGCAATGTTGCCAATAATTTTTTTATCGCCTGGAATGGCAAATTTTTCACGCAACTTAAAGGGTGTAACATCGCTCTTGGTATCCAAATTAGTACCGTGATAGATGGTAAGCAGTTTGCTTTTATTCTTCACGGTGCGCGCCAATATCGAACGCGTTTCGTTGGATACACACAAATATTTTTTGATATTAGGATGATTGTATTTGTATCGCGACAAAAAATTATTATTCGCCGGGTAAGATATTTTTCGGCTCAATACGAAGGGTGGCAACCTCGCAAACAAGGTGGCTATCACCGCTAACTGCATGGCCGTAGGGTCGTGCAAGTGTACAAGATCAATCGCCTCTCGTTTGCACAACTGAATTATTTTAATAACGAACTGATGGTCGATGCGCGATTTACGCCGCGCCGTGACGTAACGGATCGGAAGCTTCGCTAACTTTTGCTGAAATTGCCCGCCCTCGACACACAAAATGAGATTCTTAACTTCTGGGTTAGTTTTCGCCAATTCAAGACACAGATTTTGAATATGGTTTTCACCGCCCCCCCAATTGCCTACACCTGAAACATGCAGAATATTCATAAGCTCTCCGCGCTTACTGGCCACACGCCCCGTGACTTTTACCATCGACACTTTGGCGCTAAAATCGTGTTTATACCCATGAGTATGGCTTCGCATCATAACCGAAAAGCACCATAAAAATCACATTTGTTAAAGCAGACAAACAAGCGCTTAGACCGCTATAATTCCAGACTTCATTTTTTGTACTCATCGCACCCGCTGCGGTATCTAAACGAGTTGTTATTGCTATGGAAAAAACCTACCAGCCACAGGCTATCGAACTTCAATGGTATAAAACCTGGGAAGACAAGGGCTACTTTAAACCCTCTGGCGAGGGCAAACCCTACTGCATGATGATCCCACCACCGAACGTCACCGGCAGTTTGCACATGGGCCACGGTTTTAACAACGCCGTTATGGATGCAGTTATTCGTTACCGCCGTATGAAAGGCGACAATACTCTTTGGCAGGTGGGCACAGATCATGCGGGCATCGCCACGCAAATGGTTGTAGAACGCCAATTAGCAGCGCAAGGTATTAGTCGCCATGATCTTGGGCGCGAAAAATTTCTGGACAAAGTCTGGGAGTGGAAAACCAAATCCGGCGGCACCATCACTGGGCAAATTCGTCGTTTAGGATCGTCTGTGGATTGGAGCTGCGAACGTTTCACCATGGACGATGGCTTATCGAAAGCCGTACAAGAAGCTTTCGTTCGTTTATTCGACGACGGTTTAATTTACCGAGGCAAACGTCTCGTTAATTGGGACCCAAAACTACACACCGCCATTTCAGATTTAGAAGTTGAAAACCACGATGAAAAAGGTTTTCTGTGGCATTTGCGTTATCCGCTTGCCGATGGCGCCACCACTGCCGATGGAAAAAATTATTTAGTGGTTGCCACCACGCGCCCCGAAACCATGTTGGGCGATAGCGCTGTTGCCGTTCACCCGGAAGACGAACGCTATAAATCCTTAATCGGCAAATTTATTCTATTGCCATTAGTGAATCGTTTAATTCCCATTGTTGCCGATGATTATGTTGAGCGCGAATTCGGAACCGGCTGCGTAAAAATTACGCCCGCCCACGACTTTAACGACTACGAAGTGGGCAAGCGTCACAATTTGCCGCTGATCAATGTACTCGATAAAAATGCTGCACTCCTCGGCACAGCACAAATATTTAATATTGATGGCACACTCAACACCGAACTTGATGGCACCTTGCCAGAAATTTATGCAGGTGTTGACCGCTACGAAGCACGCAAACAAATTGTTGCCGCACTTGAGGCTGCACAATTATTAGAAAAAATTGACGACCACGCATTAAAAGTTCCGCGCGGAGATCGCTCTGGTGTTGTTATTGAACCTTGGTTAACGGATCAATGGTATGTGAGTACTAAACCACTCGCTGAACCTGCAATAGCAGCAGTGGAAGATGGCCGCATTCAATTTGTACCCAAACAATATGAAAACATGTATTTTTCTTGGATGCGCGATATTCAAGATTGGTGCATCAGCCGCCAGCTCTGGTGGGGTCATCGCATTCCCGCCTGGTACGACGAAAAAGGCAAAGTTTACGTAGGCCGCAGTGAACAAGAAGTTCGCGCAAAATATCATCTCGCAGCCGATATAAAACTCAACCAAGATGAGGACGTATTGGATACTTGGTTTAGCTCCGGCCTCTGGACCTTCTCAACTTTAGGCTGGCCAGAACAAACCGATTTGTTGAAAAAATTTCACCCTACGGATTTATTGGTCACTGGCTTCGATATTATTTTCTTCTGGGTTGCGCGCATGATCATGCTCACTATGCATTTAGTGAAGCATGAAGATGGCAGCCCGCAAATTCCGTTCAAAACGGTTTATGTTCATGGCTTAGTGCGCGATGGCCAAGGCCAAAAAATGTCGAAGTCTAAAGGCAATGTGCTCGACCCACTCGATATTATCGACGGCATAGATTTAGAAACCCTAGTGCAAAAACGCACGACTGGATTAATGAATCCGAAAGACGCACCAAAAATCGAAAAGCAAACGCGCAAAGAATTCCCCGAAGGTATTCAAGCCTATGGCACTGATGCGCTGCGTTTTACGTTTTGCTCACTCGCATCAACAGGCCGCGATATTAAATTCGATATGGGCCGCGTAGAAGGCTATCGCAATTTTTGCAATAAAATTTGGAATGCAACGCGTTATGTTTTAATGCAATGTGAAGATCAAAATTGTGGTCAAGCAGGCGATACTGATTACGAACTTTCACTCGCCGACCGCTGGATTATCAGCAAACTCCAATTAGCTGAAAAAGCCATCGCGGAATATTTTGACAGCTACCGGCTCGATTTAGCCGCGCAAACCATTTATGAATTTGTGTGGAATGAATACTGCGATTGGTACTTAGAATTATCGAAACCCGTCATTTGGAATGCGGAAGCGACAGACGCGCAGAAGAAAGGAACCCGCCGCACACTGATTCGCGTGTTGGAAACGGTTTTGCGTTTAGCACACCCGCTCATGCCTTTTATCACCGAAGAAATTTGGCAAAAAATAAAACCACTCGCCGGCATCAGTGGCGAAACTATTATGCAAGCCCGTTACCCAGAAGCCAACGAAAGCAAAATTGATCAGCAATCACTAAAAGATGTGGAATGGTTGCAAGCCGTGATTTTAGCGGTGCGCAATATTCGCGGCGAAATGAATATCTCCCCCGCAAAAGATTTGCCTGTGCTCTTTAAAAATGGCTCTGCAGAAGACAAACAACGCCTAGAACAAAACCAACAATTTTTGAAAAAATTAGCATCACTCGAAAGCGTTACTTGGTTGAGTTTAGGCGACGCAGAACCCATGTCCGCCACCGCACTGGTAGGGCAAATGGAAATTCTCGTCCCCATGGCCGGCCTTATCGACAAAGACGCCGAAATTGCGCGCCTTACCAAAGAAAGTACAAAACTGGCGCAGGATATCGAACGCACAGAAGCTAAACTCAACAACGCCGCCTTCGTCGACAAAGCCCCCGCCGCCGTCGTCGACAACGAACGCAAACGCGTTGCTGAAAATAAAATCGCAATTGAAAAATTGCGGGAACAGATTGAGAGGATGAGAGGGTTGTAACTTCAACTTAAAAGGTCGCTTCTCGCCACCGTCAGCACGCCTTGCGCCGCAGATTATGAAACACACCCAACGAGAGCGACCACCTTATATCGCCAATGCTTTAGACCATATAGGAAAACCAAGATTCCGCGCACTATTGGAATGCCTTGAGCCAGAAAGTCAAAATGCTCGCTACTTCGCCGCAAGGGGAATAGGGGCTTCCAATCACGTCAACGCGGAATCTATTTTATTAGAGGCAATTGATGCCGATCACGAGAAAACCCCTTTCGGCGCATCTGTATCAGCAGGCGCAGAGCAAGGCCTAAAAACCTTAAGACGACCAAAAAAGATTAACTGATCTATGGACAAAACTCGGTTCAGAAATCACCTACTCCACTGCCTCCAGATAGTCCACCAGCAACTGGACACTTCTATTTCCGCGAAATTCATTCACATCTAACCTGTAGGCTATTTTAATTTTTCTCACTGAGTTTTTTGACCAGACTTGGGGGTCTATATTAAAAGCAATCGCATCTATTAACTGCTTTCCTTCTTGATCAACAGACAGGGTCATTTTCAAATGCTTTTCTGCGAGAATTTTTTTCTGAATAATATAAAACTCTCCGTCAAATAGAGGTTCCGGGAAGTGTTGGCCCCAGGGGCCAGATTCACGGAGCGCTTGCGCTAGAGTTAAATTAAACTCTTGTGCTTGTAATTCACCGTCGCTCAGAACTAGGGCTGATAAATCATCTTGCGTTAATTGACGTTTTACCTCTTCGTCAAATGCGCGCGCGAAGGCGTCAAAATTTTCGCGAGCTAAACTCATTCCAGCTGCCATAGCATGACCGCCAAATTTATCTAGCAAATGAGGATATCGCGCAGCAATTGCATCCAGCGCATCGCGAATATGAAAGCCCTGAATGGATCGTGCCGAACCTTTTATTTCACCGCCACCAACATCGGCAAACACAATGGCTGGCCTGTGATACCTATCTTTTATCCGCGACGCCAAAATACCAATCACGCCTTGATGCCAAGTTTCATCAAATAAACACAAGCCCCAAGGCAAAGAATTTTCATCCGCATTTAATGCTCGTTCCAGCATTATCATAGCTTCTTGCTGCATGCCACTTTCAATTAATTTTCTATCGCGATTCAAATCATCCATCTGCAAAGCCATTTCTCGTGCAAGCGAGTCACTCTCACACATTAAACATTGGATACCTAATGACATATCATCCAAACGCCCGGCAGCATTTAGACGTGGGCCCAAAGCAAAACCAAAATCACTGGCCACTAATTTGCGGGCCTCTTTACCCGCAACGTCTAACAGCGCTTTTATTCCTGGCCGCGCCATACCCGCACGAATTCGCTGCAAGCCCTGTGCAACGAGTATGCGATTGTTGTGATCTAAAGGAACGACATCGGCAACGGTTCCTAGGGCAACCAAATCCAAAAAACTTGCCATATTCGGTTCGGCAATACCACTTTCAGCGAACCATCCAAGCTGACGCAACTCTGCGCGCAATGCATTCATCACATAAAAAATAACGCCCACACCAGCAAGATGCTTACTGGGAAATTCACAGCCGGGTTGATTAGGGTTTACGATTGCGTCAGCATTGGGTATTTCACCTCCTGGCAAATGGTGATCGGTAATAATAACCGCGATACCAAGCTCACGCGCAACGCGAACTCCTTCTACACTGGAAATTCCGTTATCGACGGTAATAATTACATCGGGTTGTTGCGCTGCCGCTACAGCAACAATTTCTGGTGTTAATCCATAACCATATTCGAAGCGATTGGGCACTAAGAAATCGACATTATCCAAACCCATTGCACGCAGCGCCAATACCGCGAGCGCGCTGCTGGTTGCGCCATCCGCATCGAAATCGCCAATAATAATTATTTTTGCACCTGCGACTACGGCATCAGCCAAAATGGCGACTGCATCCTGCAAACCTTTAAAATTCGGCTTTAACAAATGGGCCAGTTGGTATTGCAACTCATGTTGATGCTGGATGCCGCGAGCACTATAAATTCGCTGCAATAAAGGAGGTACAGATTGATCGAAGGTGGTGACGAGTTCCACAGGACGCCGGCGAATTTGTTTTTGCATGATGTTTTTTACAAAGTCTCTTTTTTAATTTTTACAGTAACTTTTCTTGCTCAAAGAAAAACGCCGCACTCTATAGTGCGGCGTCTAAACTAAAAACTTGTACTACGTCTAGAAGCTAATTCTTTATTTCTGTCTCGTTAGGCTATTTACTACAAAGAACCCAGCAAAGAATACACTTCAATTCAAAACACGCCGTGAATATTTCCCTATAGGCTCTGATCGGCATCCATGCCTCACAAGGTTTTGAATCAAAGTGCATTCTTTACTTCCGATTAGCTAGTACGCACATTCGCCGCAACAAAAGCTTGTACTTTGGAGAGATCCTGCGCGATCACCGTGTAGCGTTCCTCTCGCGTAAATAAATCGTTCATGTGATGCGGTAATGCAGGGTCTTCAAGTTGGCCAGCGTTGCGCACGGCTTCTGGGAATTTTGCCGGATGTGCAGTTGCCAAACAAATCATGGGAATGTCTTGCCGACGGCGAGTCTTACGCGCTGCCTCAACACCAATCGCTGTGTGAGGATCGAGCAAGTATTCGGTTTGCTCAAATACATTGCGAATAATGTCGATAGTCACTTGATCACTCACGCCGTAACTCGTAAATAATTCGCGGGCACGCGATAAGGCCGATTCTTTTAAAATCATGCTGCCAGATTTAAAATCTTCCATCAATTGGCGAATGGCGCTGCCATCTCGATCGTACAAATCAAACAACATGCGTTCAAAATTGCTCGATACCATAATGTCCATACTGGGTGACAACGTATGTTGCAATTGATGTTTACTGTGATCATTGCTACTGATGCAGCGATGCAGAATGTCATTACAGTTGGTGGCTATCACTAATTGGTCGATCGGCAGGCCCATTTTTTTCGCCAAATAGCCGGCAAAAATATCGCCAAAATTTCCGGTGGGCACCGAGAATGCAACAGGACGATGCGGCGCGCCGAGAGCCAAGCCAGCGTAAAAATAATAAACGATCTGCGCCATAATGCGCGCCCAGTTAATAGAGTTTACCGCAACTAATTGGCGACCTTCTGGTAGGAAAGACTGATCGCCAAAACTCGCTTTCACCATGTTTTGGCAATCGTCAAAATTCCCTTCAAGTGCAATATTAAATACATTCGGAGCGAGCACTGTGGTCATTTGACGGCGCTGTACATCGGACACACGATTGTGCGGGTGCATAATAAAAATATCGATGTTATCGCAACGACGACAACCTTCAATCGCCGCAGAGCCTGTATCGCCAGAGGTTGCGCCCATCACTACCACTTTCTGATTGCGCTTTTTCAACAAGTGATCCAGCAAATGCCCCAAAAGTTGCAGCGCGAAATCTTTAAACGCCAGTGTTGGGCCTTGGAACAATTCCAGAATCCACTCGTTGTGTGCAGTTTGCACTAGTGGTGCAATGGCGGTGTGACGGAAAGTTGAATAGGCATCGGCAATAATTTTTTTGAAATCGGCATCGCTTATCGCACCTGCCACAAAGGGTTTCATGACATTGAACGCAAGTTCTTGATAAGGAAGCCCAACCCAGGACGCAATTTCCTGTTGAGTGAAGGTGGGCAAGGTTTCTGGAACATAGAGGCCGCCGTCTGGCGCTAAACCGGTTAAAACGACGTCTTCAAAACTGAGTGCTGGTGCTAGCCCGCGAGTGCTGATGTATTTCACTGTCTTACCCTTTTCAAGAATTATTCAAGCCATGGTTGTGCAGGCAGCAAGTATATCAAATATTGCCGCTAGGATTTCATGACATTGACACTGAGTGTATTGAAAAGAACAAGCTGAGCGAAACTTGGTTCTACTGCCACCTCCAACCCAGAAAATTACTGCATTGGAGATGACTTAAGCAGGATTGACGTTGGTTTATGCAGGGTGGAAACGCAAAAATGGATTGATTAATTTGCCTAAAAAACCTGTCACTTTCACTGGCGCTTCCACAACTGTAAGGCACAAGCAGTCTTGATTTTGTGTTGCCGTGGGTCGATGCACCTCACCAGCGCTGCGGACCAGGAAATCTCCCTCACTGTAAACACCGTATTCGTCAGAGAAGCTGCCTTGCAGCACAAGGGTCACTTCCATACCGCCATGATCATGTTGCACCACTCGGCCACCGCTTCTAATGCGCTGGAATGCAACTTCATATTGCTGTTGCCCGGCAACCAAGCGTGACGTTTTCAACTCTGAAGAAACACGCTGCCACTTCAAGTTGCCATCCCGCGGTAACAATTTCGCAACCACCCTGGGCAAGTGTTTTAACAAGGAGTCTTGACGATAATTGGGATGGAGTGCCTCCCCGCTGTTCCTTTGCTTCAAGGAAGATGCACCTGATTGTGGCTCCTGTTGACGGATGCGCTCCATCAATTGGGAGAATTTACTTTCAGCAACGGGTTCCGCAACGCTATGGTTTAAAATTGTGGAACCCAATTTATCCAATTGAACCGCGCGCTTACGGCAATGAGAACAGAGCTGCAAATGGGCGCAAACACTTAAACTCAGCGCAATAGGCAGGCTACCGCTAGCATACTCGGTCAACATATTATCGTCTGGGTGATGTTTAATCATGGCCGGCTCCCTTCAAAAAGCTCATTGCCTTTTCTACGCTATTTCCTGCTGATTTCTCTGCCGCAACAATCAACGTCTGCATTTTCTTCAATCCAATTCTCACTCGCGATTTTACCGTACCTAGGGGCAAGCCAGTTTCGTCGGCGATTTGTTGATGGGTTTTTCCCTGCATGTAGACTTGGGTTAAGACCTGCCGCTGCTCTGGAGGTAATTGCGTAAAGGAGCGATCTATCAGTGCTTCATTGCTCGCCTGCTGTAGGTAAACAAAGGCGTGGTCGTCATCAGCCTCGTCCCAAATATCATCGACATCTATGCCCTCCCGATCTGTAGGTGTACGTTGATTGCGACGGATTAAGTCAATTCGGCAATTCCGCATAACCGTGTAAATCCAGGTTGAGGCTGCTGCCTTGCTAGAATCAAAACTTGGGGATTTTTGCCAGACCTTAAACATCACCTCTTGCACAACTTCGTCTGCTGCATCTGCGGGAAAATTGCCATTAAGATTCCCCAAGCAAAAGCCTTTAATGAGGGGGGCAAAATGTGCGAAGAGCCGTGCAAAGGCAGCTTCATCACGCTCGCGCCCTACCTGTTCGAGCAGGCGGCTCCAAGTATCATCGCGAGGAGCCTTGTCTAGCCCCGTTGGCGTTACTAACATCATTATGTCACTCCGAAGCTGTGCAGCCAGATTGGAAACTTGGTGATTCTACGTCAATGTGTGTGTATCGGATCATCTTAGCATCCCTTTTTTCGAATCCTCCGCTATGATCCAAGCTTAGCAAGGCGCCGTAAATACTCACAGAATCCAAGGCGACGTTGCATTACCTTTGCGACTATAGATGAAGACCGGCTTAAACAAATTTATAGGCACACTTATGGACACTAGAATCGCAAGCATTGGAGATGACAAACTGCAATCGCTCAATATCGATCAGTTAAAAAGCCTATACAAAACTTTCGATAGCACCACGTTAGAACAACTTCCGAATCTTTATCACGAACATATTCATTTTAAAGATCCTATTCACAGCTTGGAGGGTATTAAATCCCTGAGAGAGTATTTCGCCGGCTTTTGTAATTCCCAAGCCCAATATACTTTTGAGTTCACTAATGAATTAGTAAACCACTCACAAGCTTTTCTACAATGGCGCATGCATTATCGACATCCAAAATTAAAACAAGGCAAGCCGCTTACGCTTGAGGGTATCACCCTGATCAAATTCGATAGCCGCATATTTTACCACGAAGATTTTTACGATATGGGAGCTATGATTTATCAACATATCCCAATCGTTGGTTGGGCCATAAAAAAAATCAACAACCAACTAACGAGCGCAAAACATGAATAAGATTATTAATCGTTGCATTTGGATCACCGGAGCAAGCTCCGGTCTAGGCCGCGCGCTCGCACAACAACTTGCTGGCGCAGGTAATTTTGTGATTGTCAGTGCACGTTCACAGAGTGCGCTAAGTGACTTAGCCTTACAGTTTCCTGGAAAAATAAAAATATTACCCTTGGATGTCAGTAACACTATGGACTTACAAAAAACAGCTGCCCAGCTGCGCGATATTACTGACTACTTGGATATGGTGATTTGCGCAGCAGGTATTTGTGAATATGAAGACAATTTACTTTTCGATGCCAAAAGCTACGAGCGTACCATGGATGTGAATTTTTTGGGTGTCGTTCGCACGCTCAATGTCGCATTGCCTTTGTTAAAGAAATCGCAAACCAGACCGCATTTTATTGCGATTAGCAGTCTATCAAGTTGCGTAGGATTTCCCAGAGCTGAAGCCTACGGATCTTCAAAGGCCGCATTGAATTATTTTATGCAATCGCTTCGTGCCGATCTAGTGAATATCCCCTTAGATTTAAGTATTGTGCGCCCAGGTTTTATCGCAACCAAACTCGTAGCGCAAAATGATTTCGAAATGCCGTTCATGATGACGCCCGAAGTCGCAGCACAACGCATTATAAAAGACGTCGGCAAGCGAAAATTCATGATTGATTTCCCGCGCAGATTGAGCTGGCCGTTAAGAGCCTGGGGCTTTTTTTTTACTGCTTGGTGCAAATGGGCAGCACCAAGAATTACGCGCATTACCCATTGGTAGAGGTTTATCCACGTGAAAAAAATTGCAATTATTGGCAGCGGTATTTCGGGGTTAACCGCTGCTTATTACTTACATGATCATTATGATATCTGCCTCTACGAAGCAGACGATCGGCTGGGCGGTCATACAGCCACTAAAAAAGTCACTGTAAATTCCCAAGACTATCATATAGACACTGGCTTTATCGTCTTTAACGACTGGACCTACCCTAATTTTATTAAACTAATGCACGAAATTGGCGTTGAATCACAGCCCACAGATATGGGCTTCAGTGTATTTGACCCGATTAATCACTTTGAATATGCAGGCACAAATCTCTTCACGCTATTTGCACAAAAGCGTAATTTGTTTTCTCCAAAACATTGGCAAATGCTGCGCGATATAGTGCGTTTCAATAAACAGTCAATCGTTGATTTGCAGAATGGCAACTTAGAGCCAAATGAAAGTTTAGATAACTATTTATCGCGCAACCACTATTCTACCGCTTTTATAGAACGCTACTTGATTCCCATGGGCTCCGCGATTTGGTCTGCGACTCAAGGGGCCACTTTAGAATTTCCAGTAGAATTTTTTATACGCTTTTTTAAAAACCATGGCCTACTCAACATTGTCGATCGCCCTCAGTGGCGAGTCATTAAAGGTGGCTCACAAAGCTACATAGCACCTTTGATCAAAAAATTCTCCCACAAAATAAAACTCAATAGCCCTGTAATAGCAATAACTAGACAACACTGCGGGG
>JACCDR010741291.1_pt1 | contig 11919 bp, 24 predicted proteins | sample 7446431 | NCBI WGS metagenome assembly JACCDR01 (sample SAMN15323443, study PRJNA562643) | freshwater metagenome | isolation source: river surface water | place: USA:Blue River Watershed | collected 2017-08-17
CGCGGCTGAAGCTGCGGCGGCTGAAGTGCTGGCGCAGTGCGAAGGGGCGCCAAAGTGAGCGCGGAGCGCGTCGAGGAAGAAGTGCTGCGCGCTCAAGCGGCTTTCATGGAGCTGCGGGACTGCGAAGGCGCCTGGGCTTTGCAAGTCGTCTACCGGGAGCTGTATTGGGCTCACTGGTACTGCTTCGATAAGCCAGTGGACGATCACATCATGGATGCAATGAAGCTGCTTCGCTGCATCTGGCCGGACCTCGAAGAAAAAACGGAACGGTTCATCAGTTCGGGAGTGGTGCAGCGATGAAGCGCCAACCTGCCAACGCTCAGGCGTATCTACCGTTCCCCAAACCCGATCCCGTCAACGACCGGGCGGCGCCGATGCCGCCCGGCGTGCGGGCGGCGCTGCGGGCGCTCCGGGAGCAAATCCGCGCGAGGGCCGTCCAATGATCGGCGCCGCTGCTTTGTTGGTGGTGGGCGCCCATCTGGCCAGCGTGCACAGTGAACCCGGGTTTAACAACGTCAACCCGGGCGCGTACGTACGGGCGGGGAGCGTCGCGGGCGGCGCCTACCTCAACAGCCACAAAAAGCTCAGTCTTTGGGCTGGCCTTACGTACGAAACCCCCCGGGCGGCCGTGGGGCCGGTCAACGTACGGGGCGCGGTCACGGGCGGTCTGGTGACGGGCTACCCGCGCGCCGATGTCCTGCCGATGGTGACGGGGGGCATCGTGGCTGACGCGGGAGGGCGGGAAGCCGTCCGGCTGACCTTTATCCCCAATCCCTTGCCGAAGGGCGCTCACGCGCTGCACCTGTCCTGGGAGCGGTCATTTTAAGGCGCGGGCCATGCTGGTACGGTTTCGACCGTGATCTGCCGGTGAAGCGCCCTCAGGGGTGGCGCTACTGGACCAAGCGCGCGGCGCGCGGGGTGCTGGTGTCGTCCGTGCGTACGGTGCTGGTGATGTCCATCGTTCTGGGGCTCTACATGGGCGCCACGGCGGTTGATGACCTGTATTCGGCTCTGCCGGTGGCGCGGTCATCGTGATCCTCGCTGGCGAAACCCTCTCCCAATACCGGGCGGTCCCGTTCTGGGAGCGCCAGCGCCGCAGCGACGAACAATGGGCGGGCGGTCTGGTCGACCCGATGCCGGTGTCCTGGGCGGATCGCTTGCTGCACCGCTGGCGCGCTACGTACGGGCGCGACTACGTACGGGCGAACCTGGATCACGTCCGGCACTGCCGCGCGGTGATGGGAGCGCAGCGCGCGGGCCTGAGTCCCGATGCCAACGACAAGGAACTGTGCGAGGAGGCGCACCAGTCCGCGCGAGACATGGCGCGGCGCCTGGACCAGCGCGGCCAGATCACGCCGGGAGATTGGCCGGAGCGTGTCAAGCTGCTGGCGCGCTGGGCTGAGGTCGACCACTGGCTACAGGGGCGCGGCCTGGGGGATGCAGCGGCGGCGCTCCTGCGCCTACGTACGGCCGGACGGGCAGTGCTGGCGCGGGCTACGTGTGAACGGTGGTGGAGGCGGGTTCTGCGGCGGGTGCATGCCAAAGCCGTCGAAGCCACGGCGCGGGGTATCGGGCTGGTTCACAAGCGGGGCGCCTGCTACGTCAGCCACGAAGGTCTCAGCCAGCGAACGGGCCAGATCGAACGAAACGCGCGCGTCCTTGAAGGCGTGCAGGCGACGAACGAACACGGGCAGGCATACACCCTTGCGGAATTGGCGGCAAAGGGGCCAGGAAACCGGGAAATCCGGCGACATGAACTGATGACCCGCATCGCGGGTTTTGAGTTGATCGCGAAGGAGTCGGGACACGAAGCGATTTTTGTGACGCTCACTTGCCCCCGTCGCATGCACCGCATGCGTACGGCCGGGTGGGGCGTCGAAGAGAACCCGAAGTGGGATGGCACGGCGCCAGATGAGGCGCAGCGCTACCTAACCAAGCAGTGGGCGCGCGCGAGGGCGGCGGCCGATAGAGCGGGGGTGAATTGGTATGGATTCAGGATCGCGGAGCCTAACCACGATGGGACTCCCCACTGGCATGCGCTGCTGTTCATCCCCAGGGCGGAGGATGTTTCAGGAGCTGGAGTGGGGCAAGGTCAGGCACGGCGAGGGGCTTCTATCCGAGGTGGTTGGACTGGGGCGGTGCGAATCCTGCGGCGCTACTTTCTGCTCAATACTGACCATGACGAAGCCGGTGCAGCCGAGCACCGAGTAAAGGTCGAAAAAATCGATTGGTCGCGCGGGAGCGCGGCGGGCTACGTCGCCAAGTACGTGGCCAAGAACATCGACGGCTATAAGGTCGAAAAAGACCTGTACGGCAATGACGCGCTCACGTCCTCGCGGCGCGTCGATGCCTGGGCGGCGCGCTGGCGCATCAGGCAGTTCCAGCAGATCGGCGGCGCCCCTGTCACGGTCTGGCGCGAACTGCGGCGCCTGCATCCCGATCAGGCCGGGGCATCGGTCGCGGTCGAGCTGGCGCTCGATGCCGTCAACTTGGCGGCCGGTGCGAAGGAGGCGGAAACCGAAGCGGTCGAGCGCTACACCGCGGCGCATGCCTGGGCTACGTACACCCACATTCAAGGCGGGCCTCGCGTCCCCAGGTGTGATCTGCGGCTGCACCTGCTGAAGGAGTCAAGCGGCGAGGTAGGGCGCTACGGCGAAACGCTGGCGCCCAAAGTCGTTGGGATTGAGCGGGTCGAGGTCAAGGAAAGCCGGCGGCCTGCCTTCGGGATCATTCCGGCGCGTGTGACGCGCGAGGTCATGCGCGTACAGGTCGAGTCGGAGCGGTGCGCCTGGACCATCAACCCGAAGGGGTTTGACCTGGGGCGGCGCGAAGCGCTGCCCCCTTGGAGTCCTGTCAATAACTGTACGCGGGTGCTTTCGGCGCCTGTCGCGGTGGACCCGCTGATGTTGCGTTTTGCGGGTATCGAGCGGCACCCCAAGCGGGGCCGCTGGCACGTGTTCAAGGGATCAACAACCAAAGGAGTGAAGGAAGATGAGTCAAAACCAAGCGGCGGCGGCCGCAGCGCTGGCGGAAGCCTGCGCGAAGAAGGTAGCGGACGCGGATCGCTACTTTGTGAGCGTGCCCACTGAGGCACTCGTGCGCGATCTGGTCAAAACGGTATCGGCGCTGGCCGAAGCCGTCGAAGCCTTGCAACCGGCGCCAGCACCTGTCGAGCCTCCGGCGCCAGCGCCAGCACCTGAAGCGCCAGCGGTACCGCCGGTGCCTCCGGTGCTGGTTGACTTTGTGCCGCCCCCCGTGCCTGGGGCGGTCGAAGCCGTCAACCCGGCGCCTGGGGTGGCGTGATGGCGCGCGAAGTCCAAGAAATTGGGCTTTGCACCTGCCCGGTGTGTGGCAGTGCCAAAGCAAAACTCCGGGTGTCTGCGGCTCAGCTGGCCTACGTGACGTGCAACAGCTGCAACACGCAGGTTTTCGCGCGGTCGGACAACTCGGATTCGCGGCTGCGTGCGCTGGCCATCAAAGCGGCGCCAGCGCCAGCACCTGAAGTCAAGCCGGAACCGGCGCCAGCGCCAGCACCAAAACCGGAAACGAAGCGGCCATCGTGGGGGCTGGCATGGTGACGGTAGTCAAGGCATCGCAGGCGGAGTCTTCCCACCAGGTAGAAAACACGCCACCGGCGCCCGTGTCGGCCGATCTGCAGGGCCTTGCCGCCGAAGCTGCAGCGCTCGAAGCTGAAGCCGGTGGCGCTGCACCTGGACAACCGGGCGCGGGTGTGCCTGCGGTCGATAACCTCGAAGCTGAGTTGCTTTCGGCGCTGCAGATGGCGCGGCTCGGTGTGGGCAAATTCGCCTTCGGCTGGTGGCAAGACTTCCCCCAGGTCTGGAACGATCAGACACTGCAGGCCATCGCGTCAGCCGGTGCGGAAATCATGCGGCGCCACGGGTGGAGCATGGGCGAAGTGCTCAGCCAGTGGGGGCCTTACATCGCGCTGGCCGGGGCCGTTGCTCCCCCGGCGCTGGTGACGTGGCAAGCGCTGCAGGAGCGCAAGGCGCAGGAGCGGAAAGCACGGCAGGAGGGCGCCACAAATGGCGGTCAAAGCGTCACCCCAGCTTGAAGCGTACGTAGGCGCCACGGGGTCAGGGAAGGGCGTTTCGATTGATCGGCGCCTGTCAGCCCTGAAGCCTGCTCGCCTGCTGATCTGGGACCCACGGAACGAGTACGACAAACACGCGCGGCCGTTCGATAACCTGGGGGCGCTGGTCGAAGCCTGGGTCAAGGCCGGGCCAAAGCCCATCAAATCCCGCTACGTGCATGCCGGCCGCGTCCCGATTGACAAAGCCTTCGGGATCGTCTGCGCGCTGGCGTTTCAGGCCGGGGATACGGTGCTGCTCGCCGAAGAATTGAGCGATGTCACTAAGCCCAGCTGGGCGCCTGACCAGTGGCGCCGCTGCATCACGCAAGGGCGCCACAAAGGGCTAACCATCATCGGCGCCACGCAGCGCCCGGCCTTGATCGACAAAACCTTCTTGGGGAATTGCACCCTGGTTCGTACGTGCATGCTCGGATATGACGAAGACACCAAAGCCATGGCGCGCGAACTGCGGTGCAGTCCTGACCTGATCGCCGGTCTGGCAACCGAAGACCTGGACGGCGGCGGTGCGGTTATCCGCTATGTCGAGCGAATCCGGCGCCCTCCGACCCTGTACGCCGGTGAAATCACGATCAAAAGCGCGGGCGGTGTGAAGGAAAAGCGCCAAATCATCGGCCCCAATGGGCAGGCCGGGCAGGGGGCTACATAGCGCCTACGTACAGCCCCAGGGGCTACGCAGATACGGGCGGCGGGGCTTTTAATCCGGGCCGTCTCCACCTCAAATCTGCTCACCGAAAGGATCTCACCATGCAAGGCCAAATCAAATCCGCCCTGATGACTACCGGCGTCGTTCTGCTGACCATCTTCGTGATGCGTCAAGTCAGCGTCACGCGCGGTCTGGTTGACAAGGCGCTGATCGGCTAAGCCTCACGGCTGGCGCCTGCGGGCGCATCCCAACAACTCACGGAGTCCAAAACATGCGCCTTCTTCGCCTTCCCCAGCTGCAAAACGTTGGCCCCAATCAGCGGGTCTCGTTGTTCCTGCCGTTGGGCGTCACCTACGAAAAGCTGTACTTCTACCTGGGGACCAACATCCTCACGTCGTTGATCACGAACATTGTTCTGCGGATCAACAACAAAGAGTTTCAGCGCTGGAACTCGGTCGCCGATATGCAGTCGGGTCTGATGGCCTACAAGGGCAACTTGACAAGTTCGTCGGCCTTCTTCGTCCTTGACTTCACGGAGCGATTGGCGCGCGAAGAAGTCGGCATGAAACTGGGCACGGTCGCGGCCACGCAGGAAGCGGGCGTCCAGAATCTCACGCTGGAATTCGACCTGGGCAACTACACCGCAGCGGCGGGTAGCACGATCACGGCGTTTGCCGATGTCGAAGCGCCTTCGGCAAACCGCATCATCCAGCGCGTCCAAGTGCAGCAAAAGGTCATCGCTGCAGCGGCCGAAGAACAAATCTTCGTGCCCTTCGGCATGAACGGGTATCAGGTCAAGCGCCTGATCCTCAAACACACCAATTTGGCCAGCGTGCGCGTTCGCCGCGATGGTGTGGACATCTACGATGACCCGACGGTAGCGCAGGCAAACCAACGTTTGCAGGACTTCGGCCGGACCCCGCAAGCGGGCTTCCATGTTGTTGACTTCATGCCGGATAGCCTGCAGTCAAACGCCTTGAACACGGCGATGCTGGTGGGCCTGGACGGTAAAGCCGTGCCGGTGTCAAACCTGGACATCCGCGTACGCACCAGTGCCAGCGACACCCTGACGATCTACACCGAGTCTTACTCGCTGAACTCGCAACTCTGATAGGGGGCGGCCGTGGAATACGTGTTTGACGATGGGTCGACCATCGACAGCTATACGGGACAAGCCACGGCGGCGCCTGCGGGCATGCTGCTGGGCGACATGTACGACAGTGCCCAAATGGGCGCCACGTCGCCCAATGGTGTGCCGTGGTGGCAGTCCCTGATCCAGTACGGCGCGGTGCGCGCGATTGACAACCGGTATGGGCCTACCAACGTGGCAGGCAACACCAATACCGGCACCTTCGCGGGCGCCAACGGGCGCACCTACGGAAACGCCAACACCAACAACAACGGCCAGACCATCGCGGGCGCCTTCGGGATGTCTTCGGATGGCCTGCTGTTGCTGGTGGCTATCGGCGTGGTCGCGTACCTCGCAACCCGGTAAGCCGTCATGCTGGACCAAGCGCTGTTTGCGTTTGCTAGCGGCGCGGGGCGCGGGCTGACAAGCTCCGCGCCGACATCGCTCCAAAGCGGCGCCCCTGCCGATATGCGGGCGGGGTTCTCAAATGCTGGCTGGACGGTTGCCACGGGAGGCGGTCGCGCCGAAGGTGCGCAGATCACGGGCGACCCGACCCAGGCGGCCTACGGCTATACCCCTGCTTTCGCGGCGGCGCCTTCGGGCGGTCTGTCGACGGCGGGCGGTGGTCTGATGATGCCGCTGCTGATCGGCGGCGCGGTGCTGGCCTTCATCATCGCAAGAAAGAAGAAGGGCTAACCCGTGGGATTATTTGACCGCACCAGCACCAGCACGACCAACCTGACCGAGAATTACTTTCTCGATCAGCGCGCGGTCAATGACGCATCCAACGGCGGCATCATCGGCTCAGGGAACACGGTCGACCGGTCGCAGGACACCCTCATTGCCAACGACACCAGCTACTCGACATGGGTCGACACGAGCAACCGTTCGAGTAATCAAGTCTCGAACACCTGGACGGGAATCGACCCGGGCGCGGTCGACCTCAATCGCATCAATGCCGGTCTGGCGCGTGACATCGGGATGTATGGCGTCGATCTGTCGAGGATCAACGCGGGCCTACAGCGCGAGTTGTTCACGTCCGCACAGGGCGCACAGACTGACACGGTGCGACTACTGGCCAGCATGGGGCAAGACACCCTCAGGCAGGCGGGCGGGGCGGCGACCGACATTTTCCGGGTGGGCTTCCAAAACAGTGCCACGGCCTGGGAAAACACCCTGGAAGCCGGGTCGGGTCTGATCAGTCAGATGCTGGCCGGAGCGCAGCGCACCAGCGACGCGGCGGCGACCGTCGCGGGCGCGGCGATCTCAAGTTTTCAGCCGACACCCAATGCGCAAAGCGACGCCATGAAGTGGGCGGCCATCGCGGGAGTGGGCCTGATTGCCCTGATGCTGCTGAGAAAGGCCTAAGCCGTGGAACTGCTCGGGCCGTTTGTCATCGCTGCAGGCGAAACGAAGGTATTCGCCAAATCGGGCCGATACCTCGAAGTGATCGCGGCTGATGCGGCGCTTGACATCATCATGTTGGGCGATGCTGGCGAGGTCATGGATGAGATGCGCGGCGCGCTCTCGGGCTTCTACTCAGAAAGCCAGTTCCGACAATTCCAGGTCACAAACCGGGCGACCAGTGCGCAGACCGTCACCCTGATGATCACGGACGGGCGCGGCGGCTCAAGGCGTCAGCCGGGAACGGTCAAGGTGCTGGACGAAGCGCGGCTAAGAGTTGATCAGAGACGATCATTCATGGGCGGCGCGCGTCAGCCTGCCGTAGCGTCAAGAAATTCATCAATTGCGCTGCAGCTCGAATTCGGTGTACAGCCGATTTATTTAACGTCAATGACAATATCGGCAGGTGCGCCAACATTTGTCGACATCGCAAAAAGCGAACCGTTCGGAACGCTATTAATAGACACAATAACGGCAACATGGCTAAGAACAAAGGACGCATTTTCGACAAATCCGCCACGGGGTTACGCTCAGGCTCTCACGCATACGGCTTTGCCAAGTTTCGCGCATACCTATGGATCGCTCCTGTTGCCAGCTAATACACCGATACAAATCAAATTTGACGAACCGATAAAAATCGAAGCGGGCGGGAATTGGTCGCAACTCGTTGTAATCGCAACAACGCAGAATGTCAGCATGGCCGGATTCTTTGAAGCATACGGGGATTAAATGGAAATCCTGCGCGTTACCTTTGAAGCCGGGGAAACTCACACGTTCCACAAGTCGGGCCGCTATTTTGAGGTCATGAAAGCCTCAGCCCCCTTCGATGCGTGGTTCACAGACCGGGCGATTGGTGTCTATCCCTGCCTGGGCCTAGAAGCCGGTGTTTATTCGGAATTGCCGTTTCAGCAGCTGCAGATCACAAGCGCCACGGCTCAAACCGTCACCCTGCTGATCAGTGATTTTCGGGCGGGTTTCAGGGGTTCGCAAGATACACAAAACAATATCAATTCAAACATATTGTTTGCTTCAACAACTCAAACGGCAGGGGCGGGCCTTTACCCGTGTGTGACGCTCGCGGCATACACAAAAACTCTAGCAGTATCACTGCACGCAACGTGCGGTTCTGGATTTTCGTATCAGTTGCGTGGAAACCACGGAACATTAGAAACATCAGGAATCAGCATCGGGAGATTCCCGGCGGTTGCGGGATCTGTAATTGATGCGTCGTGCAGATATAACACGATAACCGCGCAAATTCCGACGGGATTGGAAATAGCAAATCAAAGCAACATATTAGGAAAATATATAGCCTACCCGGGATTAAACGTTTTCAGTGAGCCGGTAATTCTTTACCCTGGACAAGTGCTGGCAATATTGAGTCCATCGGCTGCAGATTTTCTAAGTGTCAACGCAACAATAAAACAGCTAGATTAATGAAAACCCCCCTGATCATCGCGGGCGCCCTGCTGGCCGGTTTCGTCTACCTGCGAACCCGCCAAACCGCTGCGCCTGAGGTGATCGACCCCTACAGCATGGATGCCTGGGCAGGCGTCACGGGCGACCCCTACGCCGGACAAGCCCCCATCGAGCCTGAGCGGTCAACCCTGGGCAGTGTCGCGGAGCTGTTGAACCCCTGGACCTACATCGCAGGCTATGCCGCACAAGGAAAGGTCACCCAATCCATGGAAGAAACCAACGTCCAAGCCTTCCTGAGCCTCATTCGCTACGCCGAAGGCACAGACCGGCGCGCCGATCCTTACCGGGTGACCTATGGCTACTCGCACACGATTCAGGACTTGTCCGATCATCCGGTTGTCACCGGCGAGTGGTCCGGCAAAACCCTGCCTGACGCCATGTGTCGAGGGGCCGGGTTCGGCCCTGGTTGCATCAGCACGGCCGCCGGGGCCTATCAGTTCCTGTCCAGCACCTGGAAAACCTGTCAGCGCGCTTTGGGCCTGCCCGACTTCGGGCCGGAGTCGCAAGACAGGGCCGCTATCTACCTGATCGAGCGGCGCGGCGCGCTGGATGATGTGCGCTCCGGCCGCATCGCTGAAGCGCTCCAAAAATGCCGCCGGGAGTGGGCAAGCCTGCCGGGCGCTGGCTACGGCCAGGGTGAACGGTCGCTCGATAGCCTGCTGGCCAGATTCGAACAAGCCGGGGGCATGCTGGCATGACTGCCAAAGACATCCCGGCAACCGTCTGGATCGCAGCGGCGGCCGTCGCTGGCGTCGCCTTCTACGTGTGGCGCAAAGGCGGGATCGCTGGCGCGGCATCGGGCGCGGTGCAAGCCGTGGGCGATGCGGGCGCGGGCGCGGTCATTGGCGCTGGCCAGCTCGTGGGCATCCCTGCCACAAACGCGGACCAGTGCGGCCTTGACCTTGCGGCCGGCCGCTATTGGGATGCATCGTTTTCGTGTCCTGCGGGCCGATTCCTGTCGGCGCGATTCGGCGGCGACGAAAGGCCGGTGGATCAGACCGTCATGGATAGGTGGGATGCCATCGCGCAGCGCGGCTCGGGCGCGGGCGTGGCGCCCGTGCAGGAGGCGCCACCCGGCGAACCGTACAACCCGTACGAAGGGTTCTGGCCATTGGGAGCGGCGCCTTAAATGGACCCGCTCACGATCCTTGCCGTCCTGGGGCCGCTGGGTGTTGAACTCGGCAAAGCCCTGATCGGGCGTTTCGTCCACAAAGATGGCTTCAAGCCTGCCACCATTGATGACTGGCTGAAGGTCAGGGCGGCTGATGTCAAGATGTTCGAAGTCATGAATGCCGCGGGCGGCGCAAACCCCAGCTATCCATGGGTCGAAGCCGTGGTCAGGCTGCAGCGGCCATTCGTGGGCGCGGTGGTGCTGGGTGTCTGGTCTGTCGCGGAACTGACGCAGCCATCGGGCGCCAGTCAGGGTGTCACCAACTTCGCAAGCGCGGTCGGGTTCTATCTCTTCGGGGATCGGACCCTGTTCTACGTACGCAAGGCGTCGGCGCCATGAGTACCGATCAGATCATTGCGGTATTGGCGGCGCTGCAGGCGGCCGGAGTCTTCGCGCTGGTGGGCAAGGCCTGGGCATGGATGCTGCGGGTCGAACAACGGCTCGTGCGCCTGGAAGCAAAAATCAGCACCTTCGGGGAACTGCATCGTGACAGCTGAGAACATCGCAAAGCAAGTAGCCCTTCAGGTGCTGGTGCTGATCGTGGTCGGCTTCCTGGTCAGATCATCGCCAGCGCTGCAGCGGCTGATCAAGGGCGAAGACTGCGGCTGTAGCGGTCGCTAAGCCGTCATTCGCGGCGCCATGGGCGCCGATCCTCTCAAGGTAGGCCACGCGGGCGCGCAGCGTGTTTGCTTCGCGCTCATGCGCGCGTGCGGTCGCAAAGGCGATAGCCTCGCGCTGCAAGGCGTCAGACTCGAGCGCGCTGCGGCCGTACCGGGTCAGCGGCCACAAAGCCAGACACGCCATGTGCGGGGCGTCGTCGTGCGCGAGCCATCGGTAGACCGTGCGCCTGGACACCTGCAGCGCGCTGGCCAGTCGGTCCGGGTGTGGTCCGCCGATGTCACCCACAAGCGCCGAAAACCCGGGCGTCTGTGCCGGTAGAAGTGCAATCATTTGTATCCCCCTGTGTCACGTTGTCACAAGCAGGTGAGAGCCTGCGGGGGATGTTCTGCCGGGTGTCAGCCTGTCGAGAAGCCCTCGAATGCAGGTAGACATAATATACAAACCATCAGGATTCAGACGCGCGGCGATGCGCGTCCAACGCTCCTTAGAAGAGGGTTCGCGGGCGCGTTCTGCGGCCATGCTGGCAATCACGTAATCCTCGTCCAATCCAGCTAAAAAGGCCAAACGGGCGCACGTTTCCTCGTCGGGCAAGTTGCGGCCGGAGGTCCAGCGCCAAACGGTGGTTTCCCGCGTATCAAGGAAGCGCGCCAAGGCGTAGTTGCTGGTGAGGTTGTTGCGGGTCTTCACCGCGTCGAGAAGCTCTGTCAAGGTCATCTGATCCCCTTAAACCGCATGGGCGGCACTACACAGTCTGATACACAAGGGCTGCAGTAGCAAGCCCCGCACTGGTTGCATATGCATTCCCTGAGGGCCTAAAGTGGGGGCACCTGATCGGGGGGTTTTCTGTCTGGTCCCTTGACGCTCCTTCCGATCAGGTGCCCTTCACCGGGCAGGGCAAAACGTCAGGGGATCGAAAGGGAAGCTATGAACCACGTTCGTATGCCATCGGCGCCGCATCTGCGGCTGATTCCGGCTCTTCTGCCACTCAATCGCCATAACGGGCGCCCCTGCTGGCGTCACTGGTATCGCGATCTGTTCCTTACCCTGGACTGGCCGGAGCGTGATCAATGAAAACGCTACCTGTCACGATCAACGCCGATCTGTTGCTGGCGCGGCTGCACCTGATGACGGCATTGGAAGCGGCCACGCCATTCACGGCGGAGCGTCAGGCACTCGAAAACGCGGATGAATGCATCGCTCGGGCGCTGCGGACCATTGGCCTGGAATCGCCTTTCGCGGCTGAAGCTGCGGCGGCTGAAGTGCTGGCGCAGTGCGAAGGGGCGCCAAAGTGAGCGCGGAGCGCGTCGAGGAAGAAGTGCTGCGCGCTCAAGCGGCTTTCATGGAGCTGCGGGACTGCGAAG
>JACCDR011898479.1_pt1 | contig 11919 bp, 1 predicted proteins | sample 7446431 | NCBI WGS metagenome assembly JACCDR01 (sample SAMN15323443, study PRJNA562643) | freshwater metagenome | isolation source: river surface water | place: USA:Blue River Watershed | collected 2017-08-17
CCCCGCGCCGGCCTCCAGGCCGGCGCCGCCGCCGGCGCTGCTGATGCGGGCGCGGCGGTCGGCCTCGGCGCCCAGGCTCACGGCAAAGGCCGGGGTCACGTCCAGCGTGCGGCCCTCGGTGGGCGAGCTCATCAGCAGCGGCACGCTCACCGAGAACAGGGCCGTGGTGGTGACGACGGTCGTGGCGGTGGAGATCGGGTCGCTCACGGCGGCGGCGCGCAGCGTCAGGGCGCTGGCATTGGCAGCGTCCTGCACGAACACGTAGTTCGGCGCCGCGAGGCCGGTGCCATTGATGGCGTAGACGCCGGCGGGGCTGGCCGCGGTGGCGGTGGTGGCCCACGCCAGCGTGCCGGTGGTGGCCGAGCCCAGCGTGTCGGCGCCCAGGAAGCCACTGACCGTGCCCGTCAGCGGCGGCAGCGCCTGGCCGCTGGTGCCGAAGGCCGGCACGGCCACGTAGCGCAGCGTGGCCGGCGTGATGTCGGCCACCAGGCCGGTGGGCGCGGCCAGCGTGTAGCTGGCGGCGTCGGCGCCGGTCAGCAGCGCCGTGGCGGTCACCGGCTTGGCGTTCCCCACGTCGGCATCGGCGAAGCGGCCCGTGAGCGACACGCCCACGGCGTCGCCGGCCAGCACGCCGGCCAGGCCGCCGGTGACGCTGGCGGCCGTGCCGCCGTCGTACACGCGGCTGGCCGCCGCGGCGTTGGCCAGCGACAGCGCACGGGGCGTGACATCGGCCACCAGCCCCGCGGGCAGCACCAGCGTGTAGTTGCCGGCGTCGGCACCGGCCAGCGAGAGGCCGCCCACGGCCACCGCCTTGCCCGTGCCGGCGGCGGCGTCGGCAAAGCTGCCGACCGCCGTGCCGGCCAGCGTGACGGTGTCGCCGCCCAGCGGCACGATGCCCGGGGTGCCGGCCAGCGGCGCGACGGTGGTGCGGTCGTACACCCGCGCGACGGCGCTCAGCCCGCCCACGGCCAGCGGCGCGGGGCTGATGTCGGCCACCAGGCCGGCGGGCGCCACGAGCGTGTAGTTGGCGGCATCGGCGCCCGTGAGCGTGTAGCCCGTCACCGACACCGGCCTGGCGAGGCCGGCGTTCTTGTCGGCGAAGGCGGCCTGCGGTGTGCCGGCCAGCGCGACGGCATCGCTGCCGAACGGCGCCACCGTGCCGGTGCCGGCCACCGTGGCCGCCGTGGTCGCGTCGTACACCTTGCCCTGCGCGACGAGGCCGGAGATGGCCAGCGGCGCCGCGCCGATGTCGGCGCTGAGGCCGGCCGGCGCCTGCAGCGTGTAGTTGCCGGCGTCGACGCCGGCCAGCGTGAGGCCTGTCACCGAGACCGGCTTGGCCGTGCCGACGTTCTTGTCGGCGAAGTTGCCTGCGGCGGTGCCGGCCAGCGACACGGCATCGGTGCCCAGCGGCGCGACGGCCGCGCTGCCGCCCAGCGGCGCCACGGTGGTGGCGTCGTAGGTGCGCGGCAGCGCCACCAGGCCGGTGACGGCCAGCGGCGCCGGGGTGATGTCGGCCACCAGGCCCGGCGTGGCGATGACGTAGTTGCCGGCATCGGCGCCGGTGAGCGACAGGCCCGACACCGCCACGGGCTTGGCCGTGCCGACGTTCTTGTCGGCGAACGCCCCCGCCGCCGTGCCGGCGAGCGCGACCACGTCGCTGCCCAGGGCCGGGGTGATGAACAGCGTGCCCGAGAGGCCGGCCACCGTGGTGGCGTCGTAGACGCGGCTGTCGGCCGTGAGGCCCGAGACGGTCAGCGTCGCCGGCGTGATGTCGGCGGCCAGGCCGGCGGGCTGCACGAGGGCGTAGTTGCCGGCGTCGGCGCCGGCGAGCGACAGGCCGCTCACCGCCACGGCCTTGGCGGTGCCGACGTTCTTGTCGGCGAAGCTGCCGGTGGCCGTGCCCACCAGCGACACCGCGTCGGTGCCCAGCGGCGCGACGGCGGGCGTGCCGGTGAGCGTGGCGGCGGTCGTCGTGTCGTAGACCTTGCCGGCCGCGGCCAGCCCGCCCACCGGCAGCGGGCGCGCCGTGATGTCGGCCGCCAGGCCGGAGGGCAGTTCGAGCGTGTAGTTGCCGGCGTCGGCGCCGACGAGCGAGAGGCCGCCCACCGTGACGGCCTTGCCGGTGCCGACGTTCTTGTCGGCGAAGCTGCCGGTGGCCGTTCCGGCCAGCAGCACTTCGTCGGCGCCCAGCGGCACGATGCTGGCGCTGCCGCCGAGCGGTGCCGCGGTGGTGGCGTCGTAGACCTTGGGCAGGGCCGCCAGCCCCGTGGCCGAAAGCGTCACCGGCGTGATGGTGGCCTGCAGCTGGGGCGATCCGTAGCCGAAGACCGGGCGGCCGTCGGCGTCGGTGACGCTGAACACCGCCGCCGCGTCGGCCGTGACGGGCTTGTTGGTGCCGACGTTCTTGTCGGCCATGGAAGCCGCCGTCGAGCCCGACAGCGCGAGCGTGTCGCCGGCCACCAGGCCCGCCACGCTCCAGGCGCCGGGGTCGAGCGTGATGGCGGTCGTGGTGTCGTAGGGGCGCGTCTGCGACACCGTCAGCGCGGCGCCGGTCAGGCCGGCCGTCGATGCGGCATAGCCCACCGCGTTGCCGGCGGCGGGCGTGACCAGGTTGCCTGCGCCGTCGACGGCCCAGGGCGTGGTGCCCAGGCCGTAGGCCAGGAAGGCGGGGTCGAGGCCGCCGAGGGTGGTGGTGGCGGGGTCGTTGCCGAGGATGACCCAGCGGCCGGCCGGGGTGGACAGCGCATCGGCGCCGCGGTCGTTGCGGAATGCGGCCGTGGGGCCACCGTCGCGGCCGCGCACCATGATCGCGTCGCCGGTGCCGCCGGCGACGACCGAGGCCAGCGTCCCGAGCACCACCTCGTCCGCTTCCAGTGCCAGCCGGCCGGGCACCGGCAGCGGATCGTTGATGACCAGCCGCCCGCCGCCTTCGGCGCGCAGCACGACCCTGGAACCGGGGTCCAGATTGGCCAGCACGCTGGGCAGCGTGGTGGCGTCGAGCGCACCACCCGGGTTGTAGAGCACCGTGGAAGCCGCCACGCCGAGCCTGACCTCCGGCGCCAGGAAGGTGGCACCGAGGCCGCTCACGGCACCGACGTTCAGCGCCAGCTGCTGCGGCGTCGTGATCGTCAGGAGCACCGGCGCGCTGAGCGTCCAGCCGCCGGTGATGTCGATGTACCCCCAGACATCCGAGGTGCCCGCCGACAGGCGCAGGCCGCCGCTCGTGGCCTGCACGGTGCCGGTGCCACTGTCGGCGGCCAACTGCAGCGCGATGCCGCCGGCCGGCTGCTCGGCGTCGATCGACACCGAGGCGCCGCGCGTGAGGGTGCCGCCGCCCAGCAGCACGGCCGGCTGCGCCACCCCTGGCGTGGCCACGCCGTTCATCAGTACCGCCCCGGAGGCCGTGGTGGTGGTGGTGCCGGTGATCGCCAGCGGCCCCGCCGCATTGATGATCAGGTTGCCCGTGGATGTCAGCGTGGCGTTGTTGATCGCCACGCCCGTGCCGCCGCTGCCGATGACCTGCAGCGTGCTGCCCGCCGTCAGCGCCGCGCCCTCGAGCAGGCGCACGCCCGGCGCGGCGAAGCCGGTGGCCGAGACCGTGCCCTGGCCGCTGCCGGTGATGACGATCTCGTTGGCGTTCACCGCCTGCGTCGGCGTGCCGGCGTCGCCGCCGATGGTGACGCCGAAGCCGGGCATCAGCGCCGTGCCGTCCAGCACGACGCGGCGCGCGGTGACGCTGCCGGTCGTCGCCGGCTGCCAGATCAGCACGCCGCTGGTGCCGGGTTCGGTGCCGGCGAGCGAGGGATCGGCGAAGGTGCGGCCGCTGAACAGGACCTCGCCGTCACCCGCGTCGACGGTCGCACCCGTGAGGTAGACGCCGACGCTGGTTTCGCCCACCGCCCCGGCTTGCGGCAGGCCCGCGAAGGCGCCCACGCCTATCCGGCCCTGCCCGCTGACCGTGAGGTTGCCGCCGCCCGTGCGGATGACGCTGCCGACGTTGAGCCGGACGCTGCCGCCGCCGATGCCGTCGGTGTCGCCCGTCAGCGAGATGGCGGTGCCGGGGCCGGACGTGAAGTCCAGCGTGGCCGAGCGCAGCTGCATCGACCGCGTCGCCGCTGCCGTGAAGCTCGCAGGCGCTCCGGTGGCCGTGAAGCCCTGGCCGACACCGGCGGCCACGCCGAGCGCGACCAGGTCGCCTTCGATCAACGCCGAGCCACCCGCGGCCAGGTCCAGTGCCACGCCGCGGCCGAGCACCACGCCGAGCCGCGTCAGGGTGGTGGCCGTGGGGTTGTTGGCCGACAGGCCGCTGAGGGACAGGTCTCTCGCCGAGAGCGTCGACACCACGCTTCCGGTGTCGTCGGAGAACACCCCGTCGCCCCCCAGCGCCCCGCCTTGGCCGACCATCGTGATCGTCTCGGCCGTCATCGGCGTGCGCAGGAACTCCACGCCGTTGCCGCCGCCCGCCGAGCCGGTGCCGCGCAGCTCGATGCGGCCGCCGGTGCCCGTGGCCTCGATGCGGCTGTCGGTGATCTCGATGCCGGTGTCGTAGCCCGGCAGCGAGAAGCCGAGCGCCGGGCCGCCGGCCCGCGTGCCGGCGAACACGCGCGCGCCGGGGCCGCTGACGAGCAGCTCGCTGCCGCGGATGAAGATGCCGCCCACGCTCGCGCCCTGGTCGACGGCGTACAGGTTGAGGCTGCCGTCGCCCGACACGATCAGGTCGTTGAGCGACATCCCGTTGGCGGCGATGGTGGTGATGCCGCCGCTGCTGAGGTTGGAGTACTCGAGGATCAGGCCGGTGCCGACGACGCCGCGGCCGTTGGCGATGATGTCCAGCGGCGCGGTGTCGCTGAGCTGCGGGCCGATCACGCGCGCCAGGAACATGCGCAGGCCCGTGCCGGTGCCGCCGTCGGCCTCGTCCAGCGTGACGCGGCCCTCCAGCCGCAGCGAGGTGGCCGCCGCGGCGCTGACGAGCACGCCGCCGGAGCCGGCCACGCCGGGGAACGGCGTCACCGTGGTGCTGCTGCGCAGGTCCAGGCCGACGCCGCTGCCGCTGATGCCGGTGAACACGCCGGCGGCGTTCTCGATGCTGAGGCGCGTCTCGTTGCCGCCGCCCACCGGGCCGCCCTCGACGAGCAGGCCGATGCCGTCGGTGAGGTGCGTGCCGGTCAGCGTCATCGCCGAGCCGGCGCTGGCGCTGCTGTCCAGCACCGAGAGCGTCGAGCGCGGGGCGACGTACAGACCGATGTTGGCGTCCACCACGGTGCTGGCGCTGGCGCCGTTCAGCGACAGCACGCGGCCGGCGGTCAGCGACGACTCGCCGCTGTACAGGCCTTCCCAATAGTCGCTGCGCCCGGCCAGCTCGATTCGATCGCCGCTGAGCACGCTGCGGGTCAGGATCAGGCCGACGGCATTGACGGCGCCTGCACGGACGGCCCCGCCGCCCACGATGCGACCGCTGCCCGCGTCGATCACGCTGTCCCGTATCTCCAGCGCCGCCACGGAGTCGGGCGATTCGGTCTCGACCCAGTACTCGGGCACGCTGGTCGCGCCGAGGATCGGCGAGCTCACGGTCCGCAGGTTGCCGAAGGTGACGTTGCCGCCGCGGGTCTCGATGATGGTGTTGTTGAGCGAGACGCCGGCGGACGCGGCACCGGCACTCAGGAAGTCCAGCGACAGGGACCCGGCCGTCGAGCTGAACACGCTGTTGTCGATGTTCGTGCCGAGAGCGCTGAGCTGCACGGCGCCGCCGGCGCCGCTGACGAAGACTTCGCTCAGGTTCAGCCGCCCGGCGCTGGACAGGGCCAGCGCGCCAGCCGCCGGCGGCACGATGTCGACGCCGGTCAGGTTCAGGTCACCGCCGGCGCTGGCGGTGGTCAGCGCCGCACCGCTGGCGGCCGCCAGGTCGAGCAGCGGGCCGGGGGCGCCCTCGCTGTTGTCGAGGAACAGAGCCACCGTGCCGAAGGTGGAGCGGCCCGTGACATCGAGTGCGCCGCCCGCCAGCGTGATGCGCGAGCCGCGGCCCGGGGCCAGCGTATCGACGTCGTAGGTCGCCAGCAGCACGCCCCCGCGGGCGCCACCGGTGCCATCGATGGTGAAGGCACTGCCGCCGCTGGTCAGCAGCAGCCGTGCGCCGTTGGCGATCTCGACGCCGCCGTCGCCCGCGCCTTGGATGAAGATGGACTCGGTGGCCGTGATGTCGGTGTTCTGGCCGTCGACGATGGCACCGATGCGGTCGCCGTCCACCGCGGTGGGTGCGGGGGCATGGCCGATGATCTGCACCTGGGCCGCGTTGATGCGCATCGGGGTGCCGGCATTGGAGCGGATGAGCACGCCATCGCTGCTGTCGATCGCCCCTTCGCCGACCGCGCGGAAGGTGCCGGCGCCGAGCTCGAAGACGCTGCTGTCGATGTGCACGGCGTCGCGGCCGCCGCCCAGCGCGCTGCTGGTGCCGCCGGTGGCAGCGCTGTAGCCGCGCGCCGGCCGGAAGGTGCCGCCGGTGAGGCCGCCGCCGGGCATCGGCAGCTGGCGGTCCGCCGTGCCGCCGAGCGTCACGTTGCCGCCGGCGGTGGTGAAGCTGCTGCTGGCAATGGACACCACGCCGAAGGCGTTGTTGCCGGCGGCGCGGAAGTCGATGTTCAGCGGCGCGGCGGTGCTGGTGATGCTGCTGGTCTGTACGACCACGTCGCGCGCGGCCTGGGCCGTGACCGTGGTGGCAGCGGTGGGCGCGAAGCTGAACGAGGCGCTGGTGAGCAAGATGTCACCAGGGTCGTTGCTGCCGGCGGCCGCACTTAAGGCGACGTTGCCGCCACCGCTGAAGGCAAGCGCATCGAGGCGAAGTCCGCCTCCGAGAGAAGAGATCGTGGTAGCGGCAGCGCTCTCGGTGGGCAGTTGCAGGTTACCGGAACCCACGTAGACGCCTAGGCTGTTGCTGCTAGTACCTGTGACCTGGATAGCGGTGGCATTGAGAAAGTCTGCCGCCACTGCCGCGCCGGAGCCGCCATCAACGACCCAATGCACCCCTCTGCCGCTCTCAGGAATCAACGACCCCGGTGGGTCGCCAAGTGAGCGACCTACTACCGTGAGACTCGAATTGGTAAGTACGAATCCCTGCGCTGCGGGGACTCCGGTACCCAGTGACAGTCCGGAGAACATGAACACCCCTGCCGCAGTGGAAGTTGGTGTGCCAACTCCGCCGAAGCCCTCAATCCTCATCTCAGCGTTTGAGCCGGCGACTGCGACAAGCGATAGCTTCGAATCGCCGATCAGTGCGCCCCTTGTGGTGCCCGCACCGAAAACGAACAAGCCTGCACTTGCCTCAAGTTCGGCCAAGTTCACACTGACACCACTTGAAACAGCGCTACGGCCAAAGCCAATGAGCTCGACTTCGGCACCCGAGATCTGGGTCGAATAACCAAAGGAGCCTAGGCGCACTCCGTGCAACATGTCGCCAGTGCTGGACAAAGCGGTCAAGCCAATGGCTTGAAAGCTTCCGCCGCTGAGCTCGAGTGAAGATCCGTACAGCCAGATTCCATGCATTGGCTGGCTGAGAGCCGTCGGAAACGATGACGTGACCGCGTCGTAGCCTATCGCTGGTGCGTAAAGTGTGGATGTGAACGTGCCATCCGGCAACGGCATTGCCGACGCAGTGGCACCCCGCAGCGTGACGTTGCCGCCAGCCGTGGTGATGCTGCTGTTGCTCACCTCGATGGCGCCCACGCCACCGCCCGCCGACACGAGGTCCAGCGACAGCGCCGCGCCGCTGGAGGTGATGGTGGAGCCGCTGATGAGGATGTCGCGCGTGGCGTTCATCGTCAGCGTGACCGCCGACGGCGGCGCCACCAGCAGGCTGGCGCCCACCATCAGGATGTCGCCCGCCTGCTGGCCGCCCACCGCGGCGGTGGTCAGCGTCACCGAGTTGCCGGCGTTCAGCGCCGCGGCGATGGTGGCCGTGGTGATGACGGCGTTGTCGCCGGTGGTGCCGAAGCTCGGCCCGCCGTTGATGTTGGCGTCGGGGCCGGTGTCGCTGATCGTCAGGTTGTTGGGGTCGATCAGCCACGTGCCGGCGCGGCCGCCGCGCGTGCTGAGGTCGATGCTCGCCGGCCGCGCATCGAGCCAGCCGCCCGAGGTCTCGACGAAGCCGCCGTCGCCGCTGGCCGCGCCGCCGCGGGCGCTGAAGCGGCCGTAGGCGCGCGTGGCTTCGTCGGACCACACGATGACCGAGCCGCCCGCCCCCGCCGCGCCGGTGGCGTCGGCCCGCAGCGTGGCCTCGGGGCCGATGAACACCGCGCGCGCGTTGTCCACGCTGCGGTCCTGGCCCATCAGGCCGCCGCCCACGCGGATGGCGCCGCCGCCGCCATCGCCCGAGGCGTCGACCACCGCCGAGCCTGCCAGGCCCACCTGGGCGCCGAGCAGGTCGACCTGGCCGCCGCGGCTGCCCGCCGCCGTGCCCTGCGCCTGCGTGGTGCTGCCGCCGGCCAGCATCAGCGTGTCGGCCGCCTTCAGCACGACGCGGCCCTGCGCATCGATCGCCACGGTGTCGGCGCGCACCAGGCCCTGCTGGTTGACGATGCCGGCGTACACGTCCACCACGCCGCCGTCGGCCGCCGCGCGGCCGAGGTTCAGCACCTCGCCGGCCGGCACCACGGCCGTCAGGTGCGGCAGCGCGCTGTCCACCAGCGTGGCGGTCTTCGCGCCGGCCATCAGCAGCGCGCCGCCGGGGGCGTCGGCCGTGCCGGTGTTCTGCACCCGCTCCGCCAGCAGCACCAGCTGGCCGCCGTGCGCCGTCTTGAGCGCGCCTTCGTTGCGCACGGTGCCGCCGGCCGCGCCCTCGGCGAAGCTGAAGCTGCCGCTGCGCAGGCCGTCGAGGAAGGCGTTGTCCGACAGGCGCAGCGTGCTGGCCACCAGGCCGGCCACGTCGACGCGCGCGCCGGCGCCGAACAGCACGCCGTTGGGGTTGAGCAGCCAGACCTGCCCGTTGCTGGTGAGCGAGCCGAAGATGGCGCTCGGGTCCTGCCCCGTCACGCGGTTGAGCACCTTGCTCGCGGCGTCGGCCTGCTGGAAGTGCACGCCGGCCTGGCGGCCGATGTCGAAGCTCTGCCAGTTGAGGATGGCGCCGGCGCTGTTGCGCACCGTCATCTGCGCCGCCGTGCCCTTGAGCACGGTGCTCACCTGGGCCTGACCGTGCACCACGCTCAGGCCCGAGGGCAGGGCCTGGGGGGCGACCAGCGGCGCCGGCCCGGCGGCCTGCAGCGGCTGGCCCAGCAGGCCCAGGGCGGTGGCGGCGGCCAGCGCCACCGGGCGCAGGCGCAGGGCGTGGGGGGCGGTGGCGTGTCGCGCGGGGTGGCGGGTCAGGGCGTTCACGGCGAACCTCAGAAGTTGTAGAGCAGGGCGAAGTGCGCGCGGGTGTCGCCCTTGGCCGTGGTGGTGGCGGTGCTGAAGGCGCGCGCCACGTCGAGCCGCATCTGCCAGGCACCGCGGCTGGCGCGCAGGCCCAGGCCCAGGCTGCCCATGCGGCAGTCGCTGCGGCCGGCCAGGCAGTCGCTGTCGCCCTGGTTGGCCACGAAGCCGGCGTCGGCGAACAGCAGCGCGCGCAGGTCGGTGCCTTTCAGCCACTCGAAGCGGCCCGCCGCGTTGGCCGACACGGCCTCCAGGCTGAGCGACAGGCCGCTGTCGCCGGCGAGTTCGCGTTCCTCGAAGCCGCGCACGCTCTGCGCGCCGCCGATGCCGAACAGCTCGCCGGGAATCAGCGGCTTGCCGGAGGCCTGCAGCGCCACGCGGGCGGCCAGGCTGCCCCACTCGCCCGCCGGCACCGCCAGCTGGCCGCTGGCGCGCCACAGCGCGTAGCGCCGCTGGCTGCCGGGGCGCACGGCCTCGAAGTCGGCCGCGGCGCCGTGGCTGCCGCCGGCCGCCAGGTTGGCGTGCAGGCCGATGCTGAAGCCCCAGCGCCACTCGCCCGCGGCCTGCGCGGTGTAGCTCAGCGAGGCCGGCTGCACCGACACGCTGGCCCCGGCCGTGCTGCAGGCGCCGTTGGGCAGGCCGGCGATGGTGCACTCGTTGTCGTACTCGCGCAGCTCGATGCCGGCCAGCAGGCGCTGGTCGACGTTGCCGCGCCGGGGCAGGTACCAGCCCAGGCGTGCACCGACGATGGCGCCCTGGCCCGAGAAGCTCAGGTCGCCGGCCGCCGTGCCCACGGTGCCGGCGTCGACGTTGGAGACCGCGCCATAGACGTCCAGCGCCATCGCCCGGCCGTAGAACGGCATGCGGTAGCTGCCCGACAGCACGGCCACCGCGCGGGTGTCCTCGGGCGCGGTCTGCAGCTCCAGCGCACCGACGTGGTCGCGGCCCCAGAGGTTGGCGTGCTGCAGGCCGATCGCGGCGCGCCAGCGGCCGATGCTCTGGCCGCCGGTGTTGTCGACGCGGCCGGTGGCGCGCAGCAGGTCGCCCTCCTGCACCTCCACCTTGGCCACCACCTCGCCGGGCTGCGCGCCGGGCTGCAGCAGCACCTGCACGTTCTTGGCCGGGTTCTCGTTGGCCATCTGGATCTGCGCGTCGATGCGCCGCACCTCGGGCGTTCGCCCTTCCTGGAGCGCCGGCAGGCTGCCACGCAGGTTCTCGGCGCTGAAGGCCTTGTGGCCCGAGAGCTCCACGCGCACCAGCCGGCCCTCGACGACGCGGATGCGCACCACGCCGGCATCGAGCGCCTGCTCGGGCAGGAAGGCCACGACGCCGCCGTAGCCCGCGGCGCGGTAGAGATCCTGCACCGCGGCGGCGGCCTCGCGCAGCCGCGAGATCGTCACGCGCCCCGTGTAAGGCCGGGTGGCGGCCTCGATCGCGTCCGCGGGCAGCAGCGTGTTGCCCTGCACCTCGAAGCGCTCGACGGCCAGGGCCTGCGGCAGCGGGGCCGCAGCGGCGGGCGCCTGGGACTGCGCCTCGGCGTCGAGCGGCAGCGCCAGCGCCCCCGCCACCGCGGCCACCAGCCCGGGCACCGCCCAGCGACGGACGACCGACCCCTCCCACCCCGTGCCGCCGCGAGCCCGCGGCGGCCTGTTGTTGTTCCCGACCACTTGCTGATCTCCTGGCCCGATGGCACGGGCTGCCGTGGCCGGGCATGCGAGACACGCGCGCCGGCCGGTGATCCTGCGCTTTTACCAAACGGTTGCACGCCGTTACGGCGTGGCATCCACAAGGTTGAGGGGTGGGTTGAGGCCGATGCCGCTACGGCCGCAGGTGTCCCAGCTGCCCCAGCACGGCCAGCCACGCCGCCGCGGTGGCCACGAAGGCGACGGTCGACACGACGATGGCCGCCGTGGCCTCGGCCTCGAGCCGGCCACCCTCGCTGCGGTAACGCTGCGCGAAGATCAGCGCGTTGCTGCCCACCGGCAGCGCCGCCAGCATCACGATCACCGCCAGCGGCAGGCCCGAGAGGCCGAACACGAACTGCCCGGCCAGCAGCACCAGCGCCGGCGCCAGCAGCAGCTTGGCCAGCACCAGGCCCAGGGCGCCGCGCCAGTGCGCCTTCAGCCCGAAGGCGGCCAGCGACAGGCCGATCAGCACCAGGCACAGCGGCACCACGGCGCTGGCCAGCAGCGCCAGCACCTCGTCGAGCACCGGGTGCAGGCCCAGGCCCGTGAGGTTCCAGGCCAGGCCGGCCAGGATGGGCAGCACCACGGGGTGGATCAGCGTCTGCCGCGCCGTCTGCGCCAGCACGCGGGCCAGGCCGCCCTGCCCGGCCGCCTGGGCCGCGCGCGCCAGCGACAGCTCGGCCAGCGCCGTGGCCACCGTGAGCAGCACCAGCGCGTGCAGGCTCACCAGTGCGATGTGCAGCGCCAGGCCCGCCTCGCCGAACAGCGCCGCGGCCATCGGGATGCCCAGCTGCACCGAGTTGGCAAAGGTGGCCGTCACCGCGCGCGTGGCGGCGTC
>JACCDR011430237.1_pt1 | contig 11918 bp, 13 predicted proteins | sample 7446431 | NCBI WGS metagenome assembly JACCDR01 (sample SAMN15323443, study PRJNA562643) | freshwater metagenome | isolation source: river surface water | place: USA:Blue River Watershed | collected 2017-08-17
ATGATTGGGATGCTGACGACCACCGCCAACACCAACGCGGCGGTTATCACAAACACAACGGTTAGCTATACAAATTCAGACGGCACCGCAGGCCGCACAGCCACGCTTTCGGCCATTGTCGGGTCGCAAATTCCGGCAACGCCTGTGATTGGCACGCTGATCTGGTTCAACCTGCAAGCCGGGGACAAGGGCGTTCGGTCCATCCAATCGATCACGCTTGGCACATCGCTAGGCGCGGGGGCTGTGTCGCTGTTCATCGCCCGCGATCTGGCAAACATCGGCACAAGCCTTGTGAACGTGCAGTTCACCCGCAAGCTAAGTGACCCCGGCGTGCGCCTCTATAACGGCACCTGCATGTTGCACTGCATCTTGGCATCGGCGGCCACCGCGACGTTTTTCAACGGCGAAGTCGTGGTTCAGGAGAAGTGATGGACATCCAAGTTAAAGCGACCATCGCGCGCCTGATCGAGGACGCACAGCAGGACGACGCTTCCGACAAGCGTTCCAAGCTGTTTGACCGTTACATGGGCGAACCCTATGGCGACGAGCGTGCGGGTAAGTCTGCGTTCATTTCCACCGATGTGGCCGACGCCGTAGAGGCAATTCTGCCCGACATCATGGATGTTTTCACGTCCGCCGAGGACATCGTGGAATTTGCCCCGGTTGGGCCAGAGGACGAGGCCGCAGCCAAGCAGGAAACCGAGGCGGTTTCGCATATCTTCTGGCAAAAGAATGAGGGCTTCACCAACCTGTATGTCTGGATCAAGGAAGCCTTGGTTCAGCAGAACAGCTACATCAAGCGCGGCTGGCAGGACCATCAGCGCGTCGAAATTGAAGAATACGCGGAACTGACGCCCGACGAGTTGATGCAAATCCTCGCGGATAAGGAAGGCGCGGATTACGAAATCCTAGAGGCGGATGGGTTTGACCCTGACACCTACGCGCTAGAAGCTGACGACTTTGGGATGCCCGAGCCGATCAGCATCAAACTGCGCTGCGTCAGCAAGGAAAAGCGGTATGTCATTGAGTGTATCCCGCAAGAGGAATTCTTTCACACGCCGCGTTGGGGCAAGCTATCGCTAGACGGCATCCCGTGCTGCGGTCATCGCCGCAAGATGGAAGTCGGTGAACTGCGCGCGATGGGCTTTGACGATGACAGCATCGAAGAAGCCACCAACGACGACGACAAGACCGAACAGAAAGACGGGCGCTTTGACACGCAAGACGTGTTTGAGGATGACACCGACAGCGGCGACGAAGCCACTAAACTGGTGATGGTCTATGAAGCCTATTGCCGCTTGGACATCAACGGCGACGGCATGGCCGAACTGGTGCGCGTGTGGGCCTCTGGCGATGGGTCCAGCATTCTGCGCCGGGATGGTAAGGACGCGATTGAGGAAGTCTCTGGCGTGCCGTTCTCGGCCCTGACGCCATATCTTGTCCCGCATCGCCATATCGGGCGGGCTGTGGCCGAACTGGTGGACGACATCCAGAAGGTGAAAACCGTCTTGATGCGCCACACGCTGGACAACCTCTATGCGACCAACTACGCGCGCCCGGTCTATGACGAGAACAACGCGGGCGAACATCTGGCCAATGACCTGATGAACCCGGCCCCCGGCGCGGCCATCCGCACAGGCGGCGCGATGGTGGAATGGCAGATGCCGCCTGCGGTCATCGGGACAACCATGCCCGTCATTCAGATGATGGATGATCTCAAGGAAACCCGCACCGGGGCAACGCGCTACAACCAAGGTCTGGATGCCGACAGCCTGAATAAGACGGCGCGCGGCATTCAGCAGATCATGAACGCTTCGCAGAAGAAAACGAAGCTAATCGCCCGCACCATTGCGGAAACGGGCCTGCGTGATTTGTTCCTTGGCATTCACCGCGATCTGCGGGCCGGGCCGATGCGGGAACTTGTCCTAAAGCTGACGGGCCAGTGGGTGCAGGTCAGCCCCCGCACGTGGAAAGACCGCACCGATATGACGGTGAAAGTCGGCATGGGCACCGGGGATCGTGACATCATCCGGCAAGGCTTGATGATGATGGGCCAAATCCAACAGCAGCTTATTGCTGGCGGGTCGCGCATGGTGGACGAGCCGAAGCTATACGCCACAGCCGAACGGCTAATGGGGACGTTTGGCTTTAAGACGGTTGAACCGTTCCTGAACAACCCATCAATGATGCCGCCGCCCCCGCCTGCGCAGCCCGATCCGCAATTGCAGATGGCGCAGACACAGCTTGCGATGGCGCAGAAGGAACTCGACAGCCGGATTGCGCTGGATGCCCAACGCGCGCAATGGGCGCATGAGGAGCGGATGGCGGAAATCCAACTGCGGGCGATGTCGGAGCAGCGTCAGGCCATCAAGACCGCCGCCGACATCCAGAACGCGGGCGAAAAGCTAGACTTGGACCGCCAGCGCGCGGCCAATGATGACGACTTCAAGCGCGACAAGCTAGAGGTTGACGCGGCGACCGGGGTTATGCGGTCGCAGGCAAAGACCGTCAGCAGTGAGCCAGCGGTAACATATGACAAACCATAAGCGTCTGGCCGCGATTGCGGTGGACGAAGATTTTCAGGCGTTTCTCAGCAAATGGGAAGCCCGCCTGACAGCGAAGGTAATGGCGCGGGCTACGTCTGAGGACGAGCGGGCCGCTTCGCTGGCAGAATACCACGCCCTGCAATCCCTTAGGGGGCAATTGCAGGAAATGGTTGCAGAAGCGAAACAGCAAAAGGAATGACCCATGTCCGAGAACCTCTCTGAGGCGATCTCGTTGGATCAAGCAGTCGAACGGATGATGGGGGCAACCCCGGCCAACGACGAAACCCAAGATGCGGAAGAAGTTCAGGAAACCGTTGAGGTCGAGCCTGAGCGGGAAATCGCGGAAGGGGAGACGGTAGAGACAGACGAGGAAGACGAGCCGAAAACGGAACCTTCTATCGACATCGATACTGACAATGGGAAAATGAGGCTGACGGCCACTCAGGTAAAAGAAAACCTGATGCTGAAAGCAGACCACACCCGCAAGACGATGGCCCTTGCTGACGAACGCAGGATCGTTGAAGCGGAAAAGGCAGAAGTTTCCCAACTCAAACAGCAGCTTTCCGAAGCCTTGCAATCGTGGGCAGTGCCTACCGAGCAAGAGCCGGATTGGGAACAACTGGCGCGCACGAAGCCCCCGCAGGAAGTCCTTGCGGCACAGGCACAGTGGCAAAAGCGTCAGCGGCAGGCACAGTTGGCGCGTGAGCAATTCACGCAACTCCGCCAGAAAGAGCTTGCCGAAACGGTGACACGGGAACAAGAACAGCTTTTTAGCAAGGTTCCTGAGTGGCGCGATCCGGCGAAATACACGGAAGCGGCCAACACCATCGCCAAAACCGGGCAGGATTACGGCTTTTCGCTGGATGAATTGTCAGGGCTTGTCGATCACCGAATGATCCTCGTCCTAAAGGATGCGGCGGCATACCGCGCTTTGCAGGCCACCAAGCCCGCAGAGAAAAAGGTTCCGCAGGCATCCGCAACGCTCAAGCCCGGCGCAAAGACCACGAAAACCGAAGCTTCTCAGGCTGCACGTCAGAAGCAACGGGAACAGTTGAAACGATCAGGACGCATCGAGGATGCGATTGATCTGCTGTTCCGCTAATCCAAAGGAACGCGACAGATGGCACAGCCCGTCAACTCGTTCGACAGCTACGACATGCGGGGCATCCGCGAAGACCTGTCGGACATCATCTACGACGTTTCCCCCGAGGAAACGCCTTTCTACTCGTCGATCAAGAAGGCCAAAGCTGCCAGCACTTACCATGAATGGCAGACTGACGCGCTTCGCACTTCGGCGGATAACGCGCACATCGAAGGCGACGACACCGTGGCGGAAGCCCGCGCGGCCACCGTTCGCCTTGGTAACTACACGCAAATCTTCAAGAACGCTGTGACCATTCCCGGCACCGACGAAGCCATTAACAAGGCGGGTCGCGGCAAGGAAATGGCTTATCAGGTCATGAAGGTTGCGAAAGAGCAGAAGCTGGACATTGAGAAGGCGATGTTCGCCAACCAAGCCCGCGATGCTGGTTCCGCTACCACGCCCCGCCGCCTTGCTGGCGCTGGCGCATGGCTTGGCACCAACACCTCGGCTGGTTCGGGCGGCGCTGACCCTTCGGCGCTGGACGGCACTGTTGCCCGCACGGACGGCACGCAGCGCGCGTTTTCGCAAACGCTGTTTGATCCGGTCATGCAGGACATCTGGGTGAACGGCGGCAACCCGAACAAGGTTTTCCTGTCGGCTTTCCAGATGAACCTTGCTCTGGGCTTTGTTGGCAACAACAACCAGCGCAACACCGTCAGCAAAGACACCGTGTCCAAGAACATGGATATCTATGTGACCCCGTGGGGTTCCGTGGAATTCATGCCGACCCGCGAAAACCGGGGCCGGGACGTGTGGATTATGTCCACCGACTTCTGGGCGGCTGGCGTGCTGCGTTCGACGCGCAACCAAGAACTGGCGAAAACGGGTGACTCCGAAAAGCGCCAAGTCATCACCGAATTGACGCTGGCCTGCTTGAACGAAAAAGCATCGGGCCTCGTCGCTGATCTGACAACGGCTTAAGGGAGGGGATTGACATGCCTTCGGAATACAAACCCAACCTTGGCGTGGTGGCGGTCACTGCTTCGACCCTCACCGCGCGCATTGACGCTCACGCTGGCGTTCCGGTTATTCTCAACCGGGCCGCTGGTATCACCGTTACCCTGCCCGCTGCGACGGGTTCGGGCGCGGCGTTTGAGTTCATCATCGGCACGACCGTTACAAGCAACTCGACCATCATCAAGGTTGCCAATGGCACCGACGTGATGGGCGGGGCCTTGACTGTGGCGACCGACATTGCCGGGGTGACCTGCCCGACCACTTCGACCTCGGACACGATCACTATGAACGGGTCCACTACGGGCGGTATCATCGGTTCGCGCGTCAAGCTGATTGACGTTGCATCGGGCCTTTGGTCGGTGTCTGGCGAACTGGTTTCGTCAGGCGCCGAGGCGACGCCTTTCTCCGCAACGGTCTAAGCGCATCTGGCGGGGCTGTAGTGGCCCCGCCACCCTTCGGAGCATCCCAACATGGCAAGACCCCGTAAGGCCGCTCCTGTGGCCTCTCAAGACGTGCCTGATGATCTGGTTACGGTGGAGTGCATCGTGCCGAACGTCTGGACAAGCAAGGGCAAGCTACTGCGTGGCGACATTGCGGAAATTCCCGCCGATGAACTGCCCGCCCTGCGTGACAAGGTTATCGTCGCATGAAAATTAGCGAAGCCGTAACCGAGGACGATGGCAAGATCATCGTTAAGGAAACCCACGATGTGCAGTCGGCCCTTGATCGGGCTGCGGCGCTAAGGTCGGCGGGTATCAACGGCTTTTCGGAAAATCGGCTAGTCGGCACTGTTCCGCTCGTTCTGTTGAAGGAATGGGCGAATGAGGCGGGCGTCAAATGGGACGACCGTGAGGCTATGTCGGAACTTCTCAAGCGCAAGATGTTGAGCGGCGAGTTTTCCAAGCTGCGGGTCTGGGAAGGAAAATACTGATGGACTTCGCCAGCCTGAAAGCCCGCATCCTTGCGTTGATCGGTCGCGCGCCGAATGACGTGGTGTATGAACTCGTCACGGCGGACATCAACGCGGGCCTGCGCCTGCGGGAAATGGAAGAAACCGTGACGTTGACGGAAGCGGCGGAAATCACGCTGCCTGCCGACTTCCTGACGGTTGTTAGCGTTTACCGCGACACCGACCCCAGAACAACGCTACAGCCGACCACGCCGCAGGCATTGCAGCGCGGCTTTATGCCTTCGGGTAGCCCGACGCATTACGCCTTGGTTGATGGCAAGATGGTGCTGTCCCCGTTGCCTGACGGGACAGAGGACATTGTGCTGCGGTATATCGCCAAGTTGGCCGATCTGTCGGCGGATGGCGATACCAACGCCATTCTGACGAAATTCCCGTCAATCTACGTGTATGGGGCCTTGGCCCATCATTCCGCCTTGATCCGCGATGCGCAGGCCGCAGCGATTTACGAGGCGCAATATCAGAAGGCAGCGCGGGCGGCGAAGGCCACCGACCGGGATAGATATTCGGGTGCGCCGCTTGTTCCGACTGTGCGGGTTGCGCCCTGATGGAATACAAATTCGGCCCTTGGCTTCCTGACGTAACAGACCTGAAAAACCCCGGTCTGGAAGTCTGCACCAACGTCATTCCGGGGCCGGGTGGCTATCAGCCCGCCTATGGCTGCGCGGCGGCTGTTGCGGACGTGGGGGCCACGGTTCTCTCGGCCAAGATGTTTGAACGGTCGGACAATTCACGGGTGACGGTCTGCGCCACGGCGGGCGATCTGCATGTAATTGTCGGCGGGACCGTGACGAATAGCGGGCTTGCGCTTGCGTTGACCGAATATGTCAACTTTACCCGCTTTGGTGATGCCGTCTATGCAACATGCAAGGGCGGCGGGACTTGGTATATCGCTGACATCAATGCGGGAACTACGTTTATCGCTGCGGGCTGGACGATCCCCACAGGCAAGACAATGGCGCGGGTCGGTGATTTTCTGTTTATGGGCAACCTGACAGACGTTGACTCGTCCACGTCGCCTTATCGCATCCGCTGGTCGCCGTTTAACAATCCCGCAGGGGAATGGGAAACCAACATTGCCACGCAGTCCGATGCTGTGGACATGCCGACAGACTTTGGCCCCGTCACGGGCATTGCCGGATATACCTTCGGCGTGATCCTGCAACGGTATGGCATTTCCCGCATTTCTTACACCGGGGGCGCTGCGCCGTTTGTGAAGGAAGTTGTGGACCAGCAACGCGGCTGTGCATCTACGGCGTCAATCGTGGCCGTGGGGGATCGGACTTACTTCCTGTCAGATGACGGGTTTTTCTTTACCGATGGCGGGCCTGCGCAGGTCATTTCACGCGGGCGCATCTGGCAATGGTTCCTTGCCAATGCGGGGCAGGTTTACTTTGACAAGGTGATAGGGGCCGTCGATTGGCCTAACCGCTGCGTGATATGGACCGTCCCCGATGTGTCGGGCGTTATCCAAGGCTTGCTGTATTTCAACTGGGAAACGGAATGGTGGTCATACGTGGCCTATCCCGTTGACGTGGTGCTGACATCTGGCCGCGATGGCCTGTCGCTTGAGGACGTGTCGGCGCTGTATCCCAATCTGGACACGATGACCCTAAGCCTTGACGATGCGGCGTTTCTTGCGCGCGGGCGTTCCTTGGCCGTGTTTGAAGCCGGGGAACTGTGCCAGCTTGCCGGGGATACGCTTGAGGCATTGCTGACAACTGGCGAATTCCAGATCGAACCGCGCCGCAAGCAGTTTGTGCGGGAAATCACCCCGCTTGTGACTAATGCCAACGAAAACACGACTGTAGCCTTGGCGGGCCGCGATAAGCAGACGGACGTTTTCACGGCGACGGGTGACGTGGCAATGGGGCCGCTTGGCTTCTGCCCGATGAACTTTGACAGCCGATACTTTCGGGTTTCGGTGAAGGTTCCTGCGGCGACGTTGTGGCGGGATGCCTACGGGTTCCAGATTGACGCGGAGGCATCGGGCATCTGATGGAAACGCGCGTCAGAAACAGCCAAGAAATCGGCCCATACATCCCCGCGCGGGTTGTGCCGATTGACCATCTGCTAATTACGGCCACGACATCGGGGACGGCGCAAACGCTCTATACCGTGCGATCCGGCGTTATGTTGAAGGTCAAGCAACTGGCCTGCGTCAACGTCACGGGATCAGCGGCAACCTTGTCGCTTCACGCCATCCCGGACGGCGGCACGATTGGCAACAGCAACGCCGAACTATTGGCGGTATCGGTTCCGGCCAACACGGCGGCGAACCTCACAGACTACGTGGGCGGGCTTTACAAGGCTGGTGCGGTTTTGAAGGTCTACGCAGGCACGGGCAGCGCAATCGTTATCCACGGATGGGCTGAGGAAGTGCTGTGAGGCTTCTAGGGGTTCCGGCTGCTGACCTTGATGCATGGTTGCCGCAGATCGGCTGGCATTTGGGCGAATTCGCTAAAGCGGGCCATTGGACGGCTGATGACTTTGCCGACCAAATCCGCGCACGGGATCGGCAGTTGTGGGTTGTGGCCGGGGATACGGTGAAAGCCGTTGGTTTGACGATTGTCGGCGTGGATCGGCTGAAAACGGTTCAGATTACCCATTGCTGCGGGGAAGAGCCTGAGACTTGGAAGCACCTTCTGGACGGCATCGCCGGATGGGCCAAGGAACTCGGGTCGGAAAAGCTGGAAATTGTCTGCCGCCCCGGATGGGAGCGGGTTTTGGGCCTGAAAAAGACCCACGTTCTTCTTGAAATGAGGCTTTGACATGGGTTCCTCTCAATCGACAACGACGCAGAAAGCGGACCCTTGGGGGCCGTCGCAGCCCTACATCAAGCAAGGTCTTGAGGACGCGGGCGCGCTTTACAATGCGGGCGGGTTTAACATCAGCCCGTATGACGGCAGCATGGTTGCTGGTTACGATCCGATGCGCGCGGCGGCTGATAGCGCAGCGCCGGGGGTTGCGCAAAGCACCTTGGGCGCGGCGGGTGCTGGCCTTAATGCACTTTCGCAATTCTTTGACCCGAACCAGCAATCCGCGCAATTCGGGCAGGTTGTGCAAAACACAATCGACAACATCATGCCGCAGATCAACGGTTCCTTTGCCGGGTCGGGCATGACGGGGTCGGGCCTGCACGCGCAGAACCTGTCTAAAGGCGTGTCGGCGGGCGTGGCCGATGTGCTTAACCAGAATTACCAGCAGGGGGCCAACCGTTCCCTGACGGCGGCGGGCATGGTCCCCGGCATGAATAATGCAGCTTATGGCGCGGTTGATTTTCTCAACACGCAAGGAGCCAATCGGCAGAACTACAGCCAAGACGTTATCAACGCCGATGTGCTGGCCGACCAGCAGAAGAAAAGCGCGGCGATGGCCGCAATCCAGGATTATATGTCGCTGGTTTCCGGCGTGGGTTCGGCCTTCGGGGTGCAATCGTCTACGTCTAGCCAGCGCCCCGGCATGATGGGGATGCTTGGCCTTGGCTTGCAAGCCATGCCGCTGATGTTCTCGGATATGCGGTTGAAGGAGGACATCAAGAAGGTCGGGAAAACCGACGATGGCCTTGGCGTGTATCAATACCGCTACAAGGCGGGCGGGCCTGTCCAAATCGGCCTTATGGCGCAGGAAGTCGAGAAAAAGCGGCCTGACGCGGTGCAGACTGTTGGCGGTTTCAAGGCGGTTGATTACGCCAAGGCTTTGGAGCGGTAAGCATGGAATTCTTCCAGAAGGCGAAAGAGTGGATGACGCCCGAGCGCGCGGCGGCGTTCCAAGGCATCGGCATGGGGCTGTCGCAATTGTCGGCGGGCCAGCCTGTCGATCTATCCCCGGCTTACGCGGCTTTGCAACAGCGTCAGGAAGCCGCGCAAATGCGCAAGGTGATGGAAGTCCCCGGCTTGATGGATCAATTCACCCCGCAACAGCGCGCGGTGTTGGCATCCATGCCGGAAGGGCTGGCAACCAAGATTATCATGGAAAGCGCATTCCAGCCCGCGCCGGAACCCGTTCGCGGCGTATCTGTGGGCGGCAGGCTGGTGAACCCTATTACGGGCGAAGTAATGTATGACTCGCCGCCTGAGTTGGATGGCCCCGTGGCTGACCGCACGGCGCTTGCTGTGGCGGGGGGCCTTGTTCCGGGGACGCCAGAGTTTCAGGAATTTATCCTTACGGGCGAAAAGCCGGGGCAACCCGGCGCAGCCACTTACGGCACGACGCTGCAATTCTTCACCGACCCGAACGGCCAAACCCGCGCGGGCGTGATCGGTTCTGATGGGTCAATGAAGGAAGTCGCGCCGCCTGATGGTGGATCGTGGGCAACCGGGATTGAGAAGGTAGACGCCGGGACCAAGTGGCTGATCTACGACAAGCGCACTGGCGAAAAGATTGGCGAGGAATTGAAAGACCTTCGCGGGGTGGCGTCTGAGGCCGTTCTTGGCAAGGCAGAAGGTGAAGCGCAGGCATCGGCCCCGAACGACATTGCATCGGCGGAGTCTACGCTTGGTTATATCGACAGCCTGCGCAACCATCCGGGCCGCGTAGCGGGAACGGGCGGCTCGTCTTGGTTGGGCAGCATCCCCGGCAGCAACGCGAAGGAATTCCAGATCGAGGTTGAACGCCTGAAGTCTGGGGCATTCTTGACCGCGATTGAACAGCTTCGCGGCATGGGCGCACTGTCAAACTCAGAAGGCCAGACGGCCACAGCGGCTGTTGCTGCCTTGGCGACGGAAGGCACAGAAGAAGGCTTCCTCAAGCGTTTGGCCGAGTATGAGGCCATCGTGAACTTGGGCCTTGAGCGGGCGCGCAAGCGTAGCGCCGCACCATCTGACGCCCCTGCGCCTGCGCAAAACACCGACGATCCTTTGGGGCTGTTTCAATGAAAACGCTTGAAGAACTTCGCGCGCAGTTTCCCCAATACGCCAATGTGAGCGATGGGGATTTTCTGATCGGGTTGAACCGCAAGTTCTACCCGACGATGCACCCGCGTGAGTTTCTCAATTCCATTGACGGCGCGGCCAATGCCCACGTGACGATCAAAAACGACGCCATCAAGTCTTGGTATCGTGAGAACGTCAGCAAGCCCTTGCCGGGTGAGGATGCAGCGGCAACGGGCCAGCGCCTTGGTGGGTCTATTTCCGAGGCGCAGCCGACCACAGGCGGCACGGTTGCAAACGCGGCGCGCGGTGCATTGCAGGGCCTGACGTTTGGCGGCGGTGACGAGATTGTGGCGGCGGGCGTTTCGGCGCTGTCGGACAAGACATATGATCAAGCCCTAGCAGATGAACGGCAGCGCCTTGAAATGGGGCGCACGGAAAGCCCGGTTGCATCCTATGGTGGCGAGATTGCCGGGGCTGTGGCAATGCCGCTTGGCGTTGTGGCCAAGGGTCCGACCGTTGCAAATACCGCTCTTCGTTCGGCTGGCATGTCTGGCCTTCTGGGCGGGCTGTATGGCTTCGGCACGGGCGAAGGCGGCTTGGCTGACCGTCTGTCAAATGCCGCAGGCGTGGGGCTTGTGTCCAGCGCACTAGGTGGCGTCTTGCCGATTGTCGGCGCTGGCGCTTCCCGCGTCTATAACCGGGCAATGGAACGGGCCGCAGCAAATCAGGCGATCAAAGCAGCGCCGACACCGCAAGCCCTGCGGGCCGAGGCTTCGGCAATCTACAACGCCGCAGATAGTGCCGTCTTGCCGCGCCAAGCCTTCACGGGTGAGGCGCAGAACATGGTGGCCAATGCCGCGCGCCAAGGGATGGACGCCGATCTGACGCCGGGGGCCGCGAAGGTGGCTGACCGTATCACAGACGCAGCAAACGCGCCCGATCCCAACTTGCCGTTTTCAGAACTAGACATCTTGCGCCGTAAGGCGGGTGTGCCTGCGGGCAACCTGTCGAACCGCACGGAAAGCGCCATTGGGTCGCAGTTTGTCGGCGCGATTGATGACTTCGTGGAAGGCGTTGACCCGGCCTTGTCAAAAGAGATTGGTCGCGCCCGCGAAATGTGGGGCCGCTTGCGCCGTTCGGAACTGATCGAGACTGCCATCACCAAGGCGCAGAACCAAGCAAGCGGTTTTGAAAACGGCCTGCGTGTGCAATTCCGCGCCATTCTGAACAATCCCAAACTTCTGCGCGGTTTTTCCAAGGCAGAACGTGACGCCATGCGCGAAGTTGTCGAGGGGACGACCTTTGGCAACGTCATGAAAAAGATTGGCGTTGTGGGCATGAATGGCGGTCAAGGCGGTTCTGGCCTTGGCATGGCAAGCGGCGCGGGCATGGGCGCAACCATTGGCACAATGATGGGCGGGCCTGTCGGC